>JACCDG010179692.1_pt1 | contig 44181 bp, 40 predicted proteins | sample 7442471 | NCBI WGS metagenome assembly JACCDG01 (sample SAMN15323444, study PRJNA562643) | freshwater metagenome | isolation source: river surface water | place: USA:Blue River Watershed | collected 2017-08-17
ATCCGGCGTAGGGAACAGCGGCAGGAAGTTCTTGCCCAGCTGGACGGATAGATTGCAGCGTTTGGCGATTTCGACCGTGTTCTGCAACGCTTGCGGCACATCGGCAAACTTTTCCCGCATTGCCTCGCGAGATAGAAAATACTGCTCCTCCGTAAAATGACGTGGGCGTCGTTTATCGGCAAGCACATAACCTTCGGAGATACAGACACGCGCTTCATGCGCCTTGAAATCATCGGGATCCATAAACTGGATCGGATGCGTTGCCACCACTGGCAAATCAAGCTCTGCTGCCAACCAGAGACTGTCCTGCACACAATCTTCGACACCGGGCAACGCTATCCGCTGCAGTTCCAGATAGTAGGAATCAGGAAAATGCGCACTCCACCAGCGCGCAAAAGCCATGGCAGCTTCGTCGTTGCCCGCAAGCAGCGCTTGGCCGACATCTCCCTGATGCGCACCAGACAAGCAGATCAGGCCACTATTGTCGCCCTGCTCCAGCCAGCTTTTTCTGATTTCACTCCGGCCACGATATTGATTGGTGCGATATGCGTCGGTCAGTAATTCACTCAACCGGCCATAGCCACTGCGGTTTTTGCATATCAACAAAACACGGAATGGCTTGTCACGATCCTGTTCGTTCTCCAGCCAGACATCACAACCGACTATCGGCTTCAGACCCGCATTACGACAAGCCTTGTAGAACTTGACCATGCCGAACAGGTTGGATAGATCCGAGATGCCCAATGCAGGCATATCGTCACTTTTCGCGCGTTTCACTACATCATCGATACGAACGATGCCGTCATTGATAGAGAACTCGGAATGAAAACGCAGGTGGAGGAAGTCAGGGGTAGTCATGGGCGGTATTTTAACCACATGCCGCAGGCTCGGCTAATTTTGGCTGACTCTTGCGACCACACCCAAGCGGCTAATCCAGACATTCAGCGCCTGCTGGCCCCATGCTGCTCAATCCATAACAGCATGCCACCCAGCCGGGTACGCGCCAGCACGGTACCAAGCAACACACCCACGCCATTTGCCTGCATGTCGGCAGTGTCATAGCTGCGGTAACCCGTCATTCCCTGCACAAATTCCAGACAAACCCCAAGCAGCATCAACAAAATCATGCCGATCAACTGGCCTCGGAGATATTGCAGAAACAACATTGAAAACCAGTAACCCAGCAGGCTATAACCGGCAAGGTGCTGGATTTTGTCACCGGCAGAAACATCCAGCTGCGGTGGAGACGGCATCAGTGAAAAATAAACGACAAGCGCCACAAATAGTGCGCCAATCGAATACCAGAGCCGGTTCCAGATGTATACTTGGTTCATGGCCGAATATTAATCGATTCAAGCTGGAAATGACATGCAAACGCTCAAAGCCGTGCTGCTCGCAGCCCCCTGGATACTCAGCCAGATTGTCTCAGCCGATGGCCTGACTGCATCACGCATGAGCGAACGTGATGATATCCGGGCATTTATCCAGACAATGGTTGCCAAGCACGACATGGATCAACAGAAACTGGAAGATCTGTTTGATGCGACCAATCTGCGTTCCAGCATAATTGATGCACTCGACAGACCTGCGACATCACGGGCCTGGTATCAGTTTTCACCTGGTTTTCTGTCTGCGGCAAAGGTACGGTCTGGCGTGGCATTCTGGCGCGAACAGGAAAGCTGGCTGACCAAGGCAAAGCTTAAATTTGGCGTACCTGAAGAAATCATCGTCGCCATCATCGGCATCGAGTCAGCATATGGCAAGAATCTCGGCCGATTCCGGACGATGGATGCACTGACAACCATTGCCTTCGAGTATCCAAGGCGTTCCGATTACTTCCGACAGGAGCTGGAGCAATTTCTGCTACTGGCTCAAGAGGAGAACGTTGACCCGCTATCGCTATACAGCTCCTATGCAGGCGCGATGGGGTGGCCACAATTCATGCCCAGCAGTTTCCGGAACTATGCTGTGGATTTTGACGGTGATGGTGAACGCAATATCTGGCAAAACCCTGCCGACGTGATTGGTAGCGTGGCATATTACTTTGCCAAATTTGGCTGGCAAACAGGAGCGCCAATTGTTACGCCAGCCCAACCCGGAGATATCGACCTTGAGCCGTTGCTTGCCGAACGTTTTGAGCTCAAGCGCAGTCTGGATGAATGGCAGCAACTAGGCATCACCCGACTGGATCAGTCGATCAACGGCGATAATAAAGCCAGTCTTTTCCGACTGGAATCAGAACCGGGAAAATATTCCTACTGGTTCGGTCTGCAGAATTTTTACGTCATCAGCCGCTACAACAAAAGCGTCCACTACTCAATGGCAGTCACACAACTGGCGGCCTTGATACGTGCGGAATATCTCAATCCAACGCCATCACCCCAGGTCACACAAGCAGCCCCGAAGAAACTCAAAGCAAGGCGATAATCACCTGCAGGGCATTTGCGATCGTCGCGAATCTGGAGCGACAATAGCAGCGACTTGCCGATTCCCAGGATAAATGACAAGTCTGTTACAACGAGAAAACAGACAGAGGCTGCCGTTTCTCTTGCCAGCGCAAGAGACGCAGCCTCAACTGCGGCAGGCGCCTCGCTCTTTGCTATCCATGACCCAATAGCGCCCCTGAAAAAGCCACACTAATCCGTTGATTCGGAAGAAACATCCCCAACATCTTTGGGTTCTGAGCTCTGTGCGTGCAAACTTAGCAACGGCGAAGCGAGAGTCCCCGAGACAAACAAGGGAGCAGACAAGGGATTGACAGCACTCTTCAAGCTGACCTGAAGATTACCACTCCAGTTTCCCTCCTTACCCAGCGCCAGCCCGCCATTGGCATTGAGCAATCCTGAACGCAGGGCAACGGAAGAAAAACGATATCTGCCATCCTTGGCATCAAGTGATGCAAGCAACTCATCGAACCGGGTTTTACCTCCACGCAAGCCACTACCTCCGGGGCTGTTATAACGAATGGCGGTAATGAAATCAAAATTGTTAACACTTCCGTCAAGCACCCTGACCCTGGCCTGCAACTGTGGTTTTTGCGCCAACTCATCAAGGCTTTGCCCGCCGGCCAACAATGCAACATCTGCAGACATACGTCCGGACACATTGGTCGCAGGGCTCAGCGCAGCAGTCAACGCATCTGCCTGAATGTTGCTCAAACGCCCCTTGGCCAGCAACCGCCACCGCCCATCAAAAAACAAACGACCCGTGCCAGTCAGGGTTCCGCCATAAAGCACTCCCCGGATGTCATTTATATCCACTTCACTGGCATTGCCGATGCCATTGATTGTCAGCGAACTGAAGCGCAGGCCCTCGGCATGTGGCAAGGACCACCCTTGGGCATCAAAACCAAAGCGGTATTTATCTTCATATGGCTCCACCGTAAAAGTGGCCGGCGTTGCATCAGCCGTGACGAGCAACTTGCCAAACTCTCCTTTTTCACCGATCACCAGTTCTGCATTAAATGGCCCGACAGGCCCATGCGGCAGAGCCACACTCACCCGGCTGATCAGTAGCTTCTGCACCCGATAATTCGGATCGCCAGCCGCTGAAGTCAACATGTCTCGTGCGCTTAGAAAAAAAGCCGGCGCAACCCGCACGTCTTCCAGTGTCATGCGCTTGATGACTCGCCTACCAAAGAGCCAGGATGGATAATTGGGCTGAATGGAAATCTGCTTGACCTCCGCCACCTGCCCCACGCCGATATGAACATCATTCAATACCAATGCCGGCATGGGCAAATATCGAACACTGACTTCACCAACTTTTACCGGTTGCTGTAATTTGGCAGAAACAACTCGCTCAATCTGAGGGGTATAGAGGTTCAAAGGATAAAGCAGCGGAAAAACCATCAGGATAACAAGCAGTAATACAACCAGCCCCAAAGCTACTTTTAGAATCTTCATGCAAGAATTATCCGAATTTGTTATCTGGGTATTGACCAGCGCAAGAGAACTAATTAGTATACGCACCTTCTTTGATCCCTGATAGCTCAGTCGGTAGAGCGACGGACTGTTAATCCGCAGGTCCCTGGTTCGAGTCCAGGTCGGGGAGCCAAAGAACACATTGCTATATTCCTTATATATAGCAGCATCCGTAGTAAATGCTGTTCCCTGATAGCTCAGTCGGTAGAGCGACGGACTGTTAATCCGCAGGTCCCTGGTTCGAGTCCAGGTCGGGGAGCCAACATCATTTCAAGCAACTATACTTAGCAAGTTGCCATCTCCAGCGCGCGATCAGTTACTGTATTTTGTATCTTGAGTCGTGACAAATCACTCCAGTGACATCCATTACAATTCCAAAAGACCTGTTGGCACTATTGGCCGGACATCTGGTCTGGCTTGAAGACTCGAAACACAAGATTGTTTTCTGGTCGGTGGAATGCGCAACAATGTTTGGTTATAGCCCGCAACAGATTCTGGGCAAACCTGCCTCACTGATTTGCCCAGACCCGGACGGCGATTGCCGCATGCTTGCCGATGGACGCAAAATAACAGTAAGCAGCGTTACCCTGCAGCTACGAGATGGATCAGATCTGCTGACATGCCATCTCGATATACCGCAAGCAGTTCCGCCTGACTGGATACAGTACCTGCCTCTACCTGCAGTTTTGCTTGACGCTTCGTCTGTTCTCAGCAGCAATACACATTGGCAGCAACTTGCCTGCGAATGGATCCCTCCTTGTACAAATACGGAAGAATGGTTACTTGAGCGATTTCCTCCCGACTTCAGTAACTTCCTGTCTAGACCAGAAAGATGCGCCGGTAAATCCTGGATTGGCTCACTGAAAAAGGCGGATGAAAAAATATGTCAAGTTGAAATCTGGCTCCAGTCAACGCCACAGGGACAACTGCTGATTGCCAACAATATCTCAGAACAGTCACAACAAATCGACGAACTGATTGACGAGAATCAGCGTGTTCGACTGGCTCTGGCATCCACACATCTGGGCATATGGGATTGGCACACAGGCTTGGATATTGTGCAATTTTCACCAGAACTAAACCAGATGCTCGGCTTCCCTGGGCACTGGTCAGAAAACAATTTTGACGGCTTCCTGGATATATTCGTCGAAGACGAGCATAAGCAGATACTTGATTATCTGGAATCTCATCTCAGTGTTGGCACCCCATTCGATTTGACCTGCCGCATCAAGTCACGAAGCGGAGAGGTACGCTGGACAAGGCTTTGTGGACAGTGCCTGCGTGACCCCAAAGGTAATCCGGTACGGATGTCCGGTAGCCTAAGCGACATTTCGGATTACAAGCAGACAATAGATGCACTAAGAAGCAGTGATACCCAACTCAGCACAGCCCAACATGTCGCCCGACTGGGCAATTGGGAATGGTCTATCGCGGACAATAGCATGTACTGGTCTGAGGCAATGTACGCCTTGCACGGTTTGCCATCCAGCCGCATCCAGCCGGATCTGGAAACCTATATTCGGCTGGTATATGCACCCGATCAAGTTGAACTTCGCCAGGCATTGCTCAAGGCAATCAAAACCAGGGACGAAATCAGTGCAGAATACCGCGTCACCCATCGCGACGGACGATTGATCGACATCTGGCTGACCTGCTATCCACACATCAGCGCCCACGGTGAACTGAAGTCATTATTTGGAACCGCTCAAGACATCTCTGAGCGTAAACGAGTGGAACGCCAGATTGCCGGAGAAAAGAAGATACTGGAGATGATCGCCGGTAGCCGCGAGCTGAGTGAGAGCCTGGGCACCCTCTGCAGGGTAATCGAGGAACAGCTAAATGGCGCCATGGCAAGCATACAGCTACTGGACGAGCATAGTGGACAACTCTATTACATTGCGGCATCCAGCCTGCCCCTTGAGTTTATCCAGGGCAGCCAGAACTGGCCGGCAACACCCTACAGTGGAAGCTGTGCAGCAACCGTTTCTTTGCGCCGCAGCATTATCAGCGAGGACATTGGGGCAGACTCGGTCTGGACGCATGTTAGATACCTGGCGCTCAATAACGGTCTGCTTGCGTGCTGGGCCACACCACTGCAGGCAAAGGATGGGCGAATCATTGGCACACTCGGCATCTATTTCCGGGCGAGGAGAAGTGCCAATGATTTTGAAAAAAGCCTTCTGGAGCGAATGGGCCGTTTGGCCGGCATTGCCATTGAAAATCATACAGTCGAGGCGGCCCTCAAACAAAGTGAAGAGCGCTGGCACTTTGCACTGGAAGGTAGTCAGGACGGGGTATGGGACTGGCGTCTTGACAGTAGGGAAGCTTACTATTCCAAACGTTATGAGCAGATTCTGGGACTGGGCGACGAGGAAAGACTGGATACACAACTCGACAACTGGTCAAGACAGATACACGCAGACGACCTGCAACGCATAGAGGGTGAACTGCAACGCTATCTCGGTGGAGAAGGCGAGTTTTTTGGCTGCGAGTACCGGATCACCACCCCCCAAGGCAGCACACGCTGGGTGCTGGCGCGCGGAAAAATCATCAATCGCAGCGAAAATGGCGAGCCAACCCGGGTCATTGGCACATTAACCGACATCAGTGCATCAAAACAGGCGGAAGAAACGCTCAGGCTGAATGCCCAAGTATTTGAGAGTGCCGGAGAAGGGATTGTCATTACCGACCGCTTCAATCGCATTATTTCGGTCAATCGAGCCTTCACCCGTATCACAGGCTTTGGTGAATCTGAAGCTCTGGGCAAAGACCCAAAACTCCTCGCATCAGGTCAACATGACACAGCGTTTTATCGCACAATGTGGGGAGAACTGGGACAGCACGATTACTGGCAGGGTGAAATCTGGAACCGACGCAAAAATGGCGAACAATTTCCAGAATGGCTGACCATCAGCACAGTTCGCCGCCCTAACGGCGAAATTGCCAATTATATTGCCACGTTCTCGGACATCAGCGAGAGTAAAAAGCAAACTGAGCACATCCAGTTTCTGGCCAATTTTGACACACTCACCAACCTCCCCAACCGTCTTTTGTTTAGGGATCGGGTTGAACTAGCGATTGCCAGCGCTCAACGTACCAATTCGATGCTGGCGGTACTGTTCATTGATCTGGATCGATTCAAGACCATCAACGACTCTCTTGGGCACCATGTTGGCGACCGGCTGCTGCAGGAGATGGCATCGCGAATCAGCAGCGTGCTAACTGAAGCCGATACCGCGGCACGGGTAGGCGGCGATGAATTCATTTTATTGCTTAACGACCTGCGCCAACCCCAGGATGTAGCGCCAATCACAAGCCGACTACTGGAACTGATCGGCCAAACAGCCCGAATTGACGGTAATGAACTTCGCCTTACGCCAAGTATTGGCATCGCCATTTTTCCACAAGATGGTCGAGACTACGATTCGTTGGTAAAACATGCTGACGCAGCGATGTACCACGCCAAGGATAAGGGCCGTAACAACTACCAGTTCTTCACCGCAGACCTGAATGTACGCATGCTGGAGCAGCTGCAACTGGAAAATGCCTTGCGGCGCGCACTGGAACACGACGAACTAATGGTTCATTTCCAGCCACAATACAATGTTCACACCGGGCAGATCATCGGAGCCGAAGCATTGCTACGATGGCGCCACAACGAACTGGGCATGATATCGCCAGCACGCTTCATCCCGATTGCCGAAGATAGCGGACTGATATTCAAGATCAGTGATCGAGTAATCAAGGCAACCTGCCAACACATCAGCGATTGGCAAACACTTGGCCTCTCTGTGCCGGCAATCGCCATCAACATCTCCGCAAATCAGTTCCGCCAGCACGATTTCGCCCTTAGAATCGTGGAAATTCTTTCTGCATACGGTATATCTCCGGCACAGATCGAACTGGAACTGACGGAAAGCATTCTGATGCAGGATATCGACATTGCCATCGCCAATATGCAGCAATTACGCGCGTCAGGCTTCAAGTTATCAATTGACGACTTTGGCACTGGATACTCCAGTCTCAGCTATCTAAAGCGCTTTCCAATCGACAAACTGAAGATCGATCAGTCCTTTGTCCGCGAAATTCCTGGCGACGATGACAGCTCAGCCATCACCGGTGCAATTATCAGCTTGGCGCACAGCCTCCAACTCAAGGTAATTGCTGAAGGAGTGGAAACCAAGGAGCAACTGGACTTCCTGTTACAAAAAGGCTGCGACGAGGTTCAGGGGTATTATTTCAGCAAGCCACTGGCAGCCAATGACTTTCAGCTCAAACTGAGCAAACCCTTAAGGTAAAGCGCATATTGCGCCATCAAACGAGACTCAGAAATCATGGATAACATCTGGACAACAACACTATTACAAGCCGGCGCATTATTTGCACAGGAACAGTCAACCATATTGCACTTTGGCAATCCAGTCGCCGAACTGGAAGCTGCCCGAAATGGCAACATTTTCAGTGATCTGGCGCAATACCGCTTGGTACGCTTCAGCGGCGAAGATGCCCAGCAATTTCTGAGCAACCTACTGTCAAGCGACGTCAGAAAACTGCAGATTGGAGAGTGCCAGTACTCTACCTTCTCGACACCCAAGGGGCGAATGCTCGCAAGCACGCTGGTTGTTCGGACTGCGACTGACTACCTGTTACTGATGCCGGCAGATATTGCCGGGCCAATACAGCGCAAATTGTCGATGTACATCCTGCGATCCAAGGTCAAAGCCAGCCCTCAAAGTACCGACGAGATTCTTCTGGGAATCGCCGGGACAGGTGCGACACAAGCATTGGCCGATCAATTCGGCGTGCAAACCGATAGCAACATGCAAGCAAAGATAGTTGACGAAACAATACTGATCAGTCTTGATCAGCAATGCTGGATCGTACTGACATCACCGGAAAATGCAACGGCGATGTATGGCAAGCTAAAAAGCCATTCATTTGTTGCGGCAGGCAGCAATGCCTGGAACTGGCGCTGGATACAACGTGGCTTTGCCTGGATCTACAACGAAACACAAGAACAATTTGTAGCTCAGATGGCAAACATGGAGTGTCTTGGCGCTGTCAGCTTTTCCAAAGGATGCTATCCGGGACAAGAGATCGTGGCTCGCACCCAATATCTGGGCAAGCTGAAACGGCGCATGAGCCTGGTACACATTGATACCGACCTGAACAATGCCAAGCGTGGCACATCGTTATACAGCCGCGAGCTTCCGGGGCAGGCCATCGGCATGATTGCGGATGTCGCATCGGCCCCCGATGGAGGAGTAGACGCACTGGCAGTGGTTCAGTCAAGTTGCTGGGCACATGGCGTGGCACTTGGTTCGGAGGCTGGCCCACAACTGCATGCCAAACCGCTGCCCTATGCCATCGTTGACCCGCAATAAATCAGAATGAGCGACATCTACGTTTATTACCACTGCCCTGGGGACTCAATTTCCAAATATAAGGAACTGGGGCTTCTGCTGATCGAGCGACTCACAACTGGAACAACAATTCAGGCCGGGCTGTATCGCAAAAAAGGCCCTCCACAAACCCTGATGGAAGTTTACCGAGACGTCGGCAACGAACAGACCTTTTGCGAACTCATGGCGACCGAAGCAGTCAGCCTCTATCAAAAACATATGGCGACCATTCCTGATCGCCATATAGAAATATTCAGCGCCCTTTGATCAACCCGGCGCAACTGTGTCTTGACTAACGTCTATGGCCATCAGCCGAAACCTTTACCAACCGTTCACGCGAAACCAGTTGACGATGAACAGTGGCAAGAAAAAAAACAGCCAAAATCAGTTCAATAACGATACTCATATTCACACCTTGATATCGACTTTATTACCCAGATTGGGCGGGTTGTTGTATTGCGCGGAAGCCGGCGCAGCAACCGAATTGAGTAGCTGCGTCACGCTATCAGCCTGAATATCATTTGCCTTCTTGACCGCATACGTTCCGTTAACCGTAGAAGCTGCTGCAGAACTTAAAGCACTAACAGAATCCATCGCGTTCTCCTTGCGATAACATCGATGACAGAAGCCACCTGAAACTCAGTATAGCTGCGTGAACAATCTCGCGCCACCAAAACATTAGGGTTCACTTATACGAATAAGTTTCAGCTTTACTCATAAATATTCACCCGAGTACCGGGAGGAACACGATCGAATAAATCGACGATATCTTCATTCCTCATCCTGATACATCCGTGCGACACCGGAACACCCATCGGCTCACAATCTGGCGTGCCGTGAATGTAGATGTAGCGCTGCATTGTATCGACCTGACCCAGGCGATTGACGCCAGGTTCAAGCCCGGACAACCAGAGAATTCGCGTCAGAATCCAATCCCTATCTGGATAGGCCTGCGCCAACGCAGCATCATAAATCTCACCAGTTGGGCGCCGCCCCACTAAAACGGCATTTAACGGCAATTGATACCCCAATTTCGCACGAACAACATGCAGCCCCCTTGGCGTTTGAAAGCTTCCCTTCTGTTCTCCCGCCCCCCGTGCTGCACTGGATATTTTGTAATTTGCCAACTGCCCGCCCACGTCGTCAAACAAGACGAGTTGCTGCCGATCGAGAAAAATATCGATTTTCATGGTGATCTTTTTTGCAGGCGGCGCTCATGAAAAAACTGCTTCAGCAACAAAATACATTCATCAGCGCGTACCGCTGGCACAATCGACGTGTGATGATTCAACCGGCCATCACCAAACAGATCAACCACACTGCCGCAAGCGCCGGTTTTGGCATCCCGCGCCCCAAAAACTACACGCTTGATGCGCGCATTCATGATTGCCCCCGAACACATCACACAGGGCTCCAAGGTCACGAACAGCTCACAATCTACCAAGCGATAGTTGCCAACTGCAGCGCCAGCGGCACGCAGGGCCTGAATTTCGGCATGTGCACTGGGATCATGCGAGCCAATCGGACGATTCCATCCTTCACCAACTATCTCGCCATCGAGCACGACGACCGCACCAACCGGCACCTCTCCCTCATCCCAGGCTCGCCGCGCCAGGCTCAGCGCGCGCGCCATCAATTCATCATCAATCACTGCAAACTCACGTTTCTCAGAGAAAGTTATGCTGTTAACGATCTGATCAAATCGCTACTGCGCAGTCCTGATGCTTTATTGGCATTCTTTTGCGTAAGCGGATTTGGCATCAGCCCTGGCCTTTGCCACTTGCTGCTCGTCCAGATAATAGCGCTGTCCACTTTTGTCGTAATCATAAAGGCGGAATCCCGACTGCATTTCGTCGACAGAAGTCTTCATCTTGCGGCACCGCTCCTCCTTGTCTGCCTTTGCCTTTTCGGCAGTAGCAGACTTTTTTTCCTGCTCAGCACGATCAGCCTGGCGCTTACGAAACTCGGCATCCTGTACCGCAGGGGTAGCGCTTGTAGCAGGCACAACACCCGTTTTTTGGGGGGGCTTGATTTCCGTTTTCTGCTTGACGTCTACTGGAGGCTGATCACCAAAATGAACCGTGCCATCTTTATCAACCCATCTATATACCCCGGCTTGCGTCATCTGCGCCATAGCCAAGGCCAGCAATACAAAGCACGTCCATTTATATTTCATTTGGATGATCTCTCTCCCTTGTGTTTAGCGAAGAATAGCAAAATTCAAATCCGGCAGTTGACTTTACTTGCATTTACCATAAAAGGTATAATCTTCATTTGCCGCAAGGAATCATTATGCGAGTGATCCAAAAAGCGCTCACCTTCGACGATGTTCTGCTCGTTCCTGCCCACTCCGCTGTACTCCCTCGCGACGTGACCCTCGCGACCCGCCTGACACGTGATATTACCCTGAACACCCCACTGGTTTCGGCCGCAATGGACACGGTAACCGAAGCAGGGTTGGCGATTGCAATTGCCCAAGAGGGCGGTATCGGTATCGTTCACAAGAACATGCCTCCCAAGTCCCAGGCAATGGAAGTGTCCAAAGCCAAGCGCTTTGAAAGCGGCGTGGTGAAAGACCCGATTACCATTCCGCCGAGCATGACGGTGGCGGAAGTATTGAACCTGACCCGACAGTACCGTATTTCCGGGTTGCCGGTGGTTGAGAATGGCCGGGTTGTTGGCATTGTAACCAACCGCGACTTGCGCTTTGAAACCAATCTATCGCAATCGGTAGCGGCAATCATGACGCCACGAGACCGACTGGTCACTGTCCGTGAAGGTGTGAGCAGTGATGAAGCACGTGCACTGATGCACAAACATCGCCTGGAACGAGTGCTGGTGGTTAACGATGCCTTCGAACTGAAAGGCTTGATCACCGTAAAAGACATCATCAAAACCGTCGAACACCCGAATGCCTGCAAGGATCAGCAAGGCCGGTTGCGAGTAGGCGCAGCAGTTGGCGTGGGCGCGGGCACTGAAGAACGCGTGGAACTGCTGGTTGAAGCCGGCGTGGATCTCATTGTGGTTGACACCGCACACGGCCATTCGCAAGGCGTACTTGACCGTGTGCGTTGGGTAAAGCAGAACTTCCCGCAAGTACAGGTCATTGGTGGCAATATCGCTACTGCAGCAGCGGCACTGGCACTGGTCGATGCCGGCGCAGATGCAGTGAAAGTGGGCATAGGCCCAGGCTCAATCTGCACCACACGTATTGTTGCCGGTGTTGGTGTGCCGCAGATCACTGCAGTAGACAATGTTTCCACCGCACTGCGCGGCACCGGCGTACCAATGATTGCTGACGGTGGAATCCGCTTCTCGGGTGATATTGCCAAGGCGATTGCCGCAGGCGCTGATGCAGTGATGCTCGGCGGCCTGTTTGCCGGTACGGAAGAAGCACCCGGGGAAACCGTACTGTTCCAGGGGCGCTCGTACAAGAGCTATCGTGGAATGGGTTCTTTGGGTGCCATGCAGCAAGGGTCGAGTGATCGCTACTTCCAGGACAACGAAGCCAATGCTGACAAACTGGTTCCGGAAGGCATCGAAGGCCGCGTGCCGTACAAGGGCTCCGTTGTTGCGGTGATTCATCAACTGATGGGTGGCTTACGCTCCAGCATGGGCTATCTGGGTTGCAAATCGATTGCCGAGATGCATTCAAAAGCAGAGTTTGTTGAAATCACGTCTGCGGGTATGCGTGAGTCACACGTGCACGACGTGCAAATCACCAAAGAAGCACCAAATTATCATCAGGATTGATTTGTGCCTCAGCCAACCAAACAACGCCGGAGTTCCGGCGTTGTTTATTTGTGTCGCAATCGGCACTTACAGACGGCGCTGACGCACACATTCAAAAAGGCAGATTGCCGCTGCGGCCGCCACATTCAACGATTCAACTTTACCCGGCATCGGGATCAACACCTTATCGCCCGCGACAGCCTTCAAGCGCTCACTTACGCCAGCGCCCTCATTACCGAAGATCATACCAACCGGGCCACGTAAATCCACATCGTACAAAGACTGCTTTGCAGCAAGATCCGTCACCAGCATTTTGCCATTCAATGCTTCAAGCACTGATAACAAATCAACATCGCAGCTTAGTTGCACCTGAAAATGCGCACCCATTGCCGCACGTAAAACCTTTGGCGACCACACATCGGCACAACCTTGACTGAGATAGATATTGCTGACCCCTGCAGCAACCGCTGTGCGCATGATGGTCCCGAGATTACCCGGATCCTGAATGTCATCAAGCAATACCGAGAAATCACCACCGCGAGTCATTGCCGACTGCAACGGCTGAGACATCAGCACCACAATGCCGACATTCGGCTGAATCTCGAATAACTGCTGGAACAAACCGTCAGATAGAAGAATCGGCTGCACCGCGCCGTACACAGCAAGCATTGCAGCAACCTCGGGATGGCGCGGGACTGATTCAGCCAGAATCAACTGCGTCACAGGCCAGCCACTTTCCATGGCGAGCTGCGCCAGATGAATCCCTTCTACAACAAACTGCTGATGTTTGCGCCGTTCACGCGGAGATTCGAGTAATTTGGCGACATGTTTGATCAGTGGGTTCTGGCGAGATGTAATCAGGGACATTGTTAACGAGTGGAGGTTGATGCAGATTTGACGGCCAAACTTGCCAGACCTTGAGCTCCGAGCAGGCACAGTTGTTTGAAGCGATTATACCCCAGCTCATCCAGCGGCCGCCTCCCCCCCCGGTCGGCAACAATCAGTCCAATCGGCTGTTCGGCTGCAAACAGTGACATCGCAAAAAACTCTGTGCCTCCAACACAATCCTGCCAGCCCGGCGGCAAATGGCGACGAAATTGCGCATCATTGTCCTGATTAAGCCAGATACCAGCAGTTTTCTGCATCAGGCGATTGAGCAATGCAGATTGCTGCAGACTGAATTCAAATCGGGCCAGCGGATCACTGGCATCCGCCCCCACCACATAACGAGCCTTAAGCTGTTGCCGCCCACCATTGATCACGGCAAATACCACCCGTTCCAACTGCAGCCCCTGCTGCAAGCCCTTGATGATGAGTGACATCATCTGGTTGTAGGTCAGAGAGCCATCAAGATGAGCCTTGATTTGCGCTATTACTTCGTCGAATACCGACACAGAGCCCTGTTCGACAGCCACTGGTTCATCTGGTCGCAACAGTGCCTGGGAGCGCTTCTCCGACCAGCTGCCGGGCAGCATGGGCAACCATCGGGCAGGAGCCGTGCATTCAGCATACGGCCAGACTCGGGCAAAATCGATGGCAACCCGCTTCACCCGCAACCATATGTCGTCATCTTCGCGACGCAGACTCTGGGCAACGTTTGCAAGCTGGTCCTGCAATTGAGGATGCTGCCAACCAGACACACTAAGGCGCGAAACAAGAGTAGCGGCATGCACAATCATCGCACGCGGATTGCTGTCGGCACTCGGAGCAATCAGCTCCAACAGCAATGGGGGAATGTTATCCCCTTGCATCAACATATCCTGAATTTGCGATAACGGCGCATTTAATGCTGATTGCTGCGCTTGTGGATCGTTCTGCAACGGCGAGGTATGCCAAGGCTGCCAGGCGACAGCAAGTTGTGGCTCATGTAATGCCAACTGGCACCAGGCCTGATTATGCAACAGGGCTGCCGTATAGATCTCCTCGGGCTTCAGATCCAGGCGCGCCACCGCCCAATCCCAAGCGAATGCAGCTGCCTGGCGGGCAATCATGATCTGCTGCAACAACAGCGAGTATTCCGCACTGCCGGAAGCAAAGCGCTCTTCAATCACAGGCAGATGGCCGAACTGCTCCAGAAAACGTTGCACACCAACCAGCTTCAAAGCATTTTCAATGCCAATCACCTCGGAGGAAAACTGTCCACGCTGACGGTTATTGACAGCCTTGAGCAACAGATAACTAAGAAACGGATCAGTCTGAACAATCTTTGACAAATCCGCAGGAGAAGGATCTCCCGCCGAATCTCGCAAGCGATCAAGACGCTCACGTGTCTGCAGCAACATGGCTAAAGGTTTGCTCCTCCAGCGAGCTACCCATTGCTTGGCGTTTTGCGGAAAATCACTTGCCTTGGCGGTCATGACGAATTTGCCAGATAAACAGTTTGGAATGATTCCAGTCGTCAACCGTGATCACCTGATCTGGTACAACGCCCGGTACCTCAAAGGTATTACTGATAAAAAGGCTGCCATCCTTCATTTCAGCACATACTTTTTCCCACAGACGTGGCATGGGCGCTGGAGAGAGATAAGCGTAAACCACATCGTAATCGCCCAGATGAGAACCCCAGAAACTGCCTAGCGCAATGGCTGGCCGTGGCCTGGTAATGCGACTACGCAACCAGGCAAGGGCAAATGGCAAGAATGCACGCTCTATCCCCACCATATTCAGTGTCGGCAACATCTGCTGCAAGTCACAGGTTACGCGCCCGGTGCCGCAGCCAAGGTCGATTACCTTCGCCATGGAATGCCGCACAGACAACAAATCATGGAGAGCCTGCAGCGTGCGGCGACTGGATAAGAAGAGCGGCACCCGATCGCGATAAACGCCACCAAAAACCAGCAACAAAACAAGAAGGATGAGTGGCGCCCAGGTGACCAAAACCGGCAGCATTAAAGCGCACAACAACAAGGGCCAGAACAAGAACTGAATCCACCACCACCACCACGGCATACGCAGTGACAGGCTTAGGAGTGCCGCGATGGCACCCTGCAACACAGCCACAAGCAACCATTGCAGGAAGGTGAGCGGTATCGACAGCATTACAGCGTGCCAGATAAACCATGCTATTGGCGCCGCCAGTAACTGCAACGCGAGCGCCTGCAGCGACACCGGCAAACGTAGCCAGAACGGCCAAGGCATCAACGCGTCGGCTCGCTCTCGTTGCCGGCCGCCACGTTGGCGTCGATCAACTGCTGCGCATCAATCGCCTTGCCGGCTTCGCGCATGATGTTTTCTTCCGTCTCTTGGTTAAGCACGGTAATGCTGATCCGACGATTAATCGGGTTGTACAGATCTTCCCGGTCAAAAGGAGTGGCCGATGCCAGTCCGACAACCCGAATGATCTTCTCTTCCTTGATCCCCCCGCCAATCAGCTCACGACGACATGCATTGGCCCTGTCAGATGATAACTCCCAGTTACTGTAGCCACGTTCACCGGAAGAAAAAGGCTTGGCATCGGTATGCCCTGCAAGACTGATGCGATTTGGAACCTCATTCAACAAGGCGGCAATTTCACGCAGGATATCTCGCGTATAAGGCTTTAAATCAGCAGCGCCAGAATCAAACATCGGTCGATTCTGCTCGTCAACAATCTGGATCCGCAACCCTTCAGCAGTCATGTCAATTAGCATCTGGTTCTTGAACTGCGCCAATGACGGATTACTCTTGATTTTTTCCTCTACGCGCCGCTGCAAATCCTGCAACATCCGCATCTCGCGCTTTCTCACCTCGGCTTTCTCAAATGCCACACGAGAAGCCACATCACCGCGCTTGACCTGACCCGCGCTGCGGCTCAAATCTTCGCCCCCCCCTTTGATGACGCTATCCGCATCGCCACTGCCAGAGCCACCTGCCAACGCCACTTTAAGGGGCGATTTGAACTGATCAGCAATCCCTTTCAGATCACCCTTGGCGGTAGACCCCAACAGCCACATGAGTAGAAAAAAGGCCATCATTGCCGTCACGAAGTCGGCATAGGCAATCTTCCAGGCACCTCCATGATGGCCACCACCGCCTTTTTTTATTTTTTTGACAATGATTGGGCGTTGCGAATCATCACTCATGACAAAACCTTACTTCCCTTTGGCACTTTTCACGTGTTCTTCCAGCTCTTTGAAGCTGGGGCGATCCGAGCCGTCCATGGCCTTCCGGCCAAATTCAACAGCAACCTGCGGCGCATATCCGTTCAGGCTCGCCAATAAAATGGTCTTGATCGTCAGATAAACCTTACCTGACTCGCTGGCCTTAATTTCAAGAACCTTTGCAAGCGGGCCAACAAAACCGTACGCCAGCAAAATACCAAGAAAAGTCCCCACCAATGCATGAGCGATCAGGATGCCAAGCTCGGCAGGAGGCAAAGCAACGTTCTCCATTGTGTGAACCACGCCCATCACCGCCGCAACAATACCAAATGCCGGCAACCCATCCGCCAGGGTTGTCACCGCATGAGCTGGCTCCAGCTCCTCATGGTGATGCCCTTCAATTTCAATATCCATCAGATTTTCTATCTCGAATGCATTCAGATTTCCGCCGACCATCAAACGTAGGTAGTCAGCGATAAAATCAGTCACGTGATGATCATGCACAATACTGGGATACTTGGAGAAAATAGGACTGCCTTCCGGATTTTCGACATCGCCTTCAATCGACATCAGACCTTCCTTGCGCACCTTCGACAAAAGTTCAAAGTGCAAGGCGAACAAATCCATGAAAAAGGCCTTGTTGTAAGGTGAGCTTTTGAATATTTTAGGGAGCGCCTTGATTACCCCTTTCAAAGGCTTGCCACCATAAGCGACAATAAAAGCCCCCAAGGCCCCACCAAAAATCATGACAACCTCAAGCGGCTGCCATAAACCTGCCAAGTGGCCACCAGCGGCCGCGTAACCACCAAAAATCATCGCGCAGGCGACAACATAGCCGATGAGGACAAACATGTGAAAAATTCTCCAAAACGATTCCGGCCTGCTTATCCATAAAGCACTTTACCTGCAGCGACAGTACACCAGCGGCCTGACTGAATTGAGTGTGCCTGCTGCAAAATAGAGAGGGCGCTCCGTACTACCCGCCTTCACGCAGCATAACCCTGCCATGCATCCTGAAAACAGGAAAACCTGTTCTCGCACGCCTTCTCTGCTCGCAAGCATCGCTAAAGTTGGACCGACAGCCTGGCGATCAAAACCGACGCACCAAGGCAAGCGATATGGACAAGGCCCTATTAATGATTAAACCATGAACAGCCATTCGTCCAGGCGAAAATGGCTTGGCAACGTCATTGGCGAGACCAATCGATGACGAGATGAACTGCTAAAAGATCATTATGGACGCAGATAAATCCGAAAAAAAAAGCGCGTCACCGGACGCGCCTTGTTCAATCAAAGCGGATCAGGACACGTGTCTGGCAATAAAGGCCTTGATCTGTTCCGTATCGGCCGCCATTACCTCGATTTTCTGCGGCAATTGTTCCAGATTCTCCAGACCAGCCGGACGTGCCGGTTTTTGTCCCAACGCTTCAACCATGGTTTCTTCGAACTTGGCCGGCAGTGCAGTCTCCAGTACCAGAGTCGGCACCGCAATATCACGATTTTCCAGCGCCACCTTCATGCCATCAGCCGTGTGCGGATCAATGACGACACCGTAGTCCTGATGAATTTTGCGGATGTGGGCAATCCGATCGGCGTGCGAGCTGCGCCCTGAACCGAAGCCATATTCCGCCTGCATGCGGCCGAAGAATTCGCTGTGCGAAAGGTCGAAGCCCTCGCCTTTTTCCACCTGAGTCCACAGTTCGGCCAACTTCCGTGGATCACGACCAACCACGTCGAACACAAAACGCTCCAGATTCGACGCCTTGGAAATATCCATCGATGGGCTGCTGGTCGCCAGTGTTTCCGGGCGCGGACGGTAAATACCGGTTTTGAAGAACTCGTTCAGTACGTCGTTTTCGTTGGTGGCAACAAACAGGCGTTTGATCGGCAGGCCCATCTGGCGAGCCATGTGGCCAGCGCAGACGTTACCGAAGTTACCCGACGGCACAACATACGACACTGGATCGCCAATATTCTTCGCCACATGGAAGTAGGATTTGAAGTAATAGACAATCTGGGCAACGATACGGCCCCAGTTGATCGAATTGACGGCGCCAATCTTGTAACGCGCCTTGAATTCTGCATCGTTGTTGACGGCTTTAACGATATCCTGCGCCGCATCAAACATATCGGTGACAGCGATATTGAAGATATTCTCATCCTGCAGGCTGTACATCTGCGCGCGCTGGAACGGGCTCATCTTGCCATACGGTGACAACATGAACACCTTTACCGCATGTTTGCCGCGCATTGCATATTCTGCTGCCGAACCGGTATCGCCGGAAGTTGCGCCAACAATGTTCAGCGTCTGGCCGCGCTTTTCCAGTACGTATTCGAACAGGTTGCCGAGCAACTGCATCGCCACGTCTTTAAACGCCAGCGTCGGACCATTCGACAAGCCAAGAATATACAGAGTCGGATCAAGCTGTTTCAACGGCGTGATTTCATCGCTGCCGAAGGCTTCCTTGGTATAGGTCTTGTTGATAATGGCACGCAGATCGCTGGCCGGAATATCGGTAGCGAAACGGCTGATGACTTCGAACGCCAGCTCCTGATAACTCAGGCCACGCCATTGTTCCAGCGTCGCCTTGTCCAACTTTGGCAACTCGGTCGGCACCACTAGGCCGCCATCGGGCGCCAGACCACCAAGCAGGATATCGGAGAACGATTGCGGGGGCATGCCACCGCGTGTGCTGATGTATTGCATGGCCAGTCCTTACTTGTCCAGAGTTTCCAGGCGGATACGGGTTACGCTGCCATTGATGGTCGACAGCGCCTCGATCTTGGCAATCGCCGCATTGATGTTTTTCTCCACAGCCAGATGGGTGAGGATGATCACATCAACCAGTTCTTCGCCCGGCTTCGGCTCTTTCTGCATCATAGCGTCGATTGAGATATCGGTATCTGCCAGAATGCGGGTTACATCTGCCAGCACGCCCTTCTTGTCCAGGGCCTTGAGGCGCAGGTAATAACAGGTTTCGATTTCATCAATCGGCAGAATCTGCAGATCCGACATCTGGTTCGGCTGGAATGCCAGATGCGGAACGCGATGGTGCGGATCGGCAGTCAGCAGACGAGTCACATCAACCAGATCAGCCACCACGGCAGAGGCAGTCGGCTCTGCACCAGCGCCGGCACCGTAATACATGGTCTGACCAACGGCATCCCCCTTCACCAGCACAGCATTCATCACGCCGTTGACATTGGCGATCAGTCGCTGCTCCGGAATCAGCGTCGGGTGAACGCGCAGCTCGATACCGCCCGGCTTGCGCTTGGTAATACCCAGCAGCTTGATGCGGTAGCCCAGCTCCTCCGCATAGCTGATGTCTTCTGCTGTCAGCCTGGAAATACCTTCCAGATAGGCTTTGGGGAACTGCACCGGGATACCGAAAGCGATTGCCGACATGATGGTCAGCTTGTGCGCGGCATCGTGCCCTTCGATGTCAAAAGTCGGATCTGCTTCGGCATAACCCAGACGCTGGGCTTCAGCCAGCACGTCAGCAAATGCCGCGCCTTTTTCACGCATTTCGGTGAGGATGAAGTTACTGGTGCCATTGATGATGCCGGCAATCCATTCGATGCGGTTGGCAGTCAAACCCTCACGTAGCGACTTGATGATCGGGATGCCACCGGCGACAGCGGCTTCAAACGCAACCATCACACCTTTTTTGTGTGCTGCGGCAAAAATCTCGTTGCCATATTCGGCAAGCAGCTTTTTGTTAGCAGTGACTACATGCTTGCCGGATTCGATGGCCTTCAGCACCAGCTCTTTGGCAATACCCGTGCCACCGATCAGTTCGACAACAATATCGATATCCGGGCTATTGACCACGTTGAACGCATCGTTGGTCACTTCAACGCCCTCGCCTGCGACTTCGCGTGCTCGCTCGGTGTTCAGGTCAGCGACCATTTTCAGCTGGATCGCACGGCCGGCGCGGCGGCTGATTTCTTCTGCGTTACGTTTGAGAACGGTAGCGGTACCACCGCCAACCGTGCCGATGCCCAACAGGCCTACATTGATCGGTTTCATGGTATTGTCAATTCAATTCAAAATCTTGTTTAAACGAAAACGCGTTGATTACAAAACCTTCGCGGAAATAAAACTTGTGCGCCTGGGTGCGCTGGGTGCCGGATTCCAGCTCCAGCCCCTTTGCTCCGCGTCGTGCCGCCTCTTGCTCGAGCCAGGCCAGCAGCAACCTGCCAACTCCGGTCGAACGTCTTGCGGCATCTACGACCAAATCATCCACATGAAAACGCATACCGCTGAAGGTATTACGGAAGCAGCGGTATACCGCCACCCCGGCGACCTCACCAGCGGCGTCCACAGCGACAATCATCTCGCCACCATCGGCAAAAATGCCGGCCATGATTGCCGCGTAGTTGTCGGCCAGGTGCGGCCGCAGTTGCCGGTGCACTGGCTCGGCACGCGCCAGCAATGGCGGCTCGACCAAAATTGGCGCAGAGCCTGCTACCAGTGCAAGCCGCAAACTCATGCGCTGTGCCGCTTGCGATAATGTTCCAGAAAGCGCGCGATACGGCCAATGGCTTCGGTCAGGTCATCGGTATTCGGCAGAAACACGACGCGGAAATGATCCGGCGTCGGCCAGTTGAAGCCAGAACCCTGCACCAGCAAGACTTTTTCTTCCAGCAACAATTCAAGAATGAATTCCTGATCGTCGGCGATCGGATACATTTTCGGGTCGAGCTTGGGGAACAGGTACAGCGCGCCCTCAGGCTTGACGCAGGTCACACCCGGAATATCTGTCAGCAGTTGCCAGGCAAGATCGCGTTGACGGCAAAGGCGGCCCGTCGGCAATACCAAGTCGTCAATACTCTGATAGCCTCCCAGCGCCGTCTGGATTGCATGCTGGGCCGGCACATTGGCACACAGGCGCATCGAAGCCAGCATATTCAGGCCTTCTATATAGTCCTGAGCATGCTTCTTTTCGCCGGAGACGATCATCCAGCCTGCTCGATAACCACAGGCCCGGTAGTTTTTCGACAGGCCGCCAAAGGTGATGCACAGCACATCTTCTGCCAGCGATGCCAGCGCAGTGTGGGTGCGGCCGTCATAGAGAATTTTGTCGTAGATTTCGTCGGCGTAGACAATCAGCTGATGGGTACGCGCCAGTTGCAGGATTTCTTTCAGCACGGCATCCGGATACACAGCACCAGTCGGATTGTTCGGATTGATGATGACAATCGCACGCGTATTCGGCGTGATTTTGGCCTTGATATCATCGATATCCGGCATCCAGCCCGCGCCTTCGTCACAAATATAGTGACGGGCATTACCGCCAGCCAGACTGACCGCTGCAGTCCACAAGGGGTAATCCGGTGCAGGCACCAGCACTTCGTCGCCATTGTTCAGCAAGGCCTGCATTGCCATCACGATAAGCTCGGAGACACCATTGCCAATATAGATATCTTCGATGGTCACACCCACAATCTGCTTCTGCTGGGTGTAGTGCATGATCGCCTTGCGTGCCGAGAACAGCCCCTTGGAATCACAATAGCCAGACGACTCCGGCAAATTGCGGATCACGTCCTGAATGATTTCATCCGGAGCGTTGAAACCGAAGGGTGCCGGGTTGCCGATATTCAGCTTGATGATGCGATGCCCCTCGTCTTCCATCTGTTTCGACTTCTGCATCACCGGGCCGCGAATATCGTAACAGACGTTAAGGAGCTTGTTGGATTTGAGTATGGGTTGCATGTGTAAATTTCCGCAAAAAATAAGCCGACTGCGCCATCAATGGCGCCCGTATTTCAGAGGTGGGTAACGGTTAGGCTGCCCTTACGGGCCATGTCGGTTGCGGAACGGCACCGCCAGGCAAGATGATCGGCTGCCACGGGAGATGCGTTAATATAGTGCAACATGCAAACAGGCATTTTCAGGCCAGAAAATAATTCGGTGAAAAAGGCTTATAATCCTACCTGACTAACGGGGCCGCTGCAATGAAGCCGGCGCCGACAACTTCCCGATAAGAAATTCCCGACCATGAAGCTGCATCTCGCAACCACCGAAGGCAATCTGTTTAACGGCTATGGCAACAACTATGTTGAAGTCAACAAGGCCACGCACCAAGGCTCACTCATCGTAACTGGACAACAGATAAAACCTTGGCCCGTCGCCAATTTTGCCCAGCTGGATGAATCGCACTTTGCGATGCTTGCCGCAATGAATCCGGAACTGGTACTGATTGGCACCGGCCAGACCATTCGTTTCCCGCACCCTAAACTCTATCGCTCATTGACGGATCGCCAGATCGGTGTCGATATAATGAATATCAGTGCCCTCTGTCGCACCTTCAACGTACTGCTCAGTGAAGGACGTCAAGTGGTTGCCGGTATCGTGTTCGAATAAAATTCAAGACCTTCTCCTTGCACTTCATCCCGCCCAGCCAATAAATCAGCGCTTCCTCAACAAAACGGCCCATGCGTGGTACGCGCGGGCCGTTGTACTTGCGGATCAGGCGAAAGTCGCCAAAAGCAGACTTACAGTTCCTTGGCGTTGCCAGCCAGATATGCGGCTACACCTTCCGGGCTGGCAGTCATGCCTTTTTTGCCCTTGTTCCAGCCAGCCGGACATACTTCACCGTTTTCTTCGGTGAATTGCAGCGCATCAACCATACGAATCATTTCATCAACATTGCGGCCCAGCGGCAGGTTGTTGACAACCTGGTGCTGAACAACACCGTCACGGTCGATCAGGAAAGAACCGCGCAGCGCTACGCCGCCTTCGTTTTCCACGTCATAAGCCTGACAAATGCTGTGTTTGATATCGGCAACCAGGGTATAGGCCACCTGGCCGATACCGCCTTTTTCAACGGGGGTATTGCGCCATGCGTTATGGGTGAAATGGCTGTCAATCGACACGCCAATCACTTCAACATTGCGCTTCTTGAATTCTTCCATGCGATGGTCAAATGCAATCAGCTCCGAAGGACAAACAAAAGTGAAATCCAGCGGGTAGAAGAAAACAACGGCGTATTTGCCCTTGGTTGCAGCGGCAAAATTGTAGTCTTCAACAATCTGGCCATTGCCCAACACGGCAGCGGAAGTGAAGTCAGGGGCTTTTTTACCAACCAGAACGGCCATTTTTTGTACTCCTGTGGTGTTTAAGGGTATTGCAGAGGGAAAACTATCCGCCAGACATGACAGGCAGATGTTCACTGAACTGATTCTGAGTATCCTGCCAAAGCCAGATGTGGCTGTTGTGGCAGGTTTCAAGCCTGAATTCTAAATTAATTTTCCCAGCGCGCAGCAGCCCTGCCATCGGTTTCACGCGCATCCACCCAGTGGCTGCCAGCAGGCGTTTGTTCTTTTTTCCAGAACGGCGCCTTGGTCTTCAGATAATCCATAATAAATTCACAAGCAGCAAAAGCATCACCCCGATGGGCGCAAGCTACCGCAACCAGCACGATCTGATCACACGGCACCAAGGGCCCGATTCGATGAACCACCCTCACCGCCAGCAACGGCCAGCGCTGTTGCGCTGCGACAACAATTTGCAGCAACGATTTTTCCGTCATGCCCGGATAATGCTCCAGCGTCATGCATGAAATGGCATTGCCTTCATTCAGATCGCGTACCAGTCCAACAAAGCTGACCAGCGCACCTATCGCTGGATTGGCGGCACGCATTTGCCGCAACTCTTCAGCCACATCAAAATCTTCTTGCTGTACGCGAATCATTGACTAACCTCCGGTAACTGGCGGAAAGATGGCCACTTCGGCGGCATCGGTCAATATCTGATCCAGGCTGGCCATTTCCTGATTTAACGCGACACGGAACGTTTTGCCCGCAGCCAACTCCGAACACCAGGGTTCGCCGCGCGCGCGCAGCCAATTCAGCAAATCGGCAATGGTACGAACCGAATCGGGCAAGGCAACCTCCTCCGCCGGAGTCGCGAAAACCTCACGCATGCGCGCAAAGTAGAGTATCTGGCATTTCATCATGTCTCATTTCTGCAACGTAAAATGGGGAGCAAATATCGCCAACAAGCTGCAAGACAATGTTTTTTCTCAAACATTCGACTTAAAAACCGCATGCTGCGTTGCACAAAAACTAGCATTAAACTATAATTAGAGCTAATAGTTTAGAAGTTGACTAAATTAGTTTATTACGCGCCGGCAATTATTAACGATCTCGGCCGTATTTACCCGAACAGGGCCACACATGCCAAGAATCAAAACCTACGACCGGATTATACAAGCCAGCCTCGAACTTTTTAACGAGCATGGCGAACGCGCTATTACCACCAACCATATTGCGGCTCATCTGGGGATCAGCCCGGGCAATCTGTATTATCACTTCCACAACAAAGAAGAGATCATTTACCAGATTTTCCTGCAATACCGCAGCTTCATGCAAACCCGACTGTCGCTACCGGGGAATGCCAAAATCGAAGCATCGGACATGCTCAAATATCTGGACACGGCCTTCCATGGCATGTGGCGCTTCCGCTTCATGTTCTATGACCTGCCAGGATTGCTGGCCCGCAACGAAAAGCTGGCTGAAGCCTACCAGAAGTTTGTTCGTGAAGAGATTATCGAAATCCTGACGCGGCTGTTCCGTGAATTCGTGAAAATGGAATTCATTCATACCGATGAGGAAGAAATCGAAACCCTGGTGGTGAACTGCTGGATCATCGTCAAATTCTGGTTTGCCTTCCAGCAAACGGCGAATCCGAAAGATCCGATCACCGAAGAAACCAGCAAGCGCGGTGTGCGCCAAGTGCTGTCCTTGCTGCGCCCGTATATTACCGAGCAATACAAGCCCTTATTTTCACAAATCGAGGCCGCATTCCGCAGCACCCATTCGACCTGGCAAAACGAAGCCTGATTGTTATTGCCATTGCAATAAAAAAAACAGCCGGTTGATTAACCGGCTGTTTTTTGTCCTCAGCGCTCCTGCAGAATCCGCAACATGCGGCGCAGCGGCTCGGCAGCCCCCCACAGCAATTGATCGCCGCAGACAAAGGCGCTCACGTATTCCGGCCCCATGTTCAGCTTGCGCACACGCCCAACGCCCACCTGCAGGCCACCAGTGATCGAAGTCGGCGTCAGTTCGCGCATCGAGATATCGCGCTGGTTCGGCACGAATTTCACCCACTGGTTGCCACCCTGGATCAGGCTTTCGATTTCGGCCAGCGGCAGGTCTTTATTCAGCTTGATGGTCAGCGCCAGGCTGTGGCAACGCATGGCTCCGATGCGTACACACAGGCCGTCAACCGGAATGGTCTGCGCAGTGCCGAGGATCTTGTTCACCTCAGCCTGGCCTTTCCACTCTTCCTTCGACTGGCCGTTGTCCAGCTGCTTGTCGATCCACGGAATCAGGCTGCCAGCCAGCGGTACGCCGAACTGGTCGGTCGGGTACTGCGACGAACGCATGGTTTCCGCCAGCTTGCGGTCGATTTCCAGAATTGCCGACGATGGGTTGGCCAACAGGTCAGCCACCGATGCGTGTGCAACGCCCATCTGGCTGATCAGCTCGCGCATGTTCTGCGCACCGGCGCCGGATGCCGCCTGGTAAGTCATCGAGCTGACCCACTCGACCAGGCCGGCTTTGAACAGACCGCCCACGCCCATCAGCAGCAGGCTGTTGGTGCAGTTGCCGCCAATGAAGTCTTTGCCGCCTGTGGCCAGCGCAGCATCGATCACGTTACGGTTAACCGGGTCGAGAATGATCTCGGCACCGTTTTCCATACGCAGTGTCGATGCCGCATCGATCCAGTAGCCATTCCAGCCGGCAGCACGCAGCTTGGCGTGGATTTCGGTGGTGTAATCGCCGCCCTGACAGGTGATGATCACGTCCATCGCTTTCAGTTCGTCGATGTTTTTTGCGTCTTTCAGCGGCGGCACATCCTTGCCGATATCCGGACCCTTGCCACCAACGTTCGAGGTGGTGAAGAAAATCGGCTCGATTGTGTCGAAGTCTTTTTCTTCCTTCATTCGCTGCATCAGCACCGAACCCACCATCCCGCGCCAGCCGACCAAACCTACTCGCATGATCAATCCTTTATTGCCAAATACTTAACGAAAAAATTATAGCGCTGCCAGTACGGCATCGCCCATACCTGTTGTCGAAACTTTTTGTGTACCCGGTTCGTAGATATCCGCAGTGCGGAAGCCTTGCGCCAGCACTTTCTTCACGGCATTTTCGACACGTTGTGCAGCGTCTTCCTGAGCAAACGAATAACGCAGCATCATCGCTACCGACAGAATGGTCGCCAGCGGATTGGCAACATTTTTGCCAGCGATATCCGGCGCCGAACCGTGACACGGCTCGTACAAACCCTTGTTGTTCTGATCCAGTGACGCCGATGGCAGCATGCCGATCGAGCCGGTCAGCATCGAGGCCTCGTCCGACAGGATGTCGCCAAAGATATTGCCGGTCACGATCACGTCGAACTGCTTCGGCGCGCGCACCAGCTGCATCGCTGCGTTGTCGACGTACATGTGGGTGAGTTCTACCTCCGGGTATTCCTTTGCCACGTCGATCATGATTTCTTTCCAGAATTCGGTACATTCCAGCACATTGGCCTTGTCTACCGAACACAGCTTCTTGTTGCGTTTCATCGCAATACCGAATGCCACATGGGCGATACGGCGAATTTCCGACTCGCTGTACAGCATGGTATTGAAGCCTTCGCGCTCGCCGGCTTCGTTGGTGCGAATGCCTCGCGGCTGGCCGAAATAGATGTCACCGGTCAGTTCACGCACGATCATGATGTCCAGCCCCGACACCACTTCCGGCTTCAGCGACGAGGCGCCGGCCAGTTCCGGATAGAGGATTGCCGGGCGCAGGTTGCCGAACAGGTTGAGGTCCTTGCGGATGGCCAGCAGGCCACGCTCCGGGCGCAGCGGGCGATCCAGCGTATCGTATTGCGGGCCACCCACGGCGCCGAGCAGGATGGCATCGGCTTCCCGAGCCAGCTTCTGCGTGAAATCCGGGTATGGCGAACCATATTGGTCGTAAGCGGCGCCGCCCAAGGGCGCGTGCTGCAATTCCAGCGGCAAGCCATCAGCCTGCAGTTTTTCCAATACGCGCACTGCCTGCGCAACAATTTCAGGGCCGATACCATCACCTGGTAGAACCAGAACTTTCATAACTTACTCTGCTTTCACTGAAACAAGGGCACGCTGCACTTGCTGCGCGACCCGATAACAATCATCGATATGGGTATAACCGATACGGGCAATCACGCCGTAACTCAGGCCAGCGGCCACTGCCTGCCCCAGCAATGGCACAAACCGCACCACTTGTTTGGAGACAAAACGGACGCCAAATTTCTTGAACACCAGCGCCACCAGTTGTTTGGTGATCAGTTTGCCGATCAGCTTGCTGCCAATGCTGCCAGCCGCAGCCAGCGCAAACTTGCGCATTTCCGGATCAAGTTGGTCGAGGTCCTGCTGCGACAGGCCAAACTGCTCGTTGATGGTTTGCAGCATGGTCGACAACACAGCCATATCCGCCAGCACGTCGGCACCGGGAATTGGAATTGTGGCCGCGCCAGCCGAAACAAAAGCGCGGTTTTTCACCATGATCCGGCATTCAGCACGGATTTGCTCAAGTTCAGTCTGAGTGGCGGGTAGCGACATGGCGTGTTGACCTCAGGCGAACAACCAAGGCTGCGTCAGGCGGCGCTGGGCCTCAAACGCTTTGATTTTTTCGGCATGGGCCAGCGTCAGGCCGATTTCATCAAGACCATTCAACAGGCAATGCTTGCGAAAATCGGTGATATCAAAGACAAACGACTCACCCGCCGGCGTAGTCACCGTCTGCTGCTGCAGATCCACAGTCAGTCGATAACCTTCGCTCGCAGCACATTGCTGGAATAGTTTGTCCACAACATCCGCAGCCAACACGATCGGCAACAAACCGTTCTTGTAGCAGTTATTGAAGAAGATGTCGGCAAAGCTTGGTGCAATCACCACGCGGAAACCATAGTCTTCCAGTGCCCACGGTGCATGCTCACGCGAGCTGCCACAGCCGAAGTTTTCACGCGCCAGCAACACCTGCGCGCCTTTAAAACGCGGGAAGTTCAGCACAAAATCAGGGTTCGGCTGGCGCTTGGAATTGTCCATTCCCGGCTCGCCGTGATCCAGATAACGCCATTCGTCGAACAGGTTCGGGCCAAAACCGGCGCGCTTGATCGATTTCAGGAACTGCTTGGGAATAATCGCATCGGTATCGACGTTGGCGCGATCCAGCGGGCACACCAGGCCGTTGAGTTGGGTAAATTTCTGCATGGTGGCCTCCTTTAAGCAAATGTCCGCACGTCAACGAAATGGCCGGCAATGGCTGCCGCTGCGGCCATCGCAGGGCTCACCAGATGGGTGCGCCCACCCTGCCCCTGACGTCCTTCAAAATTGCGGTTGGATGTCGATGCGCAACGCTCGCCCGGCTCCAGGCGGTCGGCATTCATTGCCAGACACATCGAGCAGCCCGGCTGGCGCCATTCGAAACCCGCCTCGATAAATACTTTGTCCAGACCTTCGGCTTCTGCCTGTGCCTTGACCAGACCGGAGCCCGGCACCACCAGCACCGCCTTGACGTTAGCGGCTTTCTTGTGGCCCTTGGCCACTTCTGCAGCAGCACGCAAGTCTTCAATGCGTGAGTTGGTGCAAGAGCCGATAAACACCTTGTCGACCGGAATCTGCGTGATCGGGGTATTGGCTTCCAGGCCCATGTATTTAAGGGCGCGTTCAATGCCACCTTTTTTCACCGGATCGGCTTCCTGCGCCGGATCGGGCACACAACCGTCAACCGTGGTCACCATTTCCGGCGAAGTGCCCCAGGTCACTTGCGGCAAAATCTCTTCGGCGTTCAGCTCCACTACCGCGTCGAACTCTGCGTCGGCATCAGACACCAGCGTGCGCCAGAATTCCACGGCCCTGGTCCAGATATCGCCTTGCGGCGCAAACGGACGATCTTTAACGTAATCGATGGTTTTTTCATCAACCGCAACCATGCCGGCACGGGCACCACCTTCGATGGCCATATTGCACAGTGTCATACGGCCTTCCATGCTCAGGCTGCGAATCGCCGAGCCGCCGAACTCAACTGCGTAACCGGTGCCGCCGGCGGTGCCGATCTTGCCGATAATGGCCAGTGCCACATCTTTGGCAGTTACGCCCTTGCCCAGTTCACCGTCAACACGGATCAACATGGCTTTGGACTTTTTTGCCACCAGCGTTTGCGTAGCCAGCACGTGTTCCACTTCGGAAGTGCCAATGCCGTGTGCCAGACAGGCAAACGCGCCATGGGTCGAGGTGTGGCTATCACCACAGACGACGGTCATCCCTGGCAAGGTTGCGCCCTGCTCCGGGCCTACCACGTGGACAATGCCCTGGCCCTTGTCCTTGAACGGAAAGTAGGCCAGCGAGCCGACTTCACGAATGTTGGCATCCAGCGTTTCTACCTGCTGGCGCGAAATCGGGTCTTGAATCCCCTGATCCCAGTGATCGGTCGGGGTATTGTGATCGGCAGTTGCCACAATCGAGGAAATGCGCCACGGCTTGCGCCCAGCCAGTTTCAGGCCTTCGAACGCCTGCGGGCTGGTGACTTCGTGGATCAGGTGACGGTCGATATACAGCAATGCGGTGCCGTCAGCTTCCTGATGCACCACATGGTTTTCCCAGAGTTTGTCGTAGAGCGTTTTGCCGGCCATATCTTGCTTCTTGAATGCAAATGTGAGTCGACGATTATACACAGAAACCGTGCATTTCCGGCCGGGCAGCGTGGTTTTTTGCTGCACTGCAACCGGATCAGTGACGTCAGATCAAACCGGAGCACTCAAGCGATAATGCGCTATACACACAACAAGTGATCGCCTGCAGGGCGCATCGGCATTGGGCTGCAGGCTGGTCTGCAAGCCAATACCAGAGCCGCTTGCAGGCCAGTCATTCAGAATCTGAGCCAGCGCTGCGCCAGCCACAACCCGATCGCAGCGGAAAGTGCCGCCAGCGTAAAGATCCACGGCGCGCCCAGCAATGTCCACAACGCACCCGTCGCCAGGCCGCCCAGCGTACCGCCCAGGCCAAACGAGGCGCTGATATACAAAGCCTGCCCGCGTGCCTGGTGTTTACCCTGGAAAAAGCGGTGGATCAATGCAATCGACGCGGCGTGATGGGTGCCGAATGTTGTTGCGTGGAGTATCTGCGCCAGCGCCATGGCCAGCGTTGACTGCGCCAGCCAGGCAATCATCAGAAAGCGCAATACCGCCAGCAGCAGCCCGAGCAGGAATAAGCGCCTTAGCCCCAGCCAATCAACAAGACGCGGCATCAGCAAAAACGCGCCGATTTCTGCCAGCACACCAATCGACCACAAATAACCAATGGCGCTTTCGCTATAACCATGCTCGGCCAGGTTAATCGAGTAAAAGGTGTAATACGGGCCGTGGGTCAACGCCATGAAAAAACAGGACAAAAACAGCGCGACCACCGCAGGCTGCCGCAAGATATCCCACAGACTGCCGCCATCTACGGCATGTTTGGCAACCGGCGCTTCGGGGATGAACCAGGCATACACCGCAATGCCCACCACCAGCAACATGACACTTGAAGGCAAGTAAGCAACGCCAAACCGCTCAAGCAGATGACCAATCACCACTGTTGCAACAACAAAGCCCACTGACCCCCAGACCCGGATGCGGCTGTAACGCCCGGCCTGACTACCAAGCAAAGAGAGCGTGGTTGCCTCTACCAGCGGCAGTGAGGCACTCCAGAAAAAGCTCATGATCGCCAGCGCCACAAACAGCCATGCAAAACTCTGGCCGGCAAATACGCCGGCAAAGCTGGCGGCGCTGATTAATGCCGCCAGCCGCACGATGGCCGCACGCTTGCCACTGCGATCCGCCACCCAGCCCCAGACATTGGGCGCAAAGATCCGCATCACTTGGGTCAACGACATCAATACACCGATCTGCCAGGCAGAAAAATGCAATGACTGCAGATACAACCCCCAGTAAGGCGAAAAGGCACCCACAAAGGCAAAATAGAAAAAATAGAAGCCACCCAGCACCCGCGCCTGTTGCGCTGTCATCAATGCTGCGCTGCTCATTCGCCACCTGCTGCCTGCTTGCGGTTGCGGCGATAATCCCAGGGCGGCACTGGCGTAGCGGCCTGCCACAGACCCAATCGCTGCTGTTGCGCTTGCTGCTGGCCGGCCTCATAACGCTTGAACTCGTCACGGCCCTGACTCTTGCGGGCAAAAAACTGATAGTGCCAAGCAAACCCGGCAAGCAATTGGCTGAAGTTGATATCTTCACCATTCAGCCACACCCGGCCAACGTTTCGGCCATATTTGTCCTGCTCAAGCACATCAACGCTCACTTGCTGCCGGAATACCTTGCCAGCCAACACCTGTTTTGCAAGCTGACCATAAGGCTGCGTCTTTTCGGGGGCATCAACAAAGGCAAAACGGATTTTGTGTTGCCGCTGCGAGGCATCGAGCACGGTGATGGTATCGCCATCGGCAACCGCCACCACTGTGCCGCTGATACGGCTGGATAACGGGCCAGAAGAGGAAGGGCCATAGTGCAGCCAGCTCGCATAACACAACATCAGCAACACGCTCAGGCCGGCATACAAGCGCTTGTGCGGCGAGCCGCTCAAGAGGGAAATCGATAAAGACGGAGTTTTGCGAGGGTTGATACGCATAACAGCAACCGGAAATTAAATACACCATCCATACAAAAAAGGCCCCGAGCAATTCGGGGCCTTGTCTAGCGGCTCAGCAACGCTTATTCAGCGGCCGGCGCAGCCTGCTCTGCCTGCGCAGCGGCAGCAGCCTCTGCCAGCAGTGCTTTCATCGACAGGCGGATCTTGCCCTTGTCATCCTGCTCCAGCACCTTGACGCGAACCTGCTGACCTTCCTTGACGTAGTCGTCCACCTTGTTGACACGTTCGTTGGCAATTTGCGACACGTGCAGCAGACCATCACGACCCGGCATGATGTTGACGATGGCGCCGAACTCCAGAATCTTGACCACAGTTCCTTCGTAAACACGGCCGATTTCCACTTCTGCGGTGATCTGCTCAATGCGCTTGCGAGCGGCATCGGCGCCTTCGCCAGTCACCGAAGCGATGGTGATGGTGCCGTCTTCAGCGATGTCGATCTGCGTGCCGGTTTCTTCGGTCAGCGCACGGATCACCGAACCACCCTTGCCGATCACATCACGGATTTTCTCCGGATTGATCTTCATGGTGTACAGCCGAGGCGCGTGTTGCGAGACTTCCTGGCGCGCTTCGCCCAAGGCACCCTTCATGATGCCGAGGATGTGCAGGCGGCCTTCTTTTGCCTGATCCAGCGCCACCTTCATGATTTCCTTGGTGATGCCGTTGATCTTGATGTCCATCTGCAGCGCAGTTACACCGTTTTCGGTGCCGGCCACCTTGAAGTCCATATCACCCAGGTGATCTTCGTCACCCAGGATGTCGGTCAACACGGCAAAGCGGTTGCCATCCTTGATCAGGCCCATGGCGATACCTGCCACGTGATCTTTCAGCGGCACACCGGCATCCATCAGCGACAGACAGCCACCACATACCGATGCCATCGACGAGGAACCGTTGGATTCGGTGATTTCCGATACCACGCGCATCGAGTAACTGAAGTCTTCCTGCTTCGGCAACACGGCCACCAGTGCACGCTTGGCCAGACGCCCATGACCGATTTCCCGACGCTTCGGCGAACCAACACGGCCGGTTTCACCCGTCGAATACGGTGGGAAGTTGTAATGCAGCATGAAGCGTTCGGTGTATTCGCCCGACAAGGCATCAATGATCTGTTCATCGGTTTTGGTGCCCAGTGTGGCGACTACCAGCGCCTGGGTTTCACCACGAGTGAACAGAACCGAACCGTGAGTGCGCGGCAAGACGCCGGTGCGGATGGAGATCGGGCGTACAGTGCGGGTATCACGGCCATCGATACGCGGCTCACCAGCCAGAATCTGGCCACGGACGATTTTCGCTTCCAGATCGAAAAACACCGATTTGGTGTGGTTGACCTGTTTGGTATCCATGTCTTCGGTGATCAACGCAGCCATCACGCGATCGCGGATTTCATCGACCTTGGTCGAACGCGCCTGCTTCTGCTTGATGCGATAAGCCTGGTTCAGATCGGCTTCGCACAGCTCTTTCATCTTGGCGATCAGCGCTTCGTCTTTTTCTGCCGGCTGCCAGTCCCACAGAACCGGGTTCACTTCATCAGCCAGTTCATTGATGGCGTTGATGGCATTCTGCATCTGCTCGTGGCCGTAAACAACGGCGCCCAACATCACAGCTTCGGACAATTCCTGCGCTTCCGACTCAACCATCAGCACAGCCTGCTGAGTGCCGGCAACCACCAGATTCAGCTGAGTGGTTTCCAGCTGGGTTTTGGTCGGATTGAGGATGTACTGGCCGTCAGCGTAACCCACGCGGGCAGCGCCAATCGGGCCGTCAAACGGGATGCCGGAAATCGCCAGCGCGGCAGATGCACCCAGCATTGCCGGGATGTCGGAATCAATTTCCGGATCTACCGACATTACGGTCGCAACCACTTGTACTTCGTTGTAGAAACCTTCCGGGAACAGCGGACGCAGCGGGCGGTCGATCAGGCGCGAAGTCAGGATTTCCTTTTCCGACGGACGACCTTCACGCTTGAAGAAGCCACCTGGAATACGGCCGGCAGCGTAAGTACGCTCCATGTAATCAACTGTCAGCGGGAAGAAGTCCTGACCCGGCTTGACGTTCTTGGCGCCAACCACGGTCACCAGCACCACGGTATCGCCCATGTGCACCATCACGGCGCCACTGGCCTGACGTGCTATTTCGGCCGTTTCCAAAGTAACTTGCTGTTGGCCATACTGGAATGTTTTTTTGATAGGGGTAAGACTCACGTTGATCCTTTCCTGTGAGATTGAGGCAAGATGCAACGCAAAACCGGAAGCGACAGATTCCATTTCCAAACCGAACGGGATGTCGGCACAGGCGTACTGCTACTCACACCAAGGTGAGGCCCGCTTTCGCATTCGCTTTGGAAATGGAATGAGCTTCGCCGCATCAGGCAGGGCGTCGCGAAAAAACGGAAATACAATGGCGGCGGGCCGGAACAGTCCGATTGCAACAACAGCACCGGACCCGCAACCGATGACGCAAATTACTTGCGCAGACCCAGACGTTCGATCAGGGTGCGATAGCGATCCAGATCGTTGTCTTTCAGATAGTTCAGCAGGCTGCGGCGCTGGCTCACCATTTTCAACAGACCACGACGACCGTGATGGTCTTTGGCGTTGGTCTTGAAGTGACCGGTCAGGTCGTTGATGCGAGCGGTCAGCAGCGCAACTTGAACTTCGGTGGAACCGGTATCAGCTTCGCCACGGGCGAATTGCTTAACGATTTCTGCTTTCTGGGCAGTAGTAATAGCCATGTGAATAACTCTCCAAAATCCTGAAAAAACGCATATTGTACCTTTTGCCAAGGCACATGCTCAAGTTGTCGATGGCGAAGACAGACTTGTACAACAAGAAACTACACACTTTATTTCCTGCCCGGCCGTAACCGGACAACAAACTTCAAATTTTCAGCCGGTTTTTTGCGGCTTGACGACGCGCTTGGGCGCCAATCTGCCGTCCGGCTGAATCAAACCCAAGCCAATAAAACGCCGGGCTGCATCATACACTTTCAGCTCACCCTCTGTCGGCAGATTTGCCTGCCAAACCGGGTTTCCGTTCTGCCAGTAATGAGCGGCGGCATCATCCAGACTCACAGACGCCAAGCTTGCCAACAGACAATCCGGGCCGAGCAGCAAGGCATCACGCTGATCCAGGTGCATGTCTTCCAGCTGAGCAATTGTCACTGCATCATGCAGATGAAAGCCTGCGGTACGCGTGCGGCGCAGACCGGTCAAATGCGCTCCGCAGCCCAAGTTGCGGCCGATTTCTTCAGCCAGCACGCGGATATAGGTACCTTTGCTGCAATCCACAGCAATATCGAAAACATCATCGCGAAAATCAAGCAAGGTCAGCGCATGGATCGTAATCTCTCGCGCCTGGCGCTCGATATCGACACCCTGTCGTGCATATTCGTAGAGTGCCTTGCCCTGATGTTTCAAGGCCGAATACATCGGCGGCACCTGCGACATGCGCCCTACCAGCTGCGGCAGCAGTGCTTCCAGCTGCGGCTGCGAAACATTGACCTCACTCGTTGCCAGTACCTCACCCTCGCTATCGCCAGTGGTGGTGGTGGCGCCGAGTTTGACCGTGGCAATATAAGCCTTGTCGGCATCCAGCAAGGTCTGCGAGAACTTGGTCGCCTCGCCAAGGCAAATCGGCAGCAAACCAGTGGCCAAGGGATCCAGATTTCCGGTATGCCCAGCCTTCTCGGCCTGAAACAGCCATTTCACTTTCTGCAACGCACCATTACTGGAAAAACCAATAGGCTTGTCCAGCAACAACACGCCCGACACCGGACGTTTTACCCGCTTGATCTGCAACTTATCTATCGTTTCCGTCTTCGTCTTCAGCAGCCTTATCCGCCACCGCCGAGTCAATCAGGCGCGACAGGAACATGCCACGCTCTACCGATTCATCGTATTGAAAGTGCAACTGCGGCATGGTGCGCAACTTGATACGCTGCCCCAAAGCAGAACGCAGAAAACCCGCCGCATGCTGCAGCGTACTCAAGGTTTCCTGCCTCTGTTCGTCGCTACCGAGCACGGTAAAGAACACTTTGGCGTGCGAATAATCGCGCGTAACGTCAACACCGGTAAACGTCAGCATGCCGATGCGCGGGTCTTTCAACTCGTGGCGGATGATATCCGGCAACTCGCGCAACACCTGCTGACCAACACGGTCGGAACGAGAATAGTCTTTGGCCATGAAAGATTACAGCGTCCGCGCTACTTCAACGATTTCGTAGGCTTCGAGCAAGTCTTTTTCCTGAATATCGTTGAAATTGCGCAACGACAAACCACACTCAAAACCACCCTTCACTTCTTTCACGTCGTCCTTGAAGCGCTTCAACGAATCCAGCTCGCCATCGTGAATCACCACGTTATTGCGCAGCAAACGGACACGGGAGTTGCGACGCACCACGCCTTCCAGCACCAGACAACCAGCAATGGTGCCGACCTTGGACACAGTGAACACCTGGCGCACCTCGACCATACCGGTAACCTGCTCTTTGCGCTCCGGTGCCAACATGCCCGACAACGCGGCCTTCACCTCATCCACCGCCTGGTAAATGATGTTGTAGTAACGGATGTCGACACTATTGGCTTCGATCAGGCGGCGCGCACCGGCGTCAGCACGGGTGTTGAAGCCAATCATCACTGCGCTCGAAGCAATCGCCAGATTGACATCGGACTCGGTAATCGCCCCCACGCCACTGTGAATGATGTTGACACGAACTTCGTCGGTCGACAGTTTCAACAGGCTATGGGCCAGTGCTTCGCAGGAACCCTGAACATCGGCCTTGATGATCAGCGCCAGGTTTTTCACTTCGCCTTCGCCCATCTGCTGGAACATGTTTTCCAGTTTGGCTGCCTGACGTTTGGCCAACACGGTATCGCGGAACTTGCCCTGGCGGAACAAGGCGATTTCGCGCGCTTTTTTCTCGTCGTGCAACACCAGTACCTCTTCGCCGGCATTCGGTACGTCAGCCAAGCCCTGGATTTCACATGGAATCGACGGGCCTGCCTCATTAATCGGCTTGCCGTTTTCGTCCAGCATCGCACGAACACGACCAAATGCGGCTCCGGCCAGAATCACGTCACCACGACGCAGGGTACCGTTTTGCACCAGGATGGTAGCAACCGGGCCACGGCCCTTGTCCAGACGGGCCTCGATCACCAGACCTTTGGCTGGCGCCTGCTTGGCGGCCTTCAGCTCCAGAACCTCGGCCTGCAACAGGATGCCTTCCAGCAGATCATCGATACCCTGACCGGTTTTCGCCGATACATCGACAAACATCGCATCGCCACCCCAGTCTTCCGGCACCACTTCCTGCGCCACCAGCTCCTGACGGATACGCTCAGGATTCGAATCCTGTTTATCGATCTTGTTGACGGCAACAACAATCGGCACACCAGCAGCCTTGGCATGGTGAATTGCCTCGATGGTTTGCGGCATCACGCCGTCATCGGCAGCAACAACCAGCACCACCAAGTCGGTAACCTTGGCACCACGTGCACGCATTGCGGTAAACGCTTCGTGACCCGGTGTATCGAGGAAGGTAATCATGCCGCGCTCGGTCTCGACATGATAAGCGCCGATATGCTGGGTAATGCCGCCCGCTTCGCCACTGGCAACGCGAGTACGACGAATATGGTCCAGCAGCGAAGTTTTACCGTGGTCAACGTGACCCATCACGGTCACCACCGGTGCCCGCGACGACTCTTCCAGTGTTGCCAGCTCCTGATGATCAGCCAGGAAGGCTTCCGGATCATCCGCTTTGGCGGCTTCTGCCTTGTGGCCCATTTCTTCGGTGACGATCATCGCGGTTTCCTGATCCAGCACCTGATTGATGGTCACCATCATGCCCATCTTCATTAGCACCTTGATCACTTCGGCCGCCTTGACCGACATCTTGTGCGCCAGCTCGGCAACGGTAATGGTTTCCGGAATTACAACATCCTTAACCACCGGCTCGGTTGGAGCCTGAAATGCATGCTGCGAATCGCCACCCTTGTGGCGGCCACCACCCTTGCCGGCGCGCCAACCGCTGCCTGCATCGCCACCGCGGGTTTTGATACCACCGCCCGGGCGCTTTTTAGCACTGTCGTCACGACCACTGCCACCCTTGGCATCGCGACCGCCTTTTTTGGCATCGGCACGATCCGCCGGTTTGTCTGCAGCCTTGGCTACAGGCTTGTCGGCCACCACTGGTGCCGCTGCACGCTGAGCGGCTGCCGCTTCGGCTGCACGCCGATCGGTTTCACGCTGCTGACGCACACGCAAATCCTCTGCCTGACGCTTGGCCAGTTCTGCATGTTTACGCGCCTCTGCCTCACGCAGCGCACGTTCCTTCTCATCAATAACCGACAACCGGACTGGCGGTGCAGGTGGCTCAATTACCAGTTCGGCAACCGGTGCAGCAGCCTCAACCACCGGCGGAGCCAGCTCGACCACAGGCTCCGGCTCGGCAACCACAACCGGCTCCGGCTCAACCACAATCACCGGCTCTTCAATCACCGGCTCAACAGGCAAGGGTTCTGGCTCCACGGCTGCCGGCACTTCTGCATCCGCAGCCAAGTCGCTTGGATCACGCTTGACAAATACGCGCTTCTTACGCACTTCAACCTGGATGGTGCGTGCCTTGCCTGTCGCATCCGACTTGCGGATTTCGGTAGTTTCGCGCTTGGTCAGGGTAATTTTCTGCTTACCCTCTTCCGCGCCGCCATGCATCTTGCGCAAGTATTCCAGCAAGCGGGTTTTGTCCTGCTCGGTCAATAAATCGGTTGATGCCTTTTTCTCGACACCAGCCGCACGCAACTGTTCCAGCAGCAACTCAGGCTGCAAGCCAAGCTCACCGGCAAACTGTTGAACGTTCGTTTGTCCCATTCTGACTCCTAATATATTCTCGGCTCGCGGCTTACTCGTTGAACCAGTGCGCACGTGCAGCCATGATCAGTTTCTTGGCTTGATCTGCATCCATATTGGTCATTTCAACCAGATCATCCACGGCCAGATCGGCCAGATCATCACGTGTTGCCACACCATTATTTACCAGCACATGGGCCAGATCCGCATCTACGCCCTCGACGGTCAACAGCCCCTCGGCTTCGCTTTCCTTCTCTTCTTCCTTGGCGATTGCCTGAGTCAGCAGAGCATTACGGGCACGACTACGCAGTTCGTTGACGGTTTCTTCAGCAAAACCGTCTATTTCCAGCATTTCTGCCAGCGGCACATATGCCACTTCTTCCAGGGTGCTAAAACCTTCCTGCACCAATACTGTAGCCACATCTTCGTCCACATCCAGCGTACGCATGAACAGGTCACGGATCTGCTCGTATTCGGCCTCATGTTTCTGCTCGGCCTGATCAACGGTCATGATGTTGATTTCCCAGCCAGTCAGCTCAGATGCCAGGCGCACGTTCTGGCCACCACGGCCAATCGCCTGCGCCAGTTGCTCTTCGTCCACCACCACATCCATGCTGTGCGACTCTTCGTCGATTACGATACTGCTGACATCGGCCGGCGCCAGCGCATTGATCACGAACTGAGCCGGATCTTGCGACCAGAGGATGATATCCACACGCTCGCCACCGAGCTCGGTAGTAACCGCCTGAACACGAGAGCCACGCATACCGATACAGGTGCCCTGCGGATCGATGCGCTGATCATTCGATTTCACGGCGATCTTCGCACGCAAGCCAGGATCACGTGCCGCAGCCTTGATTTCGATCAGACCGTCTTCAATTTCCGGCACTTCAATCTCAAACAGCTTGGCCAGGAATTCACGCGCAGTGCGCGACAAAATCAATTGCGGGCCACGACCACCGCGATCGATACGCAACAGAAAGGCCCTGACGCGATCGCCCACGCGCAGATTCTCTTTCGGGATCATCTGTTCGCGAGGCAACAACGCCTCCAGCTTGCCGCATTCGATAATCACGTTTCCACGTTCAATACGCTTGATCACGCCCGACACCATATGTTCGCGGCGCTCAAGAAAATCATTGAGGATCTGCTCACGCTCGGCATCGCGAATGCGCTGCAGAATTACCTGCTTTGCAGTTTGTGCGCCGATACGACCGAATTCGATGGGTTCCAGTTCTTCTTCGACAAAATCGCCGATCTGCAGATTCTCGCCATGCTCACCGGCATCGGTAATAGCGATCTGGCGGCTTGGAAATTCGTGATCATCATCCGCCACCACTTCCCAGCGACGGAAGCTGAAATGATTGCCGCTATGGCGATCAATCGCGACACGCACGTCCACTTCGTCGTGGCCAAAACGCTTCTTGGTCGCGGAAGCGAGCGCGAGTTCAAGCGCACCGAAGACAATCTCTTTGTCGACGTTTTTTTCGCGCGCCAGCGCATCCACCAGCAACAGTATTTCGCGACTCATTTGTGTATGAACCTCCACCCGATATTTCGGCCGTCTTGCGGATCGGCCTGCATTCACTGAATTGTCGATACTAAAAAATACGTTATCCGCACCACGCAACAATGCGCGTGCCGGAAAAAACCTTTAAAACTTCGGATCCAGGCGTGCCTTGTCAAGATTGGACAAAGGCACTTCGATCAGCTTGCCGTCAGATTCGACCCGAATCACTTCACCATCAAGCCCCTGCAGCACGCCAGAAATGCGCCGCGCACCGTCTTGTGGCAAACGCAACTTCAGCTTGACCGGCTGCCCGGCAAAACGCTCGAAATCGGAAGATTTGGTCAATGGACGATCCAAACCTGGGGACGACACCTCCAGGCGCTCGTAATCGACGTTTTCCACCATAAACAGGCGCGTCAGGTGATTGCTGACCTTGACACAATCATCAAGCGTGATGCCAGCAGGCGAATCGATAAACAGTCGCATCAGGCCACCCCGGGCCAGCTCCAGATCGACCAACTCGTAGCCCAAACCTGCAAGCGTTGATTCCAGCAAAACACGCAATTCCATGACGATCGATATCCAGCAAATAAAAAATGGGCCCGAAGCCCATCCTGTAAAAGTTTGCGATTGTACCAGAAGCGCTTGAAAAAGCGAAACATCACCAGCTATCAGGATACCGCAACAGGACTGGCGCAGAATGATGATCGGGGGTTTCGGAACAAATGCACAACAACGCATAAACCGGCTCAAGGCTTTGCGCTTTTTGGCAATTAGAGTAAATTACCTCACTGCCACGCCCACAGAAGAATAATCGGGGCCAGCCAAAAGCAGCCATAAAAGCAGCGTGAGAGCCAACTTATTCCGTTTGCATAAGGTTCGCAAACTGCATTATCATCGACTGCCATCACCAACACGCACAGGTATTTGGGAGAAGTACAACATGGAAAAGATCTGGTTGAAGAACTATCAGGCTGGCGTACCGGCCGAGATTGATGTCAACGCATATAAATCGGTAGCTGAAGTCTTTGAAAAAAGCGTTGCCAAGTTCGCCGACCGTCCGGCATTTGCCAACATGGACAAAATCATCACCTATCGCGAACTGGACAAGCTGACCCGCGATTTTGGTGCTTATCTGCAAAACAAGCTGGGCCTGAAAAAAGGTGACCGTGTTGCAGTGATGATGCCCAACCTGCTGCAATACCCGATCGCGGTATTCGGCATTCTTCGCGCCGGCCTGACAGTCGTCAACGTCAACCCGCTGTACACCCCGCGCGAACTCGAACACCAGCTGAAGGATTCGGGCGCCGAAACCATCGTCATCCTGGAAAACTTCGCCATCACCCTGCAAGATGTGCTGAAGAACACCCCGGTAAAAAATGTCATCACCACCCAGATCGGTGACATGCTGGGCTTCCCGAAATCGCTGATCGTCAACATGGTGGTCAAGCACGTGAAGAAGATGGTGCCGAGCTGGTCCATCCACAACACGGTCAAATTCAACGACACCCTAACCCAGGGCAGCCGCCTGAAGCTGAATCCGGTACAAATCGGCCACGACGATATTGCATTCCTTCAATACACCGGCGGCACCACTGGTGTTTCCAAGGGCGCCATGCTGACCAACCGCAACATCGTTGCCAACATGATGCAGGCGCATGCCTGGCTGAAGCCGATGGTGCGTGAAGGTCAGGAAATCATCATCACCGCATTGCCGCTCTACCACATCTTCTCGCTGACCGCGAACTGCATGGTCTTCACCGAACTGGGTGGACTGAACATCCTGATCACCAACCCGCGTGATATTCCTGCTTTCGTCAAAGAGCTGCAGAAATATCCGGTTACCTGCATGACCGGCGTAAACACCCTGTTCAACGCCCTGATCAACAACCCGGACTTCGGCAAGATCGATTTCAGCACCTGGAAACTGGCGCTGGGCGGCGGCATGGCCGTACAACGTGCAGTGGCCGAAAAGTGGAAGCAAGTTACCGGCGTGCCGCTGATCGAAGCCTACGGCCTGACCGAAACCTCGCCGGCGGCGTGTATCAACCCGATGGACCTGAAAGAATACAACGGTGCAATCGGCCTGCCGGTTCCTTCCACCGAATGTACCGTGCGCGATGAAGCCGGCAACGAAGTGCCGATGGGCGAGCCAGGCGAACTGTGGGTACGCGGCCCGCAGGTAATGAAAGGCTACTGGCAGCGTCCGGACGAATCGGCGAAGGTACTGAAAGAAGGTGGCTGGCTGGCAACGGGCGACATGGCGATTGTCACCCCTGACGGTTTCTTCAAGCTGGTTGACCGCAAGAAAGACATGATTCTGGTGTCCGGCTTCAACGTTTATCCGAACGAAATCGAAGACGTGGTTGCGATGCACGCCGGCGTTCTGGAAGTGGCCTGTATCGGCATTCCGGACGACAAATCGGGTGAAGTGGTGAAGGTCTATGTTGTGAAGAAAGACCAGGCGCTGACCGAGAAAGAAGTGATCGAGCACTGCAAGAAAAACCTCACCGGTTACAAAGTGCCGAAGTACGTCGAGTTCCGTGCCGAACTGCCGAAAACCAACGTTGGCAAGATTCTGCGCCGCGCACTGCGTGACGAAGAACTGGCCAAGACCAAGACACCAGCCTGATCCGGCCTTGTTTTGGAAAGCTCACAAAACCCGCTTCTGGCGGGTTTTTGTTTTTCTGGCAGAGGCGGATGCATGTGCTAGATTGGATTGACATGCGCCCCTGCCTGACAGGCAAGCGTGCCCGATTCCGACCCTGCCTGATTTGGATGTTTAACACATGGATCTTTCCCCGCTGTTTCGACTGATGGCCGACAAGAAGGCCTCCGATCTATTTTTCACCCCCGGCGCACCGATCCAGATCAAGATCCAGGGCACGCTGATGGCGGTCAACCAGCAGATACTCTCGGCCGATCAGACCAGACAATGCGCCTACAGCCTGATGACACCAGACCGCATTGCCCGCTTCGAGCAGGATCTGGAAATGAACTTCGG
>JACCDG011640253.1_pt1 | contig 44049 bp, 19 predicted proteins | sample 7442471 | NCBI WGS metagenome assembly JACCDG01 (sample SAMN15323444, study PRJNA562643) | freshwater metagenome | isolation source: river surface water | place: USA:Blue River Watershed | collected 2017-08-17
AGCTCTGCAGCAACTCTAACGCTTGCGCTTGATACAAAACTCACAGCAAGTATCAACCTTGCCGGCGGAACAATAAGCTTAGCAAAAGATTTAATATTAAAAGACAATGTTTACATTTTTGGCGGTGGAACTATCAACTTTAATGGATACTCACTGCAACTTCCAAACTACATGAGCTCTCCAATTACCGGAAATCTAACGATGGTTTCAGCTAACGACGTGACGGTAAACACCCGAACGGCACTCACAGGAACTTGGAACTTCAATGGAAACGGTTCTAGATCTAATTTAATAGGCCGGGGCAATATTTTAGATCTCCGCGGAGGCGGAGTCCTAAACGTAGGAACGAATCATACACTATTTATTAATAGTTTGCACATCAGGGGCCTTGGTGCTAGTGGCGGTGGAAATATTACTATGGCTGCAAGTACCTCAAAAATTTACTTATCCAATTGCATTCTAGATCTTAATGGAACATACACCCTTACGCAAGGTCTGATGGTTTTTGAAGCTGGTCATTGCAAAATTCTTACCCACACCGCAGAAAGATTTGTAGTCTCTGGTTCTACAACACAATTGCAAGTTGATGGTACAGTTCTGTACTACGAAAGCTTAGACAAGCTTCCTGAATATCCATTCTCGGTCGTATCATCTGCAACAATTACACGAGTCAACGGTGGCGAGATCAGAAGCAACTGGATTGCCGGTGCCGGAGGAGAAACTCTGATTCAGCAAACCTCCGCGCAAGGTGCAAACTTTACAAACACAAATATTGTTCTTACCTCAGACTCAAAAATCAGATTTGTAAACGCAACGCCTGCAACAGCAAAAGCGATGATTTTTGATGGTAAAAACAACACAGTTTTCTTCCAGGCTGGAGCAGACCAACCAATAACGATTGACCAAAACACAACCGTTACCTTCCAAAACGTAATTTTTGATAATTTTGATATCTCAAAAATCCTTATCGGACCGGGATCATCAATTGTATTTGGTGATGGCGTTGTAATTAGAATTGCAAAAAACATGACTCAAAACACCACCTTTTGGAACATTACAGGAAACACCACAATTGTTGGTGACGGATCTTCATTACTCACCGTCGGTAGCCAGATGATAAGACTTTCCGGTGCAAACAAATCCCTTACACTTCAAAACGTGAAAATGAAATGGAACAGCTTCAATTCGATCAAAGTTAATACAACTACCGGAACTGTCAACATGCAGGACTGCGAGTTTATTATGACCAACACTGGTATTACATTTGATACTGGAAGCTTAAATGTTTCGGGAATATCTGCCATCACTGGTGCGGACACAACAAGTGCAACAGGAACTTCAAACTTTAGCTTAACAACAACAGGAACGCTCACCATTCAAAGCAACGGAACTCTAACAATCAACAAAGGTACAACATTTACTTACGAACCAAATACTGCAAACGATAACTCGATAGTTTCTGTTATGAAGCGTCACTTCAGAATGCAAGACCCTAGCGCACGTCTTATTCTTGATAGCTGCACACTTTCAACTGGCACAAAAGGTCTTGCACTTGATTATGGAAACCTTGTTATTGACGGTCATACGTATCTAAACATCAACACAGCTGCGAACGCAGAGTTTGAAATTGGCACCGGTCTTAATACTGAACTAACTCCAGCGGCTATGCTTGATGTTAACGGACCAATCAAATACAACTCTACAACGTATCCGTAATTTCCTCTAAAATAACTGGATACTTCTCTGGTCGTTCTAAACAAGTCTTAAAAAGTGGGTCATCTTCACGGTGGATGACCCACTCAAAAAATGCCGCTTTATCAAAACCACCGCGCTCTGCATGACGAGTTTGGCGGACCCATTCAACATCCTCAAAAGTCAAATCTAGTTGAGAACAAATCCCTCTAACAACTTCTAAAATATCGGCTAGCTCTTTAACTTGATCATCCAAATCTTTTGCTTCATGACAAAATTCAAAAACCTCTTCAAGTAATTTATCTTTCAATTTTGCAAGAATTGATTCTTTAGAAAGTTTACATTGCTTTATTTCTGCACCGCGAGGTAAAAGCCTTTCTGCTGTTTTATCACGAACTATCTTGCCATAGAAAAATTTCAAGCTTTTCATCATTTAGCCTTTTGAAAAATCATCTTGGACTAATTTTAACTCACTCTAAATAAATAGCTATCGCAGAACAACCGCTACCTTACTTCCTAGAAACAGAAAAGATGTATATAATTTTCAGATGTAGATCAAAATCACGCAGTAAATAATGAATTCCAATCTTGTAAGAAAAAAATTTTTAGACTTTTTTGAAAAAAATCAGCACAGAGTAGTAGCTTCTTCTTCGCTGATTCCTGCCCAAGATCCAACAATTTTATTTGCAAATGCAGGCATGAATCAATTCAAAGATCTTTTTTTAGGCAACGAAACTCGTTCTTACAAGCGTGCAGCATCATCTCAAAAGTGTGTAAGAGCTGGTGGAAAACACAACGACCTTGACCAAGTTGGTTTTACAGATAGACATCTAACATTTTTTGAAATGCTTGGAAACTTCTCATTTGGAGACTACTTCAAAGAAGAAGCTATGAAATTTGCTTGGGATTTTTTAACAAAAGAAATACAAATTCCAGAAGAAAAACTTTCAATAACAATTCACACATCAGATGATGAAGCATTCAAATTGTGGACAGAAAAAATTGGAGTACCTGCAAGCAAAATTACAAGACTTGGAGACGAAGATAACTTCTGGCAAATGGGTGATACTGGCCCCTGCGGACCTTGCACTGAGATTTTTTATGACCGCGGCCCAGAATGGGAGGACAAAGAAATTTACGGCGCAAAAGCTACAAGATACTTAGAAATCTGGAATCTTGTTTTTATGCAATTTAACCAAAATGCAAATGGTGAAAGAAAGCCGCTTCTGCAAACTGGTGTAGACACAGGAATGGGCCTTGAGCGCTTGTGCATGGTGCTTCAAAATGGTGAAACTGTTTTTGACACAGACATTTTCAAAATTATTTTTGATGAGCTCCAAGCAAAATCTGGAAAAGTATACAAAAATTTAAACTACCAAGAACAAGCAGCATTCAACGTAGTTGCTGATCACCTTCGAAGCAGCAGTTTAATTATTGCTGATGGTGGTATCCCAAGCAACGAAGGTCGCGGGTACGTTTTGAGAAAAATTATACGTCGCGGACTTTTATTTTTAAGAAAAATTGTAGATGCGCCATATTTGTTTGCAGACCTTACAAAAGTTCTTGCAAAAAGCCTTGGAGAAACTTATCCAGAATTAATTACAGAGCAAAAAAAAATTGATGAAATTTTGCGCGGCGAGATAGATAAATTCTCCGCAAACCTAAATCGTGGCCAAAGATATTTTGAAATGTTTTTACAAGAAGCAAAACAAAACAACCAAAAGAAAATCTCTGGAGAACATGCATTCAAATTATACGATACTTACGGATTTCCAATCGAAGTGACACATGTTCTTGCAAGAGAAAATAATCTAGAAACAGACTTTGCTGGCTTTGAAGAAGAGATGGAAAAGCAAAGACAAAAATCTGCTGGTATGAAAACAGAAAAAGTAAACTTTGAATTTCCTTCAAATTTCTACAAAAATGAATTTGTTGGTTACGACACGACAAATATCGCAAGCAAAATTGTGTGGAAGATGGAGCATCAAAACCAAGTTTGGCTTGCTACAGAAAAAACTCCTTTTTTTGCCGAATGCGGCGGGCAAGTTTCTGACACGGCAGAAATTATCTTCAGTGGTAAATCTGCAGCTGTAAAAGAAATCAGAAGCATTCCCACACCAAACAATAATCGGGTAGTCGTATTTGCCGTAGAAAAAAATTCTGAAACCGAAAAATTAAATCTCGGTGATACTGTTGAACAAAAAGTAGACAAAACAATTCGTGCAAACACTGCAAAAAACCATACCGGAACGCACTTGCTACAAGCTGCGCTGCAACAGGTTTTGGGTGAAAATGTAAAACAAACAGGCTCTCTTGTACACCCAGACTACCTTCGCTTTTTCTTTTCGTACAACAAGCCAATGACACACGAAGAAATTTGCAAAGTAGAAGAGATTGTAAACAGCTGGATCTGCCAAAATGATTCAACACAACAAATTTATACAACACTTGAAGAAGCAAACAAGCTTGGAGCTATGGCGCTGTTTGGAGAAAAATATAATCCAGAAACTGTGCGCGTAATCAAAGTGGAAGATTACTCAGTTGAGCTTTGCGGCGGAACTCACGTCAAACAAACGGGAGAAATTGGAACGTTCAAAATCACTTCTGAAGAAAGCGGTGGCGCAGGCAACAGATGCATCTTTGCAGTCACTGGTCCAAAAGCTATCGAAATGTTTCAAGAGCAAAACAAAGTTGTAAAAAACTTGTGCACAAAGTTTGCGAGCAAACCAGATCAACTTGAAGAAAAAATTGAGAAACTTTCGTGTGATACTAAAAATATCGAAAAAGAATTTCAAAGCTTGGCACAAAAGCACTTAGAAATTGTCGCCACAGAAGTCGAGAAAAAAGTAGAAAAAATCGGATCTTGCGAGCTTGCGGTAGCAGACTTGTTTAAGCTTGATGCAAACAGTCTTCGTAACTTTGCAAAAAAACTTACTAACACCGACAAAGACAGAATTGCAATCCTCTTTTCGCAAGACAACAGCTCAAGCAATGCGCAATTTTTCATTATGCTTTCAAAATCTTTAGCTGATAAAAAAGCATTAGAAAAAATAACAGGAAAATTGTCTGAACTGGGAATTCGAGGTGGTGGTAAGCACGATTTTATGCAAGGAAGCACCGAAAGAGGCAAGAAGCAACAGCTGATTGATGCTGTGGGGGCGGCCATCAGCAATAACCTTTAAAAAGATGTCACCATTTTATTAGATTTGTTAATTATCATAAATATTTTAAAGCTGTTTTTTGCAGAGGGGCTAAAGGAAAAATGACAGTTTCCTTTTCCCTGCGCCCCTCTACACTCCCCCACACCCATTTGAACATAATTTGGCCGTACGCCGCTGCCAAAGGCTTTGGCGCACATGTTCGCCAATTTTTGCGAATAACGCAAAACCCTGCCCCACCGTTTTTCTATCAATCGATAATGGCAAATACCTTGGCTTCAAAATTGGCTAAGACCGCTATTGCCTCGGGCGCTTTATAACCAGCATCTCTGCAGCGAGCTGTGCGAGTGAAGCCCAATGCGCGGAGCTCGATTTAAAATGAAATGGGGCTATTTTTGCCACGATAAAGCAATAGCGATTAGCGCAGCTTTGAAAGAAACATTAAGTTTGAAGAATAATAAAATAAAGCTGCAATCCGTTTGATATCAAAGAGAGGTTGATTTTGGGTGGCAGGGGCCTTGACTGGAGAGAAGTGATAACATCTCTCCAAGAAGGCTCTTGCAAAAATGGTTAGTAATATCTAAAAATGGAAAATGAAATATCGCTATTATCGCATAAGAGTTTCACGGTGATACGCCGCTACAAAAAAAACGATTAATCTAAAAAACACGTTCGAAAAAATAATTAAAAAGAAAAATTAGAAAAAAGATATCGATTCTTTTCCAAGAAGGCCCTTGCAAAAAAAGTTAGTAATATCTAAAAATTGAAAAGGGTTAAGATCGCTATTATCGCATAAGAGTTTCACGGTGAGACGCCGCTACAAAAAAAACGATTAATCTAAAAAACACGTTCGAAAAAATAATTAAAAAGAAAAATTAGAAAAAAGATATCCATTCTTTTCCAAGAAGGCTCTTGCAAAAATGGTTGTTTTAATACAGTTGAAAATTGGATATAAATTATGGATTAAAAGAAAAAAAGGAAGAGAGTTTTGCCCCTCTTCCTTTTTGTTGTTCTAGAAACAGAACGAGAGGTTCATCGACAATGTTTTGTAAACAACCATTCTTTGAGCTTTGAAAGGATGTTTGTAAGAAATTGTCAATTTTGGTTTGAAACGAGATTCTACCATTTCACCAAAATCAAGAAGGCCTCTGATAATCATGTTGTGGCATACTTTTTCTTGGGCATATTCAGCTGAATCTGCAATGCTTTTAACAAATCTAGGATCATTTGAATTGTATCTATCTTCAGATTTTCTAGTAAATTGATACATTGCACCAACAGAGAAGCGTTTGCAATCTGAAGTCCATTCGCTACCAGCTGAAAATCTTAGACGAGTGCCAGGCTTTGTATTGATATTCATTGTATTGCCGATCAACAACTCACCTTCACCTGCAACAGTTTTTACACGTCTTTCAGAGTCTTCGCCAAGATAAATAGATCCATCTACCGAGCCAGAAATTCTAAAGTTTCTTGCAAAGTTCAAGTCAATTCCCGCACCAAGCTCAATACCTAGCGAGTTGTCGTTACCAACTGGAAGCGCGAGTAAATCTTTAAGATCAAACTTTTTGCTTGTAGGCAATGACAAACCAGTAAATGATCTGATGCCAATACTTGAAAGAGCATCATTTACTTGATTGTATTGATTTGCCCATTCTAACAAAATCGTTACATCACCCAAAACTGTGTCATTAAAACTGCTAGATGTTGAAAAGGATCTACCTTCTTTTGCAAGCAATGAGTTAATTGCATCAACAGTCATATATGATAGCGCACCATTTGGAATACCTGTGTTTGCAGCAGTTTCATCTGCAACAAAATTTGTCCCATGAGTATCTACCCTGTAAAAAGGTACAAACGCTCTAAGGTCAAGAGTTCCAGGTATGGCATCAACAGGCAAGTTCATCACTGCATTGATATTAAACATTGTCTGATCTCTTTGTGAGCCTTGCGGACGAAGCGCAACATCACCAGAGAAAGTTGTTGTTCCATTTGAACCAGGAGTTGTCAAAAGGTTTACGTTTGTTAAGCCAATAATTTGAGATGCAACTGAAGAGTTGTTTACCGCTTGATTTACAAGCAAAGATAAAACTGATTCCGAATTACCATAAATTTGGAATACATCAACTGTTGTGTTGTCTTTATTACGACCTTCACCACCGTCTAAACCGTATTCAAAACCGGCACCAATATTTAAACGAATTTTAGAACCTTCTTCAGAATCTTCGCAGCACTTTGCCGAATTTTTCCATAAAACTTCATCATGTGGAAGGCTAAAGTTTGTTGGGGAGAATGCATTCAGCCCCCCAGCGCCAAAGCAAAGTCCAACCAGACTTGCTAGGCGTAACAATTTTCTTTTCATAAAGCCCTTTTTTAACTAAAATTTCAGATTAGAATTATTTTTGTGATAACATAAAAGAGCCCCTAAAGGCTAGAGGCTCTTTTTCTTTTTTCTTTTATTAATCGATAAATCGAATACCAAATGATCCGTAAATAACCTTCACACCTGACTCTAATGTTACCATTCCGTAAACAGCTTGACCAGTACCAAGACCAGCATCATGTTTTACAGGGCTAAGAGCACTAGCAGACATGTAATTTAGGTGATCATTGAATGCAAAGCTTGAGGATGCAAATAAGTATGGAATACCATCTAAGTTAAAGCCGTTTGCAAGAAGGTTCGTATCTACACCATTGAATCCTGCTACAGGTTGTGGAGCAGAGGTGTTTGTACCAGGAGTTGCTCTCACGATCCAGTCAATTCCAGCATTTGTTGTACCGTCAACGCTTACTCGAGCTGGTTTCATAACAGCATTGGTACTTAGATCACCAGAATAAACACTAGAATCTGATACAGATGCATTTACAACAAAGTTATAAATTTTACTCTTTTCACCAAGAATAGAACCTGTCAAGACATACAAGTTTCCAATGTAAGATGTCAACGCAGCACCCGCTGCAGCACCACTGTCAAGGTTAGCTCCAACAGTACCACCCATGTTGTAAATATTTGGAGTTACAAAATGCATCTTTCTGATGTGGTAAGAAGCAAGATCTACTTTGTGGTTTGCTGCATTATAACCAGCTGAAGGGTTTGCAGCATCTCCATTAAAGATTGGGCGAATTGAGCTTCCATTTGCATTTACAGAAGCAACAAAGATTGATGGGCCGTGGCTACCAGCTAGAATCATATTTACAAAATATTCATCTGAATCTACATCAAACACTTTTTGTACAACAACTACATTATTGTTGTATCTTCCAGTCGTAGAATTTGCACCTGTAGCACCAGTACTTAAGTCGATTGTTGCATCAACACTTTCCACAACCATACTGTCATCAAACATTGTTGGCGCTGCATTTGGAGCTGCTACTGGGAAGAGGGTTGCTCTACTTGTACCTTGCAATCTTATTCTGTAAACAGCTTTTGATGTCATTGCATACACAAAGTCTTCAGTTGCCACTACATCATGAACTGGAGCATCAATTCCTGGAATGCGCTTCCATGTAAAGCCGTTGAATGTGTTTGTAAGGTTTTCAAGCTGAGCATTTGTATAGTGACCACCAAAGCCATTTCCTGTAGAGCTACTCAAAACAGCCAAGCCCTTAGAACCACCAACAAAAACAAATCCGTGTTTATTTGGAAAGTCTGTATTTGTTGAATCTGCTGCAAAAGCCTTAGAAACGGTTGCGCAAAGCACATCACCAACCATTGCATCATCAAAAGCCAAGAATCTATTTCCAAGTGTTGCAGAAGCTGGATCAAACTCTAAGCCCGCAATACCATAAGCTTCATAAGCCCTTCTTTCTCTAACAAATTGAGTACCTGTTTGAGCAGACTCTAGAAAGTGAGAAGCTGTTTTTATTTGACCGGCACCTGCGTTTGCATCAAACAATGCACCTGTGATAGCTAAAGCAACTTTGCTTCTTTGACCAAAAATTGTTAATCCGGTAAAGCCTACACCTGCAGTTCTTGCTGCAGGGAAGTGAGCAACAGTCCAAACGCCGTTTGAACCAAAAGTTGTGCTTAGTTGGTCTGACAACTTGGTCAGAGAGTGAGGATCTATGCTAACTGAAGTATTATCACCCCAGCTCATCACAGCAACACCGTTGATTACGGTACCCGCAACGTTACCAAGCAATGCGTAGATTTTTCCTGTTGTTTTATTGATGTGGAAATCATGAATTGCATAACGATTTTGACTTTGTACATCTACTGTTGCAGTTGTTGTAACGTTGTAAGTTCCTGAAACAGCGTTGGAAAGCACAACTCTTTTCCATGCTGTCCAAGCTTTGATATGACCATTTACATCGTAGATTGGAGAGCTTGACCAAATACCAGCATAAATATCAACATTATTTGCAACAGGGGTGATGAGTGCAAAAACTGTGTCACGAACAACTTCAATTTTTTTGATACTTCCAGACAAACCTGCAGGCAGTGGAGCACCGCCAACTATGGCTTTAATGTCTTGCGACACATTTGCAGGCAATGGAAGGGTGTTATTTCTGTATGTATACACTTGTCCTTGGGTTGTTGCTTCTGTTGTGTGGTCTGGAGAACCTGATGTACAAATTGCAGCCTTTCCAATGTTTTGGGCATTTGCATTTGTTTCAACAACAGGAATGGCATACACACCTCTTGCTCTAGCATCATATCCAAGCCCCCCTGTGGAATAGTCAGCATTAAAGAGCATATATGTTTTACCAGAACCTTGGGCCTTAAAACTTTTAATATTATTTTGGCCCCAATATTTAGAATCGTAGCCAAGCACAGAAGATAAAGAAGATGTTCCAAGCCCAGATGCTGCACCAGAAGCACTACTACCGACAAATTTATCAACTCTTAAGAAATGATCTGTTGAGCTTGTGTAGTATCCTACCAAGAAAAATTGATGGTTTTGATTTGTGCCTACAGAAGTGTCTTGGCGATTTGAACCAATATACAATCTTCCAAGATCCTTGTTCCAGTGCAAGTTCAAACTAATAACAGAGTGATCACCAATAAAGAAGCCTAAGAAAGTACTGTTTGTAACCACATCACCATCTAATTGAAGATCGGTTGTTCCCGGCACCGGTGTTACAGTTGCAAAGTCCGTAGCAGCATAAGTTGTCGTAGAGAATGCTCCTGCAGTACGATCAAATAAAAGGGTTTTTAGTCTGCCTCTTTCAGGATTAGCTCCAGATCTAAGATCTGTTTGACCTGCTTGCGGAATAACTACCACAATTCTATCAAGACCTGCATCAGTTCTTCCTGCTACAGCAAAAGAGATTGCACAAGATGCAGCATTAGCTCCATCCTTAAGTATAGATGTACCGCCGACCAAACCAGTGTCTGTTGCAGCATAAACAATCGGAGTTGCAGATGCAGGGTTTTTTACAACAAAAATATTTTGTGTGCTCGCCACAGGGTTTGCAAACACTACCAAGTCACCAGACTCGGTCAATGCAAGACCAGCAATTCTTTTATTGAGCAGAGGTGTTCCAGTTGTTGCTGCATCATTAGCACCACCTAGAGCTGTTATTACAGGCTTTCCACCAGCAAATGCAACCCTTATAAGATTGTGACGGGGAGAGAGCCTTGGACCAGTAGTGTCTGTAACAAAACCTGTATTGTCTGCACAGTACAAAACATCGTTTGTTGCATCATAAACAGATGCAGTAAATATTGAAGTTGTTAAAACTTTAGAAACATCAGGACTTGCAGCATCCGCAACAGCATCGATACTTCCATCTGTGTTAAAGTTACCTACTCGGGCATCCAAAAATGCTGTCGCTGTGAGTATCAGCAGCGCCAACAACCTAAGATTTTTCATAAAAATCCTTTCCATTCCATAAGAACATACGCAATTTAGGACCATTTTTTATCACAAAAATCTAAGATTTGAAAACAAAAATGAATTTTTTTAAGAAAAAGCAGGGATTCTAGAAAACAATCTCGTAAAACAAAATAGCAGCAATAAAATTTCAAATAGTATTCCAATGATCACTATTGCTTATGTACAATGATTGTTGAAGATATTGCTGCAATAATTTTGAGACAAGATGAAGATAAAATTTTTTATATCAAGATCCGCGATGTTTATTTTTTTAATTGCTTTATCGTCAAAAGCATTTTGCGCAGGACAACTTCCTCAAACAAGAACCGGATCAAATTTAAATCTTGCACAAATGAGAGAATTCCTTAAGTGGATAAACATCGAGAGAAATGAAGAAAGCTTTAATAATAAAACACTGCTCGCTTACAAAATCACAAGCGGAAACGACATAACAAAGAAAAGTAACGAAATATTACAAAATCTTAAGGATTTAAAAGGCAAAATTTTTAAACAAGATAACTTAAACTCTCTTTTTCAAGGCCTATATGCCATATCTAACGCATTTGGGAAGCAAGATTTATACGGTAATAATGCAAATGCCAGAGAGTTAAAAACAATTGTAGTGCATGAATTAATAACGGATTATTTAAGGGAAACGCTTTCACTACCAAACTTTAAAACACCCCAAGATGTAAATATTTTAATTAACTTTTATAATATATTCCTAAAACATAACCAAGGCCAACATTCAACAAAACAAAATTATGAATATGAAAATGCTCTAAAAACAATCGTACAAAGCCAAAGCATTGATGAATATTGGATAAATGCAATGGACGTTTTACAGCGAGAATTGTCAAACAATGACGCGTTTCAACAAGAGCTAGAAATGAGAAATAGTAGAATGCCAAATAGAGATCAAGGCGACTACTACCCAAGATCACAAATCAGCGTCGATCAGCAGCAGCAAAGACCAGCGCAAAGAAGATCATCACCAGCCGTAAGAAATATCGATCAAGCAACTCAAGCAAAACCAAGAGTTGCAGCGATGTCTGAATACCTAAATAACCTTGTAAACATTGATCTGACATCAAAATCAAACCAAACAAAACTAATTGCAGACTTTGCAAGCATTTATGATGTTAAACAACCTCGAGTCTATGATAATTTACTTAATTCAAACATCGAAAATTACTTAAAAAGTGTTAAAAGCAACTTGCCAGATGCTAAAAGCTTGATGAGCCAAGAGTTTGACAAAAAAGAGGAAATAAAAATAATTACAGAAATCAATGCGTTTATGAACAATTACTACAAAACTGTTGCAGATGTTTTACTAAAATATCACTGCATTTACGCAGACACGATTGCAGGAAACAAACTCATCAATCCGTTACAAAAAATACAATCCCGCACAAAAGCAATGCTCTTGTCGATTGATCACCTCTTGGATTTATTCTTAGAAGAAAATAATAATCCAGCTCTTCTTAGATTTTTCATACAAAATAATGATCCAAGGTTGTTAAATACTGCAAATCAACGTATGCAAGAACTAACTGAAAATTACATCGCCCAAGCCACAGAATTAAAACGCCATGCAGCAAATCTTGAAGAAGAAATTTCCAGACAAATCAATCAAAATGAGAACTACGAACAGGTCAAAAAATTATACCTCCTTCTTAGAAACCAACATTACTACAACGCCGTAGAAAGCATCCTTTCTAAATACTTTGATCTTTGCAAGCAAAGCGCTCAGCAAGCTGAAACGCAAAACAGAACTATGCAAAGAGGTTAATCAACTTAGGCCTTGGCAAAAAACCAGGGCCTATTCTTAACGTCACCTCAATGTAAGAATTTTTGAACTTGAGAAAAAATTTATATGATTTTTTTTATTTCATCATAGATCCTCGTCCTTACAGACGAGGATGACAGCGATAGGTACTTTATACCTAATTTACAAGACGATTAATGAATTAAGAGAATTTAACTCAATCGAATGATCGTTACACTTGAAAAAGAATTTATGATCCCCATCGAGATGTCATCGTGTGTTGAAACTTCGTTCCAAACGCTGTCGTCCTTGCAAGTCCTACGAAACGTTAGTGAAGTAGGGCGAAAGCGAGGATCCCAGGTTAGTAAGTTCATTTTTTACGTCGAGTTGGCGTTATTTTTATAAGTTTTTGGCAAGCACACTTGCAACAAGTGCAACATCAACAGCACGCAGAATAGATTCACCCAAGCCTACACTGACAGCTCCAGACTCACTCAGCCAATGAACTTCTTGAGCAGAAAAACCTGCCTCAGGACCAATCAGAAAAGTTGTAGCTTGAGAATCTGTCAATTTTGGCAATTCAAAAATATTCACTCCATCTGGGTCAAACAAGATGATTTTATCTGTTAAATTTCGGGCCCCAACAAATGTTTTAAGGTCTTGCGGCATAAATATTTTTGTTGGATGAAAATTTTTGCTTTGCTCATTGGCCGAAACAATAATCTTTTGCAACCTAGAAAGAGATTTTTCATCAAAATATTCCCCTTTATTTTTTTCGCAAGAAAGTAATGCTATCTCATCCACTCCATTTTGTGCGGCGTAATAAACTGCATCTTCAAGATAATTTCTTTTTAATAGCGCAAGCCCCATGCAAACTTTTTTCTGATGCACTTTTGCTTTGGAAGCTGAAATAATTTTAAAGGTTATGCTTTTAGAACCGATCAATAAAATCTGCGTCACACAAGAATCACCCTGCAGTGAAAAAAGAATCACACATTCATCTTTTTTGAGTCGCAAAATTTTCGTTATGCGAAAGTAGATTTCAACATCTGTCAGAACAAATTGACTGTCGCTTTCATCAAAAGATTGCAAACCAGGGACATGTATCGCAAAAAGATGCTTATTTTGACTCATAATTTTTTCCAAACGGCTCTGAAGACAATCCTACTAAAAAAAATTCTAAAATTTAACAGCATATGTTTCATAACTATTGAAGAATTATCCAAGCTTTTTTTAACTTTGAGCTAATCTTTTCTCTTGGCAAATACCCTTTTGGTGGCAAAATGAAATCTTTTTCCGGTTTTTTATTATGGCTCAGTCTCTGTGTTCAAGCGCTTTGTCCAGCGATTGGAACAACAGATCTGTACGGTAGAACAAATAATGATTGGCCCGTAATTGCTGTTGCTGATGGATTAATTGGTTTTGCAGACATTAAAGACAGCAAAACTTTCACTCTTGCATTTAACGAAATATATAAATACATACTGCCCTACTACCAAGCGATAAGCGCAAATCCAATTAAAGAAAGCGACATCGATGTCTTTAATGCAACGGTGAAAATTGCAGACCAAACAGTCCCGATGGTGACGCAACTCAAAGTAGTATTTGGACTCTTGCAACACTTAAGCTCACTCAAAGGACAATTTGGAACAGATGTCCATAAAGCAAAATCATCCAGCCCACTAACTACACCGGCACCGGATGGGTCTGTAAATAGCTACGTCTGGATTGTAACACTTTACACCTTCAAAGCTCTTGGACTTTTAAATGATCGCCTAACAGCGGTAACTGAAAAAGGCAAAAGCGCTACAACTGAAGTCGAAAAAGCACAGGTAGAATCTGACAAAACAAAACTAAATACTCAAATCACAAATCTCAAAAATTTTATGGATATTGCGATAAACATGCTTCAAGACTTTACTCCAGAACAAGTTACAGCTAAAGATAAAGCCAAAGCAGATGCCGCCGCTGCCAAGGCTGCCGCAGACGCTGCTGCTGCTGCAACTCAAGCTGCGCAGCAAGCGGTAAGCGACTTACAAAATTTTTTTGCTCCAATTTTGGCTCAAACAACCGCAGAAAAATACATCATGTTAAAACCGGCAATAACACTCGATCAATACAAACTAAGAGATCCAAATGCCACAACCGTTCCAGAATTTGTTTTAACAGCCGACTCTGATGGTTTTGGAATAAAAATTGCCACTGGAGTAGAGTTTTCGAAAGCATCATTTTTTTCTGTAGAAGTAATCGCCGGACAAGGGATTGCTCTCAAAAATGCTTTAGCTCAAAAATATGTCGCAGACGTTGCCACCGCAAGCATCCAGGTTAATTGGGCTTTGGAAATTAAGAAAAAATTATCAAGACTTACCTGCTCTGCAACAACTGCAAGCAAAGAAGCTGGATCAACTTTTAGTATCGCGCGGGTCGAAAACGACGGAAATAAGGCATTTATAAACTTCAAAAGCAATCTTACCACAGGGATGCTTGCGATCGAATCTGACAACTACGTTAGAACGTTTGGATCCAAGGCCGCAATAGCCCCTTACGCTGACACTGCTAGTGCAACATTTTTGATTGTTCCGGTAACTGTTTTTGAAATGAATATGTCAAACAACGTTTCATTGCCAACACTAAAACAGCGCATCGCTGGTTACTCCAGCATGATAAATGATGGAACAAAAATCTTGTCACCTTACCAAGCTCAAAAATTTATCAAACAAATTGAAGCAGAATTAGACGCAGCATCAACAGACAAAGCAGCATTTGCAGACGCAATGGCTTCTGAAAATGATTTAATTGCGCTAATTGTGAAATTTAGAAAAACATTTGGATCCTTATGGGACGCTACAAAATACCCATCATCATTTTCAGCTGAAGATGCCACAATTATCTCAAATTATTTTGCAACAAAGCTTGGCGTCATTCCTGCTGGCACAACACTAAATGATGACATGCACGCAGCCTATGTAAAAGGAAAAGATACAAACGGAGCTGCGGTAAGTGGGGCAGGAAACTTGCTCTCAGACAAGCTTTATAATGCTGCTGCAACAATCTCTAGCGCAGACTTTGAAGCGCTAGGCTACTCAGATAAGATTGCAAACTTACAATCGCGCATCCCAACATTGACCAAAGATAGCATCGTATCAACACTATACCTACTCAAAGGCTTGGTGGTAAAACCTGCTACAACACAATCTGGACCAACTCCAAGATTTTGGTTTTTAGAAGCATTTAACTCAGATATTGATGCAATCAATAAATTTTTATCTGATGTAAGATATACAAATGCATACAGAAACGCAGACCAAAATAGCATTACCAGTATCATCGATGACATCAAAAAAGGATTATCAACAAACATCACGGTAGATGAATATTATGCCGACCTTGCAAAAATGCTAGACATACGACCTTTCACAGCTACAAACAAAGACAGCTTTAAGAAAAAGTTAGATCGCGTAGTACTCATGCGCGGACAATCAAAAGATGTTGCAACACTTGTGCAAAACTTGATCGATTTAATCAATTACGTTGTCAACGACCCAATGCAATTTAAAGGTGATCCTGATGCTGCAAAACTTTTACAAATGCGCGCAGATATTTCTGGACTAGATTTAACAACCAAAACAGTTGAAGCATATTCATCAAAAGTTCAAGGAATAATTAATCTTGTAAAAAAGAAGACTGAAACAGGGCAGTCTGATTTTACTGCAACTTCTGTGCAAGAATTTGTGACAAGACTTGAAGATTTAAAAACAAACAAAGTTGATGCACTTGCAAGCGACTTAACAACATTGACAAACTTTTTAAACAGCACAGAAATAATTAGCAACAGCATCATTTACTTCTATCAATACACAGACCCAAAAACAAACTCTAACGTTAAACTTCTTGATAAAATCAGTTCAGACATCAAAGAATTAAATAAACCAATTCCTTTTGATAGCCGCGTAAGTAACATGCAATCATTTATCAGAAACAATCCTGCAACAAACTTTATTACAATAGACGGATCAGACAATGCACTTATAAAAGATCCAAAAGATCAAAATAAAACTCTTTTAGAAACAACATTTTTACCATTATTTTTTGGAAAACTTGAGCTGATGTGCAATGACAGAACATCTATCTCAACCGCAAGCATCCAAAATATTTCATCACTGATTGATTTTGTAAAGAGTAATCAACTGCAAAAATCAATGACCTCTGTGTTAAATCTTCCAGGATCAATGTTTAATACAAAAACCATTTCTGCAGCTCTTGATAAAGCAATTGCAAAAATCAATGGGCAATACACAGATGATGACAATCTCACACTAACGCAAAATATCGCAGCCCTTTCAGCACTAATTCCGACACTTGTGACGCAATCCCCTCCGATCACAGAAGCTGATCGCAAAAAAATAATTCAGGACAAACTTGTATCAATTATTAACCAAAAAATTGACGCTACAGACGAGGACATAAAAAATATTAAAGCATTGTGTGAGCTTGTGAGATGGAGCGTTCCTCTCAATGGCTCTGGCGCTACAAAAAATTCTTACGATATCACAGACCCAATCTCTAAGGCTGCTGTGTCAGGTGACCTTCCTACGCTTCTTGATACTTACTTATTAAAATATCTAAGTGCCCCACTGACTTATCAAGAAGTTAAAAAATCACTCGATGATATAAAATCCACGGCTTCAATGCCATTTAATGCGCCAAGCGGAGCACTGTTTATCAAGCGCCTTCAAAAGTTATCCACAGTTTCTCTTGATAAATTAGAGGCGGCAGACGTAGACGAGAGAATCAAATTCTTAACAGAAATCAAGTTTAATTACTTCACAGGTGATGCAGACAAGGCTGCAGTAGACAATGCTATTTCAATATTTTCAAAAGCTAAACAAATTCTCTCTGCTGCTGCAAGCACAGGGCAAAGAACAATTCCAAACTATCAGAGCTTAAACGATGATTTTAACACAACCTTTAAATCACCATCATCAACAACCTGGGCAACTGATTTAAAAACTAAACTTACAGCCTTAAATACCTACAAAGCGTATGCTAAACAAACAACATTAAATGATTTAACAACTTTCTTTGGATCGCCAACGTACACTCAAAACAACGATATCTTATGGAAAAATGTTGGAGATCAACTCAAAGGAACTCTCACCGAATTTCTAAAGCCACTGACAATCGACCAAGACTATGCAGCATTTAAAGATATCGTTACCTACCTTGGTACAGCAAGCGCAACTCTAAATAACTACAACAAGGTAGTTATTTCAGAAAAACTTGTTAAATTCTATGACAACAAACAAAACATGTTTGCATACAAAATAGATCTTGCAGACTTTAGATACACTCTTCAGCTGCTAAAAACAAAGGCTACTGATCAAAATATATCAGTCTCAAGTGCAGACAAATTTAAAGACCTAGATGATCTAGACAGACAGATAACTTATGAATATCAAATGCAGCAAATCATCAACCTACCATTTTCTGCACGCATCACTAATCTTCAAAGTTGGCTAAGTCAAGCTCTTACAGATGTAAATATGGCTGAAGCGGTGATGATTATGCTTGATGCCGGTCTTGTCAGTAGAAAAATTGAGGGTGCTGCAGCCGACTTTACAAGCGTTTCGAACATCGTCGGACAACTGTTGTACAACGATCAATTTATCGCGAATGTAACAAAATCAACAAGGTTGTCACTAACGACGGCAGATGCGGTTAAACAAAAACTAACTGATCTCCAAACAAGCATTGCAAAACCTGCAACAAACAGCGAAAGAGTAAACTGGCTCAACGACACACTTGCAAAAAACAACATCCCTAACTACGCAAGCGAAATAATAATTACAGAATTATCCAATCTTGCAAACAGCCTAAGAAATGATTTGGTACCTGCAGCGTCACTGAGCACATTATTTAGCAACATTCAAAAAGCAATCTACAATCCATCAATGGCTAGCTACCAAGCAAAACTTACATCTGCATTAAACACACTAAAATCAGTAGCTGGACCAATCGTGGGAATCGCTGGAATACAATCAGTGCAAGCAGTTCAAGTGCAGCTAGACATGATGGATGACAAAGTAGAATCTTTAAATGCGATTTTAGATAGCTTCGACTCGCTTGTTTCAAATCGATTCAATCTTGCAAAAGCAGATCTTGATCAGATCCAAAACATGCTTGTGGCGCTATCATTAAAAGATGCATTTGTAAAAAACAAAACAGCACTTGTCACTGGTTCTACAAACCTAACAATTGCGAACAAAGTTGCAAATTACGGTACGCTACTTGCAGAAACAAATGATTTTGCAAAAAGGTTTACAGATCTTGTCTCTTACTACGACACAGGAATCAAAACAACACCGGTATCTGCCGATGTCTGGCAAATATACTCAAGCAAGCTTAGCAGCGTAGTTAACTTAAAATCTGAAGCGCTTGTAAGTGACGCTGACGATGAAACAAAAGATAAGATCTACGCACTCATTTTGCATCTTCAAAAAGCAGCTTACAACAAGCTTTCATCAAAAGCCTCTGATTTGAACACAATCGCGCAAGGATTAACATCTTTTAGAGAAAGTGCTAAGAAAAAAATGGGAATTTCATTTAAATCAAGAATCAAAGAGTTCCAAGCGCTTCTAACCAAAGATGTTAATGTCAAAAATTTCATGGTAGTGCTTAATGGGCTGATTTCTGACCGTGCTCAAGGTACAAACTCTGATCGCTCAGATTTAAGCACATTTATTCTTGGAAATCCCGTAATTTCAGACAATCTTGCAATTGTACGAAGCGGAATTATTCCAGAAATTAGAGCAGCAGCTTCTGCTTTGAAAGCTCCTGTAAAATTTGCAGATAGATTTGCAGAACTTCAACGTATGCTCAACAACGCAAACTTCCAAGACCCAACAAAAAAAGAAGAGTTTTATACAAAAATTAAAGAAGCTGTAGATGAGCGAAGCTCTGCTATAAACGAAAAATTTGATACAAAGCTAATGAAAGACTTAATCAATATTGCAATTGGTAGTGTATATCAAGACGGCGATACCTTTACAGAAGGAACTGCAAAAAAAAGCTACGATGAAGCTCTGTCTGCATTGCAAACGGCTTGGGATAGCGGATCAACAAGTAGCTCATACGTAACATTTGCAAGCAAATTACAAACTCTTAGAGATGACATAAACAAGCTTTCAGATCCGATCAGCGAACAAGATGCGGCAAAACAAGCTGTTGCAAACCTTCTTGCGCTTGCAAAAAATGCTGTAGATGCGATGCCCGAAGACATCATTAATTTCCAAAATTATTTAGCATCCGGCGAGCTAAGAGGAAATGAAGTAATTTACGTTGCAATGAATAAAAGCTTTAATTTTACAAACGAGATTCTAGCTGCGCTAAATGCTCCAATTGCTTACGCGGATCGCGTGAAGAATTTGACTGACTTATTTAGAAGCGACGTAACTGTATTTGAGCCAGCCATCAAAGATGCATTTGTACGCAAAAGTGAAGTTCTATTTAATCTTCGAGCTACAGGCCAAGCAGAAAAATTCCCACTTGCAGATCTGAAAACCTTCTGGGGAGTAGTTATTGCAAGAAGGTATAACACCACCACAGACAAAGTTTATGTAGACAAACTAAACAACTTTGCAAGCAATCTTCTCACCATGCCAACACAGCAAGTATCAACACAAAATTTTGACTTCAACACAAATATTGCAGAAATAAAAGCAATTGCCGATATGTCAAAAGTTGTGGACAATCGACTACAAACTTTCTTGGCAGCAATAAGCAAAGCTGTAAACAATAAAATAAATTCCGTGTTCACAGATGATTCAACATCTTCTGCAGCTGATAAACAAACCGATCAAACCGTACTTCTTTACAACTATCTAGTTTCATCGGCAGTTTTAAATAGCGACTTTGTTTTTGATTCAGCGGGCAAGCAAGCTGAAACTGTAAAACAAGCTGCTGCCGGTTTGTTAACACCCGTATCTCTTAATGATTTGATGCAAAACTTCCAAGCATTTTACGACGCTTCAGACTTTACAAAAGATTCTGCAAAAACGCTTCTTCTTGGAAAAGTTGATAAATTCGTAAGACTGAAAAACAACTTCACAAAAGAAGCGTTTGACCCTGCAAATCTACTGAGAATTATCGATTATCTGCTAAGTAATAAACTATCAAAAACCGAAGCTGCATACGCAAAACTAGCAGCGCTCAAAACACAGCTAACCTCACAAGATCAAACAACTTCAAGTCAATATAAAAGCTTTGCAGAAGCTTGGAGCAAACTACTAATATCAACAACAAATCAAACAGGATTCCTCGCCGTAACAAATAACGCATTTACTTCGCACAACCTAAACGCAAACAACATTCAAAAATTTGTTGATGCAGTAGAAGCTTTATCTGTTGATGACCTGAAATCTGATGCAACTGCACAAGAATTAACAATCTCAACAACTGTTTTAGGAAACAGCAGAATCTTAGATACCTTGTTTAAAAACAGCAAATCTATCAAGGACAAATACGATGCAGCCCTTGCTAAACTCGCAGCACCGTTATCATTTGACTCGATTGCAAAAAACATTATTGATTTTATTGATAGCTTTGAAACCTTTACCGATGCTCAACAACTCAAATTTGTTGATAAATTAAAAAATGTTGCAGCAAAGAAAAATGATGGTTATAACCAAGGTTATGACATGGATACGCTAAATCAATGGCTTGATTATGCAGCCAGAAACCAAATGGCAGGATCAAAGTACAACGACGACGCGTTTAAAGCGCTTATCAATGCAGTAAAAGTTGCTCCAAAAGCCGGAGTTGTTGCCGATAAATACGTTTCATTTTTAAGCAACTTTAGAAGTAGACAAAATACCTTCAGAACATTTACAAAGGCTGCTGCGGATAAAGCAAAAGTTCAAAGCTTCATCGATAAGGATCTTCCTGCGCTTATTAAAAAACGTGTTGACGCTTATGTATTTGATCCTGAGTCTGGAGCAGATAATGGCGATGTAATTGCCCTTCTAAGACAATTTATGGACAACGATGTAAGAAACAACTACTTTGTGTTTGGAAAGCTCAACGCAGCAACAGATGGCTCTGATTACGAAACAAGGCTAAATGGATTAATTTCTAACCTCGATCAACCAATTACTTACGCAGAGCTTATCACAAACTTGATAGAATTTATTGGTTCAGCAAACATTTTTTCAAACCAAAACAACAACCCATCAGAAAATCATGTTGATGCATTTATTAACAAAGTTGAAAGATTGATCTATCGACGTTCAGAAGCTACCGCAGACCAAAAAACAGACATCGTTAGAAGGTTGAATTTTGCTAAAGTCAACAAGTTCCAAAGTCCAGAAGAAGGTGACTCCATCATCACCGATTTAATTACAAGATTTAGCGAAACTCCAACCACAGCCTCAAGCAACACCCCAACAGAACTTTCAAACATTCTAACTGCGGCAGAAGCATTTGTAGTACAGCAGTCTGATGATACAATTGCAAACGCAACAGATGATGTAAAGTATGGATGGATTGCAACGCAGCTAAACCCTCTTGCATACAGCACATTTTTATCTAAAACAACTCCATCTGATGCTGTACAAAGAATTTATAGACTGATGGACAAGTATAAAAACAGGGTGTTTGTTGGAGATGTAAATGCAGACAGAAGAACAAAGGTTGATAAGCTAAAAAATCAAGTTTTATCCGCAACAGGACAAGCACAGCAGTAATTAGAAGGGGTGATGTTTTTTTCATCACCCCTTATTCATTTAAATATTCAAAACTTATTTCTAAAATTTTATGCAAGCGAATCTTGTTCTGACTCAGCAGTTTTTTCTAGATGCTTTTTAATACAGGCATGCAAAGCTATTGCAAAGGCAGAACCGGCTGATGCCGAAATAAACACTCTTGCCAAATTAGCGTTGCATCCGCCAGCTTTAGAAATTAAAGCAGCAAGAATACCTGTCATTAAACTAGCAGAAGTAGCACTTGCCGAATTCAAAACACACTTATTGTCTAAAAAAATTTTTTTAATACCTAGACCACAAGATAGCGCTTTAAATTGTGCAATAAAAAAAACAACTGAAAATGCTATCTTGGTAAGATTTATTTTCATGAAAACCTTATTTTTAAAATGTTTTTGTTTTCGAAATTCTATTTTAAAAAGGCTGTATGTAAAATAGTTTTGCTTTTTTTGTTTCACACAGAGCCTTAAATATGGCTAATTGTTGACTTTTTATATCTATTTATCGTTATTTTAGACGAATAAAAAACGGTTGCGACACCATAATTTTTCTGTAGGAATAAAAACTATGCTTGATATCAAGTTTATAAGCAGTCTATTTTTATTTGTTTGTTTTTTAACAAATAATTTTATACAACCTACACCGTTTTCAGATTTATTTATCCCTGTTGAATCTAAAATGTTTTCTGGAGCATCACTAACAGATCAAGATAAGACAAATATTTTTAACTCAATTGTGTCTTTGGCTAATGGATTCAACACTTGGACTTCTTTTGACAAAGCAGACTTAAAAGATTTAATCCAGTACACACTTGCAAAATCCTCTAAATTTTCTGCAACACAGCAGGGAATTTTTTCACAAATTTTAACAAGCATAAACTCCGGACAACAAGTACCTCAAACACTGATAAATCAATGGGCTTCTGGAGCTGCAGCGCAACCAGCACCTACTTCGACTCCTGCATCAACAAACACATCTTCAAGCACCACTGCCAACTCCAGCACAACAACTACAACTGCTGCGCCGACACAATCTTCTGTTGTTTCAAGCAATTATACTTCTCTATCACAAAGATTAAGCGCATTGCCTGCAAGCTTACTTTCAGGAACTTTCGAAAAAGCAAAAGCAACATCAATTGTGGCAAACCTAGATTCTTGGAGAATCGAGTACTACGGTGCAGATATTGATAACAAGCCTGCATACTTACTTGCGATCAACATGGTAAAAAACAAGTGTATAAATGCAGGATTTTCAGATCTAGCAAGTCAACTTGACGCAATAGCTGCAGACATAAATACTCCAGTATCTTGGAGCAATAAAATCTTGTTTCTTAGCAGGGTCGCAACTGCAACAACTACAGGAGCATTTCTAGATCAAGCAGAAAGAACGATTTTTATGAATGTCGCAAGACAACTTACCGACAATCTTAAATCACTGACAGTTCAAAATCTTACAGACTTGTACGGATCTTTTTCATTTGCATACTCAAGCAACTTCTTCTTGCAACCTGAAAAAGATTTAATCAATACATACAGCCAAAAATTATTGTCATACTACACCAGCATGCCAGCTCAAACTACAGCAACTGCTACCACAACAACTTCGACAACTGCAAGTACTACAAACACCACCACATCAACTGGTCCTTCAATAAATATAAATAATATCTCATACGATATTGCAGCAGACATTCTTGGAAGTTTTGCTGATGGAGATATGCTGATTATTTCATTTGGATCTGTAGACAATCCTTCATACAAATCCGTTTATGCAACAAGCCTTGATGCAAATTCAAAAATAATCGCAGCACATTCGCAAAATTTTTCACAAATAATTTTTAAAATAAGAAAAAATCCAGATAACTCCTTTTCTCTGGAAGTTGCTAATAAACCTGGCATGTTTTTGACTTTTACAACTTCATTGATGTCTCAGTTTCAAGACGTAACAATAAAAGCCGCAGTGGCCCCAACAGATAATGAAAACTCCCAATATTTTTTCTTGGCAAAATCAAAAGTAGATAATTCAAAGTATTGCCTAATATCTTCAAAAACGAACGGCTTCTTAACAGTTTTAAGCGATAACTCAATATCTTTTACAGATTTTCAAACACAGCAGCCATTTGCCGAATCAACTTTTTCTACAATGAAATTTATTAAAGTTACAAACGATCAATTTATAACGGAATTGGTAACAGCATTTTCACAAACAGATGCTACAAAATTTGATTTTTTAACAAAATGGTCAAAGCAAGCAATAACAAATCAAGATCAAGCTGGCATGTTTTTAAGAGCAATATTATATTGGCTGTATGAAAAAAGAAGAGACTCTGCAACTTGGACAAGCTTTGCAACTCAAAGCAATATCTCAAAAATAGATGCAACCTTAAAACAGGTTTCATCATTGCCTGCAAATGCAAAAACATTCAGTTTGTTTGCAAATTTAATCGCAGCGATAAGAGATGTCTTAGAATTTCCATCAGATATACAAATATCCGCAATTGTACCAACAACAAATAACCCGTTTTGGTTAAGCGAACAAACTTACGCTTTCAAAAAAGGTCTTGAAAACGGATTAAGCTTCTCAGCACAAAATAAAGATTCTTTTGCAGTGCTTGTAGATGACAAGCCAGGAGCAACAGTTTCGGCAAGTGGCTATAAAATATTGGTTGCTGACAACAGCATAGATGAAGCGTCTTACGAAGTTGTTTTGAAAAAAAATGACATGGAGCTGATACGAGTATCAATGCAAAACTTTACACAGGATGCATTTACTCAATATCAACTAATAATCAACAACTCTACTATCAAATTTTTAAGCGAAAATGAGCAGTTTTTTGAATACACAGATCCAACATTCAGCCTAAAAAATGAACAGTTTTTTATTGGGTTTGAAGCTTATGGAAACGATTATTTATATCTAGACAGCGTGCTTACAGGCTTCTCTGTTTATTACGAAGAATCTATCCAACAAATGCAACAAGCTCCGTACGGAAAATCTGCTGCAACCCTTGCTTCATTTATCAACAACATAACAACATCTACAGATCCAAAACTTATTTCGGACAATCTAAAAAAAGCTGTAATGCTTTCAACTCTTCCATTCAGGCTCGAAGGCTCAGAGTCAGATTATCAAGCAATAAAAGATGCACTTCTCAGTCTTCAAGCAAAACTAAAGTCTAGACCTCAAAAAGCAAAACTGACAAATAACCAAATTACAGATTACAATACCGCAGCCCAAAATTTTGCAAAAGTTCCAGACTGGAATATGAGACTTGCTATGCTAGACCGTATGCTTAAAGTCTGCACATACTACGACACCGCAACAAATAAAGATGATGCAACAATGACTTACTTAATCACTGTCTCGATGAATAATTTGCAGGCAGCGTCTCAACAGGCTTTTGATCAGGTGCAAAAAGATAACTTCAAGCAATGGGTAACAGCATTTCAGCAGTGCCCACCATTTGCAAGCCAAGCTTCGGTTCTTGAACAGATGAAAACAGACGTTGATTCTTTGGTGAAGATGGAGCTTACATCGCAAACAATGTCTGACAATATCGCACAAGCAAGACAAATTTTGAATACAATCAAAACTCTTGGTCAAAGAACAAGTTTCTTTGTAATGCTTTATAACACGTTGATTCAAAAATCAAAAACTTCAACTGCTGAAGAAAAAACCTTGTTAAAAAACTTCATTAATAATGAAATTGCAAACGCAACATTGTTTAAAGATGTCTTAGGCTCGGTGCAACTAGCAGCTTATGTTTTGGACAACGGCACATTGTCTGAAATATTTGCAAAAATGATGCAACAAGTTTCAGGAAAGCTTCAGCCAGCACTCACGCCAGATCAGTTTATTGCAAACCTTCAAGCCCTAAGCGACATGATTTTAAACACATTTTATGCAAACGGCTTGCGAGCTGAAGACCTTGTAACAATCGATGCATTATCTGCATCAATAAGCACAGTGCGAACAGATCCTGCAGTCGCAGCAAAAGTAAATTTCATCGACTTGATTGCACTGCAATTAAAAACCAGAGGATCTTTAGAAGACGTTGCGACAAGCATTCGAAATGAAGTTACAAAAATAGCAAATCTCACTCAGCGCGATATTATTTTGGACAAAATCGACAAATTAATGGTCTCTATGATCGAACAAAAACTTCTAACCTCAAGCGTTTCTGACGAAGATAGAAATACGGTACTAAATCTTTTAGCATCGTTAAAAGGAGACCAAACTCAAAATCCTCCAATCGCAGGTAATGCATGGTTTAAAGATACTGCAGCAATTACAAAACTTGATTCATTCAGAGCTAGAACAACGGCACAATCAAATCCATTTACAAAACTAGCAGCGATGAAAACAAGCTATGCAAATCTTGTTGCAGCAGCTGCAGACGGAAGCCTGACAGGAAAAGTTGATCAATTTGTTGCAGATATAAAAACATTTGCACAATCAATTATCGACTACACAAATTCTCAAATTGCAACACAGGCAGACATTGACGCTTACAACGATTTTATTTCAAAAATAATTGCCGACACCGCAGATCAAAATGCATCTGGAGCAAGATATTTAATCTACATCTACAGATTTAGAACTCAACCAACAAATGCAAATCCTAACGCAAGGCTAAATCTTGAAGCCCTAAAAATTGGCTCAAATCCTCTAGCAGATGTAATCAATCAAGTAAACAACCTCAATTCAATTTTAAATTCAGATCTAAGCTCTGTTGCAAACCGTGATGCATTCAATAAAGCGTTAGAAAAAATGGTTCTTTCCTGGAAAATGGCAGTAATTTTCAACCCAACAGTTCATGATCAAACAAATTCTGGATTCAAGATTTTCTACGACAAGGCAAGAGCATTCTTTGATGCTGCACTCAAAAATATTTATTTAAATCAGTTTGTTCCAACAATCGATGTCTACAGAGAAGATATTTTAGAAGATATGTTTGAAGTTGTAGAAAAAATTGCAATTTTAACAAACTTTATCAAAACAACTCCGGATTTTGCAGGCAAACAAATTTCTGATATGATCCTAGCCTTGAACAAAATAATTGATGAAGTTATCAAGTTAAAATGCTTAAGTTTTGACAAAGCACCCGACATTTCAAGCGCTAACGCTTTAGTTGATCTCTACTCCGGAAATGCGAAATTAAACGCAGGCTCTGCAACTGTCGCGGGAGCAACAATTACAGCCGCAACAGAAAAATCTCGACTTGCCGCGCCAATTACAAATCTGCAAAGAATAACTGCCCTAAATCAAGAAATGGCAGACGCTGTAACAAGCCCAACAACACTTACTCAAACACAGCAAGATAATATTACAGCTATCGTCACCGATGCAGCAAACTTTATTAGCCAATCCATAACCTCTGCAGATCAAGCAGCAGCTGAAATAACAAAGCTTAAAAATTATATTCAAACGCTTTTAAATGCAAAAGTATTTGATGATGCAGATACAGCAAATCTCTCTGCAGCGCTAACAAAAATTACAACAGTTGAAACAAGTTTGGTAAACAACACTACCGCAGTTACAGCGCAGCCAGTAGTACCAACCTCCGCGACACCAGTTGTTGTCTCTAACCCTGTCGTTGTTTCTGCACCAGTTGTACAAGCACCAGTCACAGCTCAACAAACAATTGTTCAAGCCCCAGGAATGGCACCTGTTGCTGTTGGACCTTCAAAAGCTGCAAGCTCAAATATTATTAATACTGCACCAAGAGGAATTTTTGGCTCATCACCGATGGCAAGTAGAAGTATCGGGGTTGTTGTTCAACAACCAAAATAAGAATGCTCGCGGGGGCAGAATTTGCCCCCGCAAACTAAAATTGAATTATTACTGAAACGCGTAATTACTTAGTTAACTCAAAGATATCTTCAGCAAGTTTTTGGTTATGTTTTGTCTTAGGTTTTTTATCTTTTTTGGATTTAGGTTTGCGTTCTTCTTCTGACTTACGTTTTTTATTTTTGTATTCAGAATATTTTTTCCATGCAAAGTACACAATCCCACCTAAACCTAAGAATGAAAACACCTTGATAAAATTCTTTTTATAAGAGTCTTTTTTTATCTGGTTTTGATGATTGTTTATTATACGTACCCAATCAGTCAACTCTTTCACCGAAATATCCAGACGATGACACATCTCTTGCACTTGCAACCTTCCACTCTTTACCTTCATAAAATTTGAGCACTCATCACTTTTTAAAAGCTCTGTCCATGCATCATTTTGCTCAGAAGCAATCTTGTATCGCTGCAAATCTTCGTCCAAGCAAAACAGCTCAAAAAATTTTTTTTCGGTTTGCACAATTTCATCTCTTATCGCAACAGACTCCGTTTCAAAAGCATTTATATGCTTAACAATGCTTGAAAGCTTTCTACAAAGATCTGTGTTTTGAATGTCGGTTTTAATTTTATTAAATTTGGCAGTTAAATCATCATTAAAATCTAGATCAACTAGATTATTTATCTTTAAATCTCTGTCTAAAAATAGTTTTACGATTTTGGAAACCGTTTGCAGAAAAACATCTTTTTCACATGCATTTTCCCAAAACTCTTTGCGCAAGTTATCAATCTGCTTAAAACAATTTACAACTTCTTCTCTAAGACTTTTATAAAAAGCTACAGCATCATTCAAGCCAATTTTATCTGAACAAAAATCAGTACAAAAATGATTCTCGTCTTTCTTTAAATTCTCAAGGATGTCTGCCTTTCTTTGCTTTAAATCTTTTAGTTGATTCATCGCAAAATTCAATTCTTGGCCATACTCCTCAGCCGCCTGAACAGAAAGAGAAAAAATGAAAAAAATTAGTGGCGTAATTCTTGCTCGAAAAAAGTTTATCATCGTAGTTTCCTTTAAAGCAGACCTAACCGCTGGCAAATTATTTGGCAAGCTCAAAGATATCTTCAGCAACTTTTTCACTAATTTTTGTCTCAGACTTTTTATCTTCTTTTAGCTTAGATTTATCTTGGACTTCTAACTTGTTTTTGTACTCTGCATGTTTTTTCCATACAAAATATACCGCACCACTCAAAACAGCAGCAGACAGCCCAATCAATGAATATAATTTTATTGAGCTACGCTTTTTTTCTAAATCTTGTTTTTTTGCAGACTCAACATCTTTCATCAAATTCTCAAACTCGCGATCCTGATCTTTTTCCAAAAACTCTCTGCTTAATTTCTCTTCAGCTAGCAACTGACGAATTTGCATTTCATTTGATTTTTTAAGCTCTGAATCTTTTTTCTCAATCACAGATCTTTCTGCCTTAAACAGGTCTTCGATCTGTTTAAACTCAAGGTCTTCTTGCCTCCAGATGGGACTTCTTTCTAAAAACTCTTGGCTAGACAAAGCTTTACGCTGGTTATTGAAATTATCAATTTTCTCTTTAACAACTTTAATATCTTTCTGCTGATTTTCGACAATCTTTTTCCATTCTGCTTGCTCTTCTCGTGAAATAGTATCTCGAGCTTTCAAAGAATCACAGTAAACTACCCTTAATTTATTACTATTAATTGCGCGCTGCTTTTGTATCGCGACGTTGAAATCTCTCTTTTTACCGTAAATCACGCCAAAAGCATCTTTTTCTGCATGTTGAATTCTACCTCGAGCGGACTGTTCCGACCAATCAACAACTTTAGACACAGTCTCTTGTCTACGGCTTAAAAGACTATCTTTATTCTTTATTGTTTCTATCTCTTCTTCATTCTTTATTTTTTTTATCTCTTCTTCTGAAACAACAATTCTACTTCTTTCTTCCTCATAAAACTTTAAATCCCAGTCTATCTGCTTGCACTCTGTCTCTAAAACATCAATCAAGCCCAAGACGTTTTTTATTATTTTTCGCTCTTTGCAATCTCTAATTGCATCAAAATTCTCTTTAATACTTTTTTGTGAAAGCTGACCAACAAAAATGACCGGATTCTCGCTGCATACCTTTTTCCATGCAGCATTTATTTTTTTCAGCGGTAATGTTTTGTCTGAATCAGCATAGTTGCGAAAATTTTTATATAACTCTATGCAAGCTTTAAGACCATCTTTAAGCACCGTATCTGCATCTCGATGGTCTTTTATGGCTTCGCCTAGCATTTCGGTATATTCTTCTAAAGAAATTGTAGCGGCGGGATCTCTATCTTTTAGCGCTGTTGGAACATAAACAAGCTTTGCATTTGCAAAAAACTTTGTAATTAAAGACAGCTTTATATCCTTTAGAGCTTCTATCCTTGCACAGGATACCGCGTAACTCCTGAGCTGTTCATCCGTGGCGGAAAAAAGACCAGGCATGGAGAAAGTAATTGAAAATAAGAATATTGCTCTTATAAAGCCTTTTGTCGAGAAGAAAATATTAAATATTTTTGCTAAAAAAATAGGACCTGGTTTAAAAGATAAAGATAAGGCAAAAAATAGCAACCATAATCCTTTCATGGGCAAAATATCTTATTTTTTTGGCTTTTGAGATAGCCTTTTTAAATATTCCTTCACAGACTGAAAAGTTTATAACCCCATGGTTTTACTTGGCTGTAAAAAACACAGCGCATCTTTTAAGCCCTACTTTTTGGCTAAAGTTTTTCAACCTACCAAAAGCACTCTGTATTTTTTTTTGAAAAGGCTCAAAAACACCTTCCTTTGCCTCAGAATCTTTAAAGTTTTTTATGTATCTTTTATAAATGTACAAAGACCCTGCTCCAAGGCATGCAATACAACCAAAAATCACGCCACGGCTCAATCTTTTTTTATTTAACTTTTCAGTCACATTCAGCTCAGGCTGGCTCTCAATAATAGGCTTATCAATACCGATCTCCTCTTTTTCGTTTTTAAAATTTTTATTGATAACATCAAAAGAGCTTGCCTCTTCAGAAATTAAGGCTGCTCTGATAGCATTTTCGCAGCAAGAAAATTCCGTTTTAAAACTTTTATTAATCGCATCAAAAGAGCTTGCCTCTTCAGACATTATGGCAGCTCTCATAGCATTTTCGCAGCAAGAAAATTCCGTGTTCGCTGTAATACTCGAACTCCTCTTCCTTGCGCTGCTCCTGATAAACACTCTATCCAAATATTCCTGATTTATAATTTCAGTTCTCTGTGCTGCTTCAGAAGAGCTTAAAGCAGAAGTCCAACAACCTTGAGCTTCTTTGATTAGTTCATTTATCTTCTCAATTTTAACCTTAACTTCAGAAATAAGATCCAAAACTTTATTCATTTGTTCATACGTAACTGATTTTTGAATATCCTCTAAAACTTTTTTCAAAACATCAATCGTTAAGCCATTATCTTGCAGCTTTCTAGATAAAAAAAATTGGGCATTCATTTTGATGTCTTTTGAAATTTTTTTTAATTGCTTTGGCTCCAGTGATTGCGGATCAATAAAAGCATTAGAACATGATTTAAGCGAATCTGAAAGCCGATTGTAAGAATTCACTGCTTTCTCAAAACTACTCCCACGGAGTATATCAGCGCTAAAAATATGTAGTTTGCTAGACATAAAATCACTAACAATTCGCTCTTTTTTTGTTTCGAAATGAATTATCTTTGAATTAATTTCAGAAAAATAAGAGTCATCACTTACAGCTTTTGGAGCTTGAATAAAAAATGGCACAAAAACAAGGCAAACCAGAATTGGTTTTAATTGAAGAAAAACTGAATACATAAGATCTCGCAAATTTACTTTGAAAGCAAGCCGCTCTAACCAAGAGGTTAGTCCAGATACTTTTTTTTGCAAACAAGCTTGCAAAAAACAATAATTTTTAACTTTTCTTTGTTTTACAATTAAAAAAGATTCATTCAGAAATAAAGTTGCTAAAATAATTTCTATTATGATGTAAAAAAAATAATATCTTGCCCAATCAAATCAAATTGGCCCTGTCTTCCATAATCATTTTTTAGCGCAACTTGCGCCACGACAGAAAATGGTTGATCTTGGATTTTTTCGAAAACTTCAATCAAGTCTTGACGGTTGAAAAAGATAATTGGCTTAAGCACTCCACCCCAAAAACAAAGTGTTTTAATATGCTTTTCTTTTAAGATCTCAATTGGCTTAGCAAGCACAACGTCTTTGAATAGAAAAACAGGAATCATGTTTTCGTGACCAAACGGCTCAAGCCTGTTCAGGTCGGTAACAAATCGTTGATTAAGATCCAAAAATGATAACTCTGCATCAACATCCAAAACTGGTTGCAAATCATCCCAAGATAGTTGACTCAAAACAATTTGCGACATCTGCTCTTGAAATTGAGATAAAAACTCAAGCGGTAATGACAGACCCGCGGCTTGCCGATGCCCACCAAAAGTTTTAAGCAAATCTTTGCACTGGCCAAGTGACTCAAAAAGATCAAACTTTTTAATCGACCTTGCAGAGCCTTTTGCAAGACCAGAGTTTTGGTCGATATGAAAAATAAATGTCGGCCTTCCATAATTATTGCACAATCTCCCAGCAACAAGACCAACCACTCCTGGCGGCCAATTTTCACTTGCAGCCACAATTATTGGGCTTTTGTCTAAATCTATTTTTTTAGATTTAATTTTAGCGTCAATTTCTTCATAAATTTGCGCTTCTACAGAGCGGCGTTTAAGATTGATATCAAGCAACCCTGCACCAATTTTTTCTACCTCATCTTGTCGAGAAGATATTAAAAACTTTACCGCACTTTTTGGATCATCAAGCCGACCCAAAGCATTAAGCTGCGGCGCAATTCCAAATGCAAGATCAATTGAAGACCACTTTGCTTTTTCCAGCTTGTTAGCATTTGCAGCCATGCATAAAAACGAAAAGCTTTTGGCCGAGTTATTAAGTTTTTCAAGACAAAATTTTACCCAAAATCTGTTTTCACTGGTAAGCGAAACCACATCTGCAACAGTACCAAGCAGCAAAAGCTCATAAACTTTTTCTGGAATACTCAGGCCCTTATCTTGATACAGAAATTGCATAATTTTAAAAATCACACCTGCGCCACAAAAATGTTTAAACGGGTAATTGCAGTCATTTTGGTGTGGATTTACAAGTGCAAAAGCATCTGGAAGATCATGTTTTGGCTGGTGGTGATCGGTGATGATAAGATCTATACCTGCAAGTTTTGCAGCTGCCGCAGCCTCGATACTAGTGGTTCCGTTATCAACGGTAATTACAAGCTTGTAATCATTTTTTGCAGCAAGATCGATAATTTTTTTTGACAATCCATAACCATCTTTCACCCGATGCGGAAGGTAGTAATTGATATTTGCACCAAGGGGCAAAAGCGAAAGAAGAGCTATCGATGTCGCGGTCATACCATCAACATCATAATCACCAAAAATAAGAATTTTTTCTTTTTTTTCGACTGCTTCCAAAATTCTTGATACAGCTTTTTTTGCATCCTTCATATCTTCTGCCTTGCTTTTTGTAGGGTCAAAAGATGGCGATAAAAAATCAAAAATTTGCGCTGGAGTACAAAGGTTTCTATTGAGTAAAACCTGAATTATGGGAATGGACAAAAAAGTTTGCAAGGACAAAGCCTGAACTGTTTCTGCAGACTGCTTTTTTAGCTGACAAAGAAATTTTACGCCCTGATAAAATATGCTATCACTACTTTTGGTTTTAGTTTCCAAATCTTTTAATTGCATATTTTTCCTGAAAAAAAAGAGTGCCTGTTTTTAAAAGGCACTCTCAATAAAAAAGATATTATTCGCGATTATCATCTAAAAAGTTTTTTAGTGCTTTTGTGCGAGGAGAATACATGTCAATATCACTGGTTCCTGTCATACTTGCAATTGTTCTATCAGATTTTTCTGGCTGAAGCAGTGCGTAGACACCACGCTTTTCCACAATGCTTAAAGGCACTGTTACATCCAAGATTCCAGAGGTTTCGCCTCGATAGTGAATCAACTCGCCAAACTCATTAACATAACCAAGCCGGCAATATATTTTTGCTTTAAAGTCTGGGCCTGCAAGTTTAAATATACCATGCCAACCTAAGCTCATTGCTGTTGGTTTTGCCAGTGGTCCAGGAAACCCTTTAAACTCATCAATGTAAAACCCAGCATCGTCAACGATAAGTGGTCGTTGAAATCGATTCCATGCCTCACGAGCTTTATATTCAATAACAAAGTTTTCATCAAGCGATTGCGGCTCAAAGAAAGTCATGTCCTGATGAACAATAGCAATTTCAGAGGTGAACTTTTTGATAAAGCGCTTTACCGTCTTTACCTTCATCTCATTGCTTGTTACGTAAATAATTTCTTTTGGCATGAATAAAAACCTCTATTTCAATTTTTTGGTCGCAACGTTGGAAACAAGATAACATCCTTAATTGTCGGAGTATTAGTTAAAAGCATCACTAACCGATCAATACCTATTCCCACACCAACCGTAGGGGGAAGGCCATACTCTAAGGCTGTTACATAATCTTGGTCAAAGTTGTGGGCTTCGTCGTTTCCACTTTCTTTTGACTGCAGTTGCTGATTAAATCTTTCGGCTTGATCGAACGGATCATTTAACTCTGTGTATCCATTCGAAATCTCCATACCACAAACAAACAACTCAAATCGAGCTGCAAATTTAGGATTTTTTGCATCTTGTTTTGCAAGGGGTGAGGTTTCGATAGGAAAGCCCGTAATAAATGTAGGTTGGATCAACTTTGCTTCAACTAGTTCTTCAAATAGTATCGCAATTTTTTCACCGTAGCTACGATTTACAGCATCAGATCGCTGAATGTCGTTCAATGCCTTATCAATATTTTCCGCAGAAACTTGACTAGCAGTGAGACCTCCAAACACATGCAACGACTCTATCATATCATAAATTGCAAAAGGTTGCGAAAAATTTAGAATATTTCCATTATACTCCAATGTTCCAGAGCTAGAAACCTCAAGGGCAGCTGCTTTCAACAGGTCTTGGACTAGAGCAATTCCATCTTTGTAATCACCGTAAGCCATATAAAACTCAAGCATCGTAAACTCAGGGTTATGCCGAGTGGAAATACCTTCATTTCTAAAATTTCTATTAATTTCAAAGACTCTATCAAGGCCACCAACCGTAAGCCTTTTTAGATAAAGCTCTGGAGCTATGCGCATGTAAAGCGGCATGTCGTAAGCATTGTGATGCGTTACAAAAGGCCTTGCTGCAGCACCACCGGCGATAGGGTGAAGCATCGGTGTTTCAACTTCTAAAAAATCTCTATCAATCAAAAACTGACGAATTTTTGTCACGATTTTTGACCTCTTCATAAATCTTTCTTTGGTCTCAGGATTGCAAATTAAATCCAAATATCGCTGACGATATCGCTGCTCAATATCTACAAGGCCGTGATATTTTTCTGCCAATGGATGCAAGCATTTGCTGAGCAAGCTAAACTCTAAAACATTGATAGTTGGCTCTGAAGTCTTTGTTAAAAAACCAGTACCCTTCACCCATAAAATATCACCTACATCTATCATTTTGACAAACAGGTCAAACTGCGCATCGCCAAGATTGGTTAATTTTAGGTAAATTTGAACTTTGCCATAAACATCTTGAAGCTGGCCAAAAAAGGTCTTTCCGTGGTCGCGTTTTAATATCAATCGACCAGTTACAGAAAATGCACGCTCTTCGCCTGGATAATCTAATATTTCTTTAACAGCAGAAGTAGAAGAGTGAGATCCTCTTTTAAACTCTGGCCAAGGGTTATAGCCGAGCTCTTTTAGCCCATGAACCTTATTTTTTCTGTGCTCGTACTCAGAAAGCAACTCTTCAACTTTTTCTTCAGCTCTCAAGGCAAAATCCTTTTTTAAAAACAGCTACAGTACTCAACTATCGATGATATTATTGATTTCAAAAAGTGTCAAAATTTTACCCAAGCAACTGTATATTTTCAAAGAGTAGGTCTAAACGCTCATTTTTAGCTTTATTTTATTTAAAAACTCACTCCAAAAGCTTAACCTTTAAGATGCGATTATATTCATTTTGAAAACATTTCAGGACACAAAACTAATATTAAGCTATAAAAATGCATATAGAAAATATTTACAGACAAGATACCGAGGTTCCCGTAAGATTTATTGAAGATCTAATTATCAAGAATTTTTATGCCAAAGAATTGTTTTTTAAAACTAGCTCTATTTCTAGCCACTATTAATTTTGTATCAGCGCGCCTTCCTATCACGCTGATAAATGGATTGTACGACTTTTACGAGACAAACGGATTACCTCACGACTCCAACCCAATGTGGGGCGCGGTTGCGATAAGCTCTGGGCTTGTGGAGAGCTTGCGTTTTTACGGAAATTTTGATTTTAAGTATGGCTTTCGAAATAACGACGATGCACGTGATTATACAAAAGACGCTGGAGCAGATTCAATTACAAAAATATTAAAATTTTTGTTTCCATCTGCGGGAGGGGCTTTAAGTACAGAGACGGCTGCTACGAGCAATTTTGGAAAACAGGTCTCTAAAAATGAAGACGGAGCAAGGCTTTTGGCAAATCTTTTTTTAATGGTAGAAAATTTATCTGCCTTTCAAGATGATTCTGATGCTGAATCAAAGATGCGCCAAGCCAGCAGCATGTGGAGAGAGAATGGGTATATAAAAACTCTTCGGCAAGATACAAAAAAATTTATTTTTGATGAGTTTAAAAATTATTTTTTGGATAATTCGGAGGCAAAAAAGTTCTATCCAAAAGATATTTTGCAGAAACTAGTCTTAGCCTTTGTTTGTGAGCATTTTGACACAAAAGAGTGTCTGGAAGCGTTTGTGAATGAATACGCGAAAGCAAAAAATGTTCAAGGCAGAATTGTTTGTAATGCAATGCTAAAAGCTGATTGGGTCGGCAGGTCGCAGGAGCTTAAGCAAAAAGATGTGTTGAACTACGAGAATATTTTTCAACTTTTCATGTTTCCAGACTTTTTTTCTACAGTAACAGGATACTCTAAGGCTACTCCAGTTGGTCATGGAAATACAAATGAGTGCAAAAAAGATCAAGACAACCCTGAATTGGTAATAGATGATCCGAGCAACACTTTCTCAGATTGCGCAGAAACATCTGTTCGTCACTTAATAAACATATTGTGTTTTGACCCAAACACAAGTCATTTAATGCTTAATCATATTAAAGATCATAGGCTTTTGGCTTTTTTAGCAAAATATCGCGAAAAAGATGATTTTAATCGTGGCGACATAAGAATCAGAACAGATTGGAATAAAGTTGTTTCTTGCAGAGATGGCATCGGGTACATCAGAGAAAACCAAAATGAACTTTTTGGTTCATTAAAAAACATCTTTAATCTTTTGTCGATGTTTGCACGCCAAGAATTTCGCTTGGATCAAGATGTTAAAAACTTAGAAAAAAATCAAAAAGAGCAATTAGAAAAAATATGCAAAATTCTTTGTGGACAGCTAGTCCATTGCGCCGATGATGGTGAAGATGTTTTCAAAGAAAATGAGTTGGCTTTTACAAAAATTAACTCCATCGATATAAATGATCGCACTGATTCATCGTCTATTGAATTAAATTTTGTCGTTGAAAAAAGGGTTGATTCGCATTGGCAAAGGGCTGGTTTTGGAATTGTATGCTCAAGTAATGGGCATGCCGAGTTTGCAATGAACAATTTAACTAGCGCTAAGATCGATGATGAAGAAAATAGTAATGTTGAAATTTTAAGCAAGCTTAATTTTAAGGATGGAGTTTCCGTAGACTTGTTGCCAACCTTAATTGCCCCAGAATTCAGCACCCAGCTTTTTTATAAATTATTTGGACGAAAGCTAAAGTCTTACGATAACATGTTATCTCTTTTAGGCTCGATTTTTGCAGCTTATGAGAATGCATCAACGCCATTTTTTTTGCATAATACTTGCAGAAATTTAATAAATTCAATCAACTGGCTCGATGAACGGGTTTCGCAGAAGAAATTTTCACAAGTGCTCTTGCATTTTTTAAAAAGTATTCCAAGCATTAATAGACATAATTTTTGTTATTGTGTAACCCAAAATGATGTTGAACAGGCAAGAAATAGTAATGAATGGTTTTTGGCCCAAAATTTAACTAATGTTTGCTTTGAAATTCTTAATCAGGAAGACTTTGATTTTTTAGTAACGACATATCTTAAAGATATTAAATTTTTGGAAGCAGGAGTGTCGAAAATAAATGGATCTGTGTTTAATTGTTTGAAAAAGGTTGAGGCATCAAGAATATCACGCCTTTGTCAAATGACAGGGTCCTTTCCTACTTTGACCCATCTTGATGTTCGCGCTTTGACCCATCTTGATGTTCGCGACTGCAAGTTAGAGCACGCGCTTGATGGAAATATGTTTCCAATGCTTAAATTTTTGAGCGCATCGTCCCGATTGACTGGTGTTTTTCGAAGTTTATCTGATCTTAGATTAATTTTTTGTTTATCAACAACTTTAGATGGGTCCCAATTTCCTGAGCTCAAAAATTTTGCGATTCATTTTTCGAATGTTTCGCTTGGTTCTAGTCCGTTTGAAAAAGTTGAGCATGTGACAATTCAAAAAAATTACGGTGATTCTTTGATAATTACTTCACAGCTATTTCCAACTATTATCGAGTTGAGTCTGAAGGCTGCTAAGATAAGCTCTATTGAAGGGCTTTTTTATTTTCTTAAGGATGTGCGCTTTAACGAACTTGGAATGTGGCTCCGTCTGGAAGGCAAATCTTTCCCAGCTCTACAGAATGTTAAAGCTTATGGCGTCTGTCTTATTTCTATGTCTGGAGTTTTTTCTTCGATGAAAAAGCTTTATTTGAACGAAACGATTGTAAATGATGTAAATGGTGCTAATATTTTAAATGGTTCCAATTTTCCTAAATTATCTGTGCTCTCAGTGAGCAATGATCAGTATTTGGAAATTACTGGTTGCTTTCCAGAGCTTCGCAGTATTAATAATTATAGTGGGAAAAGCTTCAGTGGAACTTTTCCTGCGCTTAAATATTTGTGTCTTGCCTATCAAGTCAAAGCCAAAAAATTGTATCTAAAAGGCATTCCTGAGGTCGAAGTAATTTATTCAAGAAAAATCTTTGATTCTCGGAAAATGAAAATTGGTCCATGGAAAGGCAAAAAGTCTCTGTCGATAACAAAGGATGAAGATGAAAATATTCTTGACGTTAAAGAAAGCCCAACTTTTTGGGAGCGTATTTCTCGCCATGGCACATTGCTTGGAATTGCTTAGTTTTTTTTCTGATTATTTAACTTAGCAAATCCCGCCTCAAGATATTGGCCTTATTTTTAGCTTATGTTTTAAGCTAAAAATAAGGCCAAATAAAAACCCTGCAAACATCGGCAAGAGTGGACTAAAACTTCCTGCGGCATGAAAAAAAAGCCAGCAAATAAAAATGTTGGTACAGTTGCAACAATTGCGGGTGTATTGCTTTTTACAAATTCTGACAAGAGCTCTGTTGGATCTTGCTCAAATTTTTCTGCACAGGTCCCAAGCATAGAACTTATAATTAATGTGTCGGCCCATATAAAATCATTAAACATTAGCAGTTACTCTCGTCTTGAAGACATTAAGATTAGACCCACGCAACACGGAGCTCGATATTTACATCGGAGGCAAGAAGCCTTTTTGCATTATAAAAAACGAACATCCCGTCGTCCTCACCGTTGTTAAAAGGGATGGGAACATTGTCAACATAGTTGAATCTAAAGCATGCGCTTATACCAAAGATGACGACGATAATGATGTGATTAATGATTGCGATGAATATGTGATTTTGGAAAAAATACAGAACCTACAATTATTAGAAATACGGTATTTTTTAAAGCCTCTCTTTTAACCACTTGACACAAAGCATGAAAATGCAAATATTAAGATGTAACCAGTAACGCAAAATAACTGACACCTGAGAGTTGACAAATGTTTTTCACAAAATACTCACGCTTGCTTTTTTTAGCCTTAATAAGCTGCACAATGTCTAGAATAAGCTTGAAAATCCCTAGCTTGCCTGAAAACTCTAGTTTAGACCTGTCCAACAGAGATGTGGATGACAACTATCTAAACAACGCGCTTAATAATATCACTAGCCTAAAGGTGGAGAACTGCCTGTATATCACAAACATTCCAGACAATGATTCTCTACAAGCAATAGTTGCAAATCGCTCAGGCCTTGAAACTATTGGACATATTCCCTCCTTAACTTACCTAGATATAAGATATTGCAATAATTTCAAACTAATTCCAGACAACGAGTCTCTAAAAGTAATAGTTGCAAATAACTCAGGCCTTGAAACTATTGGACATATTCCCTCCTTAACTTACCTAAATATAAGTCATTGCAAGGATTTCAAACACATTCCAGACAACTCGTCTCTACAAGAAATAGTTGTGAATCACTCAGGCCTTCAATCCATTGGAAACATTCGCTTCTTAAATAGTATTAATATAAGTCATTGCAAGGATTTCAATCACATTCCAGACAACGAGTCTTTAAAGGAAATAGTTGCGAATTACTCAGGCCTTCAATCCATTGGAAACATTCCTTCTTTAACTTACCTAAATATAAGCTGTTGCAATAAATTCAAACACATTCCAGACAATGATTCTCTAAAAAAAATAGATGCAAACAACTCAGGCCTTCAATCCATTGGAAACATGCCTTCTTTAACTTACCTAAATATAATAAATTGCAAATCTTTCAAAAACATTCCAGACAATGATTCTCTAGAAAAAATAGATGCAGGTATGTCATACCTTGAGACCATTGGACGTCTTCCCGCCTTAACTGACCTAAATATAAGCTGTTGCAAAAATTTCAAACGAATTCCAGACAGCGAGTCTTTAAAAAAAATAGATGCGGATCACTCAGGCCTTGAAACTATTGGAGATCTTCCCTCCTTAACTTACCTAAATATAAGTCATTGCAAGGATTTCAAACACATTCCAGACAACTCGTCTCTACAAGAAATAGTTGCAAATGACTCAGGCCTTGAAGCAATTGGACACCTTCCTTCCGCATTAATTCTAAATTTAAAAAACACTAAAATAATGCTTCTCGACGGATCAGAAATCCCAAAAGCATCCAACATCGATCTGGCTGAATCTTGCGTAGAAACAATAACAAACTTACCAGCAACATTACAAAGATTAAGCATATCTAAATGCGATAATCTTAAAAAAATAACTATCTTGCCAAGAAAAAGCGTACTTAAAATCTTAATCGATAATAGCTATAATGAACATCTTTTAATCCAGCCTAGCAACCAAACAAGGCAACTAACTCCTCAGCGAGAATTTGAAACAAAAAGCATTTACACATTAGATGAAAAAGTTATTGATTCAGATGATATTCACGCAACAGAGTTCGCTTCCTACAGCAATAAATTTCACTTTACAACAGATTCTACAATGGAAACTTTCTTGAGCACGCTCTCAGCGAATCCTAAAATAGAAGCAATAAACATATCTCAAAGCACGCATATCAATGCCATTCAGAGCGTTCTTTCATTAAAGCTTCTTATCGCAAACAACTCTTGCCTTGGCAAAGTACAAGATCTTCCACTGCTAGAATATTTTTATGCAGACAACTCAAAAATCGCTAATTTCACAGAATTTCCATTGCTAAAAGTTATAAGTCTCAGAAAATGCCTAGAGATAAAAATTGTCAACGGATGTTTAATACCAAATGCAGAAACGATAGACCTGTCTGAATCTAGCGTAGAGAAAATTGAAAACATCTCAGAAAAATTGGATTTACTCAATGTATCCAACTGCAAAAAACTTCGCACTATTAAAATAAAAAAAAGAAAAAAGCACCTTATCATCACTCTAGACACACAAGACATCAAAATAGAGCCTTGCGAAAAAGACCAAATAATAAGCATCAATGAAGGAACCCTAAAAATAATGGAATTTGAGGAACCTACGGAATGCGCTTATACAAAAGATGAGGATGAGAATAGTTCCAATGGCTATGAGATATCGGATTACGACGATGATTATGACTATGGCTATTGTGAAAACTGATACCTATTTACTTGAGTGAAGACTTTTATTTGAGCCGCTTTTTTAGCGGCTCATTTTCATTTTTTCAACAACTCCTACCTTGTCATAATCGAGAACGATTGCAAGCAATCTGCAAAAGACTCCATATTGCCAAAAAATGTTGCGCCGATTTTTAGGTGTCTCGTCTGCTAAACCGGCTTATACAACAATTGTTATGCCGGCTTTTGGAAAGCTAATCTTCTGCTGACTTTACCGGATCTTCTATCATAATCCATGTAAAAACTTCACGCAAAATATCTTGTGGCAAGCCAAGCTCTAAACGCTGACTTGCTAGCCCAACAAGTCCATCTTTCTGGACCAGTCTAAAAACATTTAAAATGTTTACTTTAAGCTCTTTTACTGAAGTTTGACATTTATTTAAAGTTGAAATATTAGCAAAATCTTTTGCCAACCCCAGCTCATTCAGATGACGGACTACTGATTTAATTATACGTGCATAAGAAAACACAGATGTTGAATATGTTTTTTTCCTAAAGCTATCATATGTCTTCAAAACCATTTCCAGGACACTAAACAAAAATGCTTCTGCATCATTTTGCTGGCCAGCATCAAGGTAAAAACATACAGCTTTTTGAATGTAGTTGTTTAAATAATCAGCAGAATCAATAGAAACTTCACGGAATATTCTTAATTCTTGATACCAACCCGCAAGGGTCTTCTTTGTTAATATCGCAAAACAATCTCCTGCAATTTTAATAAAGCGGCGACACTCATCTATTTCGCCATACCTCTCTAGCACCTCTTTTAATAAACCCAGAGAACTCAAAATATACTGTTCATTTAAATTACACATTTGCCCAAAGAGATCTCCAACCACACCGGCTAAGCCTAAGTGACATTCCTTGAAGCACTCTTCTGGAAACTTTTGATACAGAAGTAAACATATGTTAAGAATAAATTGAGAATCAGTTATACTTAGATCGCAAAACAAGTCAGACCTACTTTCCACAGGAACTATTTTTTTCTCCTTTAAAAAACCTACTATTTTTGCAAAAAAAATCTTTTTACAATCTAACGCCTCTTGAGATCCTGAAAGGTATTTGTTTGCAAGATCAAATGCAATGTTAAGGTCTTTAAGCAAAAACAAGTAAGGGGTATGAATAAAACGAAGACTCCAAGTTGCTAGCTTTAAGCAGCACTTGCCTGCCGCAATTTTCAAATCAGCGGTAATTTCATTGTCACCAAGATTATCCATAGCTTCTTCTACGCATTTTGCTGAAATATTTGAAGAAATACTTCTATCCATCGCAAAATCTATCAACTCACACAATTTCAAGACCTGACCAGATTTTGCATAAAAACGACTCAATCTTTCGGCTGCAGTTGTTTTACATCGATCTTTAATTCCATAGAAACCTAGACAACTAAAAACTTGCACTGTTTTTTCTAAGTAATCTTCAATAGGAAAGGATTTATCAAAGCTTTCCAACTCAAGACTTAACTGTTCCAACATCTGTTCGGCTGAAAGAACAGTTTGATCAACATCAATTTTTTGCTTCTTTGCTGGCGGCTGACAGTTTAAAGAAAAAGAAAGAAAAACACTAAAAGCAATGATAAATATATACACTTTGAATAAATAATAAAGAACTACGCCTTTCAATTTTATACAATATGAAAAACGCATCAAATTTTTTTACCAAACCCTCAAAATATGCTTTTTAATCAAAACGCTTCAAACTAAAGCTCGAAGATCCATACTTAGTTTTTAAAGTAAATAAATTCGATTATTCAGCAAGTTGCCACGACCTTTCTTGGATAGTCAATCAGGGATTAGCATACAAATTAAAAGCTATGCTTAGTTTTTAGACTAAAAACTAAGTCAAACAAAAAGCCTGCAAACATTGGCAATTTCCTGCGGCATTAAAAAACAAGAACGCCACTTTTGTTGCAACTAATAAC
>JACCDG010750291.1_pt1 | contig 43950 bp, 37 predicted proteins | sample 7442471 | NCBI WGS metagenome assembly JACCDG01 (sample SAMN15323444, study PRJNA562643) | freshwater metagenome | isolation source: river surface water | place: USA:Blue River Watershed | collected 2017-08-17
ATGTTGCTTCATTGATCATGGGGTCTTTTTTGATTCTCTTGATCATGTTTAGCGTGGCTAGATTTTACCGTAAAAATGGTGCAGTTGCCCCTAAAGGCATCGCTAAGTTTTTAGAGCCGATCATCGTTATGGTCCGAGACGACATCGCCAAAGCAAACATTGACCACCACAAATACCACAAATATGTTCCTTATTTGTTAACGGTGTTCTTTTTTATCTGGATCAACAACATGTTAGGTCTTATTCCAATTATTCCGGGTGGAGCCAACTTAACAGGAAATATTACCATTACGTTTTTCCTCGCATTCTGTACGCTCTTAGTAACAGTGTTCTCCGGAAACAAAAACTATTGGGGACACATCTTCTGGATGCCGGGTATTCCTGTTCCAATGAAAATCTTCATGATTCCGATTGAATTAATCGGGGTTTTAACAAAGCCTTTTGCCCTAATGGTACGTTTGTTTGCAAACATCTCAGCAGGTCACATTATCGTATTAGCCTTGATTTCTATCATCTTTATCAACAAAAACTACGCATGGGCAGGATTGTCAGTGCCGATGGCTTTGTTTATTTCGGTGCTTGAAATCTTAGTTGCTTTCTTACAAGGTTTCTTATTTGCAATGCTTTCTGCATTGTTTATCGGAGCAGCCGTTGAAGAAGCACACCATTAAATAGTAACCTTTTAAATTAAATACAATGACAGGAATGTTTGGTAGTATTGCAGCAATCGGAGCAGGTATCGCTGTTCTTGGCGCAGGTCTAGGAATCGGTCGTATCGGTGGTTCTGCAGTAGAAGGTATTGCGCGCAATCCAGAAGCAGCAAGCAAAATTCAAACAGCGATGATCATCGCAGCAGCCCTTATTGAAGGTGTTGCATTGTTTGGAGTAGTTGTTGCCCTTCTTGGTGCAAAAGCGTAATTAAATTAAAAGGAAGCGACAACGGTTGGTTGTTGCTTCCTTTTTCTAAAAAAATTAAAACAAAAAGAAATGGACTTAATATTACCAGATTTTGGTTTACTCGTTTGGACAGGTTTAGTATTTAGTATTTTATTACTCTTACTTGCAAAGTTTGCTTGGAAACCAATTTTAACGGCTGTAAATGCTCGTGAGCAAAAAATCTCTGAGGCATTAGAATTGGCTGAAAAAACAAAGTCTGAAATGCAAGCATTGAAGGCTGAAAACGATCAAATCTTAAAAGAAGCTCGTGCAGAAAGAGATGCTATCCTTAAAGAAGCAAAAGAAGCTGCCACAGGCATGATTGAGTCAGCTAAGTCAAAAGCTAAAGACGATGCTGATAAAATTGTTGAAGCTGCTCGTCAGACAATTTCAAGCGAAAAAGCTGCTGCCATGTTAGAACTTAAAAATCATGTAGCGGCACTTTCATTAGAAATTGCTGAAAAGGTTGTTCGTCAGGAATTAAGCTCAAACGAAAGTCAAAAAGCACTTGCAGACAAGCTTGCTACTGAAATCAAAATGAACTAAGCAATGAAATCAACAAAGTCAGCTGGTCGTTACGCAAAAGCGCTTCTTGAATTGGCACTAGACCAAGACAAGTTGGCCTTAGTCGAGGCAGATATGCTTCAATTGATCAAGATGTCAGAAGAGGTGCATGATTTTTATGTTTTCATCAATTCACCCTTGATTCAAATTGAGAAGAAAGTTGCTGTTATCCATTCAATTTTTAAGGACTTCAATGAGGTAACCCTTAAATTTTTAGCTCTCGTGACCAACAATGGTCGTGAAGGCGCCATGATTGAAATTGCCAAGCAATTTATTGCGCAGTTAATGAGCCACAGAGGAATTGTTCCAGTAACAATTATCAGTGCTCAGCAACTAGAAGACAACACGAAAGCTGAAATTCTTTCAAAAATAAATAGTGTCGTAAAAGGCACGCCACTCATTACTGAAGAAGTAGATGCATCTTTAATTGGAGGCTTTATCATTCGTATGGGAGATCAACAAATAGATGCGTCTGTTGCGACTCAGCTACAACGCATGAAACAACAATTTGTATAATCGTCAATTGACAAAAAAATAAGTAAAAATGGCAGATATTAAACCAGCAGAAGTTTCCGCAATACTAAGAGAGCAACTCTCTGGATTCCGCTCAGAAGCAGAATTACAAGAAGTTGGAACGGTACTTCAGGTAGGAGATGGTATTGCACGCATTTACGGAATGAATGGCGTACAATATGGTGAACTTATTGAATTCGATGGTGGCATGCAAGGAATTGCGCTTAACCTCGAAGAAGACAATGTAGGAGCCGTATTATTAGGTAGATCTTCAGGCGTAAAAGAAGGTGATACTGTTCGTCGTTTAGGTAAAATTGCCTCTGTAAAAGTTGGTGACGGAATGGTCGGACGTGTAGTTGATACACTCGGTCAGCCAATCGATGGTAAAGGTCCTATCCAAGGTGAACTATACGAAATGCCAATCGAGCGCAAAGCTCCTGGTGTAATTTTCCGCCAACCGGTAACTGAGCCTTTACAAACAGGTATCAAAGCAGTTGACGCCATGATTCCAATCGGACGCGGACAGCGCGAGTTGATCATCGGTGACCGTCAAACTGGTAAAACTACTGTTGCGATCGATGCAATCATCAACCAACGCGAGTTTTATGACCGTGGTGAGCCTGTTTACTGTATCTATGTAGCTATTGGTCAAAAAGGATCAACAGTTGCTGGTATCGTTAAAAAATTAGAAGATGCAGGTGCAATGGCCTACACAACTGTAGTTGCTGCCAACGCATCTGATCCAGCGCCAATGCAGTTCTATGCACCAATGACCGGTGCAGCAGTTGGTGAATATTTCCGTGACTGTGGTAAACCGGCACTTATTGTTTATGATGATTTATCTAAGCAAGCGGTTGCTTACCGTGAAGTATCTCTACTTCTTCGTCGTCCGCCAGGTCGCGAGGCATACCCAGGTGACGTTTTCTACCTTCACTCTCGTTTATTAGAGCGTGCTGCAAAAGTTATTGCTGATGACAACATCGCTAAGCAAATGAATGACCTTCCTGCATCTTTGAAAGACAAAGTAAAAGGTGGGGGTTCACTCACAGCTTTGCCAATTATTGAAACACAAGCGGGTGACGTTTCTGCTTACATCCCTACAAACGTAATTTCCATTACCGACGGACAAATCTTCCTTGAGTCTGACTTATTCAACTCTGGTATTCGTCCGGCAATTAACGTAGGTATCTCTGTATCTCGTGTAGGTGGTTCAGCGCAAATTAAGTCAATGAAAAAAGTAGCTGGTACCTTGAAGCTTGACCAAGCACAGTACCGCGAACTTGAAGCGTTTGCTAAGTTTGGTTCTGACCTCGATGCAGCTACAAAATCAGTCCTTGACAAAGGTGCTCGTAACGTAGAGATTTTGAAGCAACGTGAAGGGGATCCTTACCCAGTAGAAAAGCAAATTGCGATCATCTACGCTGGTGTAAAAGGTCTTTTGCAAAACGTTCCAATCAATAAAGTTAAAGAATTCGAAAAAGATTTCTTAACGGTTCTTGAAGCTAACAATGCTGATACATTAGTTGCTTTGAAAGCTGGAAAGTATACGGATGAAATTGAAGCAGTTTTGGCTAAAACAGCCAAAGAAGTTGCTGAGAAATTTGCATAATTACAGCCTCAAACTAGGACTCAATGGCTAATCTAAAAGAAATACGTAACCGCATCAGCTCAGTCGGATCGACCATGCAGATTACCTCTGCGATGAAAATGGTTTCTGCTGCCAAGTTGAAGCGTGCGCAGGACGCCGTTACACAAATGCGTCCGTATGCAGGCAAACTACGTGAAATCCTTGAGAATCTCAGTGCCACTCTTGACCTTTCTGAAAATGCTTACGCAGAACAACGCGAAGTAAAAAAAGTCTTGATTGTCGGGATTACCTCAAATCGCGGTTTGTGCGGTGGGTTTAATAACAACGTTATCAAAAGAGTCGGAGCGCTCATCGCAGACGACTACAGCGGAAAAGAAGTTTCTGTTTTGTGTCTTGGTAAGAAAATCAAAGACGTTTATAAAAGAACGCCAAATTTCTACCACAACGAGAAGCTAGAATCAATGGAAGATATCTATGCTGATCTCCGTTTCGAATTAGTGGCTCAGGTTGCTGACGAAATCATGGCACAATTCCTCAATAAGTCTTTCGATAAAGTTGTCATCGTTTATAACCGTTTCGTTAATGCTGCAGCACAAATAGTAGAAACCGAACAATTTTTACCTATTGTTCCTTCAGCTGCTGAAGCCGAATCTGGTGACTACATTTTTGAGCAACCAAAAATGGAAATCGTAGAAGACTTATTACCAAAGAGCATGAAATTGCAACTATACAAAGCAATCCGTGACTCTTTTGCTTCTGAGCACGGTGCCCGCATGACTGCCATGCACAAGGCAACCGACAACGCTAAAGAATTACAAAAGAATTTAAAATTAAGTTATAACAAAGCGCGTCAAGCGGCTATCACTAACGAGATCCTCGAAATCGTTGGTGGTGCTGAAGCACTCAATGCGTAACCTAGTTTTAAGGATATCAAAAAGGCGGCTAATTTAGCCGCCTTTTTTGTTGAAATATGTTTCAGTATGCTAGTCTTCTATTTGCCAATTGAAGCGTGCTGCAATGGCCTTAAAAATATAAGTTCTAAGTGCTTCGGGCTTAAAAACCTGAAGTACGTCGTCCATGAAGGCTTGCAACAAAAGCGTTTTGGCTGCTTTTTCACTGAGGCCTCTTGCCTTTAAATAGAATAAAGCGTTTTCATCAAGTTGCCCAGTGGTAGAACCATGTGAACACTTGACGTCGTCGGCATAAATTTCGAGTTCAGGTTTTGAATTGACGCTGGCATTTTCTGAAAGTAAAATGTTGGCATTGCTTTGAAAAGCGTTGGTCTTTTGGGCATCTTTTCTAACAAAAACTTTTCCGTTGAATACGGCGGTGGCTTGCTCGTCAATAATTCCTCTGTAGGTTTCGAAAGATTCACAGTTGGCTACCTGATGATCAATGGTAGTGTAGTTGGCTACGTGTTGTTGCCCACCAAGTAAATAGGCTCCATTGAGTTTTGTTTCGGCATGCTCACCTTGAACTTCAACTAATAAGTCATTGCGAACCAAAGTTCCTTTTAGGGTAACCGTATTGATTTCAAAATTGGATGTGGCTGCTTGATAGATGCGCTCTTCGTTGAAATCAAATTGGCCTTCTTCACAAGCCTGTACTTTGTGTAATTGAATACGTGCATCTTGAGCGACCTCAATTTGTGTATGCGTATGCGAGAATCCAATACTATCGGAAACGCTGACATGTGCAAGCACCACCTGAGCTTCTGAGTTTTTTCCAAAAATCAATTGATTTCTGTAAAAATTGGCGCCGCCACTATGAACATAAACAATTTGCAGCGGCGTTTCAAGCGTTGTGTTGTCTTTAATTGATATCGTGCAGCCGTTGTTTGCATAAACGCAGTTCATGGCGCTAAAAACGTCTTTATATTCAGCTGTTCGGAAGCTAGATTTGCTTTCTTGTATTGCCTGAATGTTTACTCCCGCAGGTAAGTTGTCAGGAAGATAAATATGCGACCCATTGATAAAGATAGTGGGGACATCTTTTAAAATGCTGTGCGCACTCAGTTGATCTAATGTTATTGATTCAAATGGCGTAAAGCTCGCATTGAGCAATTTTTGCAGACGCGTGTATTTAAATCTTTCATTTTTGGTAGTTGGAAAGCTAGCTGTAGAAAGATATTGGAGCGCTGCACCTTGCAAAGCCTCAAGCCCTTCAATGGTCGAAGGGGTAAATTGGCTGCAAAATTCGGCTAATTTGCTGTCTTGTAGAGCGGTCATCTTATAAGCTTTCTTTGATCCAGTCGTAACCTTTTTCCTCGAGTTCAAGGGCTAATTCTTTCGGCCCAGACTTCACAATGCGTCCATCATACAACACGTGTACGAAATCAGGCACGATGTAGTCAAGTAATCTTTGGTAGTGCGTAATAACGATGCTTGCGTTTTCTGGCGATTTCAATGCGTTGACACCGTGAGAAACAATGCGCAAAGCATCGATGTCCAGACCAGAGTCAGTTTCATCGAGTACCGCAAGTTTTGGCTCGAGCATGGCCATCTGGAAGATTTCGTTTCGTTTCTTTTCACCTCCGGAAAAACCTTCGTTTACAGAACGTGATGCCAATTTTGAATCGAGTTCGACAAGAGCCGCCTTTTCCTTCACAAGCGCCATGAATTCTTTGGCAGAAATAGGTTCAAGACCTAAATAAGCACGTTTTTCGTTCAGAGCCGTTCTCAAAAAGTTGACGTTGCTTACTCCCGGAATTTCTACTGGGTATTGAAACGCCAAAAACAAGCCTGCTCTGGCGCGATCTTCTGTAGCAAGTTCAAGTAGGTCTTGGCCATCAAAAATGACTTCGCCCGCTGTAATTTCGTAGTCTTCACGACCTGCAAGCACATTCGCTAAAGTACTTTTTCCTGCTCCGTTTGGACCCATAATGGCGTGAACTTCTCCGGCCTTTACTTCTAAATTTAAGCCCTTCAAAATTTCTTTACCATTGATTTGGGCATGTAGGTTCTTGATTGTTATCATCTGTTGTTCTGTTTTTGGAACAATTAATTTTATTTATCCAACGCTTCCTTCTAGACTAATGGCAAGCAGTTTCTGAGCTTCAACTGCAAATTCCATAGGAAGCTGATTTAATACTTCTTTACAATAGCCATTCACAATAAGACTGATTGCTTTTTCTTCACTGATGCCGCGTTGCATGCAATAGAAAAGCTGGTCCTCACCAATTTTAGAGGTCGTGGCTTCGTGTTCTATTTTAGCACTCGGGTTTTTACATTCGATGTATGGGAAGGTATGCGCTCCGCATTCATCGGTCATAAGTAAAGAATCACATTGTGAAAAGTTGCGTGCATGATCAGCACCTTTGTGAATCTGAACGAGCCCGCGATAAGAATTTTGTGATTTCCCGGCTGAAATTCCTTTTGAAATGATTGTGGATTTGGTGTGCTTACCAAGGTGAATCATTTTGGTACCTGTATCGGCTTGTTGGAAGTTGTTTGTAACGGCTACTGAATAAAATTCACCGATTGAATAAGCCCCCTTTAGAATACAGGATGGATATTTCCAAGTTACGGCTGAACCTGTTTCAACTTGGGTCCAGGAAATTTTAGCGCGCTCTTCGCACAAACCACGCTTCGTTACAAAATTAAATACGCCTCCTTTTCCGTTTTTGTCGCCAGGGTACCAGTTTTGAACGGTAGAGTATTTAATTTCTGCATCGTTCAAGGCAATGAGTTCTACGACCGCTGCGTGCAATTGGTTTTCATCGCGCTGTGGAGCAGTACAGCCTTCAAGGTAAGACACATAGGAGCCTTCATCTGCCACCACTAGTGTTCGTTCAAATTGCCCAGTACCACCGGCATTGATACGGAAGTAAGTGGATAATTCCATCGGGCAGCGCACACCTTTTGGAATGTAGCAAAAAGAGCCGTCAGTGAAAACAGCGCCATTTAAAGCCGCATAAAAATTATCGGTGCTTGGAACGACTGTGCCCATATATTTTTGGACCAATTCAGGATACTCTTGAACCGCGTCTGAAAAGGAACAGAAAATGATGCCGAGTTCTTTGAGTTTGGCTTTAAAGGAAGTGGCAACTGATACAGAGTCCATGACGAAGTCTACGGCAACACCAGTGAGGCGTTGTTGTTCTTCCATGGATATACCGAGTTTGCTCATGGTTTCTTTGAGCTCAGGATCAACGTCATCCCAAGATTCGTATTTTTTGGTCTGCTTTGGTGCTGCATAATACGCAATGGCTTGGAAATCGGGTTTGGTGTATTGAACATGCGCCCATTCTGGCTCTTGCATGCCTTTCCAGATTTCAAAAGCTTGTAAGCGGTAGTCAAGAAGCCATTGAGGCTCATTCTTTTTGGAAGAGATGAGTCTGATGATATCCTCGTTTAGTCCTACGGGGACGGTTTCAGTCTCGATATCAGTGACAAAACCAAATTTGTACTCTTGGTTCTCGAGGTCTTTTGCGAGGTCGTCTTCGGTATAGTTTGCCATCTTAAACAGAAAAAGATTCGCCACAACCACATGTGCGGTCGGCATTTGGATTTTGAAATACAAAACCTTTACCATTTAAGCCACCCGAGAAATCAAGTGTAGTGCCTACTAAGTAGAGGTAACTTTTTTTATCGACCACGACTTTTACGCCGTTATTTTCAAAGCTCATATCACCTTCTTTTTCTTCGTTGTCAAAGGTGAGCTGGTACATCAGACCAGAACAACCTCCACCTTGAACGCCAACGCGAATAAAGAAACCATCTTTGCCTTCATCCTCCATGAGGCGTAGGGCTTGCTTTTTTGCGGTATCTGTAACAGTAAGCATCTAATTTTATTTAGATTAATTATAAATAAAACAATATAATTCGTGCAAATTTACCACTTTAATGGTATTGCATCCAAAGAAACAAACAAAGAAATTCTGTGCTTGTTTGGGTTTCTGCGTATTTTTAGGCCATGAAAAAACTACTTATTGTCTTTTTGGCACTTTTTCATTTCACTTTTGATTTTCTTTCGCAAGCAATTCCTGCCCAATTCAAAACGAAATTCGTCATCATCCTCGTAATCGACGGCCCGCGCTACTCTGAAACCTACGGTGAGCCCACTTGTAAATACAGCCCAATTCTTTGTGATTCGCTCAAAAAAGAAGGCACATTTTATGCGCAGTTCAAAAATAATGGCCCCACTTTTACCGTGCCAGGGCATACTGCAATCGTAACTGGCAACTACCAACGCATTTCGAATGCAGGCACAGCGCTCCCAAAACAACCCAATATCTTTCAGTATTTTTTGCAGGCAACAGGAAAAGATTCAACTGCAGCATATGTTGTGGCAAGCAAAGGCAAACTCGATGTTTTGGTCAATACCAGCCATAAAAAGTGGCACGATAAATATGTAGCAAGTACTTATTGTGGCCCTAATGGAAATGGCTTAGGTTATGGTCGAGACGATAAAACTTTTGCTAAAGTTACGGAGTTGGTACAAAGCGCAAATCCACCACAACTCATGTTGATCAATTTACTTGCGGTAGATGTCTACGGACATGCCAATAATTGGGATAAATATTTGGAATCGATTACGCAATCTGATCAGTATGCTGCGCAATTGTGGCAGATGATTCAGCAAAATCCAGTATTAAAAGACCAAACAACACTTATGATTACCAATGATCATGGGCGGCATTTGGATGGTGTGAGGTCTGGTTTTGTGAATCATGGCTGCTGGTGTGAAGGCTGCCGCCATATTTCATTATTGGTTTTAGGCCCTGATACGCCAAAAGGTGTCATTGTAGAGAAAGAAGCTGAAATGATAGACATTTCAAAAACCATTTCAGGCATATTTCAATTCCAAATGCCCAGCAGCAAAGGACGTTTTTTAAACGCCGCTTTTCCAGTAATTAGTGTTGCTAATTAATTAGCGTATCGACCTTGAAATCTCCAGAATACTGTTAGAACAAATCTTCTAAAAGTTGGTCATCAACCAAATTTGGCAAAGTCACTTTTAAGAGTGGTTCGGCTTCCATAGCGCGTTTGATGGCAAAAGTAGCATTCTCATTGCGGGCCCAATTTCTGCGGGCAATCCCGTTATTGACATCCCAATGCAGCATGCTTGTTAGGTTGCGCTGAGCTTGAGTTGAACCGTCAAGCAGCATGCCGAAGCCGCCGTTAATTACTTCTCCCCAACCAACGCCACCGCCGTTGTGAATGCTGACCCATGTGGCACCGCGGAAGCTGTCTCCGATAACGTTCTGAATGGCCATGTCGGCTGTAAAACGAGAGCCATCGTAGATGTTTGAAGTTTCTCGGTAAGGTGAGTCAGTGCCGGACACATCATGGTGGTCTCGACCCAAAATTACAGGGCCAATTTCTCCACGCGCAATGGCTTCATTAAAGGCAGCAGCAATGAGCATGCGTCCCTCGGCATCGGCATATAGAATACGAGCCTGAGAACCTACAACAAGCTTGTTTTGCTGTGCGCCTTTGATCCATTGGATGTTATCGGCCATTTGTTGCTGAATTTCTTCAGGGCTATTTTTCATCATTTCTTCCAATACAGCGCAAGCAATGGCATCTGTTTTTTCAAGATCTTTTGGGTCGCCGCTGGCACAAACCCAACGGAAAGGACCAAAACCAAAATCAAAACACATCGGTCCGAGGATGTCTTGAACGTATGAAGGGTATTTGAAGTCAATGTGATTAGTAGCCATGACGTCTGCTCCAGCACGTGAAGCTTCTAATAAAAAGGCATTGCCGTAATCAAAGAAGTAAGTGCCTTTGGCAGTATGTTTATTGACAGCAGCAGCATGTCTTCTTAGGCTGTCTTGAACGAATTCTTTAAACTTTTTAGGGTCAGCAGCCATGAGGTCATTGGCTTGGTCAAAGCTTAAGCCAGCAGGGTAGTATCCTCCGGCCCAAGGATTGTGCAAAGAGGTTTGGTCTGAACCTAAATCGATATGGATTCCTTCTGCATCAAAACGCTCCCAGATATCTACCACATTGCCCAGATATGCCAATGAAACTACTTCATGAACAGCTTGTGCTTTTTTGACGCGTTCGCAAAGTGCTTCCAGGTTGTCGTATACTTCATCTACCCAACCCTGAGAATGTCTCGTATGCACAGCTTTTGGGTTTACTTCTGCAGTAATTGAAATGACACCCGCAATATTTCCAGCTTTGGGTTGTGCACCTGACATTCCGCCTAAACCAGCAGTTACAAAGATTTTCCCTTTAATATCTTCGCGGTTTTTGGCAATTCTTCTCAGTGCATTGAGAACCGTGATGGTTGTTCCGTGTACAATTCCTTGCGGCCCAATATACATATATGAGCCAGCTGTCATTTGACCGTATTGAGAAACTCCGAGCGCATTAAAGCGTTCCCAGTCATCGGGTTTTGAGTAATTAGGGATGACCATTCCATTGGTTACTACCACTCTAGGTGCGTTAGTATGTGAAGGAAAGAGTCCAAGCGGATGCCCTGAATACATTACGAGTGTTTGCTCATCTGTCATTTCAGATAAGTACTTCATAACGAGTCTGTACTGCACCCAATTTTGAAAAACTGCACCATTCCCTCCGTAAGTAATGAGCTCGTGAGGGTGTTGGGCGACGCGATGATCAAGGTTATTTTGAATCATGAGCATAATCGAGCGTGCCTGCTGACTTTTTCCAGGGTACTCAGAAATAGGTCTGGCATAGATGGGGTGCTCTGGCATGAAACGGTACATATAAATACGACCATAGGTAGCCAGCTCTTGCGCGAATTCAGGCGCTAATTCAGCGTGCTGTGCCTTCGGAAAATAGCGAAGCGCATTGCGAAGCGCCAATTTTTTTTCTTCTGGGCTTAGAATTTCTTTTCGCTTCGGTGCATGATTAACTGCAGGGTCCCAGGCTTTTGCTGCTGGGAGCACAGTAGGGATTCCTTGTTGAATTTCGTCGGCAAAACTAATCATGGTAAGATTTTTAGTGCCACAAAAGTACGGAATGCCTAGTATTTGACGACTACAAATCCGTGTTTTTGTAATTCTTGTCCACCATCGAGTACTGCATCTATTCTATAGAAATAAGTACCTTCATCAACAAGCTCACCACCGGCTGTTTTACCATCCCAGTGTCCTGCAGGATCCGTGTATTCATAGATCACGTTACCCCAACGGTTTAAGATCGTACATTTAAATTCAGTGATGCCTTCGTAATTCACATAAAAGAGATTATTTCCAGCTTGCGAAGAGAGTACAACAACATTCGGGGCAGAAATATCACAAGGCTTAAAAGTGATATTGGCGGTGTCGGAAGAAGAGTTGCACGAATTTGAGGCCGTATAGATGTAATTTCCTTTGTCCGAGAACAAGCGCGGCACTTCAATGCTTCCGTCCCACCATTGTCCGTTGATAGGAGGGTTGTACCCATTTTGCAGCGGCGTTGAATTAATGACATACGGACTAACCCACAAACTCGCGCCAGCACAGATAGCAGAATCTAGAATTGCCATGTAAACATATGGTTTGAATTCTATTGTAGCAGATACCGTATCTTGACAAGCGTTATCGACATAATAGACAGTATAGATACCGCCCGTGTTGTTGGTGTAAATAGATGGATTATCGACAAAGACACTTGGGTTAAAATGTACTGCTGTATCTAGCGCAAACCACTGCCCTCCAGCATAGGCTGTAGTATTACCTACACCAAATTGATAATGACAAACTGCAGTATCTGAAAAGATGATTGGTCTTGGCAAGACAACAAAAGAAACAGTGGTGTCATAGTTACAACCAAAGTTATCGGTGATGTTATAAGTATAATTGGTGATACCCGAGGTATTCGGCTGAATCACAATAAGTGTATCATTTTGACCGCTGACAATTGTTGGATCAGATGCCCAACCTTCAGTAACCACATAATTTTGATAACCTTCACTTTCAGGATAAAGTGCCGCATTAAAATAGATTCCCCATTGGAAAATATAACCATCATCAATTCCTTGGTTATCTTGAACCGAAATGGTCCAGTTGCCATTGATCGGACATCCAGCAAATTGATTGAAGTCGCCGTCAGGAAGGTAAACGCCGTTCGGATTCATGGACTCAAAGCCGTAGTCATTAATTACGGTATTTCCAGCAGCTTCCTCTTGACAAATGGTATTTAAGGTGTTGTTGACAGGTGAAAAACAATAAGACCAAACTGGTGAGCCAGGATTTCCGCCATCGATATTTGTATCGTTGCCAAGAAAAGTGCCAATGCCACTACCACAACCGCCTGGCACCAAAGCATTCCAGCCAAAAGGAGTGCCATTGTAGGCATTCATAATGGAAACGGTTGTGCCGTTCGGGCAGGTCAAGGCAATCTCGATATCGCCAATGTACGAGTGCTCAATATCAAGGCAGATTTGTTCGATATCTGCTCCAGAAGTAATGACTGCTGTTGAATCAAATCCAGACATTGGGATAGATGTTTGATACATTTGTCCGGCACCGTCCGGCAAGAAAGTCAAGCCTGCAAAAGAGCCGCCGATTTGAAATTCACCACCAGGAATGTCAATTCCGACCGTGTCTTGAGGTGTAACTCCACCAACGAGATACGAGAACTCACCTAAACAAACGGTGTCTTCTAGTGGGCCAGTGCCTGCAAAGATGGGCGGTATAGAAACCCGCACTTTGAAATTACTGTGAATGGTTTGCGGAAATTGGTCAGTAATGGCGAGGTCGACATAAAAACCAGAATTGGCATTTGGAGTGAACCAGATTTGATCACCAGTAAACTGTCCAATGCCACCGATTGTCCAAGTGAATGTACAGTTTGCATTGGTTTGGGAGTAGCCCGTATTTGCGTTTTCTAAAGAAAAAGGGAAATCAGGCAACGCTTTGAGCAGAACGCTATCTCCTGGGCATAAATCTACAAATCCAGTATCGGCAGGGTTCATGATATTCGTGCCAATGCCATTTTTGTATGCTTCTACATGTGGAATAATTGGCTGAGCTGGATCGCCACAAGCTACATTCGCCACCCAACCTGTACCTTCATTGGCACCGTTTGATTTAAAGCGCAAGGTAAGACAACCCGAGGGGTTACTCCATGAGGCTTGTGCAAAAAAACCAACAGGGTTTGTCCCGCTGTTATAGGCGCCGATAAGTGGAGCAGCAGTGCTCGGGCCATCATAGATGTAAAGTGTATCAGTAGGATGCACGTCCCACTCAAAACCGATGTTGGTAGCAAAAGCAATTGAAACTTTAGATCCTTGCGTTAAATCCGGACAAAACACTAGTGTTTCGTTCATGTTGGGCGCATAATTAGTGGTTCCGTCAATAAAGTTGGTGCCCCCCGCAGGCACGATGCCCGCACAATTCAATGGGTTGGTCTGGGAATAATCAGGATCTAATAGTGTGAGGGTAACTTGCGCTCGCACTAAAGAACTCAGACAAAAAACTGCTAGAAAAAGGATTAAAGCTTTCATTTTTTCTGGTTTTGCATTTCAATTTTGAGCACATTAATGGACTTAACCACCATTAAATAGGGCGCGTTGGCTACTCTGAAGTATTGTGTTCTATCTTGAATTTGCAGGCCAAGATCGGTGAATTTAATAGGCTCCTCTTTTCCTTGTTGTGGCAGGTTGATACTTGAAAAACTAGAAACATCCTTGCCTGCAGGAAGAGGTGTCAGATAACAAGCATGGGTTAAGGCATATTCATAAATAGGAAGCATTTGATTCAATGAAAATTGGGCAATTTCTTCCTTTGAATAACTTTTTTGAAGATCTGACTCTAGTGTTTGCCCCCAAAAAGAAAGGCTAACAAATGAGAATAAAAGCGTAAAAATGTGTTTCATAGCTGAAAAGATTCGTTTGCTGACGCCATTTCTCGTTGAAAAGTTGCATCAATTGTTCAAAGTTTAAAACCTAGACTAAGTTAATAAAACGTAGCTTTGTAAGCGGAAAACCCAAGATTTAATTTATGGAAAACAAAGAATTGGCTGGCATAGCCTCACAAGTAAGAAGAGATATCGTAAGAATGGTTTCGGCCGTAAACTCAGGTCACCCGGGTGGTTCTCTTGGCTGTACAGATTTCCTTACCTATTTGTACTTCGAACAAATGACGCACAATCCAGCACAATTTAGCATGGATGGTAAGCACGAAGACCTTTTCTTTCTATCTAATGGCCACATCTCTCCAGTTTGGTATAGTGTGTTAGCTCGCGCGGGTTATTTTCCTGTTGCCGAACTCGGTACTTTCAGAAAATTATCTACACGCCTACAAGGCCATCCATCTACAGACAAAGGCTTGCCAGGCATCAGAATGGCTTCTGGTTCACTTGGGCAAGGGCTTTCAGTTGGTGTGGGTGCAGCCCAAGTAAAAAAATTAAACAACGACCCAAGTATCGTGTACACCCTTCACGGTGACGGCGAATTACAAGAAGGTCAAATCTGGGAAGCAGCCATGTATGCGGCTGCAAATAAGGTAGATAACCTCATCGCAACCATTGACGACAACGGCCGACAAATTGACGGCGACATCGACCAAGTTTTATCTTTAGGCGATCTTGGCTTAAAATGGCAAGCTTTTGGATGGGAAGTCCTCCGAATGGATGGTCACAACTTTGATAGCATTCGCTCAACCATGCAAGCTGCCAAAGCACTTACAGGAAAAGGCAAGCCAATTGTGATCATCATGAAAACAGAAATGGGTCAAGGAGTTGACTACATGATGGGCTCGCACAAATGGCATGGCGTTGCCCCAAATGCTGAACAACTTGAAGCCGCATTGCAACAATTAGAAGAAACGCTCGGAGATTACTAGTGAGAAAATTAAGTGTTATTTGGGTCCTGTTCCTGACGAGCATCTGCTGGTCACAGCCCATGACACGCATTCTTTTTATCCTCGACGCCTCTAATTCAATGAATCTGGATTGGAACAACCAAACCAGAATGGCAGCTGCCAAAGAGGTCATGATCAAGAGCCTAGATGGCCTCAAAAACATCCCAGATTTAGAAATCGCTTTGCGTGTTTATGGGCACCAATCGGTAGTCACCAATACCTATCAAGATTGTCAAGATACCAAGCTCGAGGTTCCGTTTGGCCCAAACAACATCGATCCGATTAAACTCAAAATCAAAGGATTACAAGCCAAAGGAGCCACCCCAATTGCAAGGTCTCTCGAAGCCGCTGCTGCAGATTTCCCTGACACTTTGGCTAGAAACTTTATCATCTTGGTCACTGATGGCCTCGAATCTTGCGACAACGACCCTTGTATTATTGCCCGCAAACTCAAGGAAAAAGGAGTAAAAGTGACGCCATTTGTGATTGGCCTCGGCATGGACCTTACTTACCTAGACAAATTTGAGTGTATTGGAAGTTATTCAGACGCCGAGAGCAAAGAAGCTTTTAGTAATGTCTTAAGTAATGTCCTCAACAAAGCGCTATTAAACACAACAGTTCAGATCAACTTAAATACGGTACAAGGCAAACCACTAGAAACCGATGTCAGTATGTTCTTGTATGAAGCAGGCACACAAAATTTGAAATACACATTTGTTCATACACTCAACAGAAAAGGTCTCCCAGATACTTTATTCTTAGACCCAAAAATCAAGTATGACCTCAAAGTAAATACTTTGCCCGCCGTTGAGCTCAAGAATATTTCTATCAAACCTCATACGCACAATATTATTCAGGTCAGTGCTGGGCAAGGTCAATTAAAAGTAACCTCATTAAAAAGCCCTTCAGGCACAAAAATTGAAACAAGAATTTTGCAAAATAATGCTTCCCCAACACTCAATGTGCAACAGCTCAATGATGTACAAAGATACTTGGTGGGGTCTTACCAACTTGAAATCTTGACCCTTCCTAGAACTTACAAAGACATCAAAATTGATCAGTCTAAAGTCACGGCTATTGATATTGTTGCAGCTGGCCAATTGACCTATACTGCAGCCAAAGGGCTCGTTGGGCAAATTTTTTACGAAAGAAATCCTGGCCAATGGGAATGGGTCCTGGACCTCAAAGAAAATCAAGCAACAGGTTCTTGGAATCTACAGCCGGGGTCTTACAAAATTGTTTACCGCGAAAAAGAGCAGCGCTCGAGCGCTTACACGAAAGAAAAGAAATTTAATATAGCAACCCTCAATACTACCAATTTAACTTTATAAGCATGGAATTCGAAATATTCGGCAACAAAGACACACGCTCTGGATTCGGAGAAGGATTAGCAGAACTCGGACAAACGCATCCAAATGTAGTGGCACTTTGTGCTGACCTCACTGGATCTTTAAAAATGGATGCTTTCCAAAAAGCAAACCCAGAACGCTTTTTTCAAACCGGAATTGCTGAAGCAAACATGATTGGCATGGCTGCCGGGATGACCATCGGTGGAAAAATCCCTTTTACTGGTACGTTTGCCAATTTCTCTACAGGTCGCGTTTATGACCAAATCAGACAGTCAGTTGCCTATTCAAAAAAGAATGTAAAAATCTGTGCTTCGCATGCTGGTCTTACACTCGGGGAAGACGGCGCTACGCACCAGGTTCTTGAAGATATCGGCATGATGCGCATGTTGCCTAACATGACAGTAATTGTTCCTGCAGACTTCAATCAGACCAAGCAAGCCACTATTGCCATTGCTGACCATGAAGGACCTGTTTATTTGCGTTTCGGAAGACCTGTGATGCCAATTTTTGTGAAGCCTGATGCTAAATTTGTTATCGGCAAAGCAGATGTTTTAACGGAAGGCACCGACGTCACCATTATTGCTTGTGGTCATATGGTTTGGAAATCCATTGAAGCTTTAAAAGCGTTGCACGAAATTGGAATTTCTGCAGAGCTCATCAATATGCACACCATTAAACCTCTTGATGAAGCAGCAATTTTGAAATCTGTTGCCAAAACAGGTTGTGTTGTTACCGCTGAAGAGCACATGATGAATGGTGGCTTGGGAGAGGCTGTTTCACAAGTGTTGGCAAGAAAAGCGCCAGTGCCACAAGAATATGTAGCTGTCAATGACACCTTCGGAGAGTCCGGAACGCCAATGGAACTCATGACTAAATATCATATTGATACGCCAGATATCGTGGAAGCGGTTAAAAAAGCGATCAGCCGCAAGGGCATCATCATTTAAGTTCTTGCCATTGCAAATATTGAAGGAGGCGCTAGCTGCAAGCTAGCGCCTCTTCTATTTTATCTACAGGCGCAAAGCAGGCGCCATGAACGCATACTGAAATTTTATCTTTTGTATAGCCCTTTGAAATGGGAAGTTCGTCGTGGTAAGACAGCAAGCAGGTTTTTGCTGTTGTCGCTTTGAATACCGCCAATGATGCACTATTATTCAGCACGTGCCACTGCTCTTCGGGCTCAAGAAATCTGAGTAATAACAAACCCCAATTAGAATAACCAGAACCATAGCTTTCCATACCATCATATAAATTGGCAAGCATTTGTTTGGCGCTTGCCATCCATTCCGCATGCTGAAAATATTGCCCCATGGTTAAAAATGCATGTGCCATCACTGAATTACTTGCCGGAATCACGTTGTCATTGAGCTCCATATTTCGGCTTACAAGTTGGGTGTCTTGGGCCGTGAAATAGCAAAGTTTGCTTTGTGGGTGCTGAAATTCTATGACTACTTTTTCAGTAAGGGTTTTAGCAAAATAAATAAAGTCCAACTCGCCTGTACACTGATAGGCCAGACTGAAAGCCTCAATACAATTGGCGTAATCTTCCAAGAAGCCCGCTATTTTAGTTTGGCCATTGGTTTGAACTCTAAATAGGGTATCGTCTTTCCATTGCTCGTTTTGAATCCAGTGTAGAATTTTTCTGGCACGCAATAAAAATGCAGCTTCGCCAAAAACCCGATAAGCTTCTAGCAATCCTTTTGCCATTAAAGCATTCCAACTCACTAAAATCTTGTTATCTAGCCTTGGCCTCACTCTTGTCGCTCTTGCTGAAAGTAAAAGCTCAATGAGTTCTTTTTTGATTTGCAGCCATTTTTCAAGCTCCAAATTTTGTTGTTGCGCAAAAAATACGTCGTCAACTTTTTTGAGCGGAATGTATTTGTCGTCTTCCCAGTAACCAAGTTGGTTGATATTCCAGTAAGCTTTGGCAAGTTCAGCGTTTTTTCCGCAGATCTCCTCAATTTCTTCCTTGCTCCAGCAATAAAATTTACCTTCTTCGCCCTCACTATCTGCATCCAGTGCGCTATAATAAGCACCGTTGTCGGCTAATAATTCTCTTTCTAAGAAATCGAAGCTTTGAAAAACGAGCTCTTTGTAATGGGCTTGTCCGAATTCAGCAAAGGCTTTTGCATAGAGCCCAATTAATTGTGCGTTGTCATAGAGCATTTTTTCAAAATGCGGCACTTTCCAAAGCACATCCACTGCATAGCGTGTAAAGCCACCACCAATTTGATCGTAGATGCCACCAAAGGCTATTTTGTCAAGTGTGAGTTCAACTTGCTTTCTGATTTTTTCTTCATCAAAATGCTTGGCATAGTTGAGTAAAAAGAGCCAATTATTAGGCAACGGGAATTTAGGAGCCCGATTCGTGCCTCCTTCAAAAGTGTCGAAAGATCGCGCCCACCTTACGACCATTTCGTGGAGTTTTTCTGCTTCAAAAGAAAGGTTTTCTTGTGCTTTTTCTATCAAATCAGCACCTCTAATACCCTCGGTGAGCTGTTGGGCATACTCAAGTGTTTTTGCGCGGTCGTTGTTGTAAGTATAAACTAAAGACTTCAGCACGTGTATCCATTGCTCTTTTGGAAAGTAGGTGCCGCCATAGATTGGTCTGCCGTCGGGTAGTGTAAAACAATTCAAAGGCCAACCACCTTTTTGAGTAATAAGCTGAACAGCCGTCATATACACTTGATCTACATCTGGACGCTCTTCTCGGTCTACTTTTACATTGATAAAATGCGCATTCATGAGCTCAGCTACTTCTTGATCTTCAAAGCATTCATGCTCCATGACATGGCACCAATGACAGGCAGAATACCCCACACTAATGAGCACTAATTTGTCCTGAGCTTTGGCTTGTTCAAAGACATCGTTGGACCAAGCCACCCAATGCACAGGATTATTTGCGTGTTGTAACAGATAAGGAGAACTTTCGTTGCTGAGTTGGTTAGCCATTTCGACCTAATTTGATATAAAGAAAAACTATATTTGCCACAGAGTTTACACCGTGCAACAAATTCGCCCATACAAAGTTCTGCTTTTTTTAATTCTGGTTTTGTCACTTTTGTGCATTCCAAGTTATTTTATTCCGTCAACTGGGGTCAAATGGCTGGGGGTCAACTGGAAATTTTTGCCTTTTGAGCGCATTTGGGTCGCAAAAAAACAGGTCAAGAAAAATATTGATCAAATTGTAAAGTCTGCCGATACTGCAAGTATCAATGAGGGCATCAAGCACAATGGCCAAAGCAATGGCAAAGTTGGTTTACCTGAGGGCGGCAGTTCCAATTATGCTGCAGACCACCCACTTTATCTGAGTCAGGCGGCAGCCACCAATTTAGCCCGATTTTTTACAGCTTTAGAAGCTGCTGCAAGCGGTGAAAAAATCAGCATTTTTCATTACGGTGATTCCCAAATTGAAGGCGACCGCATGACCGGCTATATCCGTCAGCGCTTGCAGCAACAATTTGGCGGTGTAGGCCCGGGTTTTATTCCGGCTTTTAATGTGTATCAAACCCAAAGTTTCAAGCAAAGGGTTTCTCCAAATTTCAAAAGATACACCGCATTTTGGCCGCCTAAAATGGGTAGCCGCAAATATGGCGCACTGCTTTCTTCAGCTACTTTCGGCCTCGACTCCTCAAAGTCTCAGCAACAGCTACCCACCGACGCCTGGATAGAAATTGAACCCTCTGCAGCTGCATTCGGAAGAGCGCGCACTTACAGTCAGGTCAAGTGTTTTTACAACAGCTGCTTCAAATCTTGTGCTGTCAAAGTATACGAAGGCAGCAAACTGATTCATGAAGATTCCTTAATTGCAGATGGCGCTGCACACGTGCTGCCCCTCAGTTTTGATCATACGCCATCGAAGTTACGCTATGTATTTTCTTCGATTAAAAGCCCAATTTTTACAGGCTTCAGTTTGGAAGGAGACATTGGTGTACAGGTCAATAATGTTGCCATGCGCGGTTCTTCTGGTCACGACCTCAGTTCTTCAGATGCGCAATTGTTCAGTCAAATGCACAAACAAGCGAATACCAAACTCATTATTTTGCAATTTGGTGGCAATTCGGTGCATGCTTTCAAAGATTCTAGCGGGGTGCGTTATTATGTAGGAGCGCTCAAGAACAGAATTCTTTATTTGAAGAAGATGGTACCCGATGCGGCCATTGTCTTGATTGGCCCAAGTGATATGTCGAGGCTCAATGAAGGCGTATTCGAAAGTTATCCGTTATTGCCATATACGGTTGATCGCATGCGTAAAATGTGCGCCGAGCAAGGCGTTGCTTTCTGGGACTTATTCAGCGCTATGGGCGGTTTAAACTCTATGCCAGCATGGGTTTCACAAGGCCTAGCAGGTAAAGATTACGTGCATTTTAGTCCGCGTGGCGCAAGTATCGCATCCCAGCATTTTTATGAAGCATTAATGACTGCATACACAGAATGGGCCTCCAAAAAATCGGTTCAACCATGAGGTTTTTACTCCTCTTCTTGTGCTGTTTTTTTGAATTGCACGCACAAAATTTAGCCACGTGTAGCAATGACTCATTAAGCCCTGCTGAAAAGCAAATTGCTGAGCAGTATCCATTTATTCAAGTAGCTTGTAATCAGTTTCAGTTTTTCAGTCCGGACAGCCCAAATTGGCGCTATTTGAATGAGAAGTTGAGTCAAATGATTGCCACCCAAGAAGGAAAGCTGAACTTTTATCATATTGGAGGTTCGCATCTACAGGCCGATATCTATTCGCATGACTTCCGTACCTTTTTACAGACCAATTGGCCTGGCCTAGCTGGCGAACGCGGACTTGTTTTTCCGTATAGTTTGGCACATACCAATAACCCAAGTAATTACAACTTTTCGTCTCCAAATGTTTGGAAGGGCTACAGAAGCGTACAACAAAGACCTGAAGATCTTGATTACGGTCTTACAGGCGCAGCCATTGAATGCCCAGACTCCATCATTATTATCAATTTTAAGCACTTAAAAACCGCCGTCAAGCCACCATTTGATCGCTTGAGAATATATCATAATACAGGTAATTTCCCTTATGAACTCAACTTCGGTGACCAAGAATTATTAGTGACAAACGTTTCGCATTATCCCGAATTGGGCTACACTGAAGTGCAGTTCTCTGATCACCTAGATTCGCTTGACCTCATGTTTGTTAAACAAGCTGAAGAGCCCTTTACCATTTCCTTGTATGGCTTTGAATTTTTAAACGATTTGCCAGGTATCACTTACACAGCAATTGGTATTAATGGCGCCAGCTTACCCACCTATTTATCCAATACGCATTTTTCAAGAGACCTTGAACTCAGACCTCCAGACTTATTTATTTTTTCGGTGGGTACCAACGATGCGCACTGCAGCTACGAAGCATTTAATCCATTGGTTTACAAAGCAAATCTGGAAAAATTACTACTTCAAATTTTAGCAATCAATCCGAATTGCGCCATTTTACTGACGGTGCCTAATGACGATTATTACATGAAAAAATACCCAAATAGAAACACGCAAAGACAACGCGAAGTGATCATGCAATTGGCAGCTCAGTATCAAATGGCTGTTTGGGATTTTTATGGCATTATGGGTGAATTGGGATCCTCAAAAACCTGGAAAAATGCGGGCCTTATGCAAGCTGATTACGTACATTTTACGGGCACGGGCTATCATTTAAAAGGCAATTTATTAATTGAGGCTTTCATGAAGAACCTAGCCGTTTTCCAAAACAAGCATAACTGAATATGAATCGTTTACAAGAGTTATTTTCTTTTCAACAGCAAGAAAGCCTGCTTTTTACGCGTCTTGACTTCTGGCTATTTTTTATGCTGGTCATGGTTGTTTTTATTTTCATTCATAAAAAGTATTTGTTGCGCAGCATCTTTTTGACCGCTGTCAGTTTGTTTTTCTATTTCAAGACCTCTGGCAATTTTGTTTTGCTTTTAGGCTTGATGCTCTTGCTTAATTATGGTTTGGGCTTGCTAGTGGATCGAACCCATGTAAAATCAAGGCAAGTTTTTTGGCTGTCACTTGGGGTTAGCATCAATTTAGCAGGACTCGCTTATTTCAAATACGCTTATTTTTTTACCGAAGCATTTAATGCCCAGTTTGGCACTGATTTCAATGTGGTCAATCAGTTTGCGGTATGGGGAAATGAGCTTTTCGGGAAAGGTAGTTTTGTCGACAAAATCTTGGTCCCGGTAGGTGTCTCCTTCTTCACTTTTCACAACATTTCCTATCTAGTAGACATTTCACGCAAGGAAATTAAAGCAGCTCGAAACTTTTTTGATTACGCACTTTATGTAACTTATTTTCCACACCTGATAGCCGGGCCAATAGTGAGGGCCCGTGACTTTCTACCACAGGTGAACGCACCATATCAACTCAGTAAATACGATTTTTCATGGTCGCTTTGGATGATCGGAAAGGGTTTATTGAAAAAGCTCGTTTTTGCAGATTACATTGCGGTTCAGTTCATTGACAAGGTGCTTGATGCACCAGAAACCTATCCTGGTTATGTTGGCATCATTGCCATGTTTGCTTACTCGTTACAAATTTATGCCGACTTCTCAGGCTACACGGACATGGCCATTGGTGTTTCTAAACTGATGGGCTTCACCTTACTCGAAAATTTTAACTCGCCTTACAAATCAGTGTCCGTTGCCGATTTCTGGCGTCGCTGGCATAAATCTCTTGGTTCTTGGCTACGAGACTACCTCTACATTCCGCTTGGAGGAAACCAAAAAGGCTCCATTGCTACGGGGATCATGACCGCTGTCATTTTAGGATTTCTCTATTTCATTACCGGTTGGGTAGAGCTCTGGTACACCTATGGAATTCTTCTTGTGGTCTATTTGTTGCTTTGGCAATTTTGGAAGGCATTTCGCAGTTTTGCCGTCCGAGATTTGAACCTGCTTATTACTATGGTTGTGGGTGGTTTGTGGCATGGTGCGAGTCAAAATTTTGTCATCTGGGGCGCCATGAATGGTTTGGCATTGGTGCTTTATAATTACTGGAAAAAGATCAGCCCTTATGAAAAAAGTAATTGGTGGTTGATACGGGCTTGGCGCATATTTTTGACGCTCAGTTTCATCACTTTTACCCGTATCTGGTTTCGCCTTCCGGAGGCTGAGCAACCACTGCTTTTCTTGCAGCACATCACCCAGCACTTCGACTGGAAATTAGACACTTGGTATTTGGTATGGAATACTTATCAGGTAGTCTTTTATCTGATCATTTTAGGCTTCATTACCCATTGGTTGCCGCAAAGTTGGAAAGACCGTACCGTGCAATTTTTTGCCAAATGGCCAATGGTTTTTCAGGCCCTGAGCTTTGCACTTGCCGTCTTTGTACTTTATCAGGCAGTCTCAGATAGTTTCAAAGCCTTTGTTTACTTCCAGTTTTAAATAGTTGCTCAAAAACTTGACAGAGGGGGTCTCGATGTTGTATCTTTGCAAACCCTTTTTATACGGGACCTTAAAACTTGGCTTATGAGCAAAATGAAATTGTCAGATTTTGACTTCAACCTTCCAGAAGAATTAATCGCAAACTATCCTCAAGAAAACCGTGACGAATGTCGTTTAATGGTGGTTCACCGCGATACCGGCCTTATTGAGCACAAAATGTTCCGCGATGTACTTGACTACTTCGACGAAGGCGATGTCATGATCATGAACAATACCAAGGTATTCCCAGCTCGTATGTATGGTAACAAAGAGAAAACAGGTGCAAAAATCGAAGTTTTCTTACTCCGTGAACTCAACCGCGAAAGCCTCCTTTGGGATGTCTTGGTCGATCCAGCTCGTAAAATCCGAATTGGCAATAAACTATACTTCGGTGAAGACGACTCACTCGTTGCTGAGGTAATTGATAACACCACTTCAAGAGGCCGTACTTTGCGCTTCCTTTTTGATGGCCCTTACGAAGAATTCAAAGCAAAAATTACTGAGCTTGGCGAAACGCCACTTCCTAAATACATCAAGCGCGATGTTGAACCAGAAGACGAAGAGCGTTACCAAACTGTTTTTGCAAAAGTAGAAGGAGCCGTAGCGGCCCCAACTGCTGGCTTACACTTTTCAAAACAACTCCTCAAGCGTCTAGAGCTCAAAGGCATCAACTTTGCCGAACTTACGCTTCATGTTGGTTTAGGTACTTTCCGCTCTGTTGAAGTAGAAGACCTCACCAAACATAAAATGGATTCAGAACAGGCGATTATCCCTGCAAAAGCAGCTGATATGGTCAATGATGCGAAACGCAACAAACGTAGGGTTTGTGCTGTTGGTACGACCTCAATGCGTACAATTGAAACCTCTGTTTCTACAGACGGCTACCTCAAACCATTTGACGGCTGGACCAACAAATTTATTTTCCCGCCCTACGAGTTCAGTATCGCCGATAGCCTTATTACCAACTTTCATACACCGTTGTCAACGCTACTCATGATGATTTCTGCATTTATGGGTCACGAGCTCATGCACAAAGCCTATGAAGAAGCGGTCAGAGAAAAATACAAGTTTTACTCTTATGGTGATGCCATGTTGATTCTCTAATGGAGCTTCACAGAGGTCTTCATAATTTTCCTAAAAACACGGGTTCGGTTATCACAATCGGCACCTTTGACGGCTTGCACATTGGCCATCAAACCATTTTGCGTTCTGTTTGTCAAAATGCTCAAGAGCAAGGTTTGCAATCGGTTTTGCTCACTTTTTACCCGCATCCTAGGCAAGTACTTTTTCCGGAACAACCCTTGGCGCTCCTTCAAACCCAAGAAGAAAAATTGGCCAAACTTGAAGAACTCGGCCTTGATCATGTTGTCATACTTGAGTTCTCTGAGGCTTTTGCACAGCTCAGTGCAGCGCAGTTTGTTCAGGAGGTCTTGATTAACGGCTTAGCGGCACACACCGTTATCATTGGCTATGACCATCAGTTTGGTCATGACCGACAAGGTAATCTTGAATTTTTGCGCAGCTACGAGGCTAAAGGAAATTTCAAAGTTCAAGAAATACCTGCTGCACAAATCGATGAGGTTTATGTGAGTTCTTCAAAAATTAGAACGGCAATACAAGCGGGTCAAATTGAGTTGGCTAATGCTTATTTAGGCAAACCTTTTCAGATCTCTGGCTTTGTTTCAAGAGGTCTACAAAATGGCCGCACTATTGGTTACCCAACGGCTAATCTCAACCTGACAGAATCTGATAAAATTTTACCAGCCGATGGCGTCTATGCTGTTTCAGCTATTGTACAAGGTGAGCTCAGACACGGCATGATGAATATTGGGTGGCGACCAACCATCCAAGAGGCCGAAAAAACCCGCAAACTAGAGGTGCATTTCTTTGATTTTACGGCCGATATCTATGAGGCTTACATCGCACTTAGCTTGCATACAAGAATTCGTTCAGAACAAAAATTTGAAAACTTAGCGGCACTCAAAGCGCAACTCCAACAAGACGAAAGCACGGTACGTGCTTACTTTATTGCACAATAATTTTCTCGATCCTTCGTTGCTCGACTCCTGCAAGGGTCAACTCAAAAAAGTAAACTCCGGGCGCTAAATTTTGGGTATCTAGTTCAATCTTCAACCCGCTATTTTCTCCTAAATTGATTTTTTGACCATACTGGTTGTAGCACTCGATCTGCTGTATTTCTTTGGAGCTTTCTATGCTTATTTTGTCTGAAGTTGGGTTGGGAAACACGCGAAGGTCATGACTTGAAATAGGTTTGGTTGAAGTAAGATTTTCATTGAAAAACAGGATATTATCTACAAAGACAACGCCACTTCCTGCTGGAGAGCCCGAAAGGATCAATTGTGCAAAATGTGCCAAACTATTGAGGTTACTAAACTGTGTCAAAGGTAGTTCTAGCGTATTCCATGTTTGTGCTACTGGCTGAAAACTGAGTTCACTCTCGCTGTCGTCACCTCCGGCGTATTGCCCGTTGGCTCCAAAATCAACCAATTTTACTTTAAACGGGTCCATGTTCGCAGTCCAGTAGTCCATTCTGAAATGTGTCATATCCGTTAAATTCAAAATATTTGGCCCCACCGTTTCGATACCCGCAAAGTTCACAGAGCTGTAGCGCTTGGTATCGTTTCCTTGAATTTGAAGGTCAGTAACCTGTGCTTGAGACCACGGCGCTTGCCAGGTATCTACGGCAACCTCACTGTAAGGATTACTAAATAATGCAATAACCGCTGCTGCTGGATATGTAGGTGTGGGTGCAGCTACCATTGGCGCCAAGTTTTGAGTGCCATCTTGGTTGCTAAATTTGATGTTATCGATGTAGCAAATATTATTGTCTGAACGCTGAGTAAAATCTGGAAACACAATAATTTGGTCAATACCAGTAGATGTTGGCGCATTAATAACAGCCGTAAAGTCAAAGGTCAGTTCTTCCCATTGATTCACCAGTGTATTACTTACAAGTATTTCCCCAGTTGAGCCACCAGCAGGTGTCGCGAATTTCAAACCTACAGGGCTTATAGTGGTCTTGTAAACCATCATTTTGATTTGACAATTGGCAGCTGTTAGGTTGAAAAGTCCGATGCCTTGTCCGTGCACCGATTCAAAGCCTGCCCAGGGTGCTCCGGTCACAAGTGCTGTGAATTTTGCAACAGTACTAGATACATTGACACCGCTTGGGTTGGGGTTGGGGACAATTTCTAATGCTGGGTTTGAGCCGTTTTCAAAAGTTGTCCATTGCCAATTGGCACCATAGCCAGCAGCTTCAAAGTCAATGGGGCCGGCTTGTGAAAAGGCCAAGCCAGACCATACGGCCAATATAATAAGCGATAAAAATTTCATGATTGTTGTGTTAGAGCGGGTTTAGATATTGTTAAATGTACAATAATTATTCAACAAACGCGCTTTGCAAGTATTTTTATACTTTCGCTAAATGACGAAATACTTGTATGCTTTATTGCTTTTGATAAGCAGCCACACGGCCCTTACTGCACAAATGCTTCAATGGAAAGACGCACTACAAGCAGATCCTAATTCTGTTCGAGCTTTAGATTGTTCAGGCCTAAAATGGGACAGTCTTCCTCAGGATCTTTTTCGGTTTGTCAATTTAGAAGAACTGGATCTTTCAAAAAATAAGTTACAAGATTTACCAGATCAATTTATCGTTTTCAAACAGCTCAAACAGCTCAATTTAGGAAGGAACAAACTGGCAGTATTTCCACTAGAGCTTTGTCAACTTCAAGCGTTAGAAGTATTGCACCTAGACCGCAATTTCATCACGAAAATTCCTGCTCAAGTTGCCCAATTAGAAAACTTGCAAGCATTGGATTTATACGCAAATGCAATAGAAGATTTTGGTGAAGGATTGTTTGCATTGACACAACTAAAATTACTAAATCTTGAAGGCGTCATGTACGGCACTGTTTTTGCCAAAAGCTTGCTTGCAAAGTTACCGCAAACAAAAGTCCTGATGGACCCTCCTTGCAAATGCCTCGATTAAATATTTAAGCAAATTCACGAATGGCTTTACTCCGAATGCTGGTTATCTGGCTACTCAATCATCCACAATATGTTTTAGGGCTTCTAGGTCTAGGAACTTTGGTGCTCCTCTTCACCAAGAAAAAATGGCAGCGTAAAAAACCCTATTTACCATGGTTATTGGCTTTGGTTTTCATAGGCTACGTATTTGTTTTTATCCGTTTTTATGACCGCATTGAAGCCTTACGTCCGGTATTGAAAAACAATACACAAGAAAACCTTGAAGAAAGCGCAATCGCTGATGACCAAACCTATTGTTTTGGTTTAGATGTTTCTCAATATCAGGGTGAAATCAACTGGGATGAATTATTACTAACCAAACATCCCTTGCGTTTTGTATTCATGCGGGCAACAATGGGAAGTAATGGCCTAGATGAGCGCTATTCAGAGAATTGGTCTGAGGCCAAAAGAGTTGGTCTTAAAAGAGGCGCGTATCATTTTTACCGACCTTTTCAAAACTCTACAGAACAGGCTCAAAATTTCATTAGGAAAGTTGAGCTTGAAGCAGGGGACCTTCCGCCTGTACTCGACGTCGAAAGAACCTCTCCCTTTGGTCAAGATAACCTGAGAGAAGGCGTGCGCAATTGGCTTCGCATCATTGAAAAACACTACGGCGTCAAGCCGATTGTTTATACAGGCCGACACTTCTATGAAAAACACCTCAAAGGTAGTATTGATGCTTATCCATTATGGGTGGCCTCTTATGGAGAACATCATAAAGTGGAACATTTACCGTGGCTTTTTTATCAGTTTTCTGAAAAAATGACCGTGCATGGTATTCAAACCAATGTAGACGGCAATTTCTTTAAGGGAAGCTTAACGAAACTTCGTAACTTCGGAAGATGAAATTACTCGAGTTTATTTTTCATTTAGGCGTCTTATTCGCCGCCTATAATTTCATTTGGTTTTTCATTGAATTGATCGTTAAGGCTTTGCGCGGGATTCAAGCCCCAACATTGGCTGAAACCTATATAATCAAAGCACTGAAATACTTGGTTTTGACCAATATTACCTTTGTATTTTGTATTGACTACGCTCGTCTTGAACCTACTTATGTGGTAGATGCTCAACGTCTTTTAATAGGTGGAACGATCTTGCTAACTTATTTGTTAGGCAAGTTTCAAAAGCAACAGCAAAAATTACAATTTCTTGGGGGTTTTAATTTGCAGCAAACCAAGCAAGTATATTCTTTACCACTTGAGGTTACTTTGTTGGTCTTGGTAACGATCGAATTGATTTTACTTTATTTTTTCCCGCAGTTTGCTGAAAATGCATTGGCTAACTGGTTTGAAAACAATATTGAAAGTTTAGAAAAAGCATTCCTTTTAGGCTTCATTTTTAAGGTCATTGGTTTCTTTTTCTTAATTGGAATTTTCTTGAAATTACTCAACACGATCAATGTGGTGCTTTCTGGAAAACCACTCTTTGTATCCATGAGCAATTTTTCACAAGGCCCAGCCGCTCAGCAAGAAACAGAAGAACAATTTGCCGACTACGAAGAAGTCCAAGACGAGCAACTCAACGAGCCAAAAAACTAACATGGATTACAGCTTGCCTAAGAAATACAAATTATGCAGCCTCAAGAAAATTGAGCAGCTATTTGCTACAGGCAACTTGATCAAAGCTTTTCCTATTCGCATCTTGTACATACTTGAAGAAATTACTTTAACTGACAACGAGCCCGATGCCCCTTTTTTTCAAGTACTCTTTTCGGCTCCAAAGCGCAAGTTCAAACACGCCCACGACCGAAATTACATCAAACGGGTCATGAAAGAAATTTTACGACATCAAAAGCCCGAACTTGAGGCCTTGCTTGCCGCACACAATAAAAAACTCATTTTTTCGATAACTTTTGTCGGCACTGAACGTCCTGACTACAAATTTTTGGAACAAAAATTAGGAAAAGCCATTCAACAACTTCTATTAGAACTCAAATCAAACGCATGAAAAATTTCATTTTATTTCTTGTCTTTTTACTGCTCAATATCAGTTTTACCAAGGCACAAAGCAATTCTTTTGAAACGCTCAAAAGCCTTGAAATCATGGATCAAATCTATGAACACCTCGAGCTATATTTTGTCGATGAAACAAAGAATGGTCAACTAGCCAAAACGGGTATCGATGCCATGCTTAAAGAGCTCGATCCGTATACGGTGTATTACCACGAATCCAACATCGAAGATTATCGCCTCATGACTACCGGCCAATATGGTGGCATTGGCGCCCTGATTCGTCAGATCGGTGACTTCAGTTACATTTCTGAACCATACGAAGGCAAACCCGCTCAAAAGGCTGGGCTTAAGGCAGGTGACAAAATTGTAAGTATTGACGGTAAAGCGATGGAAAAAAAGTCAACTGAGGAAGTTTCAGATGCGCTTAAAGGGCCCAAAGGCACCTCTTTTGAACTTGTTGTTGAGCGAGCAGGTGAAGGCAAAAAGAACTTTCAAATTACCCGTGACGAAATCAAATTACCAGATGTCCCTTATTTCGGAATGCTCCGCGAGAACGTAGGGTATATTAAACTCAACTCGTTTACCCAAACAGCAGCATCAGATGTGAAGTCAGCCATTGAAAAATTGCAAGCGCAGGGCATGAAAGAACTCGTGCTTGATTTGCGCGGCAATGGTGGTGGTTTGCTGATTGAAGCGGTTAAAATTGTTAACTTTTTCGTCCCAAAAAATCAATTGGTGGTTACTACAAAAGGCCGAGTTCAAGAAGAAAATCGTACTTACAAAACGCTAGAAGAGCCCTTTGCTCCAAATATGCCGCTAGTAGTGCTCATTGACGGAGGTTCTGCTTCGGCTTCAGAAATTGTGGCTGGGAGCCTTCAAGACCTCGACAGAGCCGTCATTATGGGAGAAACAAGTTTCGGAAAAGGCTTGGTGCAACGCACCTATGACCTCAAATATGGCTCAAAAATTAAAATTACTATTGCCAAATATTATACGCCTTCTGGCCGTTGTGTACAGCGCCTAGAATATTACGACAAAGAAAATGGCCAAAAGCCAAAAGAAGTAGCAGATTCTTTACTGAAAACTTTCTACACGAAAAACGGCAGACCCGTCATTGATGGCCGTGGCATTGAACCCGATTTAGAGGTCGAATTACCAGACCTGAGTAGACTCTCAGCGATGTTGCTTGTTAAGCATCATATTTTCAATTTTGCGACTCAATACACGCAACAACACCCAGAAATTCAAGCGCCAACGCTCTTTAAGCTTTCTAGTCAAGACTACGCTGACTTCAAGAAGTTTGTATTAGCCCAAGAGAATTTTGACTACACCACCGCTTCAGAAGAAGCCCTTAAGAAGATGAAAACAACTGCTGAAAAGGAGGGCTATTATCAAGATATCGCTGCTGATTACGAGCAAATGTTAATCAAGGTCACCCCTTCTAAAGAACGCGATCTCGATAAATTTGAACAAGAAATCCGCGAGTTACTTGAAGAAGAAATCATGACGCGTTACTACTATCAGGAGGGCAGAGCGAAGCATTCACTCCAAACAGACCCTGTTGTATTAAAAGGCATTGAAATTTTGCAAGCACCAAGTCAGTACAATACGATTTTGAAAAAATAAGCGTTAGTACTGCATGTTGCAACGTTGGTTCGGACCAAAAATCCACGCAAGAGTTCATTATTTTGTTTTGCTACTTTTTGTAGTGGGTATAGCCTGCAGCAAATTCCTGATGTCAATGGGTTTGTTAATGGGTGTTCTGAATCTGATTCTAGACGGTCATTTTAAGCAATATTTCCGCCGTTGGACCGAAAACCGTCTCTTACATTTTGTACTGTTATTTTATCTTTTGTGCTGGCTAAGTTTATTTTGGTCCGCAAATTTATGGGAAGGTTTAGATCAAATGCGCAGGCTTACAACGCTTTTGCTTTTGCCACTCATCATTACTGCCAAACCGCTGCCACAATCAAGAAAAATAAAGGGTTTGCTCAGCATTTTTATAGCTGCGGTGGTCATTACCTCCATGGTCAATAGCATTGCTTTTCATTTTTTTGCCAAACAACTAGAACTCATCGATATCAGACAAATGTCTTTGTTCGGCTCTCATATTCGTTTTGGTATTTTAGTTGCTTTTGCTTTTTCCCTTGCACTTCAACGCATCAAAGAAACCAAATGGTACTTTTTACTTTTGTTTTGGTTGGCATTTTACACCTATGAAAGTCAGGTCCTGACGGGCTATCTCGCCTTGTTTATTATCTTGTTTGGTCAGCTCATTTGGCGCTATTACCTAAAAGAAAAATTCATTCAGATTTATTTGCTTTTAGGCGCTGTAGCAATTAGCGTTGGTAGTATAGTTTTTTATCTGTCAAAGCCTATTGAATACCGACAAACCTGCCCTATGAACCCCAATAGTTTAAAAGTGGCTTGGGCCGAAAAATCTAAACTTCCATTTGACGGGCAAGACCTCCGAGGCCAGCAGTTGGCAACAACTATAGAGCGTTATCTGCTGAGTAAAAATGGCTGTGCAAGTAAATACGGCCTCGATAAATTAAGTGCTCGAGATATCAATTTCATTGAGTTGGGTTATGCCGATATCCATGAAACAAAAGGAGGAATCATGGCCCGTTTGCACGGCTTGCGTTATCAAATCCATCATACAAGCAATCCAAATGACCATTCTTTATTGGAAAGATTGGCCTATTGGAAAACAGCCAGCGAAGTCATCAGCAATCATTTCTTTTTTGGAGTAGGTATCGGCGATACGAAAGATGCCATGCAAGCCCAGTACGATAAACAAAACTCCGAATTACGCCTTGACAGAAGGTTGCGCCCGCATAATTACTACCTCACTACTTGGCTCAACACCGGAATTATTGGCCTTATTTTACTATTTACACTGCTGTACTTCTTTCTCAAACAGCAATGGCAATATCGCCAACTACAGGGCTTTCTGTTTGGCTTGGTTTTCGCCTTCAGCTTTTTAATTGAAGATGGTTTAGAAACCCAAATGGGCCTAACTATGTTTGCTTTCTTCTACGCATTCTACTCCCGCAGGGTGACAGCCTAACGTTTCTCTGAAAAATTGAGTAACTTCGCAAAGATGTCTATTGAAGTCAAAAATCTGTTCAAATACTACGGCGAGCAAGCAGCTGTTCGCGATGTCAGTTTTTCTGTCAAGAAAGGTGAAATCGTTGCCTTTCTAGGCCCGAATGGCGCCGGCAAATCGACTACCATGAAAATCATGACCGGATTTATTCCTGCCTCTGAAGGCGAGGTGTACATCTGCGGAAAAAAGGTAGATATCGATGGCCTTGAAACCAGACAAATCATCGGCTATTTACCTGAAAATAATCCTTTGTACACAGACATGTATGTCCGTGAATACTTAGAATTTGTTGGCCGTATTTACAAAATAAAAAACCTCAAAGCACGCGTTTCAGAAATGATTACTGCGGTAGGGCTTGAAGTAGAGCAGCACAAAAAAATTGGGATGCTTTCAAAAGGCTATCGCCAGCGCGTTGGCTTGGCTCAGGCTATCATCCATGATCCTGAAGTCCTTATCCTCGACGAACCTACCACGGGTCTTGACCCTAATCAGCTCGTTGAAATCCGTGAACTCATTCGCAATATTGGTAAAGAAAAAACGGTGCTACTCTCCACGCATATCATGCAAGAAGTGGAGGCGATTTGTGACCGCGTAATCATCATTTCTAAAGGCCAAATTGTTGCCGATGACAAAGCGAGTGCGCTCCAACAAGAAATCGAGCATCAAACTGTTTATGTCGAATTTGACACCGCAGTGAGTAAAGCACAGCTTTCAAAAATACCAGGTGTGCAGCAAGTTGAAGCACTTGATGGCGGTTGGTTACTCGGAACCAGCGCTACTGAAGACCTCCGCAAAGAAGTTGCCATGTTTGCCCAGCAGCAGGGATGGTTAGTACTCGCAATGCGCATCGAACAAAAAACACTCGAAGAAGTATTCAAAGAATTAACAAAATAAAATGCCTACAAACTTTATTGAAGAACTCAAGTGGCGTGGAATGATCCACGACATCATGCCCGGAACCGAAGAAGCACTTTTAAAGCAAGTTTCTGCAGGTTATATTGGTTTTGACCCGACGGCAGACTCTCTTCACGTAGGTCATTTAGTTCAGATCATGACGCTTGTTCATTTTCAGCGTGCTGGGCACAAGCCTTATGCTTTGGTAGGTGGCGCAACCGGAATGGTTGGTGACCCATCTGGTAAAAGCCAAGAGCGCAATTTACTTGATGCAGAGACGCTGCAACATAACGTAGCTTGCGTCAAAAAGCAACTAGAGGCCTTTCTCGATTTCAACTCGGGTTCTAACGCTGCTGAAATGGTCAACAACTACGACTGGTTTGAAAAAATGTCGTTTTTAGATTTCATCAGAGACGTGGGTAAGCACATCAGTGTCAATTACATGATGGCCAAAGATTCTGTTAAAAAACGTCTTGAAACCGGTATGTCTTTCACAGAATTCTCGTATCAATTGGTACAGGGTTATGACTTCTATTACCTCAATCAGCACCACAATTGTATTTTACAGCTGGGTGGCTCAGATCAATGGGGAAATATTGTAACAGGTACAGAGCTCATTCGTCGTAAAGCGGGTGGAGAGGCCTATGCTGTTACTACACCACTGATCAAAAAAGCAGACGGCACCAAGTTTGGTAAAACAGAAAGCGGTTCAGTTTGGCTTGATCCAGAAAAGACGAGCCCTTATGCCTTTTATCAGTTTTGGCTCAATGCCTCTGATACAGATGCTGCAAATTATGTTCGCATTTTTACGCTGAAGTCCAAAGAAGAGATAGAAGCCCTTGAAGCCCAACATGCCGAGGCTCCGCATCTTAGGGTATTACAAAAAGCAATAGCCGAAGACATCACCACGCGTGTTCATGGTGCAGCTGCGCTGCAAACAGCCATTGCAGCAAGTAATATTTTATTCGGAAAGTCAACCGCAGATGACCTTCGTTCTTTATCAGAAAAAGATTTCTTTGCCGTTTTTGAAGGTGTCCCGCAAGCTAGTGTCAGTATTTCAGACTTTCAAAACGGCCTAAGCATCGTTGAAGCTTTAGCTGCCAAAACAGGCTTTTTAAGCTCCAATGGTGAAGCGCGTCGCGAGCTCAAAGCAAATGCTATTTCAGTCAACAAAGAAAAAGTTGCTGAAGACTACATCCTGAGCACCCAAGATTTAATCAATGACCGCTACGTCCTGCTCGGCAAAGGCAAGAAAAACAATTACATCTTGAGGGTAGAGTAATTGCTTCTTGAAAAAGCATTTAAAAACGACTTAAAATTTCTTTCTTTAATCATTCCCGACAATGACAAATCTTTGTTTGTTATTGCCAATTTGAATGAAATATAAGCCTCCTGGGAGGTGCTGAATACGAATAGCCTTGATGACTTCGTTCATCACTTCTTTTTCTATTAAACTTCCGTCAGTTTTCAAGATCTTCAGCTCTTCACCAATTAAACTCGGTGAAATTTCAATATTAACAACCTCATTGGCAGGATTTGGGAATACTAAAAACTCCTGATTGTCTAGGTTTGCTATACCAGTGAAATCTAGTGTGAGGTTGATTGTCAGCAAAGAATCGCAACCCGCAGCATTAGTCAAGACTTGCGTGTAGGTTCCGGAAGCCGTATAGGTTTGTCCGTTAACTGTGTAGCTATCTATGGCACTTACCGTGATACTTGCGCTGTTTGCTTCATTCACATTCACCCAAACTGTATCAGTGCCAACACAACCTTCAGGGCTCGCACCAGTCAATACGTAACTGTTGCTGGTTTGCGGTACAAATGGAACACCATCGGCCACGCCATTATTCCAGTACATGAAAATACCCCCAGCGCCCGTTAACGTGACTTCTTGTCCGAAGCAGATATTTTGATCTGGGCCTGCATTTAAATCTGGTAAAGTTCCGTAGTTAAGGATCAGTGTATCGCTTCCATAACAACCGTCGTTACTCATTCCAGTAACAATATAGATTCCATTGGAAACGGGCACAAATGGCACCCCATCTTGAACACCGTTATTCCATTGTAAATTGATTCCGCCTACGGCATTAAGTGTGACAGCTTGCCCCTGACAGTTGTAAATATCTGGCCCAGCATTGATATTTGGAATCGGGTTGACGATGACTTCTAAGCTATCTTGTGCCGTACAACCTGCGGCTGAAGTTCCGCTAACTACGAAAGTACCCGTGGTGTTAACTTGAAAGCTTTGACCATTAGCAACACCATTATTCCAAGTATAATTTTGAGCACCAGTTGCATTGAGTAAAATAAAAGCCCCTCCACAAACCACGGTGTCGTTACCAGCATTGACAATGGGCAACGGATTAAGTGTAATTAGCAGCGAATCTTTGGCAATACAACCCTCTGGACTCATTGCAGTGGCTGTATAGTAACCGCCTTGGGTAGGTACAAAAGACTGGCCATTTATGACATTATTATTCCAGACATAAGAACTTGCTCCTGTGGCAGACAGCGTAATGCTACTTCCTTGACAAACGCTTTGATTTGCACCAGCATCTATACTAAATTGTTGCAGCAAAACATCTGTTTGGTCCCAGGCAGAACAGCCATTGGCATTGATGCCTGTTAGGGTATAGGTTTGATTGATACTTGGCGTAAATGTTGTCCCATTCTGAACGTTTGGTGACCAAATATAGGTATTAGCCCCAGTACCATTCAGCGTAACTGTCCCGCCGTTACAAGCATATAAATTTGGCCCAGCACTGACAGTATTCAGTGAATTTGATGCCGTAAACAAGTCATTAATTTCACAAGTAGTCAAACAACGGTTCCAGATACCAATGTCATCAATTTTACCATTGAAGTAATTGCCTCCAATTCCCCTACCGATATAAAGTGGAAGTGTTGTACTTGTAACACCAGTATGCGTGAAATTAGTGGTAGCAACCAATACATTATCTTTATAAAGTGTCATTACCCCAGCATTATACACCATGACAATATGTGTCCAGACATTGGTGGTACTTGTACTTTGCGCCCAAAACCATGCGGCTTGTTGCTTATTGGTGCCAAACTGCATACTTGTGGCTCCTGTTTGAAAAATCCAAATAAAGTTTCCAGCAGCATTCGTAGCGTGCATGATAGGAATTCCTACAACCGAACTTGTGTTTCTATTATGCCACAAAGAAACTGTAAAAGTTGAATTGGGATTGAAAGTAAAGTTTGGTGTGTTATTAATCAAGTATTGGGTACTTCCATTAAAGCTAAATGCAGCGTTGGCATTATTAAAACGATCAGTAGTCGGAACGGCTCCGTAGTTAGTTAAACTATTTGCGTTGCTATTTGCGTCGTTGCCATTTCCATCTAGCGGAAAGTATGAAAGAAGTCCATAAACCGGCACATACGAAGGAATTTGTGCCAAAGCCTGCAAGGAGGCCATTAAAATGGAAATAAAAACGAGTTTTTTCATGGTTTAGATTTGACACTAAGATAGGGAATTAGTAGATTTATTTGTGAGTAGGTCTGCGTATTTTACATTAAGCAAGTACAAAAAGCGTATTAGAATAATTTTGTAATTTATTGTAAATCAAACTTTTTATTCAAAATGGGGTTATATTACTAACCTAAACCTACTACGTGCTACCTGAAAACCAAGCCTTTGATTATGCCTTTTTGGGCATGGGCTGTGCCAATTCATTACTTGTAATGGCTTTGCACAAGCGTGGCTTGTTAAATAATGCTCAGATTTTAGTGCTAGAGCCAGCTCAAAAAGTACGCAATGATCGTACTTTTTGCTTTTGGCTGAGTCCTGAAGAATTACTAAAGGCCGGGCTTGAAAAATTAATTAGTCATAGTTGGGATAAAGTCAGTTGCAATGGGCAACCAGCTCAAGGATTAAATCATAAAAAATACTATTATCTACGTGCTGAGGCGCTTTTTGAGCATGTCCAAAATTTACTGATAGAAGTTGGTGCAACCTGGCATCATGAGGTGTTTAGCGGAGAGCCACAACACTTAGCAAAGCATGTCTACGACTCAAGGCCACCTCATTGGGAAGTATTATCAAAGGATCAAGAATTGATTCATCAGAGTTTTTTTGGTTGGCTCATTCGAACTAAAGATCCGATTTTTGACCCATCTACCTTTACGATGATGGATTTCAATATCGAGCAACAAGGACATACTCAGTTTATGTATGTTTTGCCATTTGATGCGCATACTGCGCTTATTGAACCAACTAGATTTAGCCCAGACAAACTTTGCCAAACCAATGCGTCTGCGTTACTAGAATCTTTTTTAGCGTCATTTCAAACGAGCTATCAAATTCTTGAAACGGAACAGGGCTGTATACCAATGTGCGCAGCTAGTTTTGATACGCAGCAAGCGCATACAAATGTGTTATCAACCGGAGCAAATGCAGGAAAATTAAAGCCTAGTACGGGTTATTCTTTTGTTAGAAATTTGCGCGATGTTAATCAGATAGCGGATTCACTTTTACTAAACCAGACTTTTCAACGGAAAAAAGCCCGTGCGCGTTTTGCGTTTTATGACCGTTTACTATTGGAAATATTGCATCGCACACCTCAGGCTGGCAAAGAAATTTTTGGTCGTTTATTTGCCCGAAACAAGGCAGTAGATGTCATGGCATTTTTAGATGAAGAAACCACTGTTTGGCAAGAAGTCAAACTGATGTCGAGTCTTCCAATACTCCTTTTTTTGGCTGCTGCACTTCGCTTTTTTGGGCGCCGTTTGCAAGCACTTGTGCAACAAAGCGCTGTGGCATTGGGAACAGGCGTGCTGCTTTTGATCCTGAGTAAATTTGGGATTTTGGAATGGTTTATACCATGCTGGATACTAGGATTATTGTTGGTAGGCATTCCTCATGGTGCCCTTGATCATCTACATATCCTCAAAGAACTGAGCTTCACACAGCTACTCGTCTACGTTTTCAAGTATTTATTTTTAGGTGCGCTCATGTATTTTTTATGGATGGTATCTGCGCCCTTTGCCTTGATTTTATTTCTCACTTATTCCGCATGGCATTTTGGCGAAGCGGACCTCAAATTATGGACACCAAAGGCCAAGTGGCCTGCAATTTTTATTTGGGGTTTCTATGTACTTTTTACGCTCTTGTTGTCTCATTTTACGGAGTTAATAACCATGCTTCAAAGCATGCAAATAGCATTGCCAACGGGCTATATTATTGCAATGAACACGTATGGCTTTGCTTTTACTTATTTTGCTGTCATTGTTGGCTTACTCTATTTATGGCGCTTTCCTTTTAAAGGTGTTTTTTGCTCACTTGTCTTGTTACTCATTGCGGCACAGCTTCCTTTATTGGCTGCATTTGGCCTATATTTTATCTTTCAGCATAGTGTCAACGGTTGGCAACAACTGAAGTTGAGCCTACAAATGTCCAATTCACGGCTTTGGATGCATGCCTTGCCATTTACACTCGGTAGTTTTATAATTCTAGGAGTTTTGTATTATTTTGACTTTCCGGTAAATTGGGGACAAGCTTTTATTTTTCTTTCGGCTCTTAGCTTTCCACATGTGCTGTTGATGCACCGCATTTACAAGTGAAAAAGACCCCTTTAACGACTTGCAAAAATCGCAACTGATCAAGTTGGGTTTGTGAAATCAAGTTATGTACTTGCACAGAAGCGTTCTATTTTTGAAGGATTGTAATTAAATATGCCCTCATGAAGAACCTGTTTTGCGCTTTGTTACTCATTTTAACTTGCCACCAATTTTCAGCTCAGTCAGTATTATTCAGTAATATCCAGTACAAACGACATTTCCCGTCCGAAGAAAATTGGGAGTTTTTTAAACTGAAGCAAACGGATAGTATAATTACTTGTATGAAATTTTACTTTCAGTCAGACGACACGCTTTATTTTCGTGAGTATCCATCCGAACGCATTCACAAAATCAGTAAAAAAGACCTTGAAGAATTACCCTTTGCCATTGGAAAGGATTATCATTTCGCAAAACGCAATCAGAATTTAAATACTGCAGCGCTCAAACCTAAAATCTTGCTTGGCCTTTCGGCTGCTTCTTTGGCAGGAATTGTAATAGATTTTGCGCAACCCAATCCAATTACTCTTACCTTTCCTCAATTCTATTTCTTACCTGTTTTGTTTATCGCAAGTTATGCACAAGCAAAAAAGATGGATCGTTATTTGAATTATTATCAAACTGCCGAAAATCAAAAATTCTCTAGGCCAATACAATTACCACCCAAACCACAAAAAAATCTTCCTGAAGAATTGGCCAGTCAGTTAAATTCAGGTACAACCCAAGCTACCTCTATTGAGCAAGATACAATAGCTGTAAAGTCGATTGCATCACAGGATAATTTAGTGAAATCCGAAGGCACAAATATTTCGGATGCTTATCGTTACGGAACTGCGGGGGAAGTAGAAGCACAAATCTTACGTACAAATTCAGGTTGTGTCTATAAACTTTCTGATTTTTATTTTGAATCAGATGGCTACTACTATATAGGAATTGAAGAACACCCAGGCGCCTACCGAATAGCAAAGTCAGAGGTTTCTGAATTAACCGGTGTAACAAGAATTGGTAGGGATCGCCAATTTGCCAGAAAAAAAGCGGTCGTGGCCTCTGCAAGGTTTGGCAAAGCAATGGGTGTACTTTATGGAATTACCGGAACAATCGTGGGTGCTGCAGTTGTCGGCATTGCAAGTTACAGCGTGCCTGGTGCTGTCTTTGGAGGCCTCGGTATTGGTGTACTACCTGCTTCATTAATAATTGTGAATAGTAACAAGACCATTCAATACTACGAAATGTTTAAAACCGCTCCTCGTATATCTTGTGAAAACTAAGCGCCTTATTTAATCAACGATAAAAGGGTAGTGCTTATCTTGAATTTCAAGGATGTAAATGCCAATAGGTAGATTTTCTAAGGTAATTTTTGAATCCTGAATAAGGCCAAATTGAATGCATTCGCCTAATAAAGAATGAATGATAAACGGCAGTTCATTTTTGACATCTTTGATGAAAAGCTCGCCTGTACTTTTTACCGGGTTAGGATAAATGGAAAGTTGCTCACTGAGTTCCTGCAATCCACTGTCGTCAATGGTTACATTGATCGTTACACTGCTATCACAACCAAAGCTTGATGTAAAATACTGCGTATAGCTTCCTGATGTAAAATACTCAATATTGTTCCAGACAAATACATCTAATACCGTTGTATCTAGTACAATTGCTTCGATAGGATAAATGATGAGGTTAAGTGTAGTGATTGAATCACAACCAGATAAACTCTGAGCAGAATCTATATAGATACCAGATTGGAAATAATTTTGATTATTCCAGGCATAGCTACCACATGCTGCTTCTGTAAGATTGACTTCAATGGTGTTGTCTATCGAAAGTTCTAATACAACTACAGAGTCACAGCCATGGATGGTTTGTCCTGAAAAATTGTAAGAGCCACTTTGCGTATAGGTTTGTCCATTCCAGGTGTAAGCGTTACATGCACTGGCACTGAAAGTTTGTGCGCTGGCTTGGTATTGTTGAAGGGTTACACTTACAGGGCTACTTTGTCCACAATTATTTTGGGCTAAAACACTAAGCGTTCCGGTCTGAAAGCTCGGTCCGAATAATAGAAAGATATTGGTTCCGGTACTACTTCCGGTACTGCCATTTGGTGTACTCCAGACATAAGAGCTGGCACCGTTTACGGCATTAATAGAGAATGTTTGCCCGGCCGCATTATAACAAAAACTGCTGCTGCCATTGATACTGCTAGGTGCGGCTGGCGCGGTATTAACCGTTGCCGTTACAGCTAATCTAGATATTGACTCAAGACTATTAACCGTCTGAGATGCATAATAAGTGGTGCCATTTACAAGTGGCGTTGTAATTGGAAGAGGAGCGCCACCAGTTGCAAAGGCATACCACTGAATGGATGTCCCGGTAACTGCTAATTGCGCTAAAGTAGCACCACTACAAAATGTTTGGTTCTGTTGTCCGGTAGGTGCTGCAGGAGGTGTTGGTGGCGGAATAAGCGTAAATGATGCAAGCGCAATACCGCGGTTTGTATTTCCGTGATAACTGTAGCTAAAAGTACTACTACTTGCTCTTGCCCAAATTAAACTGATATTACTCGGGATGCTATTAAAGGTAAAATCATTGGCATCATTCGTATTGAGCGCCCTAGTGGCAATTATTGTACGGGTAGTGCCAACTACAACATCTGAACTGATGGTCCAGTCTTGTTGCGGATCTGTTGTTGGTGCGGAGAAACCAGTAAGTTTGGCATCAAAAGAACTGAGCGTGCCTGCGCTGTGTGCTGCAACAACATCGGTTCCATTGGTCATGCTACCGGCATTAAAACCTAAAGCAAACCAGCGCCCTGAAGGGCCTGTAAGCGTCAAGGTAACCTGAGTAGTTACATCAATTTTTGCCGTCATGGCTAAACCAGGAGTTGTACTTAAATTAATGACCCCAGTGGTGTAGGTTTGCGCTTGGATACCGACCCAAGTAAATAAAGAAAGGAGAATAAAAAGTAACTTATTTTTCATATTTATGAATGAGTTGATTCAATTTTTCATCGTTGTATAACTGCAATAATTGCGAAATGGTTCTTCCTTGCGGATCCAAAATGTCTAAACGTGCGCCGGCAGTCAATAGTTGCTCTATTTGCTCATAGCGGAGTAAATTAATGGCCAAATGAAGTGGATAACCGAGAGTTTCAAACTGACAAGTGTCATTCACATTGACACCGCGCTCAATGAGAAGTTGTAGCATTTGGGTATCGGCTTTGAAAATCACACCATAAATAGGTGAGCCTTCCTTGAAACACTTTGTGACATCCGCACCTGCATCTAATAGGACAACTGCAACATCATACCTTCCTCGGTAGGTAGCTAACAAGAGTGGTGTGAAGCCATTTTCAGTTTGAAGTTCTAGGTGATCTGGGTGCTTTTTTAAATGTTTTTGCATCGCTTTGGCGCTGCCATTTCTGGCAATGTCGAATACATCTTGTGCGCTCACATGAAGTTGAAAAAGCAAACAAAAAAGACCGAACTTATACATCTATCAATAAAATTACAGGACACGAATAGCTGTCCAGAGCATGGCACCAACCAACATCATTTTGAGGCCAGTCCCGAGTAAAAAACCTAAAAACGCTCCTTTTGCTGACTGCCAAGCATCCTGATTATTTCTGCCAGAAATGAGTTCACCAAGATAAGCGCCAATTAAGGGCCCAAAAAATATGCCCCAAGGGCCCGCAAATAGACCAACTAATACACCAGCCGTGGCACCCCACTGACCTGCTTTGCTTCCTCCAAATTTTTTGGTGGTCCAGCTTGGTAGTAAATAGTCTAATGCTAATAGCAATATAGAGAGGAAAGCATAAACCCAAAGGAGCTCATTAGAGACAGCATGCTTACCCAAGAAATGAATGAGTAGCAAGCCAATGAATGAGATGGGCGGCCCGGGTAAAATGGGTAAAAAGCTACCAATTAAACCGACAAGGAGCAAAACAAAACCAAGAAGTGTCCAAAGTAGTTCCATGCGTTGACTTTTAAAAATGGTAACTCAATCTAAATTGCCCTCCGGTAGTTTGGTAATTGAGTTTCGGAACAAAAAGATCGTTGGTGATCATGCCGTGCTTGACAAATATTCCTTTATAAAGCATGAATTCAAGGTTCCAATAGTGCTTGTCTTTTCCAATAAAAGACCAGCCGTGTCCTATTCCTAGTAAATAACTTTTCACCATGGTTTCAAATGATTTTTCAAGGTAGTTAGGCATAGGTGGCA
>JACCDG010036820.1_pt1 | contig 43934 bp, 38 predicted proteins | sample 7442471 | NCBI WGS metagenome assembly JACCDG01 (sample SAMN15323444, study PRJNA562643) | freshwater metagenome | isolation source: river surface water | place: USA:Blue River Watershed | collected 2017-08-17
ACATCAAGGCCAAGCTGCCGAGCAGCTTCATCATCGCAGGCAACGTAGCCACGCCCGAAGCCGTGATCGACCTGGAAAACTGGGGCGCTGACGCCACCAAAGTAGGCGTGGGCCCGGGCAAGGTCTGCATCACCAAACTCAAGACCGGTTTTGGCACGGGCGGCTGGCAGCTCTCGGCCCTCAAGTGGTGCGCCCGCGTGGCGACCAAGCCCATCATTGCCGACGGCGGCATCCGCAGCCATGGCGACATCGCCAAGAGCATCCGCTTTGGTGCGAGCATGGTCATGATCGGTTCGCTGTTTGCAGGCCACGAAGAGTCGCCCGGCAAGACGGTCGAGGTCAACGGCGAGCTGTTCAAGGAGTACTACGGCTCGGCCAGCGACTTCAACAAGGGCGAGTACAAGCACGTCGAAGGCAAGCGCATTCTGGAGCCCGTCAAGGGCAAATTGGCCAACACGCTCATCGAGATGGAGCAGGACGTGCAAAGCTCGATCAGCTATGCCGGTGGCAAAAAGCTGATGGACATCCGCAAGGTCAACTACGTCATTTTGGGCGGTGACAACGCGGGCGAACACCTGCTGATGTAAACCCGCCGAGGTGCTTCACAGGGCTGCCAGGGCCTGTGCGTAGCGCTGCACGCGCGAGCCCGGTTCGGCCAGCTGTGTGAGGATGCTGAAGTGGTTCAAGCCCGGCAGCGCCTCGCACACCGGCACCACCGCCCTGCCCCAGGCCTGCCCAATGGCCTGGGTCTGGCGAATGAACTCGTAACTCTCGTCTCCCCCTACCAGCGCCTGCAAGGCCCGGCTTTTGGGCGCAGCATAGCGCGTGGGGCTGCAGGCCTGCGCATCGGCCAGCGTCAGGCGCAGATCGGCCTGCACAAAGGCCGCATGGCGCAAGGGCGCCAGCTCGTACACCCCCGACAAGGCCAAGGCCTGCTGGACCAGTCCGGTGGGCAAGTCCTTGCCCAGTCGCTTCCAGTCGCAGCACAGCAGCATGGCGGCCAGATGCCCACCTGCCGAATGACCCATCAAGCGGATGCGATCGCGGTCCCCGCCATAGGCCCCAATGTGCCGCCACACCCAGGCCAGCGCCTGCGCACATTGCAGGGCAATCGAAGGCACCGTCACAGGCTGCAGCGACGTGCCAGGGCACAAGGCGTAATTGATGACCACCACGCAAGCCCCGGCCTGCAACAGGGGCTCGGCCACGAAGCTGTGCTCGCTCTTGTCCAGGCTGCGCCAATAGCCGCCATGGATGAACACCACCACGGGCGCATTGGGCTGGTCTGCAGGGAATATGTCCAGCGTTTCATTCACGCCAGTGCCATAGGCCACATCCAGGTGCACACGCCGCTGGGCGCGCACCGCTGACGACGCGCTGCGCCAGCGCTCGAAGTGCTGCGCATAGTCCGGCACCAGCGCCCGGTTGTTGTACATGCGCTCGTGCCATGCAGCGTCCTTGTGTGCCATGAAGGGCTCCTTTGCAAGAGTCGCCATGATGTCACGTCCATCAGCAAGTCTGTGCAAAACGCGTGACAATCCGCGCATGAACTCCTCTACCCTTCCCATCGTTGCCGTCCTGGGCATTGGCCGCATGGGCCTGCCCATGGCCTCGCGCCTTTGCCAGGCAGGTTTCACTGTGCACGCCTGGAACCGCACCCCGGCCAAAGCCCAGCCCTTGGCCGCACTGGGCGCTAGCGTTCATGCCCAGGTGCAAGATGCCGTGCGCGGGGCGGACGTCGTCATCAGCCTGCTCGAAAACGGCCCGGTGGTCGAGGACGTTCTGTTTGCCCAAGGCGCCGCACAGGCCATGAAACAAGGTGCTTTGGTGGTGGACATGGCCTCCATCAAACCTGCCGAGGCCCGCGACCATGCGGCCCGGCTGCAGGCGCTTGGCGTGCAGCATGTGGATGCACCGGTGTCTGGCGGTACAGTGGCCGCCGAGGCGGGCACCCTGGCCATCATGGCCGGTGGGGAAACGACCGACCTGGCTCGGGCCGCACCCGTACTGCAGCACCTGGGCAAAACAGTACATGTAGGCCCACACGGCGCTGGGCAACTGGCCAAGCTGGCCAACCAGATGATTGTGGGCATCACCATTGGTGCCGTGGCCGAAGCGCTGTTGCTGTGCGCCAAAGGCGGCGCCGACATGGCCAAGGTGCGCGAGGCTATTGGCGGCGGTTTTGCCCAAAGCCGCATCCTGGAGTTGCACGGTCAGCGCATGATCGATCGGGACTTTGCTCCCCGCGGCAGCATGACGGTGCAGCGCAAGGATATGCGCAACGCCCTGGCTACCGCGCAAGAGCTGGGCTTTGAGGCGCCCATCACCACACTGTTCGAGCGGCTCTACAGCGAGGGCATCGAACACGGCCTGGCCGACAAAGACCATTCCGGGCTCTTCCTGGAACTGGCCCGCCGCAACGGCATGGCGTGAACGGGATTCAGAGCTTCATTTCCAGGCGCAGCTGCAGGCTGCGCCAGCTCGGGGCAGTGGTCGTTGCCGCTTCGGTCACTCCGTTTGCAGCATACGTGCTGCTGGTGACGTAGTCCCGCCCCAAGGCATTAGAGAGTGTCAAGCGCAGACCTGTGCGCTCGTTGATGCGCCACAGTCCATACACATCCAGGACACGCTTGGAGCCTATCCATGCAGCCTGTTCAGCACTGACACGGGTACTGTAGGCTGGGTTCAGGTTCAGGTTGCCGCCCACCGTCAGCGGCCAGCTGCGCAGGCGGTAGTCTGCACCCAGGTTGGCCGTCATGTCAGGCTGACGGTCCAGCCGGTTGTCCGGCCCCGGAACCCCATCCACACGCGAGTTGAATAAACTCACATTGCTGCGAATGTCCACCGGCAGCGCCTGAGGCCACCACTGGTTGAGGCGGAACTTCGCCTCCAGCTCCAGCCCCAGAGTGATGGCATTGCCCACATTATCGGGCGCGGTCACATAACGGGAGCCATCGTACGTGGTGGTGTAGCGAATCAAATCCTGCACATTGCGCCGGAACACGGTGGCGCTGAGCACACCCCCTTGTGCGAGATAGCGCTCAAACGTGATGTCTACCCCCGTGGCCAGCTCCGGGCGCAGGCTGGGGTTACCGCTTCGGTCCGGATTGGTCGGGCTGTTCTCGCCCGTGCTTTGCTGGTACAAGCCAATCAGGTTGTACATGGACGGCGTCTTGTAGCTGCGCGTCAGGCTCATGCGGATCTGGTCACGCTTGTCCGGGTTCGGCTTGAACACTGCATGCAACAAAGGTGTCCACACCCCACTGCGGTTACGGCTGCCACTGTCACCCGCCTCGCCTTGGGTCAGCAAGGTCTCGTAGCGCAAACCGCCATACGCAGACCATTGCCGGTTGATCGTGAATTCATCCTGGCCATACAAGGCCCACCGCTGGGTCCGGGCTGACAGTGTCCCCCCCTCGGTCACCACAGCGGTATTGCCAGCCTCGCGGCGCTGGACCTGCTCATACTCCACGCCGCTGACCAGTTGATGTCCGCTGTCGAGTACCCGGGTCCATTTGCCGCTGAGGTTGGCGCTTTGGTCCAGAAAATCCTGATCCAGCGTGACGTTCGGCAGCAAGGTACTGCCTCCCGTCTGATCCATGCGGTAGGCATAGCGCGACTGCCCAGCGCCCAAACGCAGCTCCAGCTTGTCGTCGGCCGATAAACGCTGGCTCCATACACTGTTGAGGCGTGCCATCGCGAAATGGCTGTAGCGGTTTTGCGTGGCACGGTCGGTGCTTGCGCCATTGTTGGCTGTGCTGAAGCCTTGGCCGGAAGACTCGGAATACACCACAAAAGGCATCAAGGTCAGGCTCTTGCCGCCCTCCCCCTTCCATTGAAAGCGTCCGTTCAGATGCAGACCTCGGCGGTGGCCGGTGCTCACATCATCACGCCAGCGCTCGCCAGCTGTACCCGAGGTGTAGACACGACTTTCATCGCTTCGATCGCCATCCGATGCAGAGACCGTGATGGAGCCTGGCATCGGCCCGTCCGGCAGGGGGTGAACCCACTGCAATTGCTGACTGCCTTGGCCGTGTTCCAGGTTGTGAGCCAGATTGAGCTCGTCAGGGCTGGCTTTGCGCGCTTCACGCAACACGATGTTGATGGTGCCTGCAATGGCTTGAGCGCCGGTTTCGGCCGTTGGCGCACGCATGATCTCGATACGCTGCACCTGGCTGGGCGGCAAGGATGTCACATCGAACCCTGGCGGGACGCGCTCGCCATCCAGCAAAATTTGTGTGTACCCGCCACCCAAACCACGCATGCGAATCGCGCCACCGCGTCCTGGCGCGCCCATGACGGTCACACCCGGCTGGCGCTTGAGCACCTCGCCGACGGTCACATCACCCTGTTGCTCCAGTTCTTCACGACCGATCACGATCTTGGAGGCTGTGGACTCCTCACGCTCGCGACTGACGTTGTCACGTTCGGCACGAACCTCCACCTGCCCGAGGTCGGTACTGGTCTGCGCCCAGGCACCGACACAAAAACAGGCCAGCGCCACCGGTGTAAGCGGCCTGCGAAAACGTATCCCAAAATCAAAGGCTTGCATGGCCGTCATTCTGGCAGGCGAGCGCAATACGTTTTTGCCCGAAACGTAAAAGCCCCTGTCAAGCAGGGGCTGCAAACCAGCAAAGACGCTTATTCGCCAGACTTGAACAGCGCGGCCACCTTGCGCTTGGGTTTGATGTTGGCCGACAGGCCCGAACGGCTGGGCATTGGAGCCGTCTGTTTTTCCCAAACGGGCGTCTGCGCTTCGGCAGAGCTGGCCTCGTAGGGCTTGTCAAAAAACGGATCGCGGCTCACCACTGCCGGGCGGTAGCCGCCGCTGCGGCGTTCACCGGGCGCATCGAGCACATCGCGTGGATCGCGGTCTTCACGACGGCGATAGCCACCCTCACGGTCGCTGCGCTCTGCACGCTCGGAACGATCGCCATAGCGACCCCGGCGCTCCTCTTCAAGTGCAAAAGCCTCGACCTCGATGGTTTTCTTGGTCAGCTTTTCGATCTCGGCCACGAGACGCTTGTCCGAAGGCGCCACCAGCGTCACAGCCAGGCCGCTGGCCCCGGCACGCCCCGTGCGGCCAATGCGGTGCACATAGTCTTCGGCGTTGAACGGCACATCAAAGTTGAACACCGCCGGCACATCCTTGATGTCCAGGCCGCGCGCAGCCACATCGGTACAGACCAGCAGGTTGACTTCGCCTTTCTTGAAAGCCTCTAGCGTTTTGAGACGCTCGTCCTGGCTCTTGTCACCGTGCAAGGCGCCGGTCTTGAAACCATCACGCTCCAGCGCACGCGCCAGACGGGCACAGCCCAGCTTGCTGTTGCTGAAAATAAAGGCCTGCTGCAAGCCACGGTCGCCCAACACCTTTTTGATCACGCGACGCTTGTCGTCATCGGACGCAGCAAAAAAACGTTGCTCGACCGTCGAGGCGGTTTCGTTGGGCCGCGCCACCTCGATGGTGACCGGGTCTTGCAAATAGCTGCCCGCCAGGCGCTTGATCTCGGGCGAGAAGGTGGCCGAAAACAGCAGCGTGGTGCGCTGCTTGGGCAGGTAGGACAGGATGCGCTGCAGGTCGGGCAGAAAGCCGATGTCCAGCATGCGGTCGGCCTCGTCCAGCACCACGTATTCCACCTGGTTCAGCACGGCGGTCTTGGCTTCGATGTGGTCGAGCAAACGGCCAGGCGTGGCCACCAGCACTTCAACGCCTTTTTTCAACTCGGCCGTCTGGGGCTTCATGTCCATGCCGCCAAACACCACAGCGCTGCGCAGCTGGGTGTACTTGGCGTAAAGCTTGATCTGCTGCGCCACCTGGTCGGCCAGCTCGCGCGTGGGTAGCAACACCAGGGCGCGCACCGGGTGGCGCGCGGGCGAGGTGGAGGCGTTTTCGTGCTTGAGCAAACGCTGCAGCAGCGGCAGCGAGAAAGCGGCTGTTTTACCGGTACCGGTTTGCGCCGCGCCCATGACGTCCTTGCCCGTGAGCACCACGGGAATGGCCTGTGCCTGGATGGGCGTCATGTTTTCGTAGCCCATTTCGGCCACAGCTTTGGCCAGCGAGGGCGCCAGCGACAATTGGGAGTAAGGGGTAGTCATTGCCCTCTATTGTCGCATTTTGGGATTTCAGGTTTTGGGCAGCGTCACACCCACTTGGCCCTGGTACTTGCCACCCCGGTCCTTGTAGCTGGTTTCGCAGACCTCGTCGCTCTCGAAAAACAGCACCTGTGCGCAGCCTTCGCCAGCGTAAATCTTGGCAGGTAGCGGCGTGGTGTTGGAAAACTCCAGCGTCACATAACCCTCCCATTCGGGCTCGAAGGGAGTCACGTTGACGATGATCCCGCAGCGAGCATAGGTGCTTTTGCCCAGGCATACGGTCAGCACATTGCGGGGAATGCGGAAGTACTCCACCGTGCGGGCCAGCGCGAAGCTGTTGGGCGGGATGATGCAGACATCGCTGTTGATGTCGACAAAGCTTTTTTCGTCAAAGTTCTTGGGGTCCACGACCGTGCTGTGGATGTTGGTAAAGACCTTGAACTCGGGGGCGCAACGGATGTCGTAGCCGTAGCTGCTGGTGCCATAGCTGACAATTTTCTGGCCGGCGGCGTTCTGGCGAATTTGCCCAGGTTCAAAGGGCTCGATCATGCCGTGCTGCTCGGCCATGCGGCGGATCCACTTGTCGCTCTTGATGCTCATGAAAATTGCTCCAGTTGGGGGCATTGTAGGCAATCGGACAGCCACCCCATCGATAATCCGGCCACCCCTAACCTTTAAACGCTATTTCCTATGAAAAAAATCCTGCTTCTCGGCTCGGGCGAGCTGGGCAAAGAATTTGTCATCAGTGCCAAACGCCTGGGCTGCCATGTGATCGCCTGCGACAGCTACGCGGGCGCCCCCGCCATGCAGGTGGCCGACCAGCACGAAGTGTTCAGCATGCTCGACGAAGCCGCGCTGCGCGCCGCCATTGCGAAGCACAAACCCGACTTGATCGTTCCCGAGATTGAAGCCATCCGCACAGAGGTGCTGCTGGACGTGGAAAAAGAAGGCTATGAAGTCATCCCCAGCGCCCGCGCCGCCAACCTGACCATGAACCGCGACCGCATCCGCGACGTGGCCGTCGGCCTGGGCGTGCGTACCGCCCGCTTTGCCTACGCCGAATCCAGCGAAGGCCTGCTGGCCGAAGCCCGCGCCATTGGCTTTCCGGTGGTCATCAAGCCGGTCATGAGCTCCTCAGGCAAAGGCCAGAGCGTCGCCAAAACCGAAGCTGACATCCAGGCCAGCTGGGACTATGCCTGCGCCGGCATGCGCGGCGACCGCCAGAAAGTCATCGTGGAAGAGTTCATCGCCTTCGACTACGAAATCACCCTGCTCACCGTGCGTCAGCGCAAAGGCCCCACCCTGTTTTGCCCACCGATTGGCCACGTGCAGGAACGAGGCGACTACCAGTACAGCTGGCAACCCCAGCCCATGAAGCCCGAGTTCTTGCAGGCCGCGCAAGCCATGGCCGACAAGGTCACGGCCGATCTGGGCGGCGCCGGCATTTTTGGCGTGGAATTTTTCGTCACCAAAGACGAAGTGATCTTCAGCGAACTGAGCCCTCGCCCGCACGACACGGGCATGGTGACCCTGATCAGCCAGAACCTGAGCGAGTTTGACCTGCACGCCCGCGCCGTGCTGGGCTTGCCGATCCCGCTGATTGAAGCCGTCGAAGGCGCCAGCGCCGTGGTGCTGGCCGAAGGCGCTGGCAACAAGCCCACATTCACCGGTGTGGAAGCCGCCCTGAGTGAGCCTGGGGTGGATGTGCGGATTTTTGGCAAACCCACCACCCGCCCCTACCGCCGCATGGCCGTGGCCCTGGCCAAGGGCCCGGATGCACTGGCTCGCGCCCGCGCGGCTGCGGCCAAGATCAAAGTGCACACCGAGGCTTGATGTCTGCCCTGAAGCCCCGGTGTAGGCCGGGGCTGGCCCATCACTTGTTGATGCGCCCCACCACCCCGGCAACGAGGTAGTTCATGTTCAGGATTTGTTCGTCACTGAGCTTTTGGCCTTTGGCCAGCACTTCGTGGCCTTCGTTGTCCACGATCGGGCCTGTGAAGGGCTGCAGCTTGCCGGCACCAATGTCTTTTTGACGCGCCAGCACTTCGTCTTGCACCTTTTTAGGCACCTTGGGACCAAAGTCGCCCACGCGGATCATGCCCTCGCGCACACCGCCCCAGACATTGCCACTCTTCCAGCTGCCATCTGCCACAGCCTTGACACGGCGGGTGTAGTAGTCACCCCACTGGTGCGTCACGGCCACAATTTGCGCGTCCGGCGCCACCATGCGCATGTCCGAGTGGTAGGCCACGGCCATCTTGCCGCGCTCTTGCGCTGCCGCCATCACGGCCGTAGAACCCGTGTGGAAAGCCACCACATCCGCTTGCTGGTCAAACAAACTCATGGCCGCCTCGCGCTCTTTTGGCGGGTCGAACCAGGCGTTGAGCCACACCACCTTGACGGTGGCTTTGGGGTTGACCGAGCGCATGCCCAAAGTGAAAGCGTTGATGCCCTGCAGCACCTCGGGAATCGGGAAGCCGGCCACATAACCGGCCACATTCGTCTGCGTCATGCGTCCGGCCGCAATACCCGCCAGATAACGACCTTCGTAGTAGCGTGCATTGGAGGCCGCCACATTGGCGGCCGTCTTGTAGCCGGTGACCGACTCGAACCTGACGTTCGGAAAATCCTTGGCGACCTTGAGCGTGGGCTCCATATAGCCAAAGCTGGGCGTGAAGATGATCTGGTTGCCCTGCGCGGCCAAATCGCGGATCACGCGCTCGGCGTCTGCACCCTCGGCCACATCGGCCACAAACGTGGTTTTGACCTTGTCACCCAAGGCCTTTTCAACGGCTTTGCGGCCCTCGTCGTGCTGTTTGGTCCAGCCCGCCTCAGTGATGGGCGAGACATAGACAAAGCCGGCCTTGACGGGCTCGGCAGCCTGGCTGGTGGTGGAAAGGGAAAAGGAAAAACAGGCGACCGCGAGCGCGGCTGCGAGGTTTTTGTACATGGTAGTCCTCTACATGGCCCCGGTGGTTGGACAAAACAAAACCCGCCGGGGCGCGGGTTTTGCGAAATTATATCCAGCCGCACTGCGGCACAAGATTAATGACCACTCATCGCCATATCAAGCCAGCCCGCGCCTGGGTGTGTTTTAGGGCCTTGTAAAAGCTGCCGTTGATCTGCGTTTTGTGGATCAAATGGCGCACATAGCGTTGGCATAAATCCGCATCGGGAGGGTGGCGCGGTGCGTCTTGCCAAAACGCGTCCAGACTGCCTTGATACGTCAAGCCCGGCTTGTCATACATCGCATCGCCACACACTTTGGTGGGCACCCCATGGCGCAAAGCCTGCAGACCTACCGAGCTGTTGATGACCACCACCCCACGCGCATGGTCCAGCAAGGTGGGCAAATGCTGGTCGTGGATATAGCGCACACGCGGCCCCAATCCAAACTCCCGCGCCAACGTCTGGAGGTCGGTGCGGTAGTCACAATATCCGCGATCCATAGGGTGATGCTTGAACACCAAACACGTATTGGCCGGCGCATGGGCTGCAAAAGACGCCACCACCTCGCGCATAAAAACCTTTACGCTTGCGCCTGCATAGTGATGCGTCACTTGATAGTCGTTGTACACCTGCAGCGGCACCAGATAGAAGCGTCCTGTGTGCCAACGCTGCAAATCGGGCAACACCTTGCGTTCCAGCCACGCATACTTGAGCTTGCGCCACACCGCGCGCAACCAAGGCAAGGCCTCCAGTACCGTTAACTTGCGGTGGTGCCGGTAATGCGGAAACAAGGCGTGCAAAGCCCCGCCCACCGTAAAGTAGCCAAAGCCCCACCACACCATTTGCCAATACGTACTGCCAACGTTAACCACCTGGCTCACAGGCGGAACCTCCTTAGGCACCACATGCTGCGAATCCGCCAAAAGGGAATTGGCATTCACGCCAAAGCGCTCCAAGGTCACGTAGTTTGGCCGCACATAGCCCTCTTCAAACACGCCAAGCTCCAGCCCCATTTCCTGCACAACAACATGTGCAGCCAAGTGAATCGGGCGCATATCGCCAAACAAAAACACCACGTCTATGCGCCACTCAATCAAGCGCTCGCGCAACCACTGAGGCCATGCCTGCATCGTGCCCCTGTAAAACACGCCACCACGCGGGTAAAACAACCAGTCCCCCGCATGAAAATTTATCTTGTAAACCTGCTGCGCCTGGTGTGCGTACAAAGCTTTTGTGAAGCGCGCAAAAAAGGGGCCCACAGGCCCCTGCAACAACAACACCCGCTTGCCCGCAAACGACTTCAGCCCCGACTGCAACATGACGCCGAATCCTCGCCTTACAGCTCGCGCGCACTACGCGCTGCCGTGTGCGGCACATTGATGTGCTCAAAAAACAAACGCCCGGCATTCTTTAGCTCACCCTCGCCCGATGAACGCTTGCCAAAGAACAACTCATTCAGATTGACACCCACCCCCACAAACGCCTCACGCCTGCGCTCAAAGCCAGCTGCTGCAGCCTCTTTGGCAAAACCACGCGTGTCATAACCCAGCTGCAACTCCAGATAGCGCAGGGGCGTACTACGCAAAGCGTCAAAGCCTCCCAGCTTGATCGCCAGCAGATACTTTTGCCCCTCGTAGTCTGAAAACGGTCTGAACCCTTTGTAGCCAGAAGGCTGGTACTCCATTCGGTAGTCCAGCACATCGCGCAAGGCCGGGTTTACCGTGCGGGCATAGGCCAGCCCCGTGCCCAACATGTTCATGATCACGTCCTCTCGGGCAAAGCCATGGTCATTGGAATAGCCGTCAAACACCTCCACGTACAGCATGATGGCCTGCGTTGTCAGCGCGGCACTCAGTGCTGCCCGTTCGGCAGGCTTGCCCTGGCGCACCAGCCGGTCAGCCAACACATTCGTTAAGGCATAGCTTGTGAATGCATGCCCCAGCTTATCGGCACCACCCGACCCCGTGGAGGTACCGAACCACCCCTCCGGGTTCCAACGAAAACGCTTGTTGCTACCCCAGTCCCAGCTGTACATACCCAAAGCCGTTACGCCAGCAACGGCTGCGCCGCTTTCCCAGCGGGTGTCTTTGACATCGTCTACCCAAGTGTCCAAACCATAACTTGCTTGCGCATGAGCCACCGCCCATGTACAAAACCACGCCGCAACGGCCGCGATGCGGCAGATTTTTAAAAAACTCATTTTTTTGCTACCTTAAAACCCAGCGCCACACGCTAAGAGCGGAAGGTCGATTTGCAATTCACGGTTCAACGATGGCCGTGATTTCGTTGAGTAGGTTTTCCAAAGGTATGGCGTTGCCGTTGAAGCTGGCAATCATGGCTGAGTACATCTGATCTTGGCCAACGCTTTCAAAGTCAATAAAGTAACCCGCATTCAGCGCCAATTGGCTACCAAACAGCCGTTGAACTCGACCATTTCCCTCGCGAAAGGGGTGTACCGCATTGATTTCACCCATGTAAAAAGCCAACCGTTTGGTAAATACATGAGGCTGTGTACCCATCAGCCACTTTTCTTGAGCCAGCTGCACCAAGCATTTGCTTAGGTACGTTTCGATCAAAAGAAAATTGGCGAACCTGCTAGCACCCCTGCTGATGTCAACCAAACGAAACTCGCCTGCCCAATCAAAAACATCCTGAAACAGGTGGCGGTGGACTTGCTTTAAGTGGTCTACGTCGAATGCACCCGACACGGGGTTTTCGAGCAACTCGAACATGCGAATGGCCGTTGCATCCGCTTCAAAAGCATCCAAATCAACGGCATTGGTAATGCCCGCTTTGTTGATCAATACACCCGTGTCCGGGTAGGTGTAACGGTCAACCGCGTCGTAGCGGGACATGGCGCAGAACGGCCTCTTGCAACAAAGCCTTTGTCGAGGTGTGTCCGGCCAAACAGTCCCTCATGCCTTGTTCCACAAACATGCTGGGGCGCAGGCGCTCAATCCGCAGCGAAGCCAGCACGTGAGAAACCGACTTGGAACGAAGCGATGCTTTGCTGATTGTTTTCATCATCAATATTTGATTGACCAGTCATCATGATTTTAGTCTTTTATTTGCCTGGATGACACAAGTGCAAACCACCCTACCCCACCAGCCATCACAACGCGCAGTTTGCGCCACTGCCTGCGCCACCAACCTGTGCGTAGCTTCGTCAGGCCGCCGTTGGCCTCCAGGGCGGTGCGCTCTTCCACGATACGGTTGAGCACCGCCTCGCAGGTGGTGTAGCCCTTGAGGGTCCAGTCCCAGTAGATGGGGTAATGCAACAAAGTGCCAGCCACCAGTTCGTCCAGGCTCAGGCGGCGGGTGCGGCGTTTAAACGCTGTGGCCTGCTCGGCCCGGTCTTCGGTCAGGCCCCAACCGGCATAAAACGGTTGACCATAGGTCACCACCTTTTTGCCGCGCAGCAAGGCATCAAAACCCGTGAGCGAAGTCATGGTGTGCACCTCGTCACATGCCTCTATGCAACTGACCACACTCACCCCTGCTTCTATGTGGTCAGCAAACTGCCGCGCTTGCTGCAAAGCCACCCGGCCCTGGCGGTTACCGCTCAACACATCGGGGTGCGGCTTGTACACAATAAAGGCATCAGGCCGCGCAGTACGCACCGCCTGCAGCAAGCCCAAGTTGGTGCACACGCTGGTGCAGCCCAGGCGAATACTGGCATCGTCTTCTACCTGGCCTGGCACCAGCAGCACCGGGCGACCTTCGTGCGACCAAGACACCGGCTGACGCGGCTCCAGGTTGTATTTGGTGATGCCATGCTCCACCACAAATGCCCGCACGGTTTGCGCACGCTGCAGGTCTTCTGAAGAAAAAGACCGACTGGCCAGCATGACCTCCAGGTCCGATGGCCGCGTGGCGTCAAAGTAAATACCCCGCTCGTCCAGCACCAAAGACTGCGGGCGAATCAAATCCGAGCCTAGGCCCACCGATCGGATAAACCCGTCTTCTATGTGCAGCAAACGAGCCCAGCCACCGCGCGCCACTTCTGCAAGGCCTGCTGGCGGCGAAGCACCCCAGCAAACCACCGTGTCGCCCGGCTTGAGTTCCTTGGCTTGCAAAGCTGTCACCCCGGACACGAAACCCACCAAATTTGAATGCAAGCCGAGCATGGGCTTGATATTGGCAGCCTTCCAGCGCCTGAAGCCCACACCCCAAACCCGCCCAGTGCGCCGAGCACCATGCATGCGGTTGGCCATGTCTTTTTGGCGAACCAACCAATCGATCACATCCGTAATGCCGCCCCGCTGGTGCGTGACCGGGTTCAGGTAACGGGTGTAGTGAATGTAAGCCGCCGCAAACAACTCGCGCACGGAGCGTTGACGTGTTCGCCGGGCCCAAGCCGGTGATTCTTTGCAACGGTCATCCGTGGCGCCCCAGCCTGCATACCAAGGCACCCCAAAGCACACCACAGGTTTGCCGGCTAACAAAGCCTCGAAACCCATGGTGCTGGTGACCACATAGACTTTGTCCATATGCGCCAGAAGGCTCATGGGGTTAACAGCATCGCGCAGCACCACTGTGCGCTCGTCTGGCTGCACTTGCGTTAGATATCCGCCTTTGCGGCCTGAAGACACTTCGGGGTGGGTCTTGACGTAAACAGTGGCGTGTGGGTTTTCTGCCTTGGCCGCCGCCAACATGTCAGCGAACGTTTTGGCCGACGCACCACCCAGCGAAACACTCATGTCTCCCGCTGTTTGGTCAACCACCAATACACGAGGGTATACCGTGTCATTGCGAGCGCAGCGAAGCAATCCCAAATCAAAGTCTGCCGCATGGTTGTACTTACTCAGACCCTTTTCGAGCAACACCCGCAAGGCCTCATCTACCTGAGCCTCATGACCCGTCAACACATCTTCTGAGCTGGCCAGCAAAACCTCCAACTCACTGGGGCGGGTGCTGTCGTAATAAATGCCTGTATCGTCTAGCACCAAGGCCAACCCGGGTGCGGATTGGCCTGTGCCAAACGACCGCAAAAAACCATCCTCGGCTCGTAGCAGTGGTAGGTTCAGTTTTTTAGCTAGCCGATCTGCATTGGCAGCACTCGGCTTGGATCCCCATGCCAATACTGCTTGTGCAGGCGTTTCCGCCACAAGATTGGCTTGCAAAATAAGACCTGTTGTAAATTGACGGCGCAAAGCTGCGCTGCACAATAGATCAGTAAAGCTTAAGTTCAATAGACCCTACCAAATTCATGTGCAAACATCAGAATCTCTCGAGGTTAAGCCACAGGTCTTCGCCTCCCAATTCCAAGCATGCTGCACCATGGTGTCTAGTTCGGCAAACTGGGGCTGCCAGCCCAGCTTTTGGCGCGCAAGAGTGGCGTCTGCCACCAGACGTGCTGGGTCACCGTCGCGGCGGGGGGCGTCTCGCACCTCAATCGGTCTCCCTGTTATGCGCCTTGCGGCGTCAATCACCTCTTGTACCGAAAACCCGTTGCCATTACCTAGGTTGTAGCGTTGGCTACCTGCTCCTTGCACCAGGCTTTGCAGAGCCAGCCAGTGCGCCTCGCACAGGTCGTTAATGTGAATGTAGTCGCGTATGCAGGTGCCATCGGGTGTGTCGTAGTCGCGCCCAAATACCGAAATAAAAGGTCTGCGGCCCGAAGCAGCTTGTAGCACTAGTGGAATCAGGTGGGTCTCGGGGTCGTGCCGTTCACCCAGTTCGCCATCGGGGTCGGCTCCTGCGGCATTAAAGTACCGTAAACACACCGACTTCAGCCCATAGGCGCGGTCGTAGTCTTCTAGTACCTGCTCAATCATCAGCTTGCTGCGCCCGTAGGGGTTAATGGGTGCCTGCGGGTGGCGTTCGTCTATGGGCGTGTACTGAGGCTCACCAAAGGTGGCGGCGGTGGACGAGAAGATAAATTGCTGCACGCCAGCGGCGCGCATAGCGTCAAGCAGATGCAGGGTATTGGCCACGTTGTTTTCGTAGTACATGGCGGGCTGTTGTACCGACTCTCCCACCTGTATGTACGAGGCAAAGTGCATGACAGCATCAAACCGACCAGGCTGCAGCAGTTGCGTCAGTAGGGCCTTGTCAGCCAAGTCGCCTTGCACGAATTCACCGCATAGCACTGCGGCGCGGTGGCCACTGCTTAGGTTGTCGAGTGTGGTCACTCCGCAGCCCAACTGACCTAAACGCTTCACCATGTGGCTGCCAATGTAGCCTGCTCCGCCCACCAACAAAATATTCATACGAGCTAATTGACTTTTTTGAAAACTGTCTCTCTAGGAATTAACTGGCAAGGCACCTAAAGATTATTTGAATTATTCGAAAATGAAGTATTGGATAAGCCAAAAAAACTGAAATAAAATTTATCTGATGTATGCTACCAAGGAAAATACCTAATAATACTACCTAAAAAACTTCGTATTTTTCTTTTGAAACCACTCCAAACATTAGTGGATTTTAATAGATACCTTGGACGTGCATCAAACATGGCAAAATAGCGAGAGGGATCGACATCACGTCTGATGCACTCTCGAAAAAAATAGTCAATCAACCCAACAGTGCTACTGTATGCGCCCCCTTCATCCGAACACGACCCAACCCAGTCTTTTAATCGCTGATGAAAAATCATCGCATTGGACTTGCGAAGCATTTGATAATCCGATTGACGATCTTTTTCATGATACATGTGGAACGCAATATTGTTGTCGAGCAAATTAGAAATGCATAGCCGCCCCAGAGCAGCTCTAAAGCCAACGGAAAGCAAAGGCGCCTTGTAGGGTAGGTCGATTAAAAGACCACGAGACGGAAAAATTAAATTAGCATTCGATGCAAGCCGACACATAAAATCAAAGTCTTCGTATCCATGACCAATATAAGCTTCGCAAAAACCGCCTAAAGCATCGAAGTCAACGCGACGAAATGCCATGACAGAAGATGGAATAGCCCAATGAAGCACAAATTCACGCGAAAAATCAAGGGCGCTATCAATTACGGAGGCAGCACCTGCTTCCTCAATAATTAGCCGACTGCCTGCTTCAGTAAGATAGACACATGGTGCCATTGCCAGTGCATCGCCGGATGTAACCGCCCTCACCAGCGAACGAAACATAGCAAGATCCGGATAAATATCCACATCGACCAGCACCAAAATCGGCGCATAAGCAGCAGCCACCGCTACGTTACGGAGACGAGCAAGTTCTTGGTGCACTCCAGCAGGCTTGACGGAAACAAGTTTGACACCATCAAATGCTGCCATTCGGCGGCGTAACTCACAATCGACAGACCGCCCACGATCGGCGTGACCAATAACGATCTCAAGCTCAGTATTAGCGAGGGTTACCGCTAGGCTTAAAATTCGTTTGAGCAACTGACGATCACGCTGCACGAGGTCGACGATGGTGACAATAGCGGCCTTCGGCATAACACCATTAACCATTAAAACCTCAGCCAGGACTCAATTCATTTCCATGGATCAATTTAAAAGCCTGCGGCATCGACAGACCGGCTCTAATATCATCCAAGAGTGAAGAATTCTGTTGCTTCAATACATGGATCAAGTGCTGCTGCGCTTGACTTCGATCGCCAAAAACAATCGCAGTATTTGCCAGAAATTCCCGCCATCGCCGTTCAGCCAAATCCCACTTTTCAAACTTCTCTGCAACCAATGCGTGATCACGCACAGCCGAAGAAAAAGCCACCAAATCCACCTGCAGATTATCAAGCGCATTAATGGCCTGCACAATTCTTTCGCAATTCTTACCATCGTGATAAGCAAAGAAATCAGTGATCCGCTTACGATATAAAGCACTTGGCTCGGCATTCCGAGCCAACATCTCTTCCACATGATCGATCAACTCGGCCTCATCAAAACAAACCGGTCCGAAACCATCCTCATCATAATCAAAATACCCGGCTTGCAATGTGTGGCCACCGTTGTAAAAACTTTCACGATCAAATTGATAATAAACCACCGGCTTCTGTAAAAAAGCCACTTCAAATGCCACGGATGAAAAATCGGTCACCATTAATGCTGCACGACAAAACCAATCTTGAATTGCGCCTTGGTCATGAGATGCAACATGAACATGATCAGGCAAATCAAACTCCGACAAATAAGGCTGCGTATTAGCATGGGGGAAAAACACAACCCTGTATCCCGCAGACCGTGCCAGAGCTTGCAAGCGCTCGTTGGACAAGAATGAACGCCACGCCTGCGCGTAAGGGCTGGTCATAAATGCTGGGTTACGGCCACGGATATTACCTTCGATGATTTCACCTGATAGCGCTTGACGCCAAGTTGGCATTACCAAAATGATCTTTTCAGTCGGCAATGAATTTTGGCGTCTCAGCAATGCATCATGCCTAGCAAATCCGGTGAGCACGACCTCCTTAGTACTGAATTTATAGCGATTGTTGTCACCCGATATAGATTTATATTCTTCGCGGCCAGCCGTGATAAAGCAGTCAATTTTTTTATTATTTAGCCAACCCGACATATCGTCTTTGGTTACGCCGTGCTGTAAAAACACAATTGATTTCTCTTTCAAAGATCCATCCCGGAAGTAATCCACAACATACTGGTCAATGTGTGAACTGACGATCTTGCTACATTTGCGCAGCGCTGTCTCATGTGCGGTGGAGCCGTAAGCCAGAAGGTCGAACCCCTCTGCCTGAAGTCTGGGCCAATCATGTGATTCCTTGCGCAGCACAAATCGAATTTTCTGATCGGGATGATGCGATCGTAAATAGCGGTAAAGATGCTCAGCGTTGTCGTCAGCCTGCGTGTCCCGATCCATTAGCAACCACGTTCCGTCTTCCTCATGACTAGAAGATTTGCGTGAACTGAAATGTTTGACAATCTGCGCGACCGGCACACCATCTCGGTGCTGCTTGCCTGCAAGGCTTATACGTGCCATCTGTCCATCTAAGCGAACTTGGAGTGTGGCGGCCTCATTGGAAATGGGTAGCCAGACAAAGCGCGCATGGACAAATGTTCTGTCCATAAAGTCATGGCGAGCTGTTTTTAAATACGCCGGTGGTTCATCCCGACCGTCTAGCAGAAACTCTTCAAAAAGAGGCTCACCCGTGTAGTAAACAAGCCTAACTTGCTTTTTGATGGCATCGTAAGCATCGACGTAAACAATTTGGAACGGAGGTCGTTCTCCTTTAAAACAATGCAGCAACCCCACCTTGTGATAGAACCACGCTCCAGCCAAATCAAATTCTAATATTTTCGCGCTATCGATAGCCGAGTAAATTTCATCCATATACAAGACGAAGTTTTTCCGCTGCTCATTCGTTAGTGCTTGTATTCGCTCGGGATGATTGATGATTACTTTAATCTGCCAGATTGTGTGATACAACAACACTCTCTGAACATCTTCAGGAATATAACATTGCTGTCGATCTCTCCAAAACTCTATCAAGCCTTTACAGCCTAAACGCAAAACTTCATCAAAGTAACCAGAGTGATCCCAAGCAGTGTCAAGAGTAGACGTGCCATCATCCCGTTTGCGATAAAAATACTTTGCATCTTTCAAAAAGGCGGCATGGCCCTCACCAGCCAAGCCAAGATAACGACCAACAAAGTGCGCATCTTCAAAACTAGGACGTATTTTTTCATCAAACCGCAATCCCGTTCGGTGGATGATGTCTGTTTCAAAGACTGCTGTTGCGGCTGAAAGTTGTATAAACTTACCTAGCTTTGCAATATTAACTAGTGCGTTTCCTTTGACGAAGCGATAACGCAAGGGGTGGGTGTCCTGAAAAACAGCCGATACCTCTCGATAAAAAATAAGATTCGTTCCAACCATCCTTATAGATTTGGTCTTATTCTTTGTCAGGAACTGATCAATCACCTGAAAATAGTTTGTGGCAACAAAATCATCGGGATCGATGAAAGTTACGAAATCTGTTTCAACATATTCCAGACCCAGATTTCGAGCACTAGCTTGTCCACCATTTTCCTTTCGCAGATAGGTGATATTATCTGGAAAGCGTTGACGCCATTTTTCGATAATTGATGCAGAACTGTCTGTCGAGCCGTCATCCACCATAATGAGATGGATGTGTTCTTTGAAGTTAAGTGTTTGCCTTGTCAGCGTTCTGAAATAATAATCCAGGTATTTTTCGACGTTATAAACGGCAGAGACGACGGCATACTGAAAACTCCCTTTTTTCGATCCCGCCGCAGTGGATAAAAGAGGTGCATCCGGCACACCGCCCCATTTTGCGATGCGCTTACTCAGCATATCCTTGAAGAATAACTTCGGATCACGAACCAGTTTTCTCACCTTCTTATTCATCAGGGTATTTCTTTTCTTATTTAAAGTCCAAAAACAACTTTTGCACTGACCGCAATCTGGTAGATGATTTGCGTCATGTCTTTCCAGAACTGGCGTTGCTTTTCGTCCACCTTGGGCAGCACTAACACCTGGTCACCGGGCTTTACGCTGGCCGACACTACAAAACGGTCGGTTTCTGCTTGTTCAAAGCTGCCATCGCGCCGGGCAATGACCACGCGGGTGTTATCTGCGTTTTGGGTGTAGCCGCCTGCGCGGCGTATGTAATCGTCCAGCGCCAGCTGGCTTTGCCAGGCCACGGCGTTGGGGAACAGCACTTCGCCACTGACCAACACCAAGGCGTCTTGCCGGGGAATGCGCAGCACATCGCCGTTCTCCAGCAACATGTCGCCCTTGTTCTGGTTTTGGGCAATTTGCACTTGGCCCAGGGGTTCGATTTGTTTGGCACGTTCGACCCATTGCAGCGTCAGGTCGGCTTCGTCTTTGCGCAGGCGGGCTTCGTCGCTGCTGCCACTGCGCGCTGTAAGCAAGGCGCTTTCAAGGCTGCGCAGGCTGGTGGCCAACAGGTCTTTTTGGCGTTGTTTCACGCTTTGCCTAAACAGTTGCAGGCTGGTCATATCGGCATTGGGCAGGGGCTGGATGCGTTGCATCAGCGTTTGCAACTTGCTGCCATAGGGCAGCACATATTCTTGCGGGCTGTTGTGCTCGCCCTCTACCCGCACGGTAATGGTGCCGGGCTTTTTGTCGGCGGTAAATTCCACTTCGTCGCCATTACCCACACTAACTTTGGCTGCTTCTTCCAGCGAGTAATACTCGCTGTTGCGTACGGTGCCTGTGTTGCGGGTAATGCGCACGTGGGTGGCTTCGGCACGGGGCTTGGCCATGGCGGCCAGGTCGGCCACGCTGGTGTTTGCCGGGCTGGCGGCAAATTCAAAACGTTTGGCGTTGTCGACCAAACCGCCTACTTTGACGGTGTTTTGCCTTGGGGGTACAAAAAGTACATCGCCATCGGTCAGCTGAACCGATGGCATGGTGCCGTGCAACAAGAAGTCGTACAGGTTAACGCTGCTGCGTAGTTGCTGGCTGCGTTTGACCTGCACTTGCAAAAAGCTGCCGCGCTCAGGGTCGATGCCACCGGCTTGGTCTAGGTAGTTGAGCAGGCTGTCCATGCTGGTGCCGTCATACAAGCCTGGGCGGGCCACATTGCCGCCTACAAACACCCGCACCGGTTGGGCCGCTGCCAGGCTGGCGTAGCTGCGTACGTTGTTGCGGTAGGTTTTGGCCAAGGCGGCGTCTACCCGGCTTTGCAGCTCGTGGTTGCGCACGCCCAGCACATGCACAGGGCCAGCGTTGGGAATAAAGATGTTGCCTTGCGGGTCAACGGTCAGAGCTTGGTCAAAGTCAAAAGCGCCCCACAAGCGCACTTGTACCCTGTCGCCCACGGCCAGCAGGTAGTCCGGGTTAAAGCGGGTAGCGCCTGCGCGGGCAAAGGCGCCCGTGAACAGGCGGGCACCAAAGACATCGCTGGTTTGGTTGCTGCGGTAGTCTTGCTGTTGAGGCGGGCTGGCCAAGGCGGGCTCGGTGGCTGGCTTGGTGGCCGGCGTAGATGTTTGCGCCAGCGCTGGCAGCTGCAGCGCCAGGGCTGATGCAAGGGCCAGTACAAGGTGTTTGGGGTTCATGTGCGGGCTCAATCGGTATGGTCGCGCACCACGGCCAGCAGCAGTTGCGCTGTGCCGGCAAGCAGCAAAAGCACAATCAAGGTCACCAGGCTGTTGTAGAGGCGGCGGGGTTCTTGTGCGTATTCGGGCTGGGTGGGGGCCAGAATGACCGAGACTTTTTTGATGGTGCGCGTGGCTTCGATGCGGCCTTTTTCCAACGCAACGAGTGCGGTTTTGTAGACGTCGTCGGCAAACTTGGCTTGCATTTCAAGGCGTTGGTATTCCTCGACCACGCTGTTGAGGCTTTGACCTTGGGGGGTAGCGAGGCGGCGACGTTCTTGCTGGAGCTGTTTGTCGATGGCCTGAATTTGTTGGTCCAGCATGACCACGCTGGCATGGCTAGGCACAAGGTAGGCCACCAGTGCGCTGCGTTGGGTTTGCAGCTCGGTGCGTTGGGCTTCCAGCTTGGCCACAATGCCTTGCAGGTTTTCTGCGTCTGCTTGCGGGGAGACGAGGCCTTTTTTGTTTTGGTAGCGCAGCACAGCTTGCCGCGCTTGCAGGGCCCGGTCTTGCATTTGCCCCAGTTGCTGCTCCAAAAACTGTACCTGGGTTTGCGCCAAGGTGTGGGCCAGGTGGTTCATGAAGCGCTCGCCTTCTTGCACCAGCAGGGCGGTAATGGCGTGGGCGGTTTGAGCGTCAAAGGCCTGGGCGCGGATGATGAGTACGCCGGCGTAGTCGTCAAAGTCCACGCTGATGCGGCGCAGGTAGTATTCGTGAAACTTTTCAGCAGGGGTGTCTTTGAACCAGAGGGCTGAGATGGGGTCGTGCCCCCAGCCGCTGTAGTGGCTGCGCAGGTCAAGTTTTGCGTCCAGCGCTTTGAGCATGTCGATAGACAAGAGGTGGTCGCGAAGCAAGAGTTCGTCGGCACGGCTGCTGCTGCCTGCACCGGACAGCAGACCAGACAGATCCATGCTTTGGCCTGCGTTCAGGTCGGTGCGCTGGATGATGACGTGGGCTTCGGAGACATACCGGTCCGAAGCCAGCGCCAGCCAATACACAGCAGCCAACGCCCACAACAGCAGAGCGGCACTCAAAATACGGTGGCGCAGCAAGGGTTGCAGGCGGGGGTGTTGCAGGAGGTTGAGGCGCATTTACTGGGGCAAACTGGCTTTGTAGGCCTGTAGGGCATCGTCAATCTGGTCAAACCAGTGCGCTTGCCCGTTGTGTAGCCAGATGCCCGACTGACAAAAGGTTTTGAGGGTGCTTTCGCCGTGGGCGACCATGATCAGGCCCGCACGGTTGGCCAGTGCTTTGAAGGCGTTGGCTGCTTTTTTACGAAAGGCGGCGTCGCCAGCGGCGGTGACTTCGTCGCTGATGTAAACGTCAAAATCAAAAGCCAGGGACATGGCAAATTGCAAGCGCGACTTCATGCCACTGGAATAGGTTTTGACGGGTTCGTCAAAGGCGGGGCCGATTTGGGCAAAGTCTTGCATGTAAGCAATGCGGTCGGCCATGTCGTGTTCATGGCCATGGATGCGGCACACAAATTTGGCGTTTTGCCGTCCCGTGAGCGAGCCTTGCAGGCCTCCGCCAAAGCCCATGGGCCAGGAAACACTGCATTGGCGCTGTACCCGGCCTTTGTTGGCTTGGTCTACCCCGCCAATGATGCGCAGCAAGGTGGATTTGCCCGCACCGTTGCTGCCGATCAGGCCAACATTGACTTTGGCCGGCAGCTTGAGGTTGACGCCTTGCAAGACCCAGGGGCCGGGGCCGTGGTCAGTCATGTAGCGTTTGTGAACGTCTTGCACCCGGATCATTGCGTGACGAGTTTGAGGGCGAAGCGCCGGTGCAGCAGCAGACCGGCAAAGGCGAGCACCAGCGCGCTGGCATACAAGTAAGACAGGCTGACGCCTTCTGCGGCGTGGTAGTGGCTGGCGTAACCCAAGCGAGCAAGCTCTACCCCATGGGCAACGGGGTTGTAAAGCAACCAGTCGCGGTAGGGTTGTGGGATGCCGGTCAGGGGCAGAATGACACCAGAGAGCATGTACAAGGGCATCATGGCCATGCCAAAGAGGCGGCCAAATTCCAAAAACAGCTCTGTGGCAACGCTGGTGACCAAGCCCAGGCCCAAGCCAAAAAGCCACAGGCCTGCCAAAGCAAGCATCATGAGCAAGGGGTCGTTGGGAATGATGTTGTGACCGAGCAGGGCCAGACCTGCCAGCATGACGAAGATGACGAGGGTCATTTCAAACCCTTCCAGGAAGCTGCGGACCAATACCGTGTCTGCGGGTTTGACTTGGCGGTAGGCAAACAGCGAGCGGTTGGCGCCGACGGCATTCATGGCCTGGGTGGCAGTGCGACGAAACAGGAAAAAGCCGAGCATGCCCAGCGTGATCCAGAGCATGACATCGATACCGCCGATGGTGCGGGCCCTGATGACGGTATAGAGGTACAGCAGGTAGCTGACGTGGAAAACCGGTTCGGCCAAAAGCCAGAACCAGGCCCCCCGACGCGCGCCAACACGGGTAAGCGCTTCACGCAGAAAAAGCGCTTTCCACACCGCAAAGGTGACGTTGACAGGTTGGCGGCTGGACAGAGCGTTCAAAGTGTTTCGGGCAGGCTACCGCAGTGCAAACAGCGTTTGCACAAATGGGATTCAGATTTTTGGGGGACTGAACGCGCCGTTTAAAGGCGCTTGCTGCTCGGGCGGGCTGAGAGCTCGTTCAGGCGCAGGAGCACTTGGCTCTGTAGCTCCTTGAGCTGCTCGGCATCAAGGGCATTCACATCCAGACGCACCTTGTTGTTGACAAGGGGGCGGCCCAGATAGGCTTCAAGAACGGCAACAACTTGCGCACGGGGCAGCGATATGCCCACCAACCATCTGCGCACAGCCTCTGCCGTAACGATCACTTCGCCTTTGGAAAAAATGTCCAGCTCCCGCGCCAGAAAGGCGGCGGTGACGTTCTGTCCAAATTTTTTCTTGAGCGCATCGCGCAAGGTTTGCGCAAAGGCTTCGGGCGTTGTGTTCATGATGAACGAGTGGCTGTGTTATGCCACTCGAATCTATGTCGTTATCTTTTCTAAATTCCAATATTTATTGGAAAGTTATGACGCCAAGCTTTCTTGCACCAAAAAATTAATAAAAACATATCCCGATTTGGGATATTCGGTTTCAGGATCAAACATTGGTGGAAATGTTGATCTCAAACCGGCAAGATTTACTGCGCACCAGACTCAAGCAAATTCGCTTGGATAAAGGTATTCGTCAGTCCGATTTGGCCAGCGCTTTAGGCCGCCCGCAGAGCTATGTAGCGAAATTTGAGTCCGGGGAAAAGACCCTGGGTTTTATTGAGGTGTTGGACATATGCCACGCCCTCAAGTGCAGCCCTGTTACCTTGACGCGCTTGCTGATGAAATAAAGAGCACTGGTAATGCACTCAATCTTGTTCAGTAAAACGTTCAAACACCTGCTTGAGCTCGTGCATCCATCGGTACTTGTCTGGCTCAGACGCAAAGCTGGCCTCGATACTGTTAGCGGCCAGACGATAGGCCTGAGGAGCGCCCAGCTGCAGGGCGGCAAAGGTTTGCAGGTAGTTCTCCAGCAGGTAACCGCCAAAGTACGCAGGGTCGTCAGAATTGATGGTCACACACACGCCCGTCTCCAACATCTGGCCCAGGTTGTGCTCGGACAAATCCTTGAACACACACAGCTTGAGGTTGGACAGAGGACACACGGTCAGCGGCATCTGCGTGTCGACCAAACGCTGCATGAGCGCAGCGTCGTGGATAGACTGCACACCGTGGTCGATGCGCTCGACCTGAAGCACATCCAGCGCGCTCCACACATAGGCGGGCGGCCCCTCCTCGCCCGCATGCGCCACCACATGAAGATCCAGTTCGCGGGCACGTGCAAAGACGCGGGCAAACTTTTCGGGTGGATGCCCCACCTCGCTGGAATCGAGCCCCACACCGATGAAGTGCTCGCGCCAGGGCAAGGCTTCCTCCAGGGTTTCCAGCGCATCTTCTTCGGACAAGTGACGCAAAAAACACAGGATCAGGTCTGCACTGATGCCCAGCTGCGTTTGCGCGTCGCGGCAGGCTCGGCTCAGGCCCTCAATGACGGCGCCCATGGCGACGCCACGCGCCGTATGGGTTTGCGGGTCAAAGAACAGCTCGGCACGAACAATGCCATCGGCCTTGGCACGCTCGAAATAGGCCCATGCCATGTCGTAGAAATCCTGCTCGTGCAGCAAGACGCTGGCCCCGGCGTAGTACAGGTCCAGAAAACTCTGCAGATTTGTGAAGGCGTAAGCCGCACGTAGCGCCTCAACGCTGGTGTAGGGCAGCTGCACACCATTACGCTTGGCCAGCGCAAAAATCATTTCGGGTTCGAGCGAACCTTCAATGTGAATGTGCAACTCGGCCTTGGGCATGGCCCGTAGCAATTCGGGCATGCGGCGCGGGTCAATGGCGTGGACTTTGAACATGGGGCACTCCAGAAAAAAGGGCTGCCGAAGCAGCCCTTGTTCAGACACTCAGAGGCAGATCACTTGCCGCTGGGGATCTTGCCTTCCACGCCCTTGACGTAGAAGTTGATGCCGCCGAGGAACTTGTCATCAGCCACAGCGTCCTTGGCCAACACTTCCTTGCCGTCCTGACCCACGATCGGGCCTTTCCAGATTTCGAAGCTGCCGTCTTTCAGGCCAGCCTTGACTTCGTCGAGTTTGGCCTTGGCGTCAGCGGGTACATCGGCTGCGACGGACACGAAGTCGATCGCACCTTCTTTGACGCCCCACCAGGCGGCCTGGTTACCTGCCCACTTGCCTTCAAGCGCTTCACGCACGGCCTTGACGTAGTAAGGACCCCAGTTGATCACAGCAGAGCCCAGGTGGGCTTTGGGACCGTAGGCGCTCATGTCGCTGTCCCAGCCGAAGGCACGCTTGCCCATTTTTTCGGCGGTTTGCAGCACGGCGCTGGAGTCGGTGTTTTGCATCAGCACGTCAGCGCCGCCGTTGATCAGAGCGGTAGCGGCTTCTGTTTCTTTTGGTGGGTTGAACCACTCGTTGACCCACACCACTTTGGTCTTGACCTTGGGGTTGACCGACTGGGCACCCAGGGTGAAGGAGTTGATGTTACGGATCACCTCGGGAATTGGGATGGATGCGACGACGCCCAGAGTATTGGATTTGGTCATCTTGCCAGCCACCACGCCAGCCATGTAGGCGCCCTGGTAGGTGCGGCTGTCGTAGGTGTTCATGTTGGCGGCTTGCTTGTAGCCGGTGGCGTGCTCGAACTTGACGTCAGCGGTATCGGCTGCGACTTTGAGCATCGGCTCCATGTAACCAAAGGTGGTGCCAAAGATCAGCTTGTTGCCTTGGGATGCCATGTCGCGGATCACACGCTCGGCATCAGCGCTCTCGGGGACGTTTTCCACAAAGCTGGTGACCACTTTGTCACCAAATTCTTTTTCCACGGCTTTGCGGCCGTTGTCGTGTGCAAAGGTCCAGCCACCGTCACCCACAGGGCCCACATAGGCGAAGGCCACTTTCAGGGGCTCGGCCTTGGCGGGCGCTGCAGCAGCAGGCGCCTCTTCTTTTTTGCCACAGGCCACCAGGGCAGCAGCTGTTACTGCTGTCAGTGCCACCATCTTGATGATGGAACGCTTGGAAAAGTCAGTCATGTCAGTTCCTTTGAGAACGAAGTAAAAAAAGCAGACAACCGGCGCATTATGAACCGGGATGGAACGGTTTCCCCAAAGAGGCCGGCATGTTGATCCGGATCCAGGTCGGGTTACGTGAAATCAGCGCCAGCACCACGATGGTGGCCACATAGGGCATGGCCGTCAATGCCTGGCTGGGAATATCCACCCCCTGGCCCTGCAAATGAAACTGCAGCATGGTGACGCCGCCGAACAGGTAAGCACCAAGCAAAACGCGTGCCGGGCGCCAGGTGGCAAAGGTGGTCAGCGCCAGGGCAATCCAGCCCTTTCCTGCCACCATGCCTTCAACCCACAAGGGCGTGTAAATCACCGAGATATAGGCGCCGGACAGACCACACAGCGCCCCCCCCACGACCACGGCCAACAGCCTGATGCGGCGCACTGGATAGCCTAGTGCATGCGCCGATTCGGGCGATTCGCCCACCGCACGCAGGACCAGGCCTGCGCGACTCCTGTACAAAAACCAGATCAACCCCAAAGCCAAGGCCATGGCCACGTACACCATCGGATGCTGCTTGAACACGGCCGTCCCGATCCACGGCAGATCGCCCAGAACAGGGATGGAAAAATGGGAGCGCTCAGGCAGTTTTTCCTGCACATAAGCAATACCTGCAAAAGCCGAGAAGCCCACACCAAACAAACTCAGGGCCAGGCCCGTGGCGTACTGGTTGGTGCCCAGCCAAATGACCAGCGCAGCAAAAATGGCAGCCATGAAAGCGCCCGCCCCCATGCCTGCGGCGAAGCCCAGCCAGTCGTTGCCGGTGTGCACCACGGTGGCAAAACCGGCAATGGCGGCGCTCAGCATCATGCCCTCGGCTCCGAGGTTGACGATGCCCGCTTTTTCATTGATCAACAGGCCCAGGGCCGCCAGCGCCAGCACAGTGCCGGCGTTGAGGGTTGAAGCCATCAGGAGTGCGTAGGTTTCCATCTCACTGTGCTCCTTGCTTGCGCACCCAGCGCAGACGGTACATCACCAAGGTGTCGCAGGCGAGCAGGCAAAACAGCAACAAGCCCTGGAACACACCAGTGATGGATTTGGGCAAGCCAATGCGCGATTGCGCCAGCTCACCGCCGATATAAAACATGCTGAGCAAGATGGCCGAGAACACCATGCCCACCGGATGCAAACGCCCGACAAAAGCCACGATGATGGCGGCAAAGCCATAGCCTGCCGGCACATAGGGCGTGAGCTGCCCTATGGGCCCGGCCACTTCCAGCGCGCCAGCCAGGCCCGCCGCACCGCCAGACACCAGCAGCGCCGTCCACAAGGCTTTGCGCGAAGAGAAGCCCGCGTAGCGCGCGGCATCGGGCGCCAGCCCGCCCACCTGCTGGGCAAAACCGGCACGGGTTTTGAACAAAAACACCCACAGCAGGCCGACACCTGCAAGTGCGAGCAAGAGGCCCATGCTGACACGGGAGCCACTCATGAGGCGGGGCACCAGGGTGACCGCCTCAAAGGTCTTGGTTTGAGGGAAGTTGTAGCCGGCAGGATCTTTCCACGGGCCATACACCAGGTAACCCAGAACCATCTGCGCGACGTACACCAGCATCAGGCTGACCAGGATTTCGCTGGCATGAAAACGGTCGCGCAACAAGGCCACCAGACCTGACCAGAGCATGCCGCCAGCTGTGCCCGCGAGCAAAACAGCAAGCACAATGAACCGACTGGACTGCGGATCGGCCATCAGCGCCACGCCCGAAGCGAAGATGGCGCCCATGACGAATTGCCCTTCGGCACCGATGTTCCAGACGTTGGAGCGAAAACACACCGCCAGGCCCAGCGCAATGATCAACAGCGGCGTGGCCTTGACCATCAGTTCACCCAGGGCGTAAGAACTTTTGACAGGCTCCCAGAAAAACATTTGCAAGCCGCGCACCGGGTCCTTGCCCAATGCAGCAAACAAAATCATGCCCACAACGACGGTCAGTGCCAGCGCCAACAGGGGCGATGCCCAGGTCCACAAACGTGAGCGCTCAGCGCGTGGTTCAAACCGCAACATGATCACCCTCCCACAAACCGCTCATCCACTCTCCAATCGTTTCGGTGCTGGCCTGACTGCGCGGCAAACTGGGGGACAAGCGACCCTTGGCAATCACATGCAGACGATCCGCAATTTCAAACAACTCATCCAGCTCTTCGCTGACCACCAGCACAGCACAGCCGGCATCGCGCAGCGCCAGAATTTCGGCCCGAATCTGCGCCGCTGCGCCCACGTCCACCCCCCAGGTGGGCTGCGAAACAATCAACAACCGGGGTTGAGCACTGATCTCGCGGCCCACGATGAATTTCTGCAAATTTCCACCAGACAAAGATCGGGCGGGGGCATGTGCTCCAGCGGCCTTGACCTTGAAGCGGGCAATGATGTCCTGCGCCTGAGCCTGCAACTTGCCGCCCTGGATCCATCCGCTTTTGCTGACCGACTCGGTCCGCGTGAGCAACAGGTTGTCCGCCAGGCTCATGCTGGGCACAGCGCCACGCCCCAGACGCTCTTCGGGCACAAAGTGCAAGCCCAGTTTGCGACGGTGCGCAGGTCCCATGTGAGCGACGGCCTGCGCGCCCATCCGGATGCTCTCGCGCGGAGCACGGGTGTCCTCGCCCGATAAAGCCCACATCAACTCTCGCTGCCCGTTGCCAGACACACCGGCCAGACCCACCACTTCGCCGCTGCGCACCTGCAGGTCGATGCCATTGAGATTCACGCCAAAAGGATCTTCGGTTTGCAGGCTCAGCGCTTTCACATCCAGCACAACAGCTCCCGCCTCGCGCGGCACTGGGGCCAGCGCGGGTGGCTCTGCGCCAATCATCAGTCGACTCAGACTGGCGTTGGACTCTTCACGTGGATCACATGTTCCTGTCACTTGCCCGGCCCGCATGACGGTGCAGGCACTGCACAACGCACGAATTTCGTGCAGCTTGTGGCTGATGTAGAGCAAGCTGCAGCCCTGCTCAACCAGTCTATGGAGCACCACAAACAACTTCTCAACAGCCTGCGGCGTCAGCACCGAAGTGGGCTCATCGAGGATCAACAGCTTGGGGTCCGTCAACAAAGCGCGAATGATTTCGACGCGCTGCATTTCACCCACGCTCAGGGTATGCACCGGACGCGCCGGATCAATATCCAAACCGTACTCGCCCGCCTTGGCTTCGATGCGCCGCGTGACCTCGGCCAAAGCCATGGACTTGTCCAGGCCCAGCCATACATTTTCGGCCACGGTCAAGGTGTCAAACAGGCTGAAGTGCTGGAACACCATGCTGATGCCCAATTTACGCGCCTGTTGTGGATTGCGTATGTGCACCGGCTGGCCATTGAACAGCACCTGCCCCTCGTCGGGCTTGACCGAGCCGTAGATGATTTTCATCAAGGTGGACTTGCCCGCACCGTTTTCGCCCAGCACGGCATGGGCCTGCCCTGGCAATACGGTCAGCGACACATCACGGTTGGCCACCACGCCGGGGTAGCGCTTGGTGATGCCTTGCAAAGACAATAAAGGTGTGGACATGGTTTATTGCTCTTTGGTTGTCGGTAATTGGGTCGCGCAGGTTTTGATCTGCTCGCGCAACCAGCGTGCGGCCACCGAAGCATGGCTGCGTTCGTGCCACAACTGGTAGTACCGCATGGGCGGAAACGGCACCGGGCAGGAAAGCATGCTTAGCCCTGGCAAGGCTTGTGCGCCTTGCAAAAAACGCTGGCAATACTGTCGACCGGTGGTCAGAACAAGCAAGCTTGATGCCACCATGCGCGGCATCAGACCAAAGTGGGCGCAACGTGCAGCGATATTGCGCACCAAGCCTGCACGGTCCAAGTGTTCATCGATCACGCCACGCCAGCCCGGATAGGCCGGTGTAGGTGCTATGTGATCACAGCTGAGCCACTCATCTTGAGACCAACCGCGTCGCACTGCGGGATGGCGTTCGCTGACGAGGCACACCACTTCATCTTCAAACAATTGAGCACGGTGCAGCTCTTCACTGGGTTCGGCCCAGTTACCAATCACCACATCGACCAAACCCTGCCCAAGGTCATGGGCATAACGGGCCTGCGCCGACAAGGCGTGCACTTCGACACGACACTGCGGCGCCAGCGATTTGAGGCGCGACACCACCGCAGGCAAAAACAACGGGTCCAGCGTATCGCTGGCGGCAATGCGAAACACTTCCTGGGCCTGTGCCGGGTCGAACGGTTTATCAGGCATGAACAGTTGTTCGGCCGACTGCAGAATCTGCGTCACCGGCTCCAGCATCTTGAGTGCAGCATCCGTAGGCACCATGCCTGTGCCTGCACGCACCAAAATCGGATCACCCGTGAGTTCGCGCAAGCGACGCAAAGCCGTCGACACCGCTGGCTGTTGCTGGCCAAGGCGGAGGGCGGCTTTGGAAACACTGCGTTCGATGAGCAAGGTATGAAGCGTCCGTATGAGCTGGAGGTCAATCTTGTCGAAAAGATGCGCTGGCTTCATATCGAAATTCCGATAGATGGTATGTCTCGCAGCCCATGAACGGGCACGGACTTTGCCCTAGCATGCGTCGACACTCAGGAAAAACCCGCATGTCGAACCCACCTCTTACTCCTCTTGTTGTGGCTCCACTGCGCTTCATGCACCGTGGCACTTTTATGCAGCTGGAAAATGTACCACCAGATCGCACCCTGCTGGACCTGCTTCGAGAAGACTTGCGCCTAACCGCCACCAAGGAGGGTTGCGCCGCTGGGGACTGCGGTGCCTGCACCGTGGTGGTGGCCGAAGCCACCGAAGATGGCCAGAGGCTGCAATGGCGCGCCATCAACAGCTGCATCAAACCCGCCCACGCCATTGATGGTCTGGCGCTGTGGACAGCAGATGATCTGGCACAGACGGACGGTACCTTGCACCCGGTGCAACAAGCCATGGTGCAGCACCACGGATCGCAGTGCGGTTTTTGCACACCGGGTGTGGTCATGAGCCTGTTTGGCCTGTACCAGCGCCAGGTGGCCTGCGGTGGCCAAGTGGACAAACACAGCGCACAGGAAGCCCTGTCGGGCAATTTGTGCCGCTGCACCGGCTACCGCCCAATCGTGCAAGCAGCCTGCTCGCTCCAGGCCCAAGCCGGCCACAGGGTGGACGAAGCTGCTGTGGCCCAGAGCCTGCACAGCCTGCCGCCTCGGCAAGACAAGCAGACCGCCTACGAGTTGCCCACCGACCTGGACAGCTTGCTGCAGGCCCGAGCCGCGCACCCCCAGGCCCAGCTGATCGCAGGCGCCACGGACGCAGGACTGTGGATCACCCAGGGACTGAGGGCCATGCCGCACATCATCGACCTCAGCCGGGTGCGCGCGTTGCGGCGCGTGGAGACTTACCGCCACCACATCGCCATCGGCACCGCCGTCACCCTGCAGGATGCGTTCAAGGCCCTGGCTGCGGAACGCCCGACCATCGCCGCCTTTGCCGAACGCTTTGCAGGATCACCCATCCGCCAGTCCGGCACGCTGGGCGGCAATGTGGCCAACGGCTCACCGATTGGCGACAGCATGCCCCTGCTGATCGCCCTGGGCGCGCAAGTCATCCTCATGGCCTGGCGCCGTGGCCGCCAGGTGTACCGCCATGTCCCGCTCGAAGCGCTCTACACCGGCTACCGACAGAATGTGATGGCCCCCGACGAGGTGCTGGCCTGGATCGTGGTGCCCCGCCCCAGCCCCGGCGAATGGCTGGGGGCCTACAAGATCAGCAAGCGCCAGGAAGACGACATCTCGGCCGTGTGCCTGGTGCTGCAAATGCAGCTGAGCCAGGAAACACCGCCGCGCATCGAGCAGGTGTGCATCGGCGCAGGCGGCGTGGCGGCCACGCCTGTGCGCGCCCATCGGACCGAAGCCCAGTTGCGCGACCATGCCTGGACGGCAGATACGCTGGCTCAAGCCCAAACCACGCTGCAAAACGAGTTCAATCCGATCAGCGACCTGCGTGCCAGCGGCGAGTACCGACGCCGCGTGCTGGGCGCCCTGCTGCACCGGGCCTGGCTGGAAAGCACTGGTCAAGACCAGAACACCCGACTGGAGACGCTGGCATGAACAAGAGCCCCCCCCATTTTCACGAAAGCGCTGCCGCCCAGGTCCAGGGCCGCGCTGATTACATCGACGACCTGCCCCGTCTCGAAGGCCTGCTGCATGCGGCCCCCATCCTCAGCCCTGTGGCCCATGGGCAATTGCTGCAGCTCGATGCTCAGGCGGCATTGCAGGCCCCGGGGGTGGTCGGCATCGTCACCGCGCAGGACATCCCCGGCGACCCGGTGCTGGCCACTTATGTGCACGACGAATCCATTTTTGCCGGCCCCGAACTGGCCCATGTGGGACAAGTGATCGGCCTGGTGGTGAGCGAGAGCCACCGCAGCGCACGCCACGCCGCGCAAAAGCTCGTCAAGCTGCAAACCCGCTCCAGCCCGCCTGTGCTGCACGCCCGCCAGGCCCTGCAGGCAGGCCTTTTCGTCCTGCCCACAGTTCAGGTCCAGCGCGGCCAGGCCGAGCAGGCCTTGCAGGCCGCACCCCACCGCCTGAGCGGCAGCCTGGACATTGGCGGGCAGGAACACTTTTATCTGGAGAGCCAGATCACCCGCGCAGAACCCCAGGAAGGTGGGCAATGGCTGATCCACAGCAGCACCCAGCACCCCGGAGAGGTGCAGCACTGGGTAGCCCACGCTTTGGGTATTGCCCTGCACCAGGTGCGGGTGGTCTGCCGCCGCATGGGGGGTGGCTTTGGCGGCAAGGAAACCCAGGCAGGGCACCTGGCCGTCTGGGCCGCGCTGGCTGCAAACAAATTGAGGCGCCCCGTGCAGATGCGCCTGGACCGGGGCGACGACTTTGTGATCACCGGCAAACGCCATCCCTTCAGCCACGATTGGCAAGTCGGGTTTGATGCGCAGGGCCGAGTGCTCGCTCTCGATGCCGTGCAGCTGGCGCACTGCGGTCACAGCGCCGACCTGAGCGGTCCGGTGTCTGACCGCACCATCTTCCACACCGACAACGCCTACTACCTGAGTGATGTGCGCATCACCTCGCACCGCTGCAAAACCCACACCCAGAGTCACACCGCCTACCGCGGTTTTGGCGGCCCGCAAGGGGTGCTGCTGATCGAAACCCTGATGGGCGACATGGCCCGCCACCTGGGGCTGGACGCGCTGGATGTGCGGCTGGCCAATCTGTATGGCATAGGGGAGCGCGACACCACCCCCTACGGCATGCAGGTCGAAGACAACATCCTGCACCCCCTGATGACACGGCTGGCCACAGACTGCGGCTACCGCCAGCGCCGCCAGGCCATTGCGGACTGGAACGCCACCCACAGCGTCATCAAAAAAGGATTGGCCCTGACGCCCGTCAAATTCGGCATCAGCTTCACCGCCACCCAGTTCAACCAGGCGGGGGCCGTGGTCTCGGTCTACACCGATGGCAGCGTGCGCGTGAACCATGGCGGCACCGAAATGGGCCAGGGCCTGCACACCAAGGTTTGCGCCGTTGTAGCCCAGGTGCTGGGCCTGCCTGCCAGCCATGTGCTGCCCAGCGCCAGCGACACCGCACAAGTGGCCAATGCCAGCGCCACTGCCGCCTCCAGCGGCACCGACCTCAACGGTCGCGCCGCAGAGCGCGCAGCCCTGCAGGTGCGCACCAACATCGCCCAGTGCCTGGCGCAGGCCGACGGTTGCATGGTCGACGACGTGCGCTTTGCCGATGCGCAGGTGCACACGCCCACACGCATCCGCCGCTTTGATGAAGCCGTGCAATACGCCTACGGGCAGCGGGTGCAGTTGTGGAGCGACGGGTTCTACGCCACCCCCAAAATCCATTACGACCGTCAGACCTTGAGCGGCCGCCCCTTTTATTACTTTGCCTACGGCGCGGCCTGCAGCGAAGTGGCCATCGACACCTTGACGGGCGAATACCGCGTGCTGCGCACCGACATCCTGCACGACGTGGGCCATTCGCTGCACCCCGAGATCGACATCGGACAGATCGAAGGCGGCTTTGCCCAAGGCCTGGGCTGGCTCACCACCGAAGAACTGGTCTGGAACGACAAGGGCGAGCTGCTCACCAAGGGAGCCAGCACCTACAAGATACCCACCGCCGCCGACATGCCTGCGCAGCTGAACATCGCTCTGTGGCCCGAACCCAATCACGAGGACAATGTGGGTGGCAGCAAAGCTGTGGGCGAGCCGCCTTTCATGCTGGCCATCAGCGTGTACGAAGCCCTGCGCGACGCCATCGGCAGCACCTGCGACAGCAACACCCCCATCCGTCTGGACACCCCGGCCACCCCCGAGCGGGTGCTGCGTGCCCTGCAAGCCCTGAAACAACCATGAACTTCACCCACCTCCAGGCCTGGCGCGCCGCGCTGCTCTGGTTTCCCGAACCCGGCACCCCACGACTGCAACACAGCAGCGACGGCCTGCTGGTGACCGGCTGCGATGCACAGGGCCGCCTGCGCGTGGTGGCTGTGGGCGATCACGCCACGCTGGCTGCACAGTACGCCGATGTGCCCGTCACCCACTGGCCCGGTCTGTGCATTGCCCCCGGCTTTGTCGATTTGCATGTGCATTACCCCCAGACCGATGTGATCGCCTCGCCTGCCGATGGCCTGCTGCCCTGGCTGGAGCACTACACCTTTCCGCACGAACAACAGTTTTCCGACTCACAGCACGCCCAAGAGGTCGCAGGCTTTTTTCTGGACGAGCTGCTGCGCAACGGCGTGACCACCGCGCTGTGTTTTGCCACCGCCCACCCCGGCTCGGTCGACGCCTTCATGTCCGAAGCACAAAAACGCCGCCTGCGCATGATCGCGGGCAAGGTGCTGCAGGACCGCTTCAGCCCCGATGGTCTGCGCGACAGCGACACTGCACTCAGCCTGCGCCAGACCGAAGAGCTGATCCGGCGCTGGCACGGCGTGGACAGGCTGGGCTACGCCATCACCCCGCGCTTTGCCCCCACCAGCACCCCGCAGCAGCTGCATGGCGCGGGCGAGATCGCTGCGCAACACCCGGACGTGTGGATCCAGTCTCATGTGGCCGAGAACCTGGACGAGGTGCGCTGGGTGCACGAACTCTTTCCACAGGCGCGCAGCTACCTGGACGTGTACCAGCAAGCCGGCCTGCTGCGCGAACGCGCGGTGTACGCCCACTGCATCCATCTGGACGAGACCGACCGCCGCTGCATGCACGAGACCGGCGCCGTGGCAGCCGTCAGCCCCACCAGCAACCTGTTTCTGGGCAGCGGCTTTTTTGACTATGCCGAGGCCGATCGCACCGGCCTGCGCTATGGCCTGGCCAGTGATGTGGGAGGCGGTACCAGCTTCAGCCCCTTCCAGACCATGCATGCGGCCTACACCGTGGCCCGCCAGAGCGTGGGCCGCCCAGGTCTGAGCTTGGCGCCGGAACATCTGTGGTGGCAACACACCGCAGGAGCCGCGCAAGCCCTGGGCCTGAATGACGTGGTGGGCAACCTGCTGCCTGGCTGTGAAGCCGACTTCATCGTGCTCGATCCGCAGGCCACGCCACTGCTGGCAAGGCGCACATCACAAGCCGAGACACTGGCTGAGTGGCTGTTTGCCATGATGGTGCTGGGCGACGACAGGCTGGTAGCGCACACCGTGGTGCAGGGACATATCAACCCACAACACTGAGGCCCTGCGCATCACCGACAATATGGCATGACTTCGTCTTCCGTCACAGGCCTCATTCACGACCCTGCTGCCAGCCAGCGTGAGTCGGTACGCAAGGCCATTGCCCAGTTCCAGCAACGCCTGCAGGAGGCGGGACTCGATTTCCGCGACCCGCCTGAAGAACCCACTTCGTGCTGCGGCCGTGGCTGCCATGGCTGCGTCTGGGAAGGCTACGAAGCCGCTTTGACCTGGTGGTATGAAGAAGGTGGAGAACTGCTCGCTGGCTGAGGGCTCAACGAGTCAGGTCTGAATGCAGGTGTTTTCCGGCTTCTCGCCGGGTCAAACCAGACAATTGAGGGGCGTGTTGCCTTAAAAAATTACGCACTGCATCTGGCTGCGCACGTGCATGATCGCGCAAAGCCCAGCCAATGGCTTTGCGGATGAAGAAATCCTTTTCATCCGCCAGCGTCAGTGCATAGCGAAACAAGCGCTGTTGATCTGTCTGCGATTTCCAGCCCAACTGGTGAAGCATGGCCACGCGGCGCACCCACAAGTGCGGGTGCGTCAGGCAGACATCCATATGGGTTTGCACTTTCGGTTGCTTCAGGCGTTCGCGCAGCAAGATGTCACCTACCACGCCCGCCAGTCCATCCACCGTATCCCACCAGGAATCTGTCTGCACCAGCTGCAGGATGCGAGGTAAGGCGTGTACATCCAAACGCTTGTGGTGCCTGGCCAGCAGATCGATGGCCACATACCGAAACTCCCGCTCGGGCAGACGCCACAGGGCCTCGGCCAGCGCAAGCCATTCGACCTGCCCCCAAACACTCAAGCGCGGCAAACCACGCAGCGCCTGCCGCCTTGGCGTGGCGCGGATACCCAGGAAAGCGAACTGGTCCAGCATGTAGGCCTGCATGGGCACAGCCTGCTGTGCGTTGGCCAACGGACGCAAAGCCTCCTCAATGGCACGCACAACAGTCTGTACTGTTGGATGTCCATCGGCGGCCGCCTCAGAACGACTGGGGGCTATTGTTGGACTCAGAAAGGACTTGGGCGCAGACATGCCCCCAATTGTGGCTCAGGCGCCCGCGAGTGAGCGCAACGCTTCGGGGTTGGTCAGCTGCAGGATGCGGCCTCGGCCGCTGATCAGCTCGCTCTCACGCAACTGGCGAAGGATGCGCGAAAAGGTTTCGGGAGCGATGCCCAATTGCGTTGCAATGATGCGTTTGCGCTCGTTCAAATAAACCTGCAAACGCTTGGTCGCTGGGTCTTGCTCGGCATGGCGCAGCAACCATTCAGCGCAACGGGCATCGGCATCCTTGGCCAGGCGGCTGACGGCAAGTTCCACTTGTTGGCGCTGGGAGCGGGCCAGATCTCGCATCAGTTCCCGCGAAGCTGCAGGCCAGGTTTTGCAGCGGGACTGAAAATCCTTGAGGGCGATTTTTTCGACCTTCACATCGGTATCCGCAACCACATCCACCAAATAGGGCTCATCGAGCACCACAGAAGCGGCCTCGATCCACAGCGGGCCTTCTTGCTGGCCCAACTGGTGCACCATGCCAGTCTCATCCATCAGCCCCAGGCGAATTTGGCCTTCTTGCAGGTGCCAGACCCCATCGGCCGTTTGGCCACGGTGAATCAGCACCGTGCCCGCCGGCAGGATGAGCGCTGTGTCGGCTTGTGGGGATGTTGCAAGTCGTGCCATGCGACTGAATGTGCCACGCCAGACCCCTCGCAGTTTTGATGCACATCAACCCATGGGCAACCGCCGCAGTGACGTACCATGGCGCCCATGAGCACTTTGTTGATCCACCGCGCCCGCTGCATTGCCACCCAGGACGATGCCCAGACCGAACTGCAAGACGCCTCCATCCTGATCCGGGATGGGCTGATCGAGCGCATCTTCAAAGCGGACGAGCCGCTCGACGCCTGGCTGGCCCCGGGCGCAGCAGACGAAGTGATTGATGCCCGCAAGCACGTCGTGATTCCGGGCATGGTCAATACGCACCACCACATGGTGCAGTGCCTGACGCGGGCCATTCCCGGTGTACAAAACGCGGAACTGTTTTCCTGGCTGCAGGGGCTCTACCCCATCTGGGCAGGGCTGACGCCGGAGATGGTGCTGGTGTCCAACCAGATTGCCATGGCCGAGCTGCTGCTCAGCGGATGCACCACCAGCAGCGACCACCTCTACATCTACCCCAACGGCATCCGTCTGGACGACAGCATTGAAGCGGCCCACACGATTGGCATGCGTTTTACGGCCACCCGCGGCAGCATGAGCGTAGGCGAAAGCCAGGGCGGCCTGCCACCGGACCGCGTGGTGGAAAAAGAAGACTTCATCCTGCAGGAATCGCGCCGTTTGGTCGAGACCTATCACGACGCCAGCCATGGCGCGATGCTGCAGGTAGCGCTGTCGCCATGTTCACCCTTTAGCGTGAGCCAGGATTTGATGCGCGAGTCGGCCAAGCTGGCACGCGCGTACAAGGTGCGATTGCACACGCACCTGGCCGAGAACGACCATGACATTGCCTACACCCGCGAAAAGTTCAACTGCACCCCAGCCCAATATGCACAGGACCTGGGCTGGGTGGGCGACGATGTGTGGCACGCCCACTGCGTCAAGCTCGACGACGAAGGCACATACCTGTTTGCCAAAACCCGTACCGGCATTGCCCACTGCCCCTGCAGCAATATGCGCTTGTCCAGCGGCATCTTGCCGCTGCGCAAAATGCTCGATGCCGGTGTGCCGATTGGCCTCGGTGTGGACGGCAGCGCCAGCAACGATGCCGCGCATATGCTCAATGAGGCTCGCCAGGCCATGTTGCTGGCCCGCGTGGGCCGCGCGCTGGACGACTTTGGTTGCAACCACGGCCCCGCAGAGATGACCCCGCGCGACAGCCTGCGCGTCGCCACCCGTGGCGGCGCACAGGTGCTCGGTCGTGCACACGACATTGGCCAGATTCGGGAAGGCTTTTGCGCCGACCTGGCCCTGTTCCGTACCGACACCCTGGCCATGGCGGGCGGCGCCATCCACGACCCCTTGGGCGCACTCATGCTGTGCGCCAGCCAGAACGCCGACTACACCGTCGTCAACGGCCGTGTGGTGGTGCGCGAAGGGCAGCTGACAACGGTGGACCTGGGCCCCTTGATCGAGCGCCACAACCAGCTGGCCCTGCAACTGGCGCTGGCGGCGCGCTGACAATCGTTGCGCAGGGATTGCCCCACCCTGTGTCAAAACTGCTTGCACTGGCCAGGCACAGCGGCTGTGCCTACACTGGGGCCATGATTCAAGGTCTCGTACAACTGTTCATTTTCCAGGCGTTGGGGGAGTTGCTGTCGCGCTTTGCCCTCCCCTTCATTCCCGGCCCGGTGCTGGGCCTGGTGGCATTGCTGGTCTTTTTGGCTGTTCGCGGCCGTGTGCCGGTTCATATTGACACGGTGGGCAGCACCATCTTGCAGCACCTGGGTTTGCTGTTCATCCCTGCCTCGGTCGGCGTGGTGCTGTATCTGCCGCTGTTGCAGGCCAATGCCTGGGCCATCAGCACGGCGTTGGTCATCAGCGTGGGGGCGACGGTGGCGGTGACGGCGGGTTTGCTGAAGGCGCTGAGCCCGAAGGACTGAGCCATGCAGACCAGTTTGCCCCCTATTTCCGAGATTTGGGTTTATCTCTCGGGCAGCCCGCTGCTGGCCCTGGTGCTCACGCTCAGCGCTTACTGGTTGGGCTTGACGGTGTATGAGCGCAGCGAGCGTAACCCCTTGGCCAACCCGGTGTTGATTGCGGTGGTGCTGGTCACCGTGAGCATTGGGTTGCTGGACATGCCTTATGCCAAGTACTTTGAGGGCGCGCAGTTTGTGCACTTCCTGCTGGGCACGGCCACAGTGGCGCTGGCGATTCCGATTTACAAGGGTTTTGCCTCACTCAAAAGTCGCATGGGTATGTTGATGCTGGCGCTGATGGCGGGTGGCGTCACCTCGGTTCTGACGGCTGTGGGCGTGGCGCGCGCCCTGGGGGTGGATGATTCGCTGGTGCGCGGGCTGGTGGCCAAATCGGTCACCGCACCGATTGCGATGGGCATCGCCGAACGGGTACAGGCCTCGCCCACGCTGACAGCGATTTTTGCGGTAAGTACGGGGATTTTGGGCGCGGTGCTGGGCCGTTATGTGCTCAACGCGCTGAAGGTCACGGCCTGGTGGCAACGCGGTTTCGCCTTGGGTGTGGCCGCGCACGGCATTGGGACGTCTCGCGCTTTTAGCGTGCACCCGGAGGCAGGGGCTTACGCCAGCTTGGGCATGGGCCTGCACGGCATTGTGGGTGCCGTGCTGATTCCATACCTGGCAGGATTGTGGGGCTGAGCGCGGGCCTGGGCCCGCGTGTTTTTATTGCAGCGGTGCGCCACCTTCAAACCAGCGTTTGATGAGCTGGCGCTCGTCTTCGGTGATTTGTGTAGCGTTGTTGAGCGGCATCTGCCGGGTCACAGCGACTTGTTGGTAAATGCCTTGTGCATGCAACTTCACAGCATCGAGCTGATCCAGGCGGACCCCCTTCATTTGCGCTGCCTCGCCATGACACATGTAGCAGCGTTGAGCGAGCACGTTTTGCAATTGCGCAAAACTCACTGGCGCTTGGCTGGCTGCAGTTTGCGGCTGTGCAGCGGGTTTGAGTGCAACAATCACGCTCACCAACAACAGCACGCCCACCACAGCGAAAGGCAGCGGGTTCTTGGCACGGCCCAGGTGGTAGCCGTGGCGTTGCACGAAAAACTGGCGGATCAGGGCACCGGCAAACATCATCATGAACAGCAGCACCCACCGGTGTTCATGCGTGTACAGGAAGCTGTAGTGGTTGCTCAGCATCGCGAAGATGACGGGCAGCGTGAAGTAGGTGTTGTGCACGCTGCGCTGCTTGCCGCGCTTGCCATGAATGGCGAGGGCCGCCGCATCGTATTTCTCGCCGCTGGTCATGGCCGCCACAACTTTGCGCTGGCCGGGGATGATCCAGAAGAACACATTGGCGCTCATGGCGGTGGCGATCATGGCACCAACCAGCAAGAAGGCGGCGCGGCCTGCAAACAGCTGGTTGGCAGCCCATGAAGCAAAGGCCACGACCACAATCATCAGGCCGGCGACGATGAGTTCGCCATTTTTCTTGAAGCCAAAGACGCGGCAGACGGTGTCGTAAATGAACCAGAAGGCGATCAGAAATCCCACGGCGGCAAAGCCTGCAGTGGCAGGCGCCCAGTCCATGAGTGATTTGTCAATCAGGAAGGTGCCGGCGTTCCAGAGATAGAGCACGGTAAAGAGCGCAAAGCCTGACAGCCAGGTGGAGTAGCTTTCCCAGTAGAACCAGTGCAGTTTGGTGTGGATCTTCTTGGGGGCGACCATGTACTTTTGGGGGTTGTAGAAACCCCCGCCGTGCACAGCCCACATGGCCCCGTCCACGCCTTTTTCGAGCAAGTCGGGCGAGGTGGGTTTTTGCAGGTTGTTGTCCAGAAAGACAAAGTAAAACGACGAGCCGATCCAGGCAATCGCCGTGATCACATGCAGCCACCTGAGCAGCAGGTTGGCCCAATCAAGCAAATAAGCTTCCATGAGGGGTCTCCAACCTGCTCACCACCGCGGGCTCTGTGAGCAGTTTCATGGGCCGCGAACAAGGTGTTGGACTCAACACACCTGCGCCGCTGCGGCCAGTGCACTGAAGTGTATACAGTTTTTGTCTACTCTACCAGTGCCCTACCCCCGGATAAACCCGGGATGTTCAGCCCAGAGTTTGCAAGAGTTGTGCCGCCACGGATGCGGCGATGACTTCGGGCTCCTTGCCTTTGATGCCGGGCAGGCCAATGGGACAAGTGATGCGGTCGATTTCGTCTTGCGTGAAACCGCGCTCGAGCAGGCGGTGGCTGAAGCTGGCCCATTTGGTCTTGCTGCCGATCAGGCCCACAAAGGGCAAGTCGTTGCGCTCGCGCAGGCGCTTGAGGCAGGCCACGACAATGTCCAGATCCTCAGCATGGCTGAAACTCATGATCAGCACCCGCGACTGGGGCGAGACATCCTGCACCGCTGCTTGCACCGGATTGGAGTGTTCGCACAAAACCTGTGCAGGAACATCGACCGGAAACACCTCATCGCGGCTGTCAATCCAGTGCACTGCAAAAGGCAAAGGGGCCAGCGCCCGCACCAGCGCATGCCCCACATGCCCACCGCCAAACAATGCCACCGGTATTCGGGTTTGCTGCAGTTGTTGTTGCATAGCGGTCACATCCGCTGCATGGACAAGGGCGTACCCCAGCTCCACCACGCCGCCACAGCATTGGCCCAGACTGGGCCCTAAAACGTGTCGCTCGGGCTGTTCCGGGGTGACTCCAGATTGCAGCAACTGCCGGGCACGGGCAATGGCGACAAACTCCAGATGGCCGCCGCCAATGGTGCCTGCGAAGCCATCGGCGAATACCAGCATGTGCGTGCCCGTCTCGCGCGGCACCGAGCCACGCATGCCCACCACGCTGACGCAAACGGCTGGCTCATTGGCCAAGCGCATCAAACCCCGCTCGAGATCGTCCACAAATCCTCTTTTTGATTCAACGGCTGTGCAAAAACCTTTGCCAATGCCACAATCCGTATTATGAATACGCCAACGCACTTTCCAATTTGGGCTGCGCCTGCTGCATGGCGACGACTGGTCCAGTTGCTGCTCATCGCCGTTGCCCTGGGACTGGCGGGTTGCGCCACAGGCCCGGGCAAAGAACAGGCCATGCAATGGCCCGATCTTCCGGTGCAGGAAGCAGTGCCGAAAGTCACATCCAACGCCAACACCCCCAAACAATACCGGGGTGATGCGGCACGCCATCTCTACGAGCAAAACGGCCAGCGCATTTTCAAAGGCAAGATGCCGCCTTTGCTCTACGCGGTGGGCGTGCTCAATGTACACATCGACAAGCAGGGCCAGGTTTCGCACCTGCACTGGACACGCGCCCCCAGACATGCCCCGGAAGTGATTGCAGAGATCGAGCGCACCGTGCTCGCTGCTGCCCCCTACCCAGCGCCCCAGAAAATGGGCCACGTGACGTACACCGACGTGTGGCTGTGGGACAAGAGCGGACGTTTTCAGCTCGACACGCTGACCGAAGGTCAGCGTTGAATCAAGCGCTCACAAAATGAAAAAAGGGCCCTGAATCATCAGGGCCCTTTTTGATTGCGGAGATGAAAATTGCTTTTCAGGCTGCCGCTGCGTCGGCCTTGGCCTTCTCGCAAGCCAGCAGGATGCGCTCGGGCGTGGCCGGGGCTTCCATGCGCACCACGGCCTTGTGGTCGGCACTGGCCGCCACCGCGTCCTTGAGCGCAAAGAAAGCCGACAGACCCAGCATCAGCGGAGGCTCGCCCGTGGCCTTGCTGTTGAACGGCGTGGGCTTGAGGTTGGCGTTGTCGAACAAACTCACATTGAAGTGCTCGGGCACGTCGCCTGCCACCGGGATCTTGTAGGTGGACGGGCCATGCGTGAGCAGCTTGCCCTTTTTGTCCCAGATGCACTCTTCCATGGTCAGCCAGCCCATGCCCTGGATGTAGGCGCCTTCGATCTGGCCCTTGTCCAGTGCCGGGTTGATGCTGCGGCCCACGTCGTGCACGATG
>JACCDG010231247.1_pt1 | contig 43926 bp, 47 predicted proteins | sample 7442471 | NCBI WGS metagenome assembly JACCDG01 (sample SAMN15323444, study PRJNA562643) | freshwater metagenome | isolation source: river surface water | place: USA:Blue River Watershed | collected 2017-08-17
ATTTATTTTGGAGTGATATGTATTGAAAGGTATGTATAATTGGTAAATATGATGCATTTAATGTACTTATATATGAGTGTTTTTCTGATGTTACCTCTGTGTTCTAATTTATTAACCCCATACTGTTGATTGTTATTGTTATGCTATAATCTAGACCTCTTTATAAAAGGTTTTATTGCCATGTCAGCACCAGTCACAAATAAAAAAATCTTATGGACGATCTTTCTAACTATTTTAATTGATATGCTTGGAATTGGCATTTTAATTCCAGTTTTTCCTATGCTAGTTGTACCAAGCTCACCATTTCGTGTAACTCCTGATAGCTGGAGTGCTGCCGAGGGATTCATTATGTTGGGCTGGTTGATGACCAGCTTTCCTTTAGCACAGTTTTTTTGTGCACCAATATTAGGTCAATTAGCTGATCGCTACGGACGGCGCCGTGTACTTGCGTTATCTATTAGTGGAACTGCAGCATCCTATATATTATTTGCCCTTGGTGTATTGAGTAAAAATATACCATTAATGTTTATTGCTCGGGCATTAGATGGTGCTTCTGGTGGAAATATCTCTGTTGCACAGGCAGTGATTGGTGATATTAGTAGTCCGCAAAATCGTGCTAAAAATTTTGGGTTAATTGGGATGGCATTTGGTCTTGGATTTATCATTGGACCATTTATTGGTGGTAAATTATCTGATGCTGGTTTAGTTAGCTGGTTTGATGTTGCAACCCCATTTTGGTTTGCTGCCATATTAAGTATTACGAATGTATTATTAGTGCTTAAGTTCTTGCCTGAAACGCTGAAGGTTCGTAGTGATAAACGAATTGATATTACTCGACCAATCCAGAATGTGATTAAAGCATTTAGTTCAACTGGCTTGAAGAATATTATTCCTGCGACTTTTTTGTTTAATGCAGGTTTTACTTTTTATACCACTTTCTGGGGCGTGATTCTTGCGGATCAATTTGGTTTTACTCAAGGTCATATTGGAAATTATTTTGCTTATATTGGAATCATGATTATTTTGGCGCAAGGCGTTTTGGTTCGTCGTTTGTCAGGTAAAATCGCTGATTATAAAGTATTGCGCTATTCTTTGTTTGGTACTGGGCTATGCTTATTAGCGTATTATTTTATTCCAGTAACCCATGCAAGTTGGATTTATTATATTCCACCATTTATGGCGGCGTCAAATGCTTTGACATTTGCATTTAGCGCTGCATTAATTACTCGTGTAACCCCGACGAATATTCGTGGTGAAGCCATGGGAATTAGTTCTAGTGCTAATGCCTTAGCTCAAGCAATTCCAGCTATTTTAGCGGGTTATATGGCAAGTCATCATCCACGCTTGCCTATTTTGGTTGGTAGTTTATGTATTTTTGCTGGAGGATTTTTATTCCGTTATTTATTTAAACCACAACGCTACCAAGAATCTGCAGTAAAGTAAAGGTGTAAAATGTTAATTGATTTTGAATTATTAACTAAGATTTTGGTGGTGTTATTTTTGGCAGTAATGTCACCTGGTCCAGATTTTGTGATGGTTTTACGTAATTCTTTACGTCACGGGCGCGGCGCTGGATTGGCCTCCGCCTTTGGTGTTGCTTGTGGTTGTTTACTCTCGTTTACTTTAGTTGTTTTGGGATTAAAGATCTTATTTAGTTATCATATAATTAAAGTTGCATTTAGCCTTATTTGTGGTGTGTATTTAATGTACATTGGTTTTTTGAGTGTTCGTAATAAATCTCAACACCAACAATTATTTGGTGAAAAGCATACTAGTGTGCATTTATGGCGTTATTTTAAAAATGGTCTGTTGACCAATTTATTTAACCCTAAGTTATATACTTTATCAGCTGCAATTTTAACTTATACTGAACAACAGCATCCGAGCTTGGCGACAAATGTTGCGATTGTGATTGGGCAAGGAATTATGGCATTATTGTGGTTTTCCGCTGTTAGCATAGTTTTTAGTTATTCACGAGTGCAGAACGCTTATTTGCAAAAAGAGCGGTTGATTAATATATTAGTTGGGGTGATCTTTATAGTTCTTGGTATAAGAATTATATTGGGTTAACTTTGTAGATATATTTTGTTCTATATTTTTGGTGAATACTTATTGAATAAGCCTCTGATAGATTTCAGAGGCTTATTTTAATGACTACACTAGATTAACGACAGCCAAGTAACTTAGCTGTTGGTTCTTCGCCAGAAAAGTCGCAACGTACAAGTAATTTATTAGGTGTAGTTGCAAAGAATTGAACTTCGTAAGTTCCTGGAAACTTATCAATCCAAGTGAAGTCTTGTGGAGTCTCTGTTTGTACTTTGGTATGTGGGAATTGACGACGAATCAAACAATTATTTTGAACGTCTTGCAAAGTAGTTGATGAATAAATCTGTAATTTTCCACATTTCAAATTACTCATGTCTAAGGAGTCACTTGCAAATGAAATCATTGGCAACATTAATAAACTAAGTAATAATTTACGCATAATAGTCCTCCGTAATTGACTGAATTAAATGATTATTTTTGTTATTTTGAGTGAGTTTATCCGTTTTAACGGCAGCCATTTACAACTTGATTAGGATCTTGGCGTGCGAAATCACAAATAACTTTTTGATTAGTCGCTGTATTTGTAAAACTTACTTCATATAAGCCTAGATATAGGCCATCCGTAACCATCTGTTGTTTGTGTACGGTGCATTTATCTTGGATCTGTTTCAAAGTAGTTGCAGAATTGATTTTTAAATCCCCACAAGCTAAATTATTCATGTCCACGTTGCTGGCAATAGCAAAACCAGAAACTATTAGCAATGGTAGTAATAATTTACGCATTTGAATCCTCCCGAAATAGTTTAGTTTGAGCACTTGTTTGTGTTTCCACTTTGTTGTTTTTATCAAAGTTTTACGTATAAAACTTCGGTTATTTAACAACGTCTAGTATTGCATTATACAGTTCAATAGCTGGATTAATCAATAAAATCTTTATTTTACTGGGGTCTTTGTATGCGATTAAAGATGGATACTTATTTTATTGATGAAATTTAGCCAATATGGTTGACTTTAGGTTGTAAAGTATGCTTGTTTGTTCATTTTTAGTGAAATAATTAACATTATAATAGCTAAAGGTATCATGATGTAATCTCCTGTATGACCAGGAGCATGACCCGTAACATGAATTGGTTTTAGGAACATAAAAAGCATACGAAATGTGTATTCAACTATCATTAGCAGGTACATTAAAGGAATTAATTTTTGATAACGCCAAATAACTATAACATAAATAATACCAATTATTGCTTGAGAAAGTCCCCATAAATTAAAAATTAATATAATGGTTTCGGCCGCGTTATGTGAAAAAACATTGAGAGGTATAGTCGCAATACTTTGTGCTCCACCATCTGGTGCGAACATGTGAATACAGCTTCTGGCTAGGGTAACGATGGTAATAAGTACAAATACATGTTTGGCTAGTGAATGTCCGGTGTAATTATTGTCAATTTGTTTGGGAAAGATTTTATTTATCATATATTTCACTCTATAATTGAGGTAATGGTGGTATTAATTTGCGAAGTAATTATACTCCAGTTGATTTTTAGGCTGTATATTTATTTTTAATAAGATATCTCTCGACATTTCAGATGGGCTTCATGTGATTTATCTTGGTAAATTAAATTTTTTTAATCGATTTGATTCGTTAGAAAATAGTACGACTACTTCAAAATTAACTATAATTAGCTTTAATATTATCGATTTGCTTATGGTAAAATCAAGGCTTATTTTAACCTGTGAATAATTGTCTACATTTATGAAAAAAATATTACTTACAAGCTTACTTAGCTTGTTATCACGACTGCCGCTTTGTGCTATTCGCTGGTTAGGTGGAACAGTTGGGCTAATCTCATTGCGCTTATCTAATAAATCAGCAAAGCGTTTACCGCATAATTTATTGATCACAGGCTTGGCAACTTCTGAAACAGTTGAGCAAATGACACGTGATACCGCAAAAGCTTTAGGTATGACTTTAGTTGAGGCAGCGTTAATTGCCTGGCGTAAAGATCGGCGTTTAATTGATAAATTATCTAGTGTTGATGAGAGTTTTTATGAAGTAAAGCGTTTGATGGAAGCTGGACAAAATATAGTATTCCTAACGCCGCATATTGGTAATTTTGAGGTTGCGGTTAAATATTTTGCCTATCATTTGCCGATGAATATTCAGATATTGTATAAACCCTCCAAAGATCCAGTTATTGAAGAAATTATGCTTTCGGGGCGTACAGAAAATAATATTACACCTGTGCCAACTACTCGTAAAGGTGTGATTAGCTTAATTAAGCATTTGAAAAATGGCGGGTGCATTGGAGTCTTGCCAGATAATGTTGCATCTGGCGGGGATGGTGAGTGGGTTAAGTTTTTTGGGCAAGATGTTTATGCCACGTCTTTGGCAGCTAAAATTTGTCAGATGCCAAATACGCACGTGGTTATTGTGCAAAATTTACGTACAAAAACAGGCTTTAGTTCGAAATGTATTCCATTTAAACCAAGCAATAATGAAACTCATGATATTATGCAAGAGTTATACAGTGCAATTGAATTATTAGTTCGTGAAGCACCAGAACAGTATTATTGGTCGTATGATCGCTTCCGTCATCCAGAAAGCGCCAAGCCAAAGCCAATCATCTAGCATTTGCTAGCCATTAAAAGATGTGATCCGTTAGTTATTAGCATCAACTACCTTCTTTCACCCGCGTTTGTAAAGAGGTAGTTATGTTTAATAAAATTTTGATTTGTCTTGGAATTGGTTTTTTGCGTTTAGCAAGTTGGTTGCCAATGCCATTAACTCGTTTATTTGGCACAGCTATGGGGCTAATTGCGTATAAATTAATGTCAAAGCGCCGTCATATTGGTATGGTGAATTTAAATTTGTGCTTTCCTAAAAAAAGCTTAGCTGAAAAGCAGAAGATTTTGCGGCAACATTTTGCAGAATTATTTATAACTGGTCTAAATTACGGCCTAATGTTTGGGGCAAGTGAAAATAGAATTCGACGCCTGATAAAATATCGAGGTCTGGAAAATTTACAACAATATTATAAAAAACAACCAGTTGTTTTATTAGCTCCTCATTTTTTGGGGCTAGACCTTGGTGCACATCGTTCAACTATGGATATTTCAGGTTATACGATATTTTCTCAGCAGAGAAATGCCTATTTATCTAGGCGTATAAAGCAAGCAAGGATGCGATTTTCGCGTCTGAATGGTGGTGATGTTTTTTCTCGTCAAGAGGGTATACGTAAAATAGTCAAAAAGCTAAAACAAAATAAATTTGTTTTTTATTATTTGCCAGATCAAGATATGGATGAAAAAAGTTCAGTTTATGTGCCATTCTTTGCACATCCGACCTGCGCAACCTTAGATACGTTACCCAAGCTACTTAAACTATCTGGTGGGGTAGTAGTACCAATGGCAACTTATCGTGAAGGAAATGGATATGTGGTTGAATTTGGTTCAGTTTGGGAGAATTACCCTAGTGGTAATGTTGAAGAAGATGTCGCTCTTATGAATCGACAGATGGAAGTGATGATAAGTAAACATCCAAGTCAATATTTATGGATTCATAAACGGTTTAAAACTCAGCCTAATTTGCCACGTGGTAAGTTGTACGAAAGCTGTTAAAATTAATTGCCCTGGTGTAACTTAAAAGTTTTATTATTGTGTTAGCTCTTGGTAAGAGCGTAAGCATAAGATTTTGAGTAAAGAGAAGTATGCAGCAATTGTGTGAGGGTTTGCGCTAGATGAGATTAGAGAAATTATTGATACAAATAGGTTTAGGATTACTACGTGTGTTAAGTAGCCTGCCAATGCCAGTAATTAACGTATTGAGTAGTATATTAGGGTTTTTAGGTTATTATTGTATTAAGAAGCGCCGTAATGTCGGCTTGGTTAATTTAAACTTATGTTTTCCTGAAATGAGCGAGAAGGATAAGCAAAAATTAATGATGCAACACTTTAAGGAAGTAATGTGTTCTGCATTTTGTTATGGCTGGCTGTTTTATGCTAGTCAAGAAAAATTACGCCGGGTAATTAAGATTAAAGGTTTAGAAAATTATACAAAAGTACGTGGTATTCGCCCAGTCATTTATCTTGCGCCACATTTTTTGAATTTAGATATTGGTGCTAATCGGTTAACGTTAGAAACTCCTGGTTATAGTGTTTATTCCGCACAGCGTAATGCTTATTTGAACGAAAGAATTAAAGACGCGAGACTGCGGTTTATTAAAAATCAAGGTGGCGAAGTTTTTTCTCGGCAAGAAGGCTTGCGAAGCATCGTACGCAAAATGACGCAAACCATGATTCCATTTTATTATTTACCTGATCAAGATATGGATGAGAAAAATTCAGTTTATGTACCATTCTTTGCGCATCCAGTTTGTGCTACTTTGGATACTTTGCCAAAATTAACACAGTTGACGAATGCTGTAGTGATTCCAGTTGCGACATATCGTGAAGGCAATCATTACGTGATGGAGATTTCTTCGCCATTAGAGAATTATCCGACTGGGAGTGTGTTAGTCGATGTTGAGACCATGAATCGTCAAATTGAAAAAATGATTATGAAGCATCCAGCTCAGTATTTATGGATGCATAAACGTTTTAAAACACAACCGAATTTGCCACGTGGTAAATTATATGAAAATTGTTAAGGGATTTGGGTAAATGAAACAGGAGCTTATTAAACAACAACGTAAGGTTTATAGTCCAGAGCAATTGGCGCGGTTATTTCCGTATAGTTTGGGTGAGGATATTGGTAATGCCGTTAGTCACTGTGTTGGTGCACTGATTGGAATTGGTTTATTAATTAGTTTAGCTTGGATTGCTGGACGTTATGGTGATGCTGCTGATGGGGTTGCATTTATTTTTTATGGTATTACGATTGTATTTATGTTTACCATGAGTACAGTATATCATTCAATGGTAAATCATACCGCACGTGATGTACTTAAGCGCATGGATCATGTCGCAATTTTTATTCTAATCATTGGGACTTATACGCCGTATGTATTTAGTTTACTTAAGACACCGCGTGGGTATATTACGTATGCGGCATTATTGGTGATAACCATTATTGGGATTGTATTTAAAGCGATTTATGCTGGACGTTTTAAACGGTTTGGTACTTTAATTTATGTTTTAATGGGCTGGTTGTCGGTCATTTTATTACCGCAAATTGTTGCTAAATTGCCATTTATGGGTGTGATATTTTTTGTTGCAGGTGGGTTAATCTATACTATGGGAGCATTATTTTATGCGTTTAGCAAATTTAAATACTCGCATATGGTCTGGCATATCTTTGTAGTGCTTGCAGCGTTATCAATGTATTTTTCTATTGCACTATATATTTTACAGTATCGTGGGATTTAGTTCTTACGCTTGATAATTAACCTTTTGCGGATGTGAGCTATAAATCTGTAATGAAGTTTATGGTTTATAGTATTGTGAATATTTTTAGATTCGTACCAGTGTTCATATTATATATTTGAGTTTAGGTAGGTTGTTACTATACTACTTTTTTAATTGATTGAGTTTTGGTAAGGGTAATAACTCAGATATGAATAAAAATATGAATGTGAAACAAAGTGAGAAAAATAGCACTTATTCTGGAGCTTTGTTATTAGATCAAAATGAAAAATATTTGTTGAATTACAATAATTGGTTAAGTGAAAAAATTATTAATCAAATAGGACCTAAACGTAAATTAAAAATTCTGGATTTTGGCGCTGGAACAGGAACTTTGCTAAAGAAAATACAACAGAAAATTAATTTGCCGATTGATGCTGTAGAGTTAGATCCACAACAAAGAGCTATTTTGCGTAGTTGTGAGATAGTATGCTTTCAATCGGTGGATTTTATTGAAAATACTAAATACGATTTTATTTATACGTCTAATGTTCTTGAGCATATAGAAGATGATATTGGTTCAGTTCAGAAACTTTATTCATTATTAAATCCTGGTGGTAGTTTAGTCATTTATGTACCAGCATTAAGTGTGCTTTGGACTGCGCTTGATGATCGTGTTGGGCATTTTCGACGCTATAATAAAAAAGATTTGAATTTTAAGCTAATTAGCAGTGGTTTTGATGTTTGTGAATCATATTATTGTGACTCATTTGGTGGTATTTTGGCGTTGATTTTTAAATTAATCACAAGATCTGATACGCTACCTTCCGATCGATCTTTATGGATCTATGATCGTGTATTATTTCATTTAAATAAGATAACCGATCTACTTTTTAAGGGTTTCTTTGGTAAAAATATTTTTGTAGTAGCTAAAAAACCATTTATTTAAGTTTGTATAATGCAGCATGTGGAGAAATTATGCTCTTATTTTTATTAATATTATTTTCATTAAGCTCTTCTTTTCTTGGGGCGTGCTATGTTTCATCTAGTCCGAAAATTGCTTGGATGCATAAATCAGCTGTAATTTGGACTAGTTGGTGCGTGTTGGCTATTTGTACTATTTTGATTTGCTCTAACCGTGCGGTAATGGGATTAATTTTTAATAATGCTGCGGCAGATGTAGATTTTAGTCAGACGATTTCTACTCAATATTTACAAATTTTTATTACTGATCTATTCTACATTGCGCTTATCGGTGGAGTTTATCTATTACTTAATCGTAAATTTAAAATTGCTTCACCAATATTTCTGATTGGTCTGCTGGTTTTTTCTTTGGCAATTTATTTTCCTGGTATTCCTAGTGCTGATGGAGATAACTCATACGGACAATTTCTTATCCATCGTTATTCTGATTGGCAGCCACCATTATTTACTTTATGGTGGAATATTTTTCAGGTAAAAAGTGCCGCATTCATCATGAATATGCTAACTTATTATGGTGGTCTGATTTACATTAGTTATTATTTATTCAGAAAAAATTATCAGTGGCAAAATGATGTCTTAATTTTGTTTTGTTTTAATCCGCTGTTATTTACACAGTTGGCAATTGTGTGGAAAGATGTTGGATATACTGGTTTTTTTATTGATTGTGTAGCGATTTATCTTGCCCAAGAATTTGTTAAAAAGACCCCTTACAAAATCATGCTGTGGTTTGTGTACTTTACCTGCTTATTTCTAGCGGTAGGTTTTAGGTTAAATGGTATCTTTGCAGTTTTACCAATGGTGGTATTAGCATTTAATAAAATTGTGGGGGGGAAATATAAATACCGCAGTAAAACTCTAATAGTCAGTGCACTTAGCTTGTTTACAATCTTAGGTTATTTATTATTGAATAATATTATTACGTATAAGGTTTTTTCAGCGGAGAAAGTTTACCTGCAAACTTTTGCTATGCTTGGGGACATGGCATATATTGAGTGTAATACCAATCATGATTTTAAATTAAATTTAACTAATTTTGTTACGCAAAGTGAGGACTCCCGTGATAATTTATGTAATGATCAAATTATTAATCAATATAATTTAGATGCGGTATTTAATCCATGGGCTGGTTTTCCGCAAACATTGCATTTAGCTAAAAATCAGAGTGAAGCACAAAATATTCAACGGGAATGGTTGGGAGCTATTAGTCATTATCCATTAGTGTATATGGCTTATCGTGCTAGATTTCTTACGAATGATTTATTTTTTCAGTATTGGTATCCAACAGATGGCACTAGTCCAATTCAACAAAATTTAGCAATGATTGCCAATTATCAGCATTATGATATGAAGTTTTTATTTAGCCTGTTTTTGATTGGTGTTACTTTTGCGGTTTTACTGGGCTGTATAGTTGGCAGAAATTATAATTTGGCATTTTATTTATTGTTGTCTAGCTTATTACAAATGGTTAGTTATTATTTTTTAATTCCAGCTCATGCTGCGCGTTATTTCTTCTGGAATGATTTGTCAATGCTGCTGGCGGTAGTTTTATTTACGGTTGATTATAGAATAAGTACTAGCAAAAAAGATGTGGGTACAATCAAGCATAATCAGAAGAATAGAGATAATATGATAACAGCGAGCAAGAAGGTAAAAAAGGTTCGCAAATAATTTATTGATTTCAGTGTCTTTAGATTTAATTTATAAGTTAGAGTTATTTTTAATTAAGTTTAGTAGTAATATTTATTTTGAATAATGGAATAATTTTATAAGGGTCGCGATTTAAATGACTTATCAAGCACACAGTTCAGCAATAATTGACGCTGGAGCGCAGATCGGTGCCGCAACTAAAATTTGGCACTTTAGTCATATTTGTGGCGGTGCAGAAATTGGCGCAGGTTGCTCACTTGGGCAAAATGTTTTTGTGGGTAATGCTGTAAAAATTGGTAATAACGTTAAGATTCAAAATAACGTTTCGGTGTATGATGCCGTGCAAATTGAGGACGATGTATTTTGTGGACCCTCGATGGTTTTTACTAATGTATTTAATCCACGGAGTCACGTAATTCGTAAACATGAGTATCGTCAAACTTTGGTAAAACGAGGTGCAAGTATTGGAGCAAATGCCACAATTGTTTGTGGAAATACGATTGGTGAGTATGCATTTATTGGTGCTGGAACCGTTGTTAATAAAGATGTAAAATCTTATGCCATGATGGTTGGAGTTCCAGCACGCCAAATTGCTTGGGTTTGCCAATGTGGGGTTAAATTACGTTTTCAGCATGATGAAGCACAGTGCACAGAATGTGAGAGCCGATATGCTTTAATTAATGAACAATGTGTGCCAGTAACACATGGCTAGATTACGTGATTTATTTGCTCAACAGGATATTTCGCGCTTAGATAATCGAGTCTTATTAAGTCAAATTACAGGTTTTAGCTTTGCGCAATTAATTAGTCGTGATGATTATGAATTAACCAGCGATCAGTTACAACAGTATCAAGCTTGGTGTTTACGAGTATTGGCTGGTGAGCCACTAGCGTATATTCTGGGTAAAAAAGAATTTTACTCACGTGAATTTCAGGTTACGCCAGATACATTAATTCCACGTCCAGAGACGGAGCTACTCGTTGAGAAAGTCCTTGAGTTAGCACAGAAAAATGCACGGGTCGTTGATTTAGGAACTGGTAGTGGGTGTATTGCCATTAGTACTAAGTTGGAACGTCCTGATTTATGTGTTTTGGCAGTAGATAAATTTCCTGCAGCTTTGGCGGTTGCACGCAAAAATGCGGTTCATTTATCTGCCAAGGTGGAATTTGTCGAAAGTGATTGGTTTAGCAATCTTAGTGGTAAATTTGATCTTATTGTAAGTAATCCACCCTATATTGAAATTGGTGATCCACATTTACAGAATTTGCAATTTGAACCACAAACTGCACTTAGCGATTTTAGTGATGGTTTAAGTTGTATTCGAATGATTGCTGCAGGAGTAAATCAGTTTTTGAATTTTAATGGTTGGTTGATTGTTGAGCATGGTTATAATCAGGCACTTGCAGCGCAAGAGATTTTTCGCAATGTTGGGTTATCACAAGTAATTACATTGCAAGATTACGCCGGATTAGATCGAATTACACTTGGTCAGAAATTAAATTAAATATATTTTTAAGGAAACATAATGAGTAATCAGAATTTTCTAACTTCAACACCTGTGCCGCGGTTATTGCCAGTTTATAGTTGCGTGGCATTTTTGCTTAGTTTATTAATTGGGGTGACGGTTTTATTTACAGGGGATAATCAAAGCTTGTTTTTGGCAATTAATCATCAGCATGGCTTGATGCCAGATCAGGTTTGGCTGGCGTTTAATTTCTTTAGTTATTCTAAATTTTTTATTGTTCCGATGCTTTTAATTATTCTTAGCTTTGTGTGGCGGCGTGATAAATTACCAAATGTAATTTTGTTGATTATTCTTTATTTTGCGGTATTTGCTGGGTTGAAGCATTTAATTGGTGAAGCACGCCCTTATATTGTGTTGCCTGAGGGTAGTTTTTATTGGGTAAATATTTATGAAAATGCAGTAAAGTCAGCATATTTATCTTTTCCATCTGGTCATACTGGCAATATGGCGATTTTTGCATTTAGCTTAAATGTATTATTCTTTTCTAATAAAAAAGGTCTGCAATTTTTAATGTTGGCATTGGTCGTTGCAACAGCTCTAGCACGAATTTGTACAGGCTGGCATTGGCCATTGGATGTTTTAGCAAGTGGTTTAATTGGCTATACATTAGTTAAAATTAGTTTTGCGATTAATCTGAACTATTTCAAAAGAAGTAATCATGCGAGTTATTGAACATTTAAATCAAGCAACAAAGCCACTATTTAGTTATGAGATTGTGCCACCAGTGCGCGGTGGAGCAACTAATATTAGTGAAGTATTTGCAATTATTGAACAGTTATTGCCTTATAACCCAAAGTGGATTAATGTTACGACACATGCTTCATCATTATTGTATGTTGAAAAAACTGATGGTTCAATTATTAAGCGTGTGCACAAAAAACGTCCGGGTACAATGGGAATTTGTGGTGTTATTCAAAACAAATATGGTATTGATGCGGTTGCACATGTCTTGTGTCAAGGATTTTCGCAACAAGAAACTGAAGATGCCCTAATTGAACTAAATTATATGGGAATTGATAATATTTTGGCTCTTAAAGGTGATAATCTTAATTATAAACGTCAATTGGAAGATGGTGAATATAGTAATAAACATGCCGTTGATTTAGTTAAGCAAGTTGCTAAAATGCGCCAAGGATTATTTCTTGGAGATACGGAGTATCCTGCGTTAGATTTTTGCATGGGTGTTGCCAGTTATCCAGAGAAACATTTTGAAGCGGCGAATCAAGAGCTGAATATTGAATATTTGAAGCAAAAAGTTGCAGCTGGTGCTGAATATGTTGTTACTCAAATGTTTTTTGATAATCAGAAGTATTTTTCCTTTGTCAAAGCTTGTCGTGAAGCTGGCATTATGGTGCCAATTATCCCAGGAATTAAAGTTTTAAAGAGTGCAAATCAAATTAATAGCTTGCCGCGTTTATTTCATGTTGATTTACCGCATGATTTAGTGGCACAATTATTGGCTGCGCCACAAGATGCGGTTCAAATCGGTAAGAATTGGGCAAAAACTCAGGTGCGAGAATTGATTGAAGCTGGTGTACCGTGTGTGCATTTCTTCTTAATGAATGACGTTAGCAGTGTATTAGATGTAATTAATGAATATAAATAATTGAGTTGAACTGGGGAATCTATTTTGCGTAAGCCGTTGATTGGAATCACATCAAATGTTGAGAATATTACTGCGTTAAGTAATAATAGTGATGAATTTGTTTTTGTGCGGGCGAATTACGTCAGTGCAATTGTGGAAAATGGCGGAATCCCACTAATTATTAATAGTAAAATGAGTCAAATTGATGCGGAACATTTAGTTGAGCGTTTAGATGGTGTTTTATTTATTGGTGGTCAGGATGTTGATTCGAATTGTTACGGCGAAGTGTGTGAAATTGACTATCACCATGAAATATTGGATTCAGGAACACCTTACAAACGTCCGTTACGGGATAAGCCTAATTATGAGCGTGATCAATTTGAAATCGCCCTATATTTGGCGGCCAAGCAGCGTAAATTGCCCGTTGTAGGGATTTGTCGTGGTTATCAATTAATTAACGTAGCTGAAGGTGGTAATTTATTTCAAGAAATTCCGATTCATGATGTAATGCACACGATTACTGAGGGTGAAATAATTCCAGATCATGAAATTATGATTAGTGAGGGTTCACATGCACATGAAGTTTTTGGCTCCACGTGTTTTTTTACGTGCTCAATTCATCATCAAGGAATTAAAAACCTGGGCAAAGATCTAATTGCGACTGGTTTTGCTAAAGATGGATTGATTGAAGTGGTTGAGAGTAATGATCCAGAGCATTTTATGATTGGAATGCAAGGTCATCCAGAGCGGTCATGTAAACATTATGATGAGCATAATTATTTATTTCAGGCTTTTATTGAAGCGTGTAAGGAGCATCGGAGTAAGTCGTAGTTGTTAAATCTACGCCATTTCATGTAACGTTTGGCCTGAGATAATTTGCTGATTTGTGATTAATTAAGGGAATTAGATGTTTAAAAGTTTGATTAGATTGTTGGTGAACTGTCTTTTAATTAGTGTATTTTCTCTATCTGTGGCAAATGCTAGCCAATTGATCGAGGAATCCGGAGTCGCGACAGTGAATTTACAAAAATTTGTTATAATTGGGGTTGATGGCTCAAATGGTGTTGAACTGCGTAAGGTTTATCGTTCAGAGCATCTTAAGTATTGGGGGGACTTTAATCAACAAGGTCGCTTGGTGCTTGGTGGGCCTTTAACTGATAAATTTGGTAGTTTGATTGTGGTGCGTGCTGAATCATTCACCGCGGCACAATTAATGGCTAAAAATGATCCTTATGTGAAGCACGGGATATTCAAAGAAACTCAAATTCACCCGTTTACTCAAGTTTTTCCAGTACCATAATTTATTTGTTTCTGTAATTAGTTTTTACTATTAGTTTTGACTGAGTAGTTTGTTTTATTTTAAGATAAATTAGAAAATTGTGGTTTTAATGAACATCATAACTATTTTGAAATCAATGATTTGGTTATGTTATAATGTTTTTAGTTTTGTCAAGATTATGATGCATAAGGTTAATTTTTAAAATTATGCATGGTCGAGATGTTTTGTTAATAAATTTAATGGGTATTTGAATGAAAAAATCTTTATTAATTCTTTTGGCAACCGCTGGCTTAGCTAGCAATGCTTTTGCAGCTAAAACTTGTGCTAATCCAATTGCTGAGTTAGATACTAGTTTTGGTAAAATTGATGTTCAGTTAAATCAAGATAAGGCACCAATTAGTACGGCAAATTTTGTGCAGTATGTAAAATCAGGTTTTTATGATGGTAAAATATTTCATCGCGTGATTCCTGGATTTATGATTCAAGGTGGTGGCTTCGATAAAAACATGACCGAAGATAAGAATACTAAAGCACCAATTGCAAATGAAGCTAGTAATGGTTTACATAATGATAAATATACTATTGCAATGGCGCGGACTAATGATCCAAATTCGGCAACTGCGCAGTTTTTCATTAACGTAAACTATAACGACTTTTTAAATTCTTCACCAAGTAACCCAGGTTATGCAGTATTTGGTAAAGTAATTAAAGGTCAAGATGTTGTTGATAAAATTGCTGGTGTATCTACAGGTACAGTTGGAATGAATCAAGATGTTCCAAATAGCCCAGTGATAATTAAATCAGCGAAAATGTTGGCGTGCCCGAAATAATTTGTTGAGTGATTTACGAAACGACCTTAAGACTAGATCTAAGGTCGTTTTTTATTTGTATTATTGACCAGAATTTAAAGAATTTAGGTTACATAATACTTAGGTGTGCTATAATTCGCAGATTTTTGAGGAAAAGCAATGGTTAAATCTAGTAAAATATTTGTGTTAATTGTGAAAAATGCACCGTATTCTACTATTTTATTTGCCACTCAAACCAAGATTATTAATTAAAGCTCACTATTTTTAGTGGGTTTTTTTTTATCATTTAGAAATTATAAGGAATGAGAAATGTTAGAGCAATTAATTTTAGATATGTACGATGTTGGAATGATTAAATTTGGCGAATTTACACTTAAATCTGGCAAAAAATCTTATGTGTATGCAGATATTCGTACGGCAATTTCTTATCCACAGATTTTCACAACATTATGTGATTTAATTTATGCCAAAATGAACGGTTTAAAATATGACTCGATTTGCGGTGTACCGTATTCGGCGTTAACTTTTGCGAGCGGTATTGCTTATGCGCATCGCATTCCGATGTTGTTGAAGCGTAAAGAAGCCAAAGAGTATGGCACCAAGAAGATTCTTGAAGGTAGCTATGCTGAAGGTGATACTTGTTTGATAATTGAAGATGTCGTAACCACAGGGATGAGCATTGGTGAAACTACGGTGGTTTTAGAAGACTTTGGTATTAAAGTTAAAGACATTGTGTGTTTTATAAATCGTAATCAGGGTGGTAAAGAGAAACTTGAATCTCAAGGATATAATTTGCATAGTATTACAGATTTATATGTTGTCTTAGATGTATTATTTAAGCATGGCAAAATTTCGGCGGCAGATAAAGCTCAAGCTGAAGCATTAATTGGAGTTTAAAATGGTTAAATGGCAAAAAGCTTATTTAAAATTAGCTAACGGACGAGTTTTTGAAGGTTTAGCTCCTGAGTGGCAAAGCCAAGATAGTTATGGTGAAGTTGTCTTTAATACCGGAATGACTGGTTACGAGGAAACCTTGACTGATCCATCATACTCAGGGCAAATATTAACGTTTACTTTTCCTATTTTAGGTAATTATGGTGTATCGGATGGTAAGTGTTGGGAATCACGAAAAATTCATGTCAAAGGTGTTGTCTGTGAAACAGTATTTGATAACCCGAGTCATTATTCTGCGCAAAAAAGTTTTCTGGCATGGCTACAAGAGCATCAAGTGCCAGTAATTTGCGGTTTGGATACACGTGAATTAACTAAAGTTATTCGTGAGTATGGTGTGCTAAGTGGTGTAATTACTAGTAACTCTGATTTGGTTGCTGAATTTAATGACAGTATGATGGTAAATTGGGTTGAGCGGGTTTCGCCAAAAGAAGCAATTGTAAGTGGTAATGGGAAGCATAAAGTTATTGTAGTAGATTGTGGTGCGAAAGAAAATATTGTGCGTTGCTTAGAGCAATTTGACGTGACGATTAAACGAGTGCCATTTGATTATGATTATACCAATGAAGACTATGCTGGTGTAATGTTATCAAATGGTCCTGGTGATCCGAAACAATGTGCGACAACCGCCGCAATTTTGGCCAAAGCCTTGCAAGGTAGTAAACCAATTTTTGGTATCTGTTTGGGCTCGCAGCTGATGGCATTAGCTATTGGTGCAAATACCTATAAATTAAAATATGGCCACCGTGGGCATAATCAGCCATGTATTGATTTGCGCCGCGATCGTTGTTATTTAACTTCACAAAATCATAGTTATGCAGTGGACGATGCAACTTTACCTGATGGCTGGGAAGTAACTTTCCGTCATTTAAATGATAATACTGTAGCTGGGATTAGCCATAAAATTAAACCTTTTTCGGCAGTACAGTTCCACCCTGAAGCCTCAAGTGGTCCACAAGATACATTTTACTTATTTGAACAATTTTATTCGCAAATCGTAGCAGGAGTAGGTCAATAAGATGAAAAATATTTTACTTTTAGGTTCTGGCGGTTTACGGGTTGGTCAAGCTGGTGAATTTGACTATTCTGGTTCGCAAGCGATTAAGGCTTTTAAAGAAGAAGGCTACCGCGTAATTTTGGTGAATCCAAATATTGCAACTGTGCAAACCGATAAATCAATGGCGGATGAGATTTATTTTGTGCCGTTACAGCAAGAATTTGTTGCACCAATTATTGCCAAAGAACAGATTAATTATATTGCTTTAGGTTTTGGCGGGCAAACTGCATTAAATTTGGGACTTGAACTGCATCATAGTGGGATTTTGGCAGAACATAATGTAAAAGTACTTGGTTCTAGTGTAACTACGATTGAAGCTACCGAAGATCGCGATATTTTTCGTGAGTATTTAGAGAAAAATTCGGTAAAGACTCCGAAAAGTAAATCAGCCACGAGCGTAGCTGAAGCAATTGCGGTCGGGCAAGAATTTGGTTATCCATTGATGTTGCGTGCAGCGTTTTCTCTTGGCGGCTTGGGTTCCGGTAAAGTTTTTGATGAAGTTGATTTAATTGATAAAGCTAGTAAAGCCCTAAGTGGCGCACCACAAGTTTTACTTGAAGAATATTTGACTGGTTGGAAAGAATTTGAATATGAGATCGTTCGTGATTTGAAAGGCAATAGCCTAACGATTTGTAATATGGAAAATCTTGATCCGATGGGAATTCATACTGGTGAAAGTATCGTGATTGCGCCAGCGCAAACCTTGAATGATGAAGAGCACCAGAATTTACGCAATATTTCCCTACGTTGTGCCGAGATTTTTAATATCGTCGGTGAATGTAACATTCAATTTTCGGTAAATCCAGCTAATGGCGATTACCGCGTAATTGAAATGAATCCACGTTTGTCACGTTCATCAGCTTTGGCATCAAAAGCGACAGGTTATCCCTTAGCGTTTGTTGCGGCAAAATTATGTTTGGGCTTTAGTTTAAATCAACTCACCAATCAGGTTACCAAGAAAACTACCGCGTTTTTTGAACCAGCCTTAGATTATGTTGTGGTGAAAATTCCACGCTGGGATACGCATAAATTACGTTTGGCAGATCGGCATATTGGTACCGAAATGAAATCGGTGGGTGAAGTCATGGGAATTGGGCGGACTTTCCCTGAAGCGCTGCAAAAAGCCGTGCAAATGTTGAATATTGGCGCTTCTGGTTTGCACGATTATTTGTGGCCAATCCATGATTTACGCCGCGAAATTGAATTTGCAACCGATAGACGGATTTTTGCTTTGTACAAATGGTTTTATTCGGGTGGTGATCTTTACGAAGCGCAACAATTATCGCGAATTGATTTCTGGTTTTTGAATCAAATTAAGCAAATTGCTGAAGTTGCGCTAATGGTGAAACATGATTTAACACCAGCTAATTTAAGGATTGCGAAACAGTTTGGTTTTAGCGATAAAAGTTTGGCAACTTTAACTGAGCAAGCTGAATTAAGCATTCGTCAGTTACGCCATGCACATAATATTCGTCCAATGGTTAAACAAATCGATACTTTGGCGGGCGAATTTGCCGCACAAACAAACTATCTTTACACTAGTTATCATGGGCGTTATCACGATATTAGTCCAGCCCAAGAAGTTTATGTAATTATTGGTTCTGGTCCATATTCAATTGGTTCATCAGTGGAGTTTGACTGGTGTACGGTGAATTTGGCGCGTCAATTACGTCTGCACGGTAAGCAAGTTATTATTATTAATTCGAATCCAGAAACGGTGTCGACTGATTATGATGAATCTGATCGTTTATATTTTGAGCCGCTAAGTTTAGAGCGAGTTTGTGATATTTTAGATTTTGAAAATGTGGTCGGGGTCTGTGTTAGCGTTGGTGGGCAAATTGCAAATAATTTGGCTTTGCCATTGCATCAATTAGGTTACCCAATTTTAGGAACTTCGCCTTTAGATATTGATAATGCCGAAGATCGGGCTAAATTTTCTTCGATGTTGAATGAATTAAATATTGATCAACCACGTTGGATTAATGCCAAAAGTAGTGAAGAAGTTCAGGCTTTTATTAGCGAAGTTAGCTTGCCAGTTTTAATTCGCCCATCGTATGTATTGTCAGGTGCGGCAATGAAAGTTGTGTCGGATCATAAAACCTTGGCGAGTTATTTGAGTGATGCGGTACTAATTTCAAATGATCATCCGGTAGTAATTTCACAATTTATTGAGAATGCTAAAGAATTAGAGATCGATGGAATTGCACAAAATGGACGAATCATCATTGACTCGATTAGTGAGCACGTTGAAAATGCTGGTGTTCATTCTGGAGATGCAACTTTAGTCTTCCCTCCTGAGCGTTTATACTTGAAAACAGTTACGCGTGCACGTGAAAGTGCTCGTAAAATTGTCAAAGCCTTGAATATTTCTGGTCCGTTTAATATGCAATTCATTGCTAAAAATAATGAATTAAAAGTAATTGAGTGTAATGTACGCGCATCGCGTTCCTTCCCGTTTATTTCCAAAGTAACAGGGCAAAATCTGGTTGAATTAATGGCTAAAGTATTTCTTGGTGAAGAAATTAGCCAAAAATACAATACCTTGGAATGTGGCGTGATCGGTGTCAAAAGTCCAGTATTCTCATATAATCGCTTTAAAGGCTCGGATCCAGTCGCGCAAGTAGAAATGTCTTCAACTGGTGAAGTTGCCTGCATCGGGAATGATATGCTTGAGACTTTTTACATGTCATGGTTGGGAGTTGGTCAACGCGTTGATAAAAAGGTAATTTTATTGAGTTTGGATGATAAATATAAGCAGAAATTATTACCGCTAGTGAAGCGTTTAAGCGAACAAGGTTGGTTATTTGTGGCAACTGGTGCGACACATGATTTGCTGGTTAATAGCGGGATTCAGTCCAAATTTGTGTTTAAAATTTCGGAGCAAGTTGAGCCGAATATTCAGCAGGAAATTATTCATAAACAAGTTGGTTTGATTATTAATTTACCGCAAGATGCGTATAATACTAAAGATAATTCTGATGGTTTCCGCATTCGTCGTTTAGCGATTGATTATCATATTCCATTGGTGACTAATTTTCAATTAAGTGAAATTTTGTTGGAAAGTTTGGCCGAATTTTATGATAAAGCTATTCCTGTACACTCATATCGCGAATTATTAAGTGGAGCAAATCATGGTTAATTTAATGCAGAAAGGCTTGGTAGCGCTCCAAGATTTGAATAAACAAGATATTTTAGATCTACTCGCGCATGCAAAGCTTTTTAAAGATGGTTTATGTAAAAATACTCTTGAAGGTAAAGTGTTAGCTTCATGTTTTTTTGAAGCCTCAACTCGGACGCGTTTATCTTTTGAATCAGCGGTGGCTTATTTGGGCGGTAAAACGATTGGTTTTGCCGATAGTAGTGCAACGTCGCAAGCAAATAAAGGCGAAAGCTTTGTGGATACTTTGCGTATGCTGAATGGCTATGCCGATGGCTTAATTATGCGCCATCCGAATGATGGCGCTGCGCGTTTGGCTTCGGAAATTATGACGATTCCAGTTATTAATGCGGGTGATGGGGCGAATCAGCATCCAACCCAAACACTACTGGATTTATTCTCGATTCAAGATAGCCAAGGTCAGTTGGAGGGAATTAATCTAGGTCTAATGGGTGATTTGAAATATAGTCGTACCATTCATTCTTTGATTGATGCCAGTAAACTATTCAAAATGCGCCTCTTCTTGATCGCGCCACCTGAATTACGCATTGCTAATGAAAATCTAATTGAATTAAAGCGCCATGGAATTAGTTATTCATTTCACTCAAATGCCGAAGAAGTGATTGATAAATTGGATTGCTTGTATCTTACGCGTCTGCAAAAAGAACGTTTTAGTGCTGATTTAAATTGTAGCTATGCAATTGATTTAGAGTTATTGGAACGCGCAAAGTCAAATTTGCGAATTCTGCATCCTTTACCGCGTTTGGAAGAATTACCCGCTGCAATTGATGCTACGCCGTATGCGTACTATTTTCAACAAGCGCAAAATGGTTTATTTGTCCGTCAGGCTTTGCTTGATGTGATTTTTGGAGGTTACCATGGATAAAAAAATTGGTGCAATTGCCAATGGAATTAATATTGATCATATTCCGCAAGGTAATGCGTGGCATATTTTGCGGTTATTAAAATTAGAGCGTAAATATCCAGTTGGAATTGGGCTAAATTTAGTTAGTAAGCGGATGGGTTTAAAAGATTTGGTTAAAGTCGAAAACTATCGTTTGACTACAGAACAATTACAAGCGGTAAGCATTTTTGCTTATGGCGCGAGTTATAGTGAAATTGAAGATTATCAGGTTGTGCGCAAATTTCAATTAACTTTACCTGAATCAATTGCGAATATTATTATCTGTCCAAATCATCGCTGTATTTCGCATCAACACCGTTCGCTGTTTAAATTGCGTGCTAGTAATGATAATTTAGTTGCAACTTGTCATTATTGCGAGCATAATTATGATTTGAAATCAATGACCGAGTTTAATATTTAATGAGATGGTCTTTTTAGTAGAAGAGTTTGATTTAGGTTAAATGTGGTAATTGGTAATAGCTTAGGCTTTGTGAGAGTGGTTTGAATTTAAAAATATTGGCGTTGGTGATTGAATAATTGTTTTTTGATGGATTCTTTTAATATTAGTTTAGGAAAACGTATGAAAAAAATAGTTTTGGTGCTTGGTATTGCAAGCGCCGCAACAAGCTTTGCATGTACGACAATTATTGTGGGTAAAGATGCAACTACTGATGGCTCAATTTTGATCGCTCGCAATGACGATGGTGGGAGTGCAAATAGCCCATCACATTTGATTTATCATCAGCCACGCGCTAAAGGTTATTTATTTAAGAGTGTTGAAGAAAATAAATACACCTACCAATTACCAGATAATTTAATGGGTTATACTGGTATGCCAGATTGGGGCACACGAAATACTGCAGGCGGTGGAACTTTTGAAGAAGTTGGTTTTAACGATGTAGGGGTTGGTATTTCAGCAACTGAAACTATTTTTAGTAATGCATCAACTTTGAAGGTTGATCCATATGTAACTGAAAGTGGTATTGTTGAGGAAGCTATTCCATCAATTTTATTGCCGCAAATTAAATCTGCGCGTCAAGGTGTGGAGATGCTCGGTAAAATTATTGAGACCACAGGTGCAGGCGAGGGATTTGGCGTAGCCTTTGTCGATGGCAAAGAAGCATGGTATTTGGAAAATGCTGGTGGTCATCAGTGGTTAGCGGTGCGCTTACCAGATGATTCTTATTTTGTGAGTGGGAATCAATCACGCTTGGGTGAGGTTGATCTTAAGGACACTAAAAATTATTTAGCATCACCAGATCTGATTGCATTTGCTGAAAAAAATGGTCTGTATAATCCAAAAATTGATGGGAAGTTTAATTTCCATAAGGTTTATGGTAAAAACGATACGACTAATCCATCAGTTTATAATAATGACGTGACTTATAACTATCAACGTGTAATCTCATTACAAGGTAAGTATACGCCAAGTACTTTAAAACATCCAGTGACAAATGGTGATTTTGCGGTATTTTTGAAACCAGAGCATAAATTAAGTGTGGCAGATGTTGAAAGTGGCCTACAAAGTTACTATCAAGGCACAAACATGGATCCATATACTAGCCAAAATCCACAAAGTAAGTATCGCCCAATTGCGGTATTTAGAACGCAGCAGTCACACGTTATGCAAGTGCGTGAGAAATTACCAGCTCCGATTGCAAATGTGACGTATGTTAATTTAGGTATGACAGCATTAAGTATCTATGTACCGTTTTATTATGGTGCGGTAATTCCTGAGTTTTATCAAATTGGTTCAGATACTGCAGATAATAAATCTGCTTTCTGGAAATTCCGTAAGTTACAAACCTTGGCAATGCAAAATTTCCCTAAATATGCCCCGATTGTTCAAGCAGGATTTGCTAGCTTAAATCAACAAATCACTAAGCAGCAAAAAGAGTTTGAAAAGCAATATGTTAAAGTTTATGCTAAAGATCCAAAAGCAGCGCAACAGTTGTTGGATCAGTTTACCAATCAAACTCAGGAGCAAGTCTTCACTGAAGTGGATAAATTGACCAATCAAATTTTAACTGACATGACCAATTCAGTAAATACGGCGTATCATTTTGAGGGTGCTTAATTTCTATTTATCAAAATATGCCGCAGTCAATTTGATTGCGGTTAGTTGCCTTAAATTAACATTCTGATTAGATTTGAGATGTTATAATATCGTAAGTATTTTAGATTGTTAATTATTAAATATTTGGTGAAGTAAGTAAACTATTTTTCTATAAAATTAAATCTGACTATAAAAATTTTTAGATTGTTAAGCCACTGATTGTCAGTGGTTTTTATTTAGTCGTATAAGGTATATAAATAATGCAAAATACTAAAAACAATAACTTTAATAATGCTGGTGATGTTAATATTAATAATATGCAACAGAATCAATCACAGATTAGATTCATATCTGAGCTTAATTATCATGAGCTCATCAAGGAGCGAGAGTATTGGCAAAAAAAGAGAAATGTTGAAGATGTAAAAAAATATAAAATGATTATTAAAGTATTACTGGTTGCTGTTGGTGTTTATGGCGTTTCATCTTTATTTAAGTTTTTTAGCTCAAGTTTTGAGGCACTTTCTTATTGGATGCAAACTTTTTCAATCTTTGGTGGGTTTGTTGGTATTATATTCTCACAAAAACCTACAAGAGTAGACGTTATAATTGATGACTCTTTAAGAGAAACTGAAGATTATATAAGATTAAAAGAAAATGATTAATAAACAGTTATATCAGCTAAAAAATGTAAATCCAGATAAAAATGGATATATGCAATTAAATAAACTTTACTCTAATTATCAAGATGAGTTTGTTATTAGTTTTGATTTGAAAATTATTCAGTGGTTTAATGCTTGTTTGTGTGCTCCACTTGGTGCAATTTTAGATAAATTAAATAATGATAGTTGGGTAACTGCAAAAATTGATTCATTAATAGGCAATAATATATTGCAACGTAATGAATTTTTATCTTATTATGGCTTTGATAAAATTCGAGACGATAAACATACGACGATCCGCTACTTAAAACTTCAGCCATCAGATAGTCGGTTTTTTAATAGTTATATTACAGATGAGTTGGTAAATCACCCAGCATTACCATCTTTAAGTGATCCATTGAAAAAAAAGATTACTGAGTCTATATATGAAATGTTTGTTAACGCGCAGATGCATAGCCAGACTAAATTTATTTATACTTGTGGACAATTTTTCCCCAAACATCACTCAATATGGTTTAGCATAACTGACTTAGGTGTTGGGTTTAAGCATAATATTAATCATAGATTTAATGCAGATTTAACCTCTGCTCAGGCTATAGAATGGGCTGTGAAAAATGGTCATACTACCAAAACAAATATTACTGGTGGAATTGGATTAGCATTACTAAAAGAGTTCATCGCTAAAAATAGTGGTACCATGCAGATAGTAAGTGGTGATGGATTTTATTCTTTTACTGCAAGCAATGAATGTAGTTATACTTTAGATTTTGAATTTCCAGGTACAATTATAACCATGGAATTTAAAACGAATGATAGTAATTCGTATTGCTTAGCTTCAGAAATAAGTGAGCAAAGTCTTTTTTAGGAAAATATAAAATGGAATCAGTGAAATTAATTATTTACAATATAATTGGTAATTCTTTTGGGGTTGAGGCTGATGATGGTGAAATAGTTCACAAAGCAATTATTCATGCTTTTAATGAGCAAAGAAACGTGCAATTAGATTTCCAGAATATTGAAATGATTACTTCAGCATTTTTGAATACGGCTGTTGGGCAATTATACCGTGATCATGGCACAGATTTTATTAGAAAACATCTTAGTGTTATTAATATGTTACCTGAAGATATGGCATTGCTAAAGCGTTCTGTTGACACTGCAAAATTATTTTATAGCGATCCAGACCGATTACAAAAATCAATTGATGAAATCTTAGGTGAATGAAATGGCAAATCGTTATGATAAAAATCAGGTTTCATTATTAGTTGGCAAAACTATATTTTTTGATGCGAATATACTTATTTATCTTTTTTGGTCATCAGCTTCTAATTGGGCAGAAAGAGAATACTCTTCCATATTTGGTAAATTACTGAAACAGAAGAATATATTCGTAGTTGATTTTATGGTGATTTCAGAAATAATTAATCGTGTTATTAGAATTGAGTATGCAAAGTACTTACTACAAAAAGCATTGACAAATAAACAGCTAACTTTTAAAAATTATCGTGATAGTCAAGATGGGCATCAGATGCTTAATGAAATTAATAACGTAATTGAGAATAAGCTCTTTTTGCATTTCGATATCGTTGAAAAGTCATTTAATGAATTAGATATTAAAAATCTATTATCTATAGATAAGTTAGATTTTAATGATAAGGCTCTGGTGCAAATTTGCAGTGAAAATAACTTTGTTTTGCTGACGAATGATGGTGATTTTATTGCAGCAGATATCGATATTCTATCTGCAAATAACCAGCTTATTAATGGATATTTGTAATCTTTATTTGGTGGGAATATTTATTTTGAGAATTTGAAAATAGATTTAATCTATTAGTGTTTGTCAGTTTAAAGTGCTAAATTTAGAAAAATTAGAACAAGTTATTTGTAATTAAATGAAAGTAAAGATTATGAGTGAATATCAATATTACGAATTTTATAGTTTAAATAAACCTTTATCTAAAGCTTGTAAATCTGAAATGCAAGCGATTTCAAGTGCAGCTAAATTTGGCACGCATAATGTGCAATACACCTATAACTCGGGAAATTTCAGCGGTGATGCTGAGGAGCTTTTGGCTGAATATTTTGATGTGTTATTGTATGTGAGTAAATTCGGTGATTTTCAGTTGACCTTGCGCTATAATCTTGAAGATTTAGATATTGCTGAATTAGAAGAGTTTTGGATGGACGATATTATTGAATTTTCAATGGTGGGTTCATCGGTGTTGGTTAATATCGAGATTAACGATGATAATCGCAAGTATAGTTGGATGGTTGGCGAGAAAATTTTAGCGGATTTATTACCGCTATATGATGAATTAAAGGCTGGCGAATTCCAATCATTGCAATTGGTACATTTAATTACCGCGATTCATGCGGGCTTGGATGACGGACATATTAGTACGTTGGTGGATGAATTATTGAAACCATTAACGGCAGCACAAAAAGCTTTGTTGAAGCACCTAGATATTTCATTGAGCGATTATTAAAATTATACTTGAGTACTTGATCTGTACTAACTTACACTACAAGAAATGGAGGACGTTATGTCCAAACAATTAAATAAAATTGATAATGAAGACTCAACTCAACGCCTTGCGGTATTGATTGATGCAGATAATGCTCAAGCTGTAGTAATGGAAGGACTGTTTGCCGAAATTGCTCGTTATGGTGAAGCTACGGTAAAACGTATTTATGGTGATTTTACCAGTAAACATAGCGCGCAGTGGAAAAAAGTTTTAAATAAATTTGCGATTAAGCCAGTGCAGCAATTTGCTTATACAACGGGTAAAAATGCTACCGATAGCACGATGATTATTGATGCGATGGATTTACTTTATACACAACGTTTTGATGGCTTTTGCATTGTCTCTAGTGATAGTGATTTTACTGGTTTAGCGGGTAGAATACGCGAAGAAGGTTTAACCGTGTATGGGTTTGGCGAAAATAAAACCCCAGAAGCATTCCGCAACGCTTGTCATAAATTTATTCGTACTGAGTATTTACGTCCTGACAGTTCCGTAGACGATACCATTTTAGTAGCTGCTAGCAATATCGTGAAAGATAAATCGGCGCGTAATCAAGCTGTAAAGAAAACAAATCTTAAACAAAGCAAAGTAAATAATGCCATAGTTGATCTATCTATTGCTAATATTGAAAATGAATTAACACCTAATTTAAGCAACTCCGATCATTCAATAATGTCCACTGAAGATCCTGTTAATACGGTGCAAGAGTTTCCACTAATGTTATTTCGTAAAGCCATAAAAGCGAATAGCAAAGATGATGGTTGGGCAAATTTGAGTGGCGTTGGTTCGTATATTTTGCGGGTGCAACCTGATTTTGATCAACGTGATTATGGATACGATAAACTTGGCGATTTGGTGAAAGCTAAACCTAATTTATTTGATATTGAGGAGCGTGAAGTTCCCAATTCATTTAGCAAACAAGTTTGGATACGGATGCATAAAAAGACCAGATCTGCTCCTGTTTTGTGAGTATGTGAAGTAGTTTCTGTTCGTAATTAAGATTAATGATTACTGATAAGTTAGCGTGGATTTTATTAACTACATAATTGGTTATTTTATACATACTGATTAAATCGATAATTTGTGGTGTTGAGATATGTTTAAATTTACTACGATAGCTTTTTTAATTTTATCCAATACTTTTATGACCTTTGCATGGTATGGGCATCTCAAAACATTTAGTAACAAGCCACTAATAATTACGATATTAATTAGTTGGGGCATTGCTTTTTTTGAATATTGCTTTCAGGTACCTGCCAATCTCATTGGTTATAATAATGCTGGTTTTACTTTGATGCAGCTCAAGATTATTCAGGAAGTGATTACGCTAAGTGTCTTTTTAATTTTTGCAGTTTTCTTTATGCAGCAAAAGCTTAATTTGAATTATCTTTGGGCAAGTTGCTGTATCTTTGGTGCGGTGTATTTTATTTTTAAAACATGATTATAGTTTTTAAATAAGTAAATAATCTACTGTGCCAAGTTGCTGGTGTGGTTAATTACTGATTGAGACTTTGGAGAGACAAATAATATGCTTATAATAACTAATGTACTTATGCCGGATGAGACGCGTCAAACCATCACACGCGCTTATCACGAAGAATTAACTATTGATGGTACAGATTTGTTAGCATTACCAGGTTTAATTGATCCGCACGTGCATTTTCGCGTGCCTGGCATGGAAGATAAAGAAGATTGGCAGCATGCCTCAGTAGCAGCGCTAAAAGGTGGCATTACTACTGTATTTGATATGCCAAATACTAAGCCAGCTACGACAACGCAGGAGCGTCTGCATAGTAAATTTTCAATAATTGATGCGCAATTAGCCGAGGTTAATTTACCGCTACGTTATGAATTATTTTTTGGTGCTGATAAAAACCAGTTCCATGAGATTGTTAAAGTTAAAGATGAAATTATTGGAATTAAAGTTTTTATGGGTGCCTCAACCGGTGATTTATTAATGGATGACGAAAGTTCATTACATGCAATTTATGCATTGGCAAAGGCACATGGGTTACTGATTGCACTGCATGCAGAAGATGAATTGATTATTCGTAATAATGCGGCTAAGTATGCTAATGAAACTGATTTTAAATATCACTCAATTATTCGTGAGCCACAAGCTGCAGTAAAAGCTGTGGAGTTAGTGATTCAATTAGCAGAAACTTATCATGTTCCATCATATATTTTACATGTTAGTACCGCTGGTGAATTAGAATTAGTTCGTGCTGCCAAAGCACGCGGTGTTAAGGTTTATGTTGAAACTTGCCCTCATTATCTATTTTTGGATGAGAGCAATTATCCAGGTCTAAACGGTCGTGCTAAAATGAATCCGCCGTTACGTAGTAAAATTGATCAAGGTATTTTATGGCAAGCACTTAACGCTGGTGTGATTGATACGATTGGTTCTGATCATGCACCGCATAAACTGAACGAAAAAGCCCAATCATTGTGTAAATGTCCGTCTGGTGTACCAGGGATTGAAACGACTTTGCCGTTATTAATTAGTGCATGGCGTGAACGGAAGATTTCTTTAGCTAAAATAGTGGAGTTAATGCACACCAATCCACAACGTATTTTTAATTTACCAGAGAATGATGATTTGGTGTTAGTGGATATTGTTAATTATAGTGAACTAAGTGATGAGCAGATGGCAACAAAATGTAAATGGACGCCATTTGTCGGGATGAATTTAACTGGGTTTCCACGTTATGTTTTTACTCAACAGCGCTTGCTTGATTGCCGCAGTTTGTAAGTTCACGTGATTTGGTAGCGAAGTCAACAGAGTTATATTTAGGTGATTATTAATTTGCGTACTTTACGAATTTACTAAAGATGTTATTTAATCAATAGTAAATAACATCTTTGTCAGTTTTCTGATAGTTGATTATTAACAAAATGATTAGAATTATAGGTACAATTAAATTAGTCAAAATTATTGTGCCATCATTTAAATGAAAGTTATTTGCGGTAATCATCTGATCGATTTGGAAAGCGGCACAACCTAAAAACCATATACTAGCCATTAATACTACTGATGCGCGGTAAAACCAGTTGTTAAATGTAGAAATTATTCCTGATACTCCTAATGCAAGGTTTGCCATTGCAAAAGGAATTTCTAATGAATTTTGCTCCCAATTAATTGGGTGAGGTACGATTTGTTGTAAGTAAGGGTTATGTTGTGCAAAATCCCAGATCCCGCCAAGACCGATTACAAAAAAGAGCATGCAGCTAAAAAACCTTTGATTAAATTTAGCTGGAATTAACAATGCAAATATAGTTGCTAAAACACACATTAACAGCGGGAAGTTATTGGCAATGAAATTAATATTTTGCATCGACATACTTGAATCCTGTATAAATTTTAGGGTTAATTACCTACTATAACCGATTATTCTAATACTGTGCAAATTAAATTAATTTGTAATAAAAAAATTATGCCGAATTAAATTTTAGATGAAAGCAAGCTATATCAATGAACCCACGAATTCTCAGTATTGCACATAGTAAGTTTGGATATTTAATTAATCATTTGCCGTTAGCTCAACAAATTAAGCTTATTTCATTTGGCCGTCAGAAATTTATGCAGTATTTTGTTAATTATTTACAGTTTGCTGAGTTTATTCCCGATGAATCTCAATCATGCCAAATGTGGGGAATTAGTTTCAGGAGCTCGTTAGGTAATGCAGCCGGAATGTTTAAAAATGGCGAAGGCTATGATGTTGTCGCTAAACTTGGTGCTGGTGCTTATCTTGGAGGTACCTCGACCTATAATCCTCGCGTAGGGAATAACAAAAATGGAATTAAGTTGCCATTTATTAGCTTACATAATTCAAAATCTGCGGTAAATTGGCTTGGATTGCCAAATCTAGGCGATAAAATTTTAGCTCAACGGTCAATAACTGAGCATAAAGTGGCTGGGTGTCCGATTGGTTGGAGTTTGATGCGTTCACCAGATTTTGCTGAGGATGATGGGGTGAGTAAACTTATTGAAAGTTTATGGTTGTATCACAATAACCATCAAATTGATTTTATTGAGATTAATGAGTCTTGTCCGAACATTAAATTGGGGGTCGCAGGTATAATTCCACGCTTAGAGCGTATTTCTAGAGAGTTTTTGCTTAGGCGTCAGCGGCATATACCAGTAGTTGTCAAGTTATCCAATGATTTAGATCCATGTAATTTGGCGGAAATTATTGAAAAATTAATTCATCTCGGTTATGATGGGATCAACTTAGGTAATACATCCGTTGATTATAAGTCTTTTATGTCCCAGTTAGCAGATCAAGAGCGCGATTTATTTAGTTATTTCACCACTACATTTGGAGGTGGTTTAAGCGGTGCATTGTTAAAACAGAGATCTTTGGATCTATGCGCTGAGGCTGCCAATCAATTACAGCGGTTGCGACCAAATCATGAGTTTCACATTATTCGTAGCGGTGGTGTGGAATGTGCCCAAGATTTATTAACTTCAAAACGGCATGGTATTTCATTTAATCAATGGTATACTGGATTTTTTAACGCTTATACTGAGCAGGGAAGTTCTGTCTACCAAGATATGTATAGTCTATAGGTTTAATTATATGAAACTTTAGATTGGTTGTCTTGTACTACAGTTTTACTATTCGGCTGTTTTGCTTATTTTACATCGGGATTTGTGTTAAAATTCCCAAGTTTGGTTAGTATGAATTTAGTTAAATTGTGTTAGCTAATTAAGGTATATATTTATTTCTAGCACCTTAAAGTACATGCTAATTCAAGAAATATTAAGGAGGTTTCGTGTTTAAAAATAAATTATTATTATTTGTACTAGGAACTTTGTGTTGTTTAAAAATAAGTCTTGCAGATAATCTTCTTGGTCAATCACCATCATTATTTGGTAGCGAGATGGATCAGCATGGTGCTTTTGTTGCAAGTGATTTATTGACGTCTCCATTGCTACGAAGTATGTTTGATTTGAGTGCAAATGATGTGCCCCCAGATTCAGTACGAATTTGCTTAAATCAGCAGGCTAAGTGTCGAGTAGTTCGGCGTGATTCTAAGGTTTATGTGGTTTCAAGTAATGGTAAGTCACATTTTGACGATACAATTAATCCGAGTAATTAGAGTTTAAGAAAGTTAAGCTAGTATGTTGAATAAATTTATTCTAACGGTAGTGGGTGTGCTATTGATTGCTTGTAGTTCTAACAGTGGCATGGTAACTAATGTTGATAAGCAGGCTTCTAGCACTCCATTAGTTGCATCTGCGCCATTAAAAAGTGCAGCTAGTGAGCCAGAATTGGTTGGTGGTTGGGCACCAGTGTTTTTTACTGGATTTGATAAGCCTCAGTTGGTCAATATTGCGGATGGGATTAATCAAGGACGAATTAAACGTGCAGTGATTAGTTATCCAACCAAGATGCAAACTTTAGCCAATAAGATTCACGATTATTTACAGCAACAAACTAAGCAAGTGATTGTGATGAAATCGGTTGAGCTTAAAGATACAGATCAGGTTAAATATGATTTAAAACAAGTTATTGTCACTTTGTATTTTAATTAGAGTGGTTTAAGATGCCAGATTCTTTTTATCATTTGCCAATTTATCTAGCTTTGGCTTTAATTTTTATTTTATGTAACACGGTAAGCTTATTTGGCTATTTAGTTTCGCATCGTTTTTTATCACGAATTGATAATAAAGATGTGGTGACAAAAGTAGTCTGGCAGACGGTATTATTTTTCAGTACAATTTTCATTACTTTTTGGATTGCGACCAATTGGAGTAATGTTGGTACTTTAAAGCAAACGACTATTCGTGAGGCTAATTCAATTGCACAGCTCTATAACGATATTGGTTCATTAGGTGGTGCAGAAAGCCCATTTTTTGAAACTAAAATTTGGAATTACCTCAATTCAGTGATTAATGATGAATATCCACATTTATCACGTGGTGAGGAGAGCCCTAAAACTAATGCTGCATTTCGAGAGTTAGTACTGTCAATTTATAACTATAAGCCATTACCGCAATTATCTGATGAGCTACGCTATAATCGTATTTTAGAGCAAGTGACGGATTTATCTAATTATCGTGAGAATCGCTTGGGATTCCTTTCAGGAAATTTGAATGGACCTTTGCTGTTGTTCTTTATTATGATGGTATTTATGGGATGTTTTTGGACTGGGTTCATTAATACCCGTAATTTTCGTTTTACTTTGTTTATAATTATGAGTCAGAATTTGATTATGAGCTCCTCTAGTTGGCTAATTTTGGAGATGGACATGCCATTTCAGGGACAGTTAAGGGTTGATAATGCGCCATTTGTTGGGGTTCAAGATGAAATCAAATTATTCTCGCATTATAATGAACTAAAGAAGTAAATTAACAATTTATCAGTAATTCTGAGTAACAGAATGTGGTAAAATACTAAAGTTATATTTGTCTAATGATCTATAAGGATATACAATGAATTTACATGAGTACCAAGCTAAAGAGTTATTGGCACGCTATGGTTTGCGTGTGCAAAGTGGTGTTTTAGCAACGAATGGAAATGAAGCTGCAGTAGCTTTTGACCAATTGGGTGGCAAATTTGCCGTGGTTAAAGCACAGGTTCATGCTGGTGGACGTGGTAAAGCTGGTGGGGTTAAAGTAGTTAAATCTCGTGATGAAGCGCGTGATGTTACTGAAGGTTTAATCGGTAAGAATTTAGTTACATATCAAACAGATGCTGCTGGTCAACCAGTTAATTCAGTGTATGTGTCTGAAGATTTATATCCAGTTTCACGTGAATTATATTTAGGTGCTGTTGTTGATCGTTCAAGTCGTCGAGTGACGTTTATGGCATCAACTGAAGGTGGTGTTGAAATTGAAAAAGTTGCTCATGAAACACCTGAGAAAATTTTAAAAGTTGTAGTTGATCCACTAGTTGGTTTACAACCATGTCAAGCGCGCGATGTAGCATTTCAATTGGGTTTAACTGGTAGTCAAATTGCTAATTTCGTTAAAATGATGCTAGGTTCATACCAAGCTTTTGTTGAAAATGATTTCGCATTATTTGAAATTAATCCACTAGCTGTGCGTGAAAATGGTGATTTAGTGTGTGTTGATGCTAAAATTAATTTAGATTCAAATGCGTTATTCCGTCATAATCATTTAGTAGAGTTACGTGATAAGTCACAAGAAAATGCTTTAGAACTTAAAGCCTCAGAATTTGATTTAAATTATGTTGCTCTTGAAGGTAATATCGGTTGTATGGTTAATGGTGCTGGTTTAGCGATGGCGACTATGGATATCATTAAATTATACGGTGGTCAACCAGCGAATTTCCTTGATGTTGGTGGTGGCGCTACTAAAGAACGCGTTATTGAAGCATTCAAATTAATTCTTGCAGATAGCCAAGTTAAAGCAATTTTAATTAATATTTTCGGCGGTATTGTTCGCTGCGATATGATTGCTGAAGCTATTATTGCAGCAGTTAAAGAAGTAAATGTAACTGTGCCTGTAGTTGTACGCCTTGAAGGTAATAATGCTGAATTAGGCTCAAAATTATTGAAAGAATCTGGCTTAGCGTTAATTCCTGCTGAAGGTTTAGCTGATGCTGCACAGAAAGTTGTTGCAACTTTAAAATAAGTAGATAATATCAAACTTGATATGAAATTATACAATTGGAGATGGGCAAATTTTAGCTCCAATTAGATTACAAAGGATTAAGCATGAGTGTTTTAGTTAATAAAAATACCAAAGTATTAGTACAAGGTTTTACTGGTAAAAACGGTACGTTCCACTCTGAGCAAGCAATTGCTTATGGAACTAAAGTAGTTGGTGGTGTAACGCCAGGTAAAGGTGGTACAACTCACCTAAGTTTACCAGTTTATAATACAATGCGTGAAGCAGTGCGCGATACTGCAGCAGATGCATCAGTAATTTATGTACCTGCACCGTTTGTTTTAGATTCTGCAATTGAAGCGATTGATGCTGGAGTTGCATTGATTGTGATTATTACTGAAGGTGTACCGACTTTAGATATGTTAAAAGTTAAACGTTACGCTGAATCAAGTGGATCACGTATTATTGGACCAAATTGCCCAGGGATTATTACACCAGGTGAATGTAAAATTGGAATTATGCCAGGTCATATTCATCTTCCAGGTAAAATTGGGATTGTGTCTCGTTCTGGTACATTAACTTATGAAGCAGTTGCACAAACTACTAAATTAGGTTTAGGTCAATCAACTTGCATCGGTATTGGCGGTGATCCAATCCCAGGTACATCGCATATTGACTCTTTAAAATTATTCCAAGAAGATCCAGATACTGAAGCAATTATTATGATTGGTGAAATTGGTGGAACTGCTGAAGAAGAAGCAGCTGAATACGTAAAATCACACGTGACTAAGCCAGTAGTTGGTTATATCGCTGGGGTTACTGCTCCTGCTGGTAAACGTATGGGTCATGCTGGTGCGATTATTTCTGGTGGTAAAGGTACTGCTGAAGAAAAATTCGCCGCTTTTGAACGTGCAGGTATTGCTTACACGCGTTCTCCAGCTGAATTAGGTACAACTATGTTAGAATTATTGAAATCTAAAGGTATGCGTTAAACGTAGCTTAGGTTTCTATAATAATAAATGACTCACAATTGTGGGTCATTTATTATTTGGAGTTATCAAACCATTTTAAAGCCATGCTGATTAGATTCACTTTTGTATAATTTTGTTGTTTGATCTCTTAGTCTAGAATGTAATTATAAATTTAGCTAGTCGATGGATATTTATAGAATCATTAGTTTAACACTATTAAATTAATAAAAATAATTGATTAGACGAATTAATAATTTTCAATTATAATGGCTAATTAGATATACACGAATCGTGATTTAAGATTAAAATATAGTTGATTTTACTTTCAGGTGTTGTAAGTAAAGCTAGTTACATTATTCTTAGTTGCTGTTTATATAATTAATTTTATTTATGGTGTTAGATATATATAATTATATCAGTTGCATGTGTCATATATTGAAAGGAAAGTTAGAATGCTGAAGAAAATTATTGTAGTACTTGGGGCATCTGGTATGCTGTTAGCTGCAGGTAATGCACTTGCGGATACGACAGCTACAAATAGTAGTGTTTCGCCACAAAGCTTGGATTTATCTCCATTACGTAATCTAAATGTTGTGGATAATCCTATGGATAAAAACTATAGTTATCATGAAGCATTTAAAAAGCTTGACGTTAATCAGCTTAAAAAAGATATGCAAACTTTATTGACTCAATCACAAGATTGGTGGCCTGCAGATTTCGGCAACTATGGTCCTTTCTTTATCCGTTTATCTTGGCATGATGCGGGAACTTATCGTCTTTCTGATGGTCGCGGTGGTGCAAATCGTGGTCAACAACGCTTCTCGCCATTAAATAGCTGGCCAGATAATGTCAACTTAGATAAAGCGCGTCAATTATTGTGGCCATTAAAACAAAAATATGGAAATGCTGTGTCTTGGTCAGATTTGATAGTATTAGCTGGAACAGTATCTCTAGAATCAATGGGTATGCAACCAATTGGATTTGCCTTTGGACGTGAAGATGATTGGCAAGGTGATAATATTACTAATTGGGGAGCTAGCCCAGAAGTGCTTTCAACTAATATGAAAGATGGCAAACTACAAAACCCTTTTTCTGCTACTCAAATGGGATTGATTTATGTAAATCCAGAAGGTCCAGATGGTAAACCAGATAAAATTGGTGCAGCTAGCGCAATCCGTCAGGCGTTTGGTGGAATGGGCATGAATGATGAAGAAACTGTGGCTCTTATTGCTGGTGGACATACATTCGGTAAGACACATGGTGCAGCCTCTGCCGACAAATATGTTGGCCCAGCTCCTGATAAAGCACCGATTGAGTTACAAGGTTTAGGTTGGCAAAATAGTTATAAGAGTGGTAAAGGTGATGACGCCATTGGTAGTGGTTTAGAGGGAACTTGGACTTCTTCGCCAACTAGATGGAATAATGACTATTTTAATAATCTTTATAATTTAAATTGGAAACAAGCCTTAAGTCCAGCAGGTGCTCATCAATGGGCTCCGACCAATGCAACACCAGCCGTTATGGTTCCAGATGCACAAAAACCTGATACTTATCATGAGCCTATCATGTTTACTACAGATTTGGCTTTGAAAGAAGATCCAATTTATAATAAATATGCGCAAGAGTTTTATAAAAATCCAGCTGAATTTAAGAAAGCTTTTGCTGAAGCATGGTTTAAGTTAACCCATCGTGATATGGGTCCTAAGTCGCGCTATATGGGCCCATGGATTCCTGCTCAAAACTTTATTTGGCAAGATCCAACAATTGCAGCTGATTATAAGCAAGTTTCTTTGCAAGATATCGAGCAGTTGAAGAAAGCTATTTTAAATTCTGGGTTAACTAATTCCGATTTGGTAAAAACCGCTTGGGCATCAGCTTCAAGTTATCGTAAAACTGACTACCGCGGTGGTTCAAATGGTGCCAGAATTGCATTAGCACCAGAGAAAGATTGGGCGATGAATGAGCCAGCAGAACTAGATAAAGTTCTTGCTAAGCTTAAAAAAATCCAAAGTAACTTTAATAATGGCAAAAAAGATGGTACTAAAGTATCTTTAGCTGATTTGATCGTGCTTGGTGGTAATACTGGCGTTGAACAAGCTGCGAAAAAAGCGGGATATACAGTTAAAGTTCCTTTTGTTGCTGGTAGAACAGATGCAACTCAGGCGCAAACTGATATTGATACAACGAACTTCTTAAAAACTAAATCAGATGGATTTATAAACTATACCGATGGTAGTGAGCCTGCTAGTCTGCTTCCTCAAGCTTTGGTAGAAAAAGCTAGTATGTTAAATCTTGATGCTCCAGAAATGACGGTGTTAGTTGGTGGATTGCGCGCTTTAAATGTTAATTATAAAGATTCAAAAGATGGTGTACTTACAACGACACCTGGTGAGTTGAATAATGCATTCTTCGTGAACTTGTTGGATATGTCTACTGCATGGAAAACCTCGAGCAAAGATGGTGAGTATATCGGTTATGATAGAAAATCTGGCAAACAAAAATGGACAGCAAGCTCAGTGGATCTAATCTTTGGATCTAATTCAGAGCTTAAAGCAGTTGCGCAAGTTTATGCTGAGAATGGTAATGAACAAAAATTCATTAACGATTTTGTGGCCGCTTGGAATAAAACTATGATGTTAGGTAGATTTGACGTACAGAATTAGTTTTATGTTAACTTACTGAAGATTTGACCTGTTTTTTATTAATCAACGGTTCATTTTTTAATGGTGGCTTAGGCCACCATTTTTATTTAATATCTATTATATGTGAGTAAATTTATAAATGGTTTAGGGTTAGATGTTTAAGTAAATCACGTTATTAACTTGATTTATAGACCAAAGATACTATATAATAGACGTGATAGATGAATTTATTTTAAAGGATATCAAATGAATTATAATTATCAACAGCAGCAGTATGCAATGGCGACACCATCACAAAGTGTACGGATGCAGGTTTTACGTAGCACCTATTTGCTGTTAGCATTGTCAATGATTCCAACTGCTATTGGGGCATTGATCGGTGTAAATATGTCATTTATGTTTTTGGCTGGTAGTCCAATTATGGGCACGTTGTTATTAATTGGTGGTATGTATTTCTTAATGTTTATGGTACAGAAAAATCGTAATAGCTTTGCTGGAATTGTTTGGTTGATGGGTTTCACATTGTTCATGGGTGGTTTATTAGGTCCATTATTACAAATGGCACTACGTATTCCGAATGGTAGTCAGCTAATTTTGTTAGCCGCATTACTAACTTCAGCAGTATTTTTTGTTATGAGCGCAATTGCTTTTACGATTAAACGTGAGACTCCTGCATTGACTAATTTTTTAACCGTTGGTATGGTGGTTATTTTAATCGGTATGGTTGCCAGTATTTTCTTTCATACACCAATGATGCAATTAATGTTATGCGGTGCTTTTGTAATTTTTTCTTCAATGATGATTTTATGGCAAGTAAATCAAATTATTATTGGTGGTGAAACTAATTATATCTCTGCTACTTTGAGTATCTATGTTAGTTTGTATAATTTGTTTACAAGTTTATTGCAAATAATTATTGCGTTATCTGGTGACAGAAGATAATCAACTCAGTTTTAATGGATCGCCAGTTTCTGGCGGTCTTTTTTTGTATGTAAAGATGAACTATTATTCAAAATAATTTCAATCCATTTAAGTTAGTCAAACCTTTTGAAGCTGCAGGTGATCAACCAACTGCAATTCAGAGCTTAGTTGAAGGTTTGAATGATGGCTTACAGTATCAAACTTTGCTTGGTGTGACAGGGAGCGGTAAAACCTACACGATGGCAAATATTATTGCTCAAACTGGACGTCCGGCAATAATCATGGCGCATAATAAAACCTTAGCTGCACAGTTGTATGCTGAATTTAGGGATTTTTTCCCTGAAAATGCGGTTGAGTATTTTGTGTCATATTATGATTATTATCAGCCAGAAGCTTATGTTCCACATAAAGACTTATTTATTGAAAAAGATTCGGCAATAAATGAACATATTGAACAAATGCGTCTATCTGCGACTAAATCTTTACTTGAGCGTGATGATGTAATTATTGTTGCAACGGTATCGGCAATTTATGGGATTGGTGATGAGGCTGCATATCAAAAGATGATTTTGCATCTTAAGGAAAAAGAGATTCTTTCACAAGCTGAAATTATTCGCCAGCTAGTTAGCATGCAATATCAACGTGCAGATGTTGATTTTACGCGTGGATCATTTCGGGTGCGTGGTGATACGGTGGATGTTTTTCCTGCCGAGTTTTATGATAAAGCGGTGCGAATTAGCTTATTTGATGATGAAATTGATGGTTTATTTCTATTTGATCCATTGACAGGTAAAATTGATCAGCGAATTAGTCGCTTTACGGTGTTCCCATCTTCACATTATGTTACGCCACGAGAAACGGTGATGAATGCGTGTGATGGGATTAAAGCCGAATTAGAATTACGAATTAAAGAATATGAAGCTTTAGGCAAAACTATCGAGGCCTATCGAATTAAACAGAGGACTGAATTTGATCTAGAGATGTTGACCGAAATTGGCTTTTGTAAAGGAATTGAGAATTACTCGCGGCATTTAACTGGGCGTACTCCAGGTGCTCCACCACCGACCTTGATTGATTATTTACCCATCAATGCGATTATGTTTATTGATGAATCGCATGTAACTATTTCCCAAATTGGTGGAATGTACAACGGTGATCGAGTTCGTAAGCAAAATTTAGTAGACTATGGTTTTCGTCTACCTTCAGCTATGGATAATCGTCCGTTACGTTTTAATGAGTTTGAGGCTAAAATGCCGCAAACGATTATGGTCTCTGCTACTCCGGGTAAATATGAGGCGGAACATCAAGATAATTTGGTGGAGCAGGTTGTGCGTCCAACTGGGTTGTTGGATCCAATTATTGAAGTGCGTCCAGTTGATACCCAGGTTGATGATTTACTTCATGAAATTCAGCTGCGTAAGGCTAAATCACAGCGAGTCTTGGTAACCACTTTGACCAAGAAAATGTCAGAACGTCTCACTGAATATTATACTGAAAACGGTGTTAAGGTTCGTTACTTGCATTCGGACATTGATACGGTTGAACGGGTAGAGATTATTCGTGATTTACGTCTTGGGGTGTTCGATGTTTTAGTTGGTGTAAATTTACTCCGTGAAGGCTTAGATATGCCAGAAGTAAGCTTAGTGGCAGTTTTTGATGCCGATAAAGAAGGTTTTTTACGTTCGGAGCGTTCTTTGATTCAAACGATAGGCCGTGCTGCACGAAACGTGGATGGCATGGCAATTTTTTATGCCGCCAAAATTACAAATGCGATGCAAGTTGCTTTAGATGAGACTGCGCGTCGTCGAGAAAAACAAATTGCACATAATTTGTTACATGGAATTACACCACAGACAGTGATTAAGTCAATTAATGATATTTTAGATGGTGTGTATAAAGAAGCAGCTAAAAATGAATTTGAAATTAAGTTGCCTGAGAATTTGAGTGAAAAAGAATTGACCAAATTAATTAAGCAAGTTGAGAAACGTATGAAAGAACATGCGTTGAACTTGGAGTATGAAGATGCAGCTAAGTGTCGTGATGAATTAAAATTATTGCGCGATTTAATGTTTAAAGGTTAGTAGTTATAGTAGACGGGTTTTATGAGGGATAAGATAGTGAGTTTTGTTATTGGAGTTGCTGGTGGTTCTGGATCAGGTAAATCAACTGTTACTGAGCATATTGTTGGTGCAATTGGTGCTGATCAGGTTGCAGTGATTATTCAGGATAATTATTATGTTGATTTAGGACACTTAACTCCTGAGCAACGGCGTAAAGTAAATTTTGATCACCCTGATTCTTTTGATTGGGAGTTAATGCTTAAACATATTGATGATTTGGCTAATGGTGTACCAATTGAAATGCCGACTTATGATTATGCTCGCGACACACGTAGCGTAGAGACAATTACTGTTCTACCAGCACCAATTATTGTTATTGAAGGCTTATTTGCGTTGTTAGATGCCAATATGCGTAAATATATGGCGTTGAGGATCTTTGTTGATACCGCTGATGATATTCGCTTTATTCGGCGTTTGCAACGCGATATTGTTGAACGTGGGCGTTCAACTGAGTCGGTGATTCAGCAATATTTAGAGTCGGTGCGTCCGATGCATCGTCAATTCATTGAGCCATCCAAACGCAACGCGCATATTATTATTCCGCATGGCGCGAATAAAGCTGCTTTGGAAATGTTAGTAGCACGTGTGCGTGCAGTAATTAATCATGAAGAGTTGTCAGTATCAACTTATTTTGAAGAGGTTTAAGATGAAGCCATTTATTATTGGAGTTGCTGGTGGGTCTGGCTCGGGTAAATCGAAAGTAACCGAGCAAATTATTCATGCAGTGGGTGCTGAAAAAGTCACAGTATTTATTCAAGATAATTTTTATCTAGATCGTTCACATTTAACGCCAGAAGAACGCAATCGTGTTAATTTTGACCATCCTTCAGCTTTTGATTGGGCATTGATGACGAAGTTACTTGATGATTTATCGAATGGTGTACCAGTTGAGATGCCGCAATATGATTTTACAACACATACCCGTTTACCAGAAACTAAAACCGTGATTCCTGCTAAAATTATTATTCTTGAAGGAATTTTTGGTTTATATAACGAAGATATGTGTAAGCAAATGGCCTTGCGGATTTTTATTGATACAGCTGGCGATATTTGCCTTATGCGAAGACTTAAGCGCGATATTAGTGAGCGTGATCGTACTCTTGATAGTGTTATTGAGCAGTATAGTAAATTTGTGCGCCCAATGCATAAGAAATTTGTTGAGCCAACTAAGCAAAAAGCACACATTATTATTCCAAATGGCTCTAATAAGGCTGCTTTGGAAATGATTATTTCACGGATCCACAGTGTAATTAATGGTGATAAGATTAATTTGGATGATGGAATGTTTTTTGAAGAAGAGTAGTCATTAAATGACTAATAAAATGCTTTAAGTTTTGTTAAGCATAAATGGGTGGTCTAAAGTTAGATCACCCATTTCTCGTTAAGTTATTAAAATTAGTATTGTATAACTATCTTATTCAATAATGAAACTATATCAATTACGTACTACATAATCGGATGGTGTTCCATTAACAACATTGTTGATCCATGTATTATAGTAACTAACCGATGTATCTACACCGTATGCTGCTGGTAATGGCCCATAAGTTCCAGGGTTGAGTAGTGACCATGAATGAACTCCAACAATGTAAAAATTATTATTAATGTAAGTAAAATCTCCACCGCCAGAATCACCTGGACCCACAAATTTCCACACATAATTATTAACTGGAATTGAGCCAACAGTATATAACTCTCCCACATTTGGATTACCTGAAACATAGGGAGATAAGTTTCCTGAGTAATATAGTTAACACTAAGACAAATTACCTATTAAATATCATAAATATAAATTTATATCAATATATTATTGTATTAAAAATAGGCGGTTTAAAATTGCGTTAACTATATATTTGGCGATAAAATAATATTCCTGACATGTTTTTATATTCTGTAGTACCAAATCCTGTTAGCCATAGCATTGTATACGGTGATAAATCAGCATTGGTATTAAGTGCTGCTTTTAGAGGGTAATTATTATTTACTTTTAAAAGTGCTATATCTGTTGGTGGAGTGTTACTTTGACCCATGGATTGTGGAGAATAGCCAGCATGTACATATACTGCAGATACGGATACAGGGTTCCCATCCGGGGTTTTAAGATTTGAACCTTGCCACAAGTAAATATTAGCAGGATTTGTAATGTTTGATGGAACCCATCCAGATTCAGGTCGAGCGTTATCTGTAACTAAGCAATGTGCAGCGGTTAAGATCCAACTACCATCTGCAATTGGTGTTCCTGTGCAGTAAGTATCTGCTTGGGCTGTTTCAGAATTATTGGTTGAGCTTAATCCAACTACTAATTGAGTAATTAAGCTACCGTCTGGTGGATTACAGCCATTGGCAACGTTTAATGATTTTGATGAAGCCGTTGAATTATTTGAATAAGTTGAACCACCAAAATTACACATTGGTGCAGGCTGTTCGTATATTGTGGTTGTGGTGTTAGAACCACTGTTACAAGCAACTATCATTGTGGCTGTAATGCTTGTTAAAATCAGACTCGATCTTTTCATGTTGTGCATTCATTTTATTAATCTTTAGCCATTAGTGTATATAAAGTGAATGGTAACTAAAGCATTTATATCGTGCTTGAGTTGTTTGCGAATGATTTGATAGATAATTTTTAAGCAATCGGAGAGGTCAATAGCTCAACATCTAACTCTGTGAAAGTTACTTCATAAATCCCATGTTTTAGTTCAAGTATCGAGCCAGGGATTCTTTTTAGTGCTTTAGCTTGAGCTGATTTAATAACTAATTCTGTAGTGCTCGTGACGTCAAATTTTTTGAACAACTGCCGATGAATAATTGAGTTTATTGTGCTAGACAAAATTTGTTTATTTGCTGCATTTGATAAAATAAGCGATATCTCTTTATAGCTGTGCCCTAATGTTAGTAAGAATAAGACTTCCTCTTCACGTTCGCTAAGTTTTACTGAATTTAAATTATCCGACTCTGTATTTGCTGGTGATGATGAATTAATGAAGCTAAACATCCTGCTAATAGTTCCTGGGTCAATTATATGCATTTCTCCAGTCTATAGTGGTAGACTTTGTCAATACCAATATTCTTCAAATCTAAGATATAAAACCACTAACTTTGGTTAAGTTATTTGATTAATTATAACATCATCAGACTTTTATTCCCTGAATAGATGTTATTTGG
>JACCDG011394273.1_pt1 | contig 43925 bp, 63 predicted proteins | sample 7442471 | NCBI WGS metagenome assembly JACCDG01 (sample SAMN15323444, study PRJNA562643) | freshwater metagenome | isolation source: river surface water | place: USA:Blue River Watershed | collected 2017-08-17
AGCCGCGCGGTGGAACCGGGCACTAAGGAGATCAATCATGTTCGACTTCGGCTTTCGGCCTTGGACTGAGGTAATCGGTGATGTCGGGAATCAGGTGAAGGAGCAGATCAACCGCTACCAAGAGAACCGACTGCGCGAGCAGTTGCTCCAGCGCGAGGACAACCTGCGCCAGCAGGGGATTGCGCGGGAAGACCAGATCGACGCCCGTGACTGGGACCGGAAGCTCGGTCTCATTGGGGACGAGCGCGCCTACCGGGAGCAGCAGGCCAACATGCCTGTGGACTCGGACCTCTCGTCCTTCGTCCGCGAGTTGATGAGCGGCGGGAACGGGAAGGTCCAGTCGGTTCCGGGTGGCGGAAGCGAGACCAGTCCCAGTGAGTTCTACGGCCCGTCTGGATCGGTGATGGGTCTAGGCATTCGTGGCTACGAGCCCGAGGAGCAGGACCAGCCCAAGGCGGTTCAGGTGGACGTGCCTGCCCAGATGCAGCCGCGTGGCATGTCTCAGCGCGAGTACGACAACGCGATGCAGGCGGCTCCGTTCTTCAAGGCGATTCACGGTGCGAACGGTGGCCGTCGCACTCTCGAAGAGGAGCTGGCGATCATCGCTGCCCGTGTGGGCGGACAGAAGGAAGTCGCCGGAATCGTGCAGGGTGCTCTCAACAACCGGAACGACAAGACCATCGGTTCGCGCTACGGACTTCAGGGGCGGGATCAGGAGTTCAAGGCGAACGAGAACGAGAAGAACCGTCGGAACCGGCTGGAAGTGGAGGCGCTGCGCCAGAAGACCCGGATGGAGCTGGCTGAGTACAACAAGAACTTCGCCGGTCTCAGTGATCGTGAGAAGAATCTGGTGTCCGAGCTGAACAAGCTCGAAGACCAGCTCACCCAGCTCACGTCCCGCGATGTCGCGGTCGTGAAGGGTGAGGACTGGCGCAAGCAGGTCGAAGAGACCAAGGCGAAGATCGACGCGACCATGAAGGAACTCAAGTCCTTCCGCGCCGGGAACGCTCCTGCACCCAAGAAGGCGTCCACCTCCGGCAAGAAGACCACCACGACTCAGCCGCAGACCCCGCCGCCTCCGACTTCTGGGAAGAAGGTGTCCTTCTCTGCTAAGGACAAGGCAGGGCAGGTCGTGAACCAGACTCTCGACTGGACTCCTGAGCTTGAGGCTCGCCTCAAGCAGGGCGGATTCAAGTACGAGATCAAATAAGGAGTAACGCACATGGCTGATGTACCAGAGGTTGATCCGTTGGAAGGACTCACCCCTGCTGAAGTGACGGAGCCGCCTACCAAGGCGGCTTCCGCCGTTTCAGAGGACCCGCTTGCTGGCCTGACGCCTGCTGACCCACTGGAAGGACTGGCTCCAGTCCAGACAGATCCAGACGAGGCGAACGCCTACGTGTCCGGGACCATCCACGGCGCGACCAAGCTGCCTGAGTCAGCCATCCTTCCGCCCACGGAAGCAGGGTTCACTCCCGGCGCTCCTGCTATGCGAAAGCCAGACACCACCTTCGCTGACAAGATCCGTGCAGGCTTGCAGGGTGCGACCTCTGGCCTCGCGCCGCACATGCTCAGTCGGTTCGATGCCGCCGCCGAGATGTACCGGCGAGGCGGATTCAAGAAGCTCGCGACGAGCGGGCCGGGAGACCCGGAGTTCGACGAGGCGCTGGCTCAAGTGGCTGAGAAGAACCTGCACGAGTACAAGAACGCTGCCCAAGACAACATGGGAAGCTCGCTGATCGGTGCGGTCATTTCCCCCAACATTGGAACCGGCAAGCTGAAGGGTGTTCAGAAGCTAGTTGGGATGGCGGGAATTGGGGCGCTGTTCAACGGCATCCAGTCCGGGCTCGAAGCTGAGAAGGACGAGAGCACGCTTGCTGAGATCGGCAAGGGCGCTGCGATTGGCGCGGTTGCTGCTCCGCTCCTCGGCTCGTTGTTCACCGCCCTCGGGAAGGGCGCTCGTTGGGGCGTGACCCCAATCAAGGACGGGAAGTTTGCGACTCACGCTCTGGAGATTCCCGTATCTCCGAAGTTCACCAGCGAGGTCTTCAACGAGGTGACCACGCGGGTTGCGAATCCACCCACCTCTCCGCTCAAGTTCAAGACCAAGGCCCAGCTTCTCAACCAGTTCGAGCTGGACCCTGACGCCGTCCCGCGCACGGTGGTCGGGACTCCCGCTGCCATCAAGGATCCAATGATGGCTGGGGTCAAGATGGTGGATGGCGAGCTGCGCTCCGTGTTGGTTGGGACGGGTGATGACCTCAACGCCGGAATCCATCTCTACTCGAAGCCGCTCAAGAACTCGGACGACGTGGCCGCTCTTGAGAAGCTCCTGTCCTCTCAGAAGAACAAGGGGGTCCTGTTCGAGGTCGGAGTCCGCGAGTGGGAACAGCTCCCGGAGTCGATGCAGAACGAGCTGGCCCTGATGTGGAAGCGGGTCATGACGGAGGGCCGCGAGCGGTTGGACGATGAGATCTCCAACATGGACTCGACCGTGAGCGGTCGGCCCGTTGGGCGCTCTACCAAGACGCTGGTGGCGAAGGCACCTGTTGAGGAGGTGGTAGATCCTACTGCTCGCATCGAAGTGTTGGAGCCGACTCAGACCTCCGCTACTCGCGCGAATACCAAGACTGGAGTGATCAAGCCGAAGCAGTTTGACTCTGGCGAGCTGCTTGAGGGGGAGCCCCAATACGTGCAGTTCTGGCCCCCAATGGGAAGAGGATCTGATGTAGTGGATGTGGGAGCCGTGACATACCCCTTCGGTGTCGTCCTTGCTCGCAAGAACGGGAAGGCTCTTGTTGGTCCGGTTGATTCATCGTTTGCGGTGGAAACTTTCCAGAAGCCTACTTGGGTCTTGGAGGATCGCAATCTGGGGTATTTGGAACCATATGACATGGAGGCGTACAGGCGAAAGTTTCTCGATGGTCGCCTGAATGAGACTGTCGCTGAGAATGCCGCCTTTAGGTCTACAGAAGACACCATGCGCTATTTGGATCACATGGAGGGGGCAGCAGACGAATTCAGACTGAACAGATTTCGGCAGCGCCTCCGCAATCGGCGCGGAGGCCGGTTCACGCTTGGTGAGGAGACCAACGTTGGTCCACTCGACCCAGACCTGCCTCCCGTGCGCCCCGGAGCCGATTCCGACCCGGTCCTCGAAGTCACCAGCGGGGGTCAGTTCCGCTTCAAGGCGGGGCCTCCGAGCACTCTGGCGAGGCAAGGGAGCGCCGCTCTCACCCCACCCCCTCCCGTCATCCAAGGGCAGGCCGTTCCGCCCGCTGGCGGGGCAGGCGGGGGCCTTCCGCCGCAGCCCCCTATCAACACCGTGTCCTTCCCCGGAGGCGGGCAACCTGCCTTGCCGCCCGGCGCGGGGGCTCCCCCGCCTCCGTTCCTGCCCTACGGGCCCAACCCGCAGGACCTCAAGGTGTTCGACCGCCACCCCATCCTGCGAGCCCTTCAGCGGGCTTTCAGCGCTGACCACGCGCGCCTCCCGATGGACTTGGGCGACTTGCTCATGGACGCCAAGTCCATCAAGAACCTTCGGAACGCGAGCGTCGATTTCGCCAACCAGTTGGAGAAGACCCTCAAGACCGACGGCACCGACCGGATCCGTTTCGGTCGCGCCTTGCAGGTGGTTGGTGAGGGCAACAAGCCGATCTCGTGGCTGGAGAAGAACTACCCGCAGCTCACCCAGCGCGTGAAGCCTGTCGTTCTCGACATGCTCGCGCGGCGGACCAACAACCATCAGTGGTTGGTACAGCACGGGCGGATCCCTCCTGAGACGCTGACCAAGTACAAGGGTCGGGTCGGTGACGGCTACCTCACCAGAGACTTCCTCGCCTTCGCGATTCCCGGTTACGTGGACAAGGTGAAGAAGAACAACAGCAAGCTGTTCGATGACACTGTCCAGTGGATCATCGACGTGCGTGGTCTCAAGGGTTCCAAGAACCCGGAAGCTGCTGCCGAGCGAATCCTTCGCGACCTCGTCACCGAGGGCGAGGAGGGGTTGGAGAAGCTCATCTCCGTGAAGGCCGCTGCCCAGTCGCCCGGCGTCAACGTGTCGCGCGCCCGCTCCGACGTGCCGCGCCAGATTCGCAAGTTCCTCGGTGAGAACCGAGACGGACTCTGGTCCCTCAGCCAGACCATCGCGAAGCAGGAAGCGCTCATCCAGCAGGTGAAGGTTGAGGAGGGCCTGCTGCCCTACGCGCGAGACTTGAGTGGAGATCTCCAAGGACACAAGCTGGTGCCGAACGACCCTGCGAAGTACGGCAAGCTGGCTGGGAAGTACCTCCCCGAGGAGGCGTGGGACAGCTTCGTCTACCTGCCGAACCTCAAGTACGAGGGTCCGAAGATTGCTCAGGCCCTCATCAACTGGCAGAAGATGATGCTCATCGCTGGCGGTCCTCCGCGCATGTTCGTCAACATGTTCATGGACAACTTCCACAACGGGATCATGGCGGGCGGGGTGGACCCGCTGTTCAAGCCGCAGCGGACCTTCGAGCACATGCGGAAGGCGTGGAACTCCATCTGGGCCTACGAGAAGTCCGCTCTCGGGAACGACCCGACTGCGGACTTGGTGTTAAGGGCTCGCGCTCGTGGTGTCGATGCGTCCGGCCACATCGGCCCGAAGCTCGACAGCCACACGCAGCGGAAGATCCAGAACATCATCCACGACGGGGTGATGGGCGGAACCAGCTACACCCGCTTCATGGACAAGGTCGGCAATGGGCTGAAGCAGATTCCGCGTGGGATGTCCTTCGCTGTGGATTTGATTGACCGAGTCCACAAGCTCGCGAGCTGGTCGATGATCATGGAGGACTTGAGCAAGAAGTCCGACGATGAGCTGAAGCAGCTCTGGGGACCGATGCTGACTCGACCGACCACTCGGGATGAAATGATCGAGTCTTTGGCGGCTCGCCGCATTGCGAAGTATTACGCGATGTATGATCGGCTCCCTGCTGCGACTGAGATGATGCGGAGCAAGTACCCCGGCATCGTCGGGACCTTCAGCACCTACGCGATGGAGCGGAACCGCACGTTGGCTACCGCTGCGAACGAAGCCGCGACCGGAAGAGATCCCGGCGCAGTGTTTCGCATGATGAAGTACGGAGCGGCGTTGGCTGGCATTGCCGGGGGAGACCATCTCCTCAAGAACTTCGGTGCGCTTGGGGTGGACCAAGACGATGTCGAGATGGCGATGCTCGCTCGTGAAGGCTCGTGGCAGAGCCGAGCGAACTCGATGCCCTACGTGCTCCCGTTCAAGGTGAACGGGAAGATCGCCGTGATGAACCTAACCCCGTGGGCGGCACCCCTCGCCATGTTCAACGGTGACCAGCAGCTCAACCCGGTCGCGAGAGCTGCGCTCTCGGCGGTGATGGGTCCGCTCTCTGGTGGCGCAGCGGGCGAGGCTTCGAAGGAGCTCTTGAAGCAGGGTGGCGTGCAGCCTGTGCTCGGAGAGCGCGACCCGAAGCTGGGCGAGACCGGGGGTGCGCCCTTCACTGACGCGCTGGTGAACAACGGGGTCATTGCACCGCGCGCTCTCACTGACGGCTACCGCCAGCTCAAGTCTACCGGGTCGGCAGGGACGCTCGGCATGTTCAGAGACGAGATGGATCCGGCGATTGCGGCTCTCAAGTACGCGGGGCTCCCTGTCGAACAGACCATCGACCTCGACGCCTTCACCGGGACCCGGCTTGGTGCGATCAAGAAGCGGCTCATCGACATGCGTGAGGCCAAGAAGGCGTACATCAAGGCCGCGAAGATGGGACCGGATGCTGCTGCGGACGCGACCCAAAAGTTGCTAGAACTCATGGGCGAGAACACGAGGGCGGAGAATCTCGTCGTCGCTGCTGACAAGCAGCTCGCAGAGATGCAGTCGTGGGTCGAGCGCTGGGACAAGGCTGAATCAAACAAACGTCGTAAATCACAAGGGAGCAAGTAACCATGAAGAAGATCCTCTTTGGTGTGGTCCTCAGTTTCATCGCTGTCGCCGCAATGGCCGCAAGCGGTCGTGCCCTCAACGGGTCGGCCCTGACGTACAACCTCAACGGCTCAGACCAGTTCATCGGGAGCCTGAGCGGCTCGGCCGGTGTGGCGGAGATCAAGGTCAGCGACACTGCCAACATCATGATCTGGTGCGCTGACGCCGGGTACTTCATCAACGGTCGGGCCGGGACCACCAACGGAGACGGTGGGTCCATCGCCGCCCGCATGGTGCCGTGCGCGGCTGGCGAGAAGTACCCCATCGGACTGCTCCAGCCGGGTGTCCCCTACATCAGCATCAGCAACATGGACGCGCTCTTCTTCGAGCGGAAGTAAGGAGAGGATCCATGCTTCCAATTCTCATCCTTGTGTTGCTGTCCGGGTCACCGCGCCTTCGCGGCGGTAACTCGGACTCCACGATTCCGAACGGGCGAGTCCGCGAGGTTCAGCACACTGTCTCGGCAGCGGCCGGGGGCGTCACTGGTCAGTTCGAGTTCGCGCCTGCCTCCGGCGCAGGCATGACTGCCGCGTGTGCCTGCACTGCGGTCACCGGAGCGAACGGCGAGACGATGACGTTCGCGCGAGCCAGTGATGGGTGGTGTACCAAGGGAAACATTCAGTCTGGCATTGCGAACGGGGATCTCGTGAAGTGTACGAGCAATCAGCCCAGAGCCATGCCGGGCAGCGATGGAACCGGCGCAGTGGGTCTTCTCGTGGAGGGGAGCACCACCAATGACCTCTTGCGCTCACAGGAGTTCGACAATGCAGCGTGGGTGAAGTTCGGAAGTGGCGGCGGCACCATGCCGACCGTCACCGCAGATCAAGCAGTGGCGCCTGATGGAACTACCACAGCAGACGAACTCACTTTCTATGCCACGTCAGGTGTTGAAAGATCTGTGCTCTATCAGATTCCGGGGGTGACTCAGTCGAGCGCATCTCTCTGCGTGTACGTGAAGGGGAAAACTGGGAGTGGAACGATCGACATCACAATGGCTGGTGGTGGCGGAGCTCACTGGGCACCCTGCTCTTACAATGCAACGACTTGGACCCGTTGTCGGCTGGAGAACAAGAGCATCACAGCGGGAGCCAACAGCCCATTCATTGGGAACTCCAGCTCAGAGAACGGAGGGATCGCTCGACCTGAACAGACCCTGTATCTCTGGCAGGCTGACGAGACTGGGACAGATAGCTGTACCTCACCGATCGTCACGACCGGCACAACTGCGACTCGTGCGGCCGAGACAGCTACGTTTCCTGATGTGACTCTCACCACTGCTGGATCCGCCGCAGCTACCATTTCCAGCACAGGGTCAGGTGGTGTGGTCAGTGAAGGAAACGTCGCCCGCTTCATCTACACGGCAGGGAGTGTGCTACGGATCTTCGACGGGGCTACTGTAGTCGGCGTGACCATGACCACGTTGACTCCAATGGTCAAGCATCGAGTCTGGTCTTCGTGGACTGGGAGTACCATGACGATCAACGATACAACGGATGCGCTCACCAACAGCGGCACCTTCGACGGCGACATGGCCAGTGCTGTGGCTGTAGAGATTGGTGCTCTCGCTGCGGTCGGCGCTCTCAACGGTGTCATCAAGCAGGTTTGTCTGGATCCTTCACCAACGGTGTGCCGATGACCAATCCGCAGAAGCTTGTTGCAGCGCTGGCACTCGCAGCGGCAGGAGCATTCGCCGTGGTGGAATCCACTCGCGAGGATCCCAAAGAAGGCGACGTGAAGTCCTACGACGCTGAGAAGGCAGCGATGCGGATCCGAGACGACGCGAACATCTACAAGCACGTCACCAAGGAGGGCACCGTCGTCTACGTTGCCAAGACTCGTGACGGCGGTGAGGTGTTCGTGGACAAGAGCCCGTGCGCGTGGAAGGTGGGCACGAAGGACGACTGCACTCTGCTCGATGGCGGGAATCCCGGCGTGTTCAACACCATGCGCCAGTGGAAGGGCGCGAGCTGCGTTCAAAAAGCCTGCACCATCGTGGCTGGAGAGGACGAGAAGCGATGAAGACAGTCATTGTACGGAGCGCTGAAACCGACAAGAAGAAGATCGAGATCCCCACTTCGTACAATGACCTCACCGACCTCCCGGTCATCCCGCCGGAGTACGTGCCGCCCACGCTGATCGCCATCGTCTACCACTCTCGCACTGCCGAGGGCGTCGAGTCGCCGTCCACCTACCGGGTGGACTTCGACCAAGAGGAGTATTCGAGCGGTGGTGGTGTGGTCACCACTGGCGGGAGCTGGAGCTACACGGTTCCTGCGAGTCAGGGTGGGCTCTACCTCATCTCAGGGTTCATCACGGTGGAGTTTGATCCCTCTACCAAGGACGTGGAGTTGCTGTGGGAGTGTGTGGTGGGTGGGACGGTGCGGGCAGCTTCAACCCTTGGGGTTGCCCGTGACAGCACCGCCAACCTCACGGTAGCGTTGACCTTGACCACGCTCCTCAACGCGGGCGATACGGTCTACTTCCAACTCACCAACAACAACCCGGACGGGCTCAACGTGACCACAGACAACGACCCTGCAACCAACGGCATCAGCATCACGAGGCTTCGATGAGCGACGATTTGGAGGCGATCACCAAGGTAGGAACAGGCGGGGCAGCGGGAATCGCAGTCGCTGCCGCAGTCGTCAAGTTCCTCTTCGGCTCAAGTCTCTCGGACTTGAAGGAGCAGATGAAGGAGCTGCACGAGCTGGTCAAGGATCTCGCCAAGCAGACCACCGAACAGGACAGCGACATCAAACTCATCAAACAAGATGTGGCTCTCTTCAAGGATGTCTACAAGAGAGATCTCGAACGAACCGACAAACTTCAGGAGCGGTTGGCGCTTCTGGAGAACGAAGTGAAAGCAGTCCACCGCCGTATGGATGAGAGGAACAAACCGTGAGCAAGAAGAAGCCTGTCGTTGACGAAACTGGTCTCCCTGAGTTCAACACCGGGAAGGAAGAAGTGGAGGTCCCTGCCCCCAAGTTGGACGCTCCCCAGCGGATCCAGCGCTGGACTCAGCCCTTCCCCAACTCCGGGCAGGTGGAGGTCGTGATGAAGGACGACCTCACCGTCTCGGGCACCACGTTCAAGAAGGGTGAGGCCTACGTGGTCGGGGCGGACTTCGCCCACGCCAACTCGAAGTGCATCAAGGAGGAGGTCTAGTCATGGAAGTGCTGAAGGCAGCAATCGCAACGGGGTCCTTCCGCCGTCTGGTGGTCGGTTTCTCCACCGGAGCGGTGGTGGTCGCCAACAAGAAGCTGGAGCTGGGGCTCGACCCCACCGAGATTGGCGAGCTGGTGCTGCTCGCCATCACGTACCTCGTGGCCTCGAACACCGCTGAGGTGAAGAAGGCGGGCATCGAGGCGCGGGCGGCAGTGAACACCGACAAGCAGGCGGCGGACGTTCTCAAGTCCGTTGCCGGGGCGGAGTCTCCTGCCGCTGCCGCTGAAGCGGTGAAGGACGCGACCAAATGAAGGAACACATCCTCCAGTTCTTCTCATGGCAGCACCTCCCTGAAGAGAAGCGGGTCATCAGCAAGCCGTTTGGTGAGCTTGCTGAACTGATCTGCAACTCACTCCCGCGCAACCCGGAGCGCACCGTCGCTCTGCGGAAGCTGCTCGAAGCGAAGGACGCTGCGGTTCGGGCGAGCTTCGCAAAGGACGTGGACCAGTGAACGCGATCCTACTTGCCGTTCTTCTCTCCCAGTCCGTTCAGCCGCTTCAGAATCTCGACGCACCGCTCGCGAAGAATGCGGACAGCGTCGTCGAGCTGAAGGAGGGGGCCGTCCTCCCCTTCGATGCCACCTGCCTGACCAAGCCGCAGGCTCTCAACGTGGCGAAGGAGGTCGTCGGACTTCGCGCTGAGAACGAGGAGATGAAGAAGACGTATGTTCGCCCCCTTCTGGTAATCGGGGCTGTCGTAGTAGCGCTCGGCGGCGGGATCGCCCTCGGGTACGGGATCAGTCAAGCGACCCGTAAGTAGCTCCCTGTAGTCCCGCTTCCAGCAACGCATGTACGCTGTCTTGCACTCGGGGGCCCCACACAACAGGGGCTCCCGAGTTGTTTTTGGAGCTACCGGATCCAAGCAGAAGGGGCACAATCCAGCGGGGGTTGCTCGGATCATCTCCAGCAAGCCGGGCCGCTTCCCCTTCCGTCCTCTCCTCGGCATCTTCACCAGAACGGCAGCCGACGCGAGGACACGTAGTCCTGCCGCTGCTCCGGCCCGACCCGAACGCGAGCGTGGGGGTTGGCGAGCGCAATCTCGATGGTCTTCATGTCGCTGCCGCCACCCGCCGCCTCGACCACCAGAAGGCCTCCAGCGCCATGCACGTAGAAGCCGACCGCGACGTGGGTGATGGCGTCCGGGGCCTTGCCGTAGAAGCGCAGGTGAGGCGAGGAGGCCAGTCCCGGGGCCTTCAGGCTGTCGAACATGGTCTGGGCGTTCTCCATCATGGTCCGGTCCTTCGAGCCCGCCCGTAGGGCCGCGTAGAGCACCAGACCGGAGCAGTCGAAGGCGAGAGAGGGGAGCGCTTGGGGACCGGCTGGACCCCACTGCTGCTCACCGCGCGCGCCCCAGACGTAGGGCTTGCCGACCTGCTGGAGAGCTGCGGCCACGAGCTTGGTGTTGTAGTCGTACATGGGAAAGTGGATCTCCTTTGGTAAAAAGAAAGGCCCGGAACCTTGCGGGTTCCGAGCCTCGGTGAGTCTAGATGCGATGGTGGTTACTGCTCAATCTCGGACTCGACCGGGTCCGGGTCCGGCGTGTCGCGAGGAGCGGTTAGCACCACTTCGAGCTTGGGATGCTTCGGCTCCTTCTTGGCCTTCGGCTTCAGCTTCTTGATCGCCTTCAGCGACTTCTCGACCAGAGGCTTGGCCTCCTTCTTGGTGAGGCCCTTGGCTTTCTTCTCCGGCTTCGCCAGCGCCTTCTTGGCCTGACCGGTTCCGGTCTTCGGAGCCTCCTTCAGGATCTTCTTGAAGGTCGGAAGGTCAATGGTGGCCTTGCCCGCCTTGATCTTCTTCTCAGCCTCGGCGGTCTTCTTCACCGCGAACTCGGTCGCGCCACCCTTGTAGACGACGTGGTGACCAGCGGTCCCGGCCTTGACCCGCTTGTTCCAGACCACGTTGTTCAGCTTGAGCTGAACCTTCCGCAGCGCCTTCTTGTGCTTCTTGCAGAAGACCCGGCGCGCGTTCGGGAACTTGATGTTGCACCCGAGTTTTGCGCAGACACCCCGCGTGCGGATCGGCTTGAGCTTCCATTTCAAAGCGGCGAGCGCCTTGCTCTGAGTGGTGCGCTTGCCGGGCTTCAGGTCCGCGAGGACCTTGGGCTTCTTGCTCTTGGGGGGAGACTTCTTCTCGGACTTCGCTTCCTTTGCCATGTTCACACCTCGTCCAGCGTGCGACCGACTTTGATTTCCACCGGGTAGGGTCGCGTTCTACCGGCGATGGTGTACTCAGTTGTGAAGATCTTTGCTGCGAGCTTCTTCACTTTCCCAGCATCTTGCTCTCTGCACTTGGTCACGATTGCGTCGTGGTTCTGGAACACCACACTTGCACTGGGGATCTCCTTACGCAAGATCTTCCGATACTTCAAGGTCTCTTTGTTCATCATCTCAGAGGCGGTGCGCTGGATGGGCCAGTTGCACGCCTCCTGAAGCGTCGGCGGTCGCGGGTAGTATCGGCGTCCTTGGAGGACCCGACCCTCGGAGTACCCGTGGGTGGAGGCGAACTTCAACTCCGCCTTCGCGTACCGCACGATGCCGTCCTCGTGGACCCGGTGGAACCGGTTGTAGAGGAGCCGGACCTTGTCGAACGTCACCGTGCGGTCCTGCTTGAGGTACTGCGCGAACACGGTGGGGAGCGACGCCATGTAGTTGGATGCCAGCCGGGTAAGCTTGCAAGCCTGCCGCTGAGCAGGTCGGTCCTTCTTGACGTTGATCCCGTCAGGGATGCTGAAGGCATCCTTCGCATCCGCGCTATAGACATCGCCCGTGCACATCAGCTCGTACAGGAAGTCGTCCTGAGAGATGTGTTCAATCACTCGGACTTCGAGCTGGGACTTGTCGAGCCCGACCAGCACCTCGCCATCCTTCGTACCGATCATGAATCGGAGCATCTTCTCCCACTGCATCACGTTGGGGTCTCGGCAGGAGAACCGCATCGTGTCTGTGCCACACGAGTTCCACGAGGGGCGGAGACAACCATCGGGGCCTACCGCGTGCAGGGTCTTCTCGGAGACGAGGAAGGACCGCTGCTTGTACGCCTTCTTGGCTTCCCAGAAGGCGTCGATGATGGGGACCAGCTCAGGAGGACAGGCACCACCAACGAGGAGCAGGAGCAGCGACTCCTCATCAACGGAGATCTTCTCCATCGTCTCGTCGGTAAACATGCGCGGGTCGAAGGGATCCCGAAGACCAAAGCGGGAAATCTCGCTGGTCTCGTGGCGCTTGTAGATGAGCGCTCGCATGTCGTTGTCGTTGCACCGCATCGCCGGGATGTTCACGAGGCGGAGGAACTTGCCGCGCTTCTCCCGGTACTCTTGCGTGAGACATTGGATCATGAACTGGCGACCGGCCTCGTTGACGTGCAGGCCGGTCGTATGCATCTGGGCGCAGAGTTTGCTGAGCTGGGTGTGGTACTTGTAGAGCTTCTGGACCCGAGGCTCCTTCCACTCCGGCTCGCGGAGCATCTCCTCGTAGATCCGCGCGGTGTAGTTGCAGTCCCGCGCGTTGTAGAGGAGCAGCTCGTCGGAGTAGGTGTCGTAGAAGGACAGCCCCGATTGGATCTCCTTACTTTTCATCGTCGCCTCCTTTCATCTTCCAGTCCTCGATGTCCAAGTAGAGTGACCCCATGTAGCCGAGAGACAGCTTGCTCGTGACAGAGATCGCCCTACGCATGTCTCGGGTGTCTCGCATGTTGTTGACCGGCAGGCCGTAGCGCTTCAGGACCCGCACGTCGAACCACCACCCGTTCTGCATCACCTTGAGCAGACGCGGGTCAGCAAGGAGTGAGGCGACCTCCTGCTTCACATCGGCTCGCGCACCGTCCCACCAGATGGCGAGGCCCCGCTTGGGGGTGCCCAAGCCGACCACCTTGAGGGTGGCCTGCGTCGGGTCCTTTCCAGTCCACTGCGCGAACCGGCTCCGGGCACCGGTCTCGATGTCGCAGGTGATGAAGGGCTCAGACCGCAGCGCCTGAATCTGCTTCAGGGTTGGCTTGATGATTAGCTCGGTACGTGGAACGACGAGCTGTCGCCTCATGCTCCGCGCCCACCGGTCGAGGTCGGTGCGGAACTCCCCGAGACGGAACGGGTCTCGGAAGATGGCGAAGGTGGGGTGCCATGTGATGATCCACGGGCTGAAGCGTGGGTGCTTGTAGTTGATGAAGCCGCGCCGGTTGGTGACTGCCAGCGCCTTCTTCCCGATGAGGAAGCTGGACCACTTGCCCATCGTGATGGTCGGAGTGCCCCGAGGGACGGCAGGCTTCACGATGGAGCGCATCCACGGGCGGCAGCACTTCGCCGCTTGCAGCATGTTGCTGGTGGTCTTGAGCCCGTCAGGCGGCAGACAGCCGATGGCGTTGGTGACGAGCAGCTCCCTGCGGTCCACGTCCACGTTGCCCAGCTCCTCGTTCAGGGCCTCCCCGGTGTAGCCGACGAAGGGCTCGCCCATCTCCGACTCGGTCTTGCCCGGCGACTCTCCGATGATGACTCCCTTGATCGGGAGAACAGGGAGAGTTGGTCTGACCGGGACATGCAACGGCCTGCCCATTTTTGCAAAGGGGCAGGCCGAGCAATTGGGAGGGACCTCTCCCGATCTTACTTCTGCTGAGAAGGCGGGTGCCAGCCGTCCCACTTTGCGGTCCATGTCACTCTCCTGGTGCACTTGGGGTTACCGCAGGGGCACGACATCAGGATCCGTCTGAGACCAACGCTGTCCAGTTTCAGCGGCTGGACCCCGGTCTCGGTCGGGACGCCGTCCTTCAGGTCGTGAATCAGCAGCAGCATCGCGCCCTTCGGGATGGGCATCGCCGTCTGGTCCTTGAACATCAGCGCGAGATGGGGCTCGCGGGGACCGGCGACGAGGTCTTGCTTCGCTTCCGGCTTTTCTTCTCTTGGCATCCGTTACTCCCCTCGCTCCTTCTTGATGAACTTCCCGTGGTTCTTCTCGCAGTGCTCACCCTTCGCGGCGAGCTTGGTGAGGCGCTCGTACTCGTCGTCCACCGCCTTGCGCTCGGCTTCCTTGCGGACCCGCCGCTCTTCGCGCAGCTCGTCCATCTTCCCATGCAGGAGTTTGGACGCCTCCATGAAGATCTCCCGCTCCTCATCGTCGAGGGTGTTGGTGATGGCGCAGGTGATGCCGTGCGCAATACGAGGCTTCCACTCGATGAGGATGAGACCTGCGTTGTCGGTGAAGAACTTGTTGATCTCCTCGACGTTCTCGAACTCCTTGAACAGGACCCCGCTGAAGTTGGAGTCCTTCGCTGCGAGGACCACGTTGCCCGGACGCTTCCCGAGGGGGCGGAAGGCCGGGAGTTCGGCGGCGACAGGGGCGTTGTTGGAATCGGTTGCGGCTTCGGGTGCTTTGGGAACAGGCATGGTGTTGGTCACTCCTTCTCGATGCGGGTGGTGGACTGGACGGCGTAGGTGATGTCCTTCTTGCAGCTCTGCAACTCCTGCTCGGTGAGCACCTTCGCGCCGATCAACCGCTGAACCTTGTTGAGGTCGGCATGGTAGATGATCTCCTTCTCGGTGTACTCGTCGATGTTGAGCGGCTTGCCCTTCGCGTCCTTCTTGGAAGCGAGCAGGGCCAGCAGGCGGCTCTCCTCGTAGGAGTTCGCGCCCTTGGCCTGAATCTCCATCTTGTAGCTGCCGATGACGAGGGCCTTGCTGCCGTTCTCCCCGACCGGCTGGCCCTTCGCCAGCAGCAGCACCTTGACCTGCGCCTTGAGCAGGTCCTCGATGGAGGTGACCGCCTTCCGCATCCGGCCCGCAGCAGCGTGGGCGACGGGAAGGGCCTTCTCGGTGAGGGGCTGTGAGAGGGTCTGGGCGAACGCTTCGAGGGACTTCGAGAGTGCTTCCGCAACGGCTTCGACAGCCGCCGACTTGGTTTTACCTGCCATGTGGGTGGTCTCTTTTCTTTACTACGGGTGGGTGAAACACGGCGCGGGTTGGAATTGAACCAACTACCAAATAGGAGGATCTTAATTATTACTCCCACCTGCTCTCCCGGTGAGCTTCACGCGCCAAACAACGGAAGGGGATTGCTCCCCTCCCGCTTTGAAGATCTTACTTCTTGGACTTCTTCTTGAGGACCTTCTTCTTGGAAGGCTTCGGAGCTTCTTCCTCCTCGTCCTCGTCCTCGTCGTCTTCCTCGTCTTCGTCTTCGGAGTCCTCGTCTTCCTCGTCGGACTCTTCGTCCTCCGATTCTTCCTCGGCTTCCTCTTCGCCTTCCTCCTCCGACTCCTCGACTTCTTCCTCCTCGATCTCCTCTTCCTCGGACTCGTCGGCCTGCTCGGCCGCCGCGATGAAGAAGTCCACCTTGGGCCAGCTCTGGTCCGGGTTCCTCTGGTCCTTCTCGTTCTTGGACTTGAGCTTGCCCGTCGCCCCGGCCATGCCGCCGAGCCACTGCTTGACCGAGTCGGCGGTCAGGATGACGACGTTCTGCTTCTCACCCTTGTCGTCCACCCGGACGGCAGGCTCGGTGTTGCAGACCAGCTTCTTGCCGATCGCGTGGCTGAAGGCGACGATGCCGTCCTGCCGGTTGGTGCCCTTCACCCCGTCCTTGCCGGGCGAGGTGTTGAGGAAGAACCGGTGGTAGATCTTCCGGTTCTTGCCGCCCTTCTTCTCTGCCGTGTTGAGGAGTTCGAGCTGGGCGTTGATGTACGGCAGCTTGCCGACGCCCTGCGCGACCTTGATCTCCGGGCCGGTGAGCAGCTTGAACTCGTACTCCTGCACCGGCAGGGGCTTGTTCTCGTACTTGTGGGTCTTTTCCTTGCTGCTGTCGAACTTCGCTTCGCCTTTGGCCATGTTGGTGTTGCTCCTTGATTGTACTACTGGGGTTGTACTGCGGGTTGATCGCGAGGGGTAGCTATCCCCTAAGCGAGGTGGTCAGTGAGTGTGGCCGAGATACTTACTGATGTCTCGGGTACTGGTGATGCCGCGCTCCAGCTCCATGAAGGTGAGTCCCTTCGGACGTGACTCCGACTTCGCGAACTGGAACTCGATCTTGCGGCGGGCGATGTACTTCTTCATCTTCCGCTCCTGTCCTCGACACTTCGTGTTGATGCTCACTTGGTTCCTCCTTTCTTGATCAGCTTCTTCTCACCGAACGGCTTGTAGCCACCGACTCTCTTGCCGAGCTTCTCGTAGGTCTTGGTCAGGTTGTACTCCTCCTTCTTGAGGTACTCAGTGAAGCCACGACCGGAAGCGATGAACTCCATGCTGGCCCGGGTGTCGAGGTGAACCTTGTCCACTTCGGTGTCGGGCCAGACATCTCCGAAGTTCCGGCGCAGGCGGAAGACGTGGTCGGTGTTGTACGCCCAGTTGCGTCCAGCCTCGCCAGAGATGGCGACCTTCTCCTTCTCAGTGCCGCCCTCCTTGCCCATGTTGAAGGACTTGGTCACGTCGATGTGTCCTTCCCAGATGCAGTGCGCGATGTCACGCTGGAAGGTGTAGCGGATCTGATTGAGCTGATGAGCCAGACCCTTCCACTTCGAGGGGTCCATGTAGCCCTTGCCAGACTTCTCGCCGCTTGAGTTCTTGATACCCGCCGAGCCGGGCGGACCAGCGATGGCGCGCTCCAGCGCATTCGCCATGCCAGTGAGCGAGCTGATGACGATGGCGTGGACTCCGCTGGGAGATGCTTGGATCTTCTGAGCGATGCGCTGGTACGTCGTCATCATCGCGTTGTAGAAGCCGAGGTCGTAGTCCTCGGTCGCCATGCCCATGTTGTAGACATCCTCCTCCATGTTGTACGCGGAGTAGTTCAGCACTTCCTCCGGCGCGCCGAGCTTCTTGGTGAGGAACGGCTTGATCGCTTCGAGAGCCGCGCTGTCGATGCCGATGATGTGCAGGTTCTGCGGGCGAGAGACAACCCCGCCCGTTTCCCGCTGGTTGGGGAGACAGCCGAGACAGGAAGCGGCGATCCACACCGTCTTCCCGACCTTGCCCTCCGCGAGGATGGTGGACTTCCCGTGTTTGCTGGTCACTGCTTCGTTGCCGGTGGATTCCTTCATGAGTTGCGATTCCTTCTCTGCTCTCGCAGGTTGTCGAGGAGTAGCCAGATCCCCATGTTGATGACGCTGATGATGCAGGTGGCAGCCATGACACCTACACAGAACCCTACTCCCCATTCAGTCATGCTTAGATCCTCTTTCATTCCCACGGAGCCTTCTTCTGCTCCTTGCTCGGCTTCCAAGAGTTGAGCGACTTACCATTAGCCAGCACGTACTTGCCAGCCGCCGCTTGTCCGAACTGGCACAGGTCCCGGAAGTCGCAGGCGATGCGACCCCGTCCCTCGATGCGAGTACATGCCGCCACGTTCCGAAGGAAGTCGGCGTCCATGTTCCAGTCGATCTTGTTCGCCATCCGCAACCGGTAGCGGAGGGACTGCTGGAACCACGCGATGGCGCGTGGCTCGAACGGGATGAAGTGGCGAGCGAACTTCGAGGGCTTGCCCCCGTACCCCTTCTTGGTGATGTCGAGGATGGTCCCGGCGACTGGCCCGTGCGTGGCCTCGCCTTGCGGGGCCAGCTTCCACAGGATGTACTGGAGCATGGTCTGGCCGTGGAGCAGGTACTGATTGATGCAGTCGTTGATCTCCCCGCTGGTGGTCTTGCTCTCACCGATGCAGAGCTGGTTCGCTGCCTCGGGGTAGCGAGACACGTCGTCCAGCTTCGCCGTCCGGTGTGCGTAGAGCGGGTCGTTGGGAGCCAGCTCGACAGGCCCGAGCAGGTACTCGCAGGCCACCGGCTCCGGCCGAGGCCGCAGCTTCCAGTGGTTCATGTACTCGGTGAAGTAGGTGCTGGCTCGACGCCGCGCCTCGAAGGAGACCGGCTCCTCTTGCAGGAGGATCTCCGCTTCGAGCGCCTCTTGCAGTCGAGCCCACGTCTTGGGCGTGGTGCTGAAGTTCTCCGCGAACCAGCGAGCCCGCATCGCATGGAATAGGGAGCCGATGGCGAAGGCGTCTGGGGTCTGGTCTCGGGGAATCTTGATGCCCCTCACTACTGCGAATTGGTACTCCTTGTAGCACTTGAAAGCCTTTTCGATCTTGTGCCAACCGGCGGATGATGCGCCACCGACTCCGAGCTGGACCTCAGGTTTCTTTGTCTTCACGATTTCGTCTCCTCTGCGTAGATGAGGGCGAGAGCTTCGCGCTCCACGTCCTCGATTGATTTGCTGCTCGATGTACCAGCCAGCGCGTGGCTGATGTCCTTGGCTTCATCGACTCCAAAGAGTTCTCCCCACTGATCTAACTTACTTAAGACCGTGGTCTCGACGTGGGCGTCCATGCTTTCCTTCATCACGAAGTAGATCCACTGGACCGGGTCCTTCTGACCAAGACGCGCCAGTCGTGCTTCCATCTGCCGCAGCTTCAAGGGGACGTAATCCAGCGCGTGCATGAGTCCCACGCTGCAAACATGCTGAAGGCCATCAACGCCCGTACCAGTCGAGTCAATGGTTGCGACGATTCCACATCTCTTTGCAACTGCTTCCTCGACTGCGAGCTTGCGCGCTTTGTCACTCAGGTCTCCCGTGATGAGAAGGCAGGGTGTCCCCCGCTTGTTGAGTTCCTCGGCCATGTAGTAGGCGTGCTTCTTCTGCCACGTCGAGATGAGGAACCTCCCGGCGTCCTTCGCGTACTGCATTACCGGCTCCATCTTCGCGTCGAGAGTGGCCTCCAGCGCTTTGATTGCAGCACCCTTTCGTCGGTGCAGCATTGCGGATTTGAATTCATGGGTGGCGAGCTGCGTTGGGGGGACGTGGACCACCGTGCGGGTAAGCGGAGGCATCTCCTTCACCACGTCCTTCTTCAGCCGACGTAGCTGGTAGAACCGGACCCGATGCTTGAGTTCAGCAGGACGAGAGATCCCCTCGTTGTTGAGACCCCCGTGGACTCCCGGCTTGGCGTCGCAATACGCATGGTCGAAGTCCCAACTGTTGCCGAAGGTGGAGCCGAACAGGCAGGCCAGAAGCTGCCAGTAGTCCCGAGGCCGCGACCAGATCGGCGTACCGGTGAGACCAATGCGGTAGTAAGACAGATTGCAGAGTTCCTGTAGACGCTTGGATCTTTGTGCATCGCGACCTGCGAAGTTGTGAGCTTCATCGAACACGGTGAGGAGTGGACTGAAAGTGGGGATCTTCTTCATCAAGTCATAGCTGGTGATGACCCATGAGGGAAGGGTGGAGGGGCGCAGACTCTCTGCCGTCTTGCCGTCGTCCACCACAATGAGGTCGGTTCTCTTTGCCCACGCCTTGATTTCCTTCTCCCATGTCAACCGGACTGCACCGGGGCAGACGATGAGGGCACTTCTCCCTGCTTGCCAGACCCGGTCTGCGGCCACGATGGTAGTCGCGGTCTTGCCGAGGCCCATGTCGTCGGCGAGCAGGCACCCCGCCACCGCAGACCAACACGAGATGATGAAGCGCAGGCCCTCATTCTGGTAGTCACGGAGCCGAGAGTCGGGCGGGATGTTGGTGGAGATCAGCGGCTTGCGCTTTAGCTTCTGGTTCCTGTTCCGCAGTAGGTACGCGGACAGGGCGTCCACGGTGCCAGTAACTCTCCCGTCTTCCAGCCTGAGGCCGGGGATGTGCTGCACGTCGTCGTCAGGGAAGCGAGGGAGCCAGCCCTGCCAACGGAAGTTGAGATGAGGATTGATGGTGGAGATCTTCATTTCTTTTTCCAAGGACTGCGCTTGAGGGACAAGTCGGTGCGAGGACCGAAGAGGACTTTCATCTTCCCGAGTTCCTTCTCAGAAAGATGAAAGCGTGCAACCAGTACGGAGGCGGACGGTTCCCCGCCCACCCACGCATCCTTGAGGCGAGCCCGCTCGACAGGCGAGAGGTCCTCAATCAATCGTCGAGTCTTGCGGCCTCCCATGATTGTTGGGTCCTTAGCCGATCTCGTCGAGCTTGGCTCGGGTCTGGGCCACGTAGTCCTGAGTGGCCTCGGCAATTCCGCGCAGTTCCTGAGCCGCCTGCTTGTAGAGGATGCGTGCCTGCGGCAACGAGGTCACCTCGTCGATCTTACCATTCTTCATGGCATCTGCGAGGTCCATCAGCTTCTTGCTCATGTAGTCAACCTCGTCGAGGGTGTTCGCGAGCAAGTCTTCATGCCCGCAGGTCCCATATGGCGATGCCTCGCCGCCACCGAGGTCGGTCACTCGCACGTCGAGCCCGGTTGCGCGGAGTTCCTCTTCGAGGAGTTGAGAGAGCGACAACTTGGCGGGTCCCTTCGGCTTCGGGGGCGGGACCGGCTCGAAAGGGACCGAGTCCGCGTTCTTCAGCGCCTCCTTGAGCAAGCTCTCCAAGATCATCCCGTTGACGGGCGGGAGCTTGCCTTCGTTGAACAGGTTGAGGTTCCGCTCCAGCTTGTCGAAGTCCTCCCGCTCCAGCTTCCGCATGAGGATCTCCGCCTCCATCACGGTCTTGAAGGACCCGTCGGTGCGCTTTCCCTTGGCGGTATCGACGAGGAAGATCTCCCCTCCCTCTTCCTTGACGAGGTAGCGAGGGGTCTTGCACATGAACTCCTGCAACTTCAGCCAGATGTGCGCGAGTTCGGCGGGGCGGTACTTGTTCTTGGTAGGGGCCATGATTTGTTTGATCTCTCTTGGTACTGCGGGTGGGTGGACTACATTGGTGGACTACATCACATCATCACGCCTTGACGACTTCGCCTTTGTCACTGGTGCTGTACTCGCCCAGCTCCTTCAGGTCCTCTGCCATGTTGCGGTTGGCGGTGCGGACCAACTGCGTCGCCGCCAACTTCATCAGGTCCGCCCTGTCCTCGGGCGGCACGTCTTCAGTCCGGTACGTACAGACCGGCATGACTGCGGGCTCGACCACTTCGACCCTTGCTTGGAGATCATCATGGGTGATGATGACCTTGCCGACGAGGGTAACCTGCACCAACATCTCGACGCGCCGGGTTCCCATCACTTCACCTTCCTGTCGTCGGGTGCGAGGCGACGGTTCACGGTGGCGATCAGCATGAGAACACTGGCCCCAGCGTGCCAGAGATGCGGGAGAGTGCTCTCTTCGTCCTCGTCCTCACCGAAGGACCACGCCAGCAGGTGACGGAGCGCCGCGCCGAGGAGCCGAGACGGGGCGATGCCCTTCTCCCAGTTGCGGTCGCCATACTTCTTGGCCCCGTAGGTCATGACGTGAGCGATACCACTGATGGCATCGGGCGGGATGAGTTCGACCCGAGGCTTGTCTTGGTCGTGCTTTACCCCCCCAGTCGGGGCCTCCTCTTTCGCTGGACCTATCGGAGTGAGACTGGTTGCGAGGACCAGCTCCTCTATGCGGTCGGAGTATCGACGGATCAACGCCATGCCCGCGTCGAGTTTGAGGACCTCCCACTCACCCCCCATGTAGCTTTGCCAGACTTTGTCACCGACTTGGATCTTACGCATGAGAGATGCTCACTCCTTTCTCCAGCGCCGCCTGCTTGAGGCGCTTCACGAAGTTGAGGTTGCGCTCGTTGTCGGCCCGAGCGTTGGCCACGTCCTGACTCAGTTCCCTGACCCGGTCTTGGAACTGCTTGACCCGCTGCCGCAGCTCCTTGATCTCCTTGTGCATGTCCTCGAACTCGATGACGGAGACCGTCATCGTCCCTGCTTTTCCTTCAGCCATGCTTTCCCTTTCTTGGTGATGAGGATCCGAAGTCCGTCCCTCATGATGTACTGGTGCTGCTCCAGTGCTGCGACTGCCTGACTCGCCCTGCCCTTCAGAATCATCAACGTCTTCGGGAGGTCCCGCTCCCTAGCTCCGAGCTGGACGGCGGTCAAAACCATCTGCTCGACATCTCCTAATGGAAGGGGTGGGACCTCATTAGCAACGGCATCGTAGGCTTTGAACTGGATCTCCTTGCTCCACGATTTCCCACGCTTGAAGGTGCCCTCGATGCGTATGAGTCCGCTCTCGTTGACGGGAGTGAACACGAGGATGCCATCCATCTTGCCGACGATGCCGCTCGAACCACGCGCGTCGGCAGCTCGATTGTGGGTGCTGTCCATGCCCTGCTTCTTCCGGGTGTGGTGGACGATGACGAACGCCGAGTCGTTGTCCTTCGCCCACTTGTGAAGGGGGCGGAGGAGTTGGATCATCTGTCCCGAATCCTTCTCGTCGAGGGAATGGAACTCCGCGAACGGGTCGAGCCACGCCAGCTTCGGCTTCAACTCTTCGAGCCAGAACAGGAGGGACTGAATCCCTGCCGGGTCGTCGAGCTGGAAGGTGAACGGTTCGTCTGCGATGAGGATGGACCCGTCGTCCTCGACCACGGTGCCGAGACCGTGCTCGCAGGTGTGGAGCAGCTCGCCCGCCGTCGCCTCGTAGGACCAGCCAAGGACCCGGCCCTTCTGGTTCGCGGAGGTGTGACCCGGGATGGCGTTGGTCTTCATGCCCGCAACCAGCAGGGAGATCGCCATCAGTGCCGTGGACTTCATCGACTTGGGCGGGGCGATGATGCCGGTCAGGCCGACTGGCAGCAGGTCCTTGATGATCCAGTTGGGAGGCGTGGTCCTTGCCCTCGCCAGCTCGGTGAAGGTTCCCTCGTAGGGCTCGGGCAGGTGGATGTCGGGAATCTTCTTGCGCCTACTCACGATGCCCTCACCCAGTCCTCGATGCAGGCGAGGAGCGTCGCCCTCGGAATCTCGCAGGCGTCAGTGAATCTCTCAGGGTCGAAGTTCTCGTTGAAGGATCCGAACAGTGAGGTCATCGCTTCATGCGCCCCCTTTGCCTCGTGCATCGCGTGATGCGCCTTCACCTTGTCGCCGTCCTTCTTGTACTCCGTGAGAACTTCCCTCCATTTCCGCGCCACTAATTCGGCGGCGAATAGCATGTGCTTCTTGGTCAACGTTGCCATGTGGAACTCCGATCAGTGAATACAACTTTGATTGCGCATCCAGCCGCTCCAGCTTCAGAAGGTAGTACACCCTCCAGAGGGAGGACTGCTTTCCCTTCAATTCCCTCGCGGCTTTCGCCGCGATTGCTGCCGAGAGGGAACTACCCTCCCGCATCGATGCCTGAACTAGCAGCATCACGGCGATCTCCGTTGGAGACATGGGCGCTCGCTTGCGGAGGAACTTCCCCGCCTTGAGACCCCTCCTCTTCGCCAGCTCTGACTTGGCTACCACTTGGCACCGGGCAGGCGCATCATGCGGATCGCTTCGTCCACCAGATACAGGCGACCCAGCGTGTTGGCGTGAACGGTGTGCTTGATTGCGCCCTCGACGAGGAGCTTGCGGTAGTGGACCCGCAACTTCTTGAGATGCTGGAGGGGTGTGTCCTCCAGTCCGTTCTCGATCATCTTGTTGAGGTTCTCTGCCCAGTCGATGTGCTTGAACCGTGTCCGCACCAACCCTTGCAGTTTGGAAATCAAGGCGCGTCCTCCCCCGTCTTCTCCTTGTAGAACAGCCGGAGGTAGCGAACCGCCCGCTCCTTGTCGTTCTTGGCCTCACCGCAGCCGTCGATTGAGAAGAGGTCGTTGGCCTCTTCGAGAGTCAGACCGAACAGGTCTCGGATCTCCTTGTCCTCGAAGTACACCCGAGAGTCGGTTTCGGTCAGCACGAGGACCGGCATGTTATGGGGCCGCAGCTTCATCACCGACTGGAGGTCCTCTCTCGCGGCGAAGTTGCCGAGGATGCAGGCCGGAGACCCACAGAACGGGTTGGGCCTGCTCTCGTCGTAGTACCCGTCCTCGTTCTTGAGGAACTGCCGAACCGCGTACTCCCCCATGTCGAAGGTCTCGGGGTTCGCCTCCACGGTTGACTTGATCAGCGCCTTGAACAGCTCTTTGTTGAAGGGGGTGGTGCTTGGGGTTTCGGCCATGATGATTCGATTCCTTTCTGCGAGTAGGTGGTGTTGGTGAATCAGGTAGCGGGACTGCTCCTCTGGATCCATCTCCGAGATCTTTTTCCTCATGTGTGGATGTGTCCATCCAGCTCGACCCCGTGGAACACGTTGTCGTGCCAGAAGTAATAGCATCCGTTGAGAGAGTCCCACCGCAACGTGATGTCACTCTCGGTGAGATTGCGCTCCTTCCTCCACTTGGTGAGGGCGATGGTCACTTTCTCTGGAGTGATGATCGGCTCTTTCATGAGTTGTTTCCTTTCTTCACGCGTAAAGGTTTGCGTTTGAGTAGCTTCCGGCAAGACTTGCAGGTCTGGTACCAAACTCGACCCAGCCCCGAGGCCTTGTGTTCGTCTTTTTGACTTACGTAGTGGATTTCGTAGCGGGTACGGTAGCGGTCCAGGATGTCGGTCATGTCGTCCTCGGGTTCTCTCGGTAGGGGTTGTAGGGCTCCAGAAGATCAGCGTGGACTCGGTGCTTCTCTCCACCGTCCTCGAAGGCCACGATGTAATGGGGCCACGGGAAGAAAGTGGAGCCTTCGGGCCAATACTCGTAGACCCAGCACGCTTCCTTGCCTGCCCCGTACAGCGCCATGTACTTTTTCACTTCACCTTCTCCGCGAAGAACGCCATGTAGTCCCCTTGAGGATGCCACGATGCTGCCATCGTTTCGACCTCCCTCATGCTCATCGTGACGCGAGTGAGGGAGCCTTGTGCAAAGACCTTCATGAGAACAGCTCCGATCCGTACTTCCGCTCCCAGAATTCGCAGATGTACTCGACAGCCTGCTCGATGGTCTTCGCACCGCCGCACCCTTCAGGATTGAAGAGTTCGTCGCACTCGCGACCGTCAAGCTGGAAGTATTCCTTCGCGATCTTCCACCAGTCCGTGCAGTCATCGCTTCCGACGACCTCGGAAGTGCGCCGGTAGTCTCCGATGTATACCTCCCGAATTTTCATGACCTGTTGCAGGTCGGTGCGGAACGCGAAGTGGCCGATGGCGCAAGCCGGAGTACCGCACCAGTTGTTGCCGCCTCCAGTCTCTGGGCCCACCCCGTCCCATTGGAACCGCGACCTCGGGACTTGTTTGTTCATGACTTGCCTCCTTTCGCTTCTCGCAGTGCGATCTGTTTCGAGTATTCTTCTGGACTCTCTTCCACGAGGACCAACTGCCCATCGACCGGTAGCACGTCGAGGTAGATATTGATCTCACCCGTGTCGGTCTTCCACGCGACCCCGCCACGGACTCGCGTACCGTTCTTATGTACGGACTCGACCTTCCATCGAACCGTCATGATTCCTCTCCTTTCACCGCCTCGACTGTGATGATCCATGACAGTCCGAAAGCCAGTGCATACTCGTGCCTCAAGCGGTTGGCCTCCGCACGGGTGTCGGCCTCGTCGATCTGCTCGCGAGAGTGAGGGACCCCGCTCCTCTCTCCGAAGACTCCGAAACGCGGAGGGGTCGGCACCACCTCTTGCGGCACCTCTCGCGGCACCTTTCTCTTCGCTACGACTCCGCGCTTGAACTCCACCGCGACCTCGTAGGTGCGGCTGTTGCGCTTCCCTGAAACGATCAAAGTTTTCATGAATGTGTGCTCCTTATCGACCACGGGTGGACTGCAACAAGAGAGCGAAGGGCTTACCCCTTCCCTCTCTCATGAAAGCCACCACGACCTCTAGAGTTTCTCCTTCGCGAGGGTTGGCTCCCTCTTCTCTTCCTGCTCACTGAGCCAGTCCGCGAGCGGCCCGACCCACGGGAACGGCCAGCGCGGGTCACTGGACCCTCTCAAAGCCAGTTCTTGCAAGGTGCCCAGCAGCGTCACCTTCTGCCCGACCCCGTCATCAACGAAAGGGGCGCTCGCTGACATGGCCCTTCTCGCCAAACTCTGGTGACGGCTCGTGCTTTTGCTTACCTTCTCTCCGCTGATCCAGAAGACCACGTAGGCGGTTCCGAACGGGCCCTTCACCTTCCAACGAACTCCGATCATCATGGAGTAGCTCCACAGGGTGTGGACGCTCAAGACGTTGGGATTCGCGACTTCCTCTCCCCCTAGCTCGTAGCTTCTGAGGTTCTGAGCCTGGACCGCGATGCCAGCGGCCCACAGGGTTGCGACTCGACTGTTGCGCATGTTAGTGGATCTCCGCGTAGGTGACGGGTGGATTCGCCGCATAGCGCGACGCAACCTCGTCCAAGGCTTCCCCCGCCAATTCCGCCTCGTAGGCACGCCGCCACGTCTCTCCTTCCACGTCCTGAAAGCCATAGACGCTGGCGATCTTCTCTCCCTTCCGCTTCGCGACCACACCTTCGTAGGTGTGCTCACAGTACAGCCCTGAACGGCCCCGGTGGTTCCGGCCCCTCTCGTGCATCCCCCGCCTCGCTTCAGGGCAGAACTTCAAGTGTTCTTCGGGAGGCTCCCAGTCGCTCCAGTGACACTGATCGTCCCACTCCCAGTGGAACGTGATGCCCGCCCTCTCTGCGGCCACCAGTTTCTTGGCGTAGGAAAGCGCGAGGCGTGCGGTAAACCCTGCCTTCCGAAACATGACGTAAAGCGAGATCATTCTCTCTCCTCTCTTTTGAATGTGAATGCGCTTGCTAGACCACCTAGCCCGCACCTAGCTCGACTCCAGAAACGACAAAAGGCGACTAGGGGATTATCCCTAGTCGCCTCTCGCCTTGCGACACAGATCTGTTACTCCACAAACACACTATCCAGACTCTCAAAGTACCGCCACAAGTACCACGATTGATCTAGCAAGCTTTATGCGTGAGCCCTTCCCCGTCACTCGCTGACCTCAAGGCACCACGGCTCCGCGCTCCCTGCGCATGATTGATCTCCTTTTGTGATGGGTTGTCGCGCTTACTTTCTACCGTTGATGCGCTCGGTCTTCAAGGACATCAGGGAATCTCCTGAAGAGTAGCGAGAACGATCTCAGTATTGTGCAACTCCTTCTGAAGATTAGCTCGATGCTGCTTGAGAATTGATGCTGCGTACTCCAACTTCTCAGCAGCATCGATGTAGTCCTGTGATGTGAACTCATGACCGGACTCTCGCTTCAAGAAGTGGATAGTGACATCTTTAAGAAGATGTTGATGTGACCGGAGAAGAACTACGCTAGCTGCGTGGTCCTGACCCACGCGGCGAAGGTAGTCGCTGAATGTTTCGCGATCCTTTTCCACGAACTTCTCGATCTGTCTTTTCTTACCCATTACCGTTTCTTTCTGACTGCCTTCGCAGTCTTGATCCCTAACTCCGACTGCGCCGCCTCCAGCTTCGCGAGCAGGAACGGCACGTCAGAGGCGACTGTTACTCCAGCATTCTCACGCGGCAGATACATGGTCCAACTATCCATGCGGCGGACACCTACGCTCCGACCTTCTTGAGTTGTCTCCTCCACTACGAAGAGGCCCTTCGTCCCTTGATGCCACGTCTTGAGACACTTCACCCGTGCGAGACTGGTCAGATAGACCTTGCCTGCTTTGAAACGATCCAGTCCCTTACTCATGGGGTCGCTCCGTGGTAGCAGGGTCCGTTGTTCACCCGCTGCCCGCAGATGGCGCAGAGAGTCTCTTCCTTCTCTTCCACAGCTCGCTTGGCCTCACCGAAAGCCCAGAACGCGAGGTCGATGGGGTCGGCATCCTTCTCTCTGGACCCCTCGACCCCGCCGAGAGAGTCGAGATTCATGCCTAGGAGACTGGCCACCTTGCTGGCGTAGAGAACGTTGATCGGGTGAGAGTTGAACGCCACCCCGTGATTGGTGGCGACCGCCTCTCGCACCACGCTGGCAGCGCTTGCCCAGCTATGGAGCACACCACTCAGGTTGCAGGCTCCTTGCACGTCTAGAGCCTTCTTGAGTTCTCTCTTCTCTGCCTCGTTGTAGACCTTGCTCATGCTGGGATTCGCCCTTTCTTGACCGCGTAAGCCTTCAGTTTCTCGATGATTGCGCCTTGAACCTGCCATCGTTTCTACCGTTCTCTTTCGTGCGCCTTAGCGCCTCTTGCTTTACCTCATGGAGTCCTCTCTCCGTGTTCTGGTTTGAGTTATAGAGGGACCCGCTCGCTGGGGTCCCTCATTCATAGACGAGAAAAAACGACTTGAGGGAGATTAGTTCTAATGAACTAACCTCCCTCAAATTAGTTTCCCTAATCCTGGGATCAGTCCAGCAATTCGCTAGGGTATGCCTCGAACATCCATGCGAAGTCGTCGGCTTCACCGCAGTCAACGCTAATACCCTCGCGCTCCTCGTTTTCCAGCACTTCGTAGAACTCCCTCAGACTGAGGTTGATTTCGGTTCCGTTCATTCCCCGCCCCGCTTGTAGTTGAGAAGAATCCCTTTGCTCCGCCCGCGATTGCCGACCCGCTCGCCTTGGGAGCGCAACCATGCGTCGGTATAGCGATCAGTCGCGGTAGCCTTGTTGATGCCAGCCTCGGGAGAATACGGGGCTTTCCGCTCAGGTAGCTCGGAAGTCAGCACGAGCATGGTTCGACCCCGAGGAGTCAGGACGTGACCCATGTAACCAGAGTGTGGGAGCTTGCCCCACCGCGCTTCACGGAGTCGGGAGACAACCTCTCCCCTCTCGACCACAACCCAGCTAGCGCCGTCTCGCTTCACGACTTGCGGGGAGTCGTCGGGAGCACGAAACACTGGGGGCCGCTCTGAACTCGCCGCATCGACAGGCCCGCTTCCCTCCCCGAATTCCTGCCCTCGGGAGTCTTGCCGGGTCACGAGGTGAATCGCGCGACTCATGGAGTCACCACGGTCTTGCGGGTCACAGGAAGGTTGCTGGCCGACTCCCAGCGACTCTCACTCGCCACGGGGCGGGGGGCGTTGACCCGTAGTCGCGGAATCGGGCCGAGGATGGCCCGAGCATCGCGGGGTGGCTCCTTCACTTCAACGGGCTCAAGGTCCTTTCCCTCGAACCAACGGATTCCCGGGAAAAGAAGGTGCAGCGTGCTGGCATCGACGAGGTTCACTTTCATGGTTGGGAGTCTCCGACTTCGAGGGTACAAAAAGGTCGTTGAAGAAAACCAACCTCAACGGCCTGTTGAGCCCTCGAGCGGATCTGCTTACTTGGCCTTGACCGCCCCGATAGCCGCGAGGGCAGCGGCGACCGCCGCGTCGGTAACCGACTTCATGAGGGCGGGCGAGAGTTCCGGGGCAGCTTCCTTCACCAGCGGGGCGGACTCGCTTTCCTTGGTAACCGCGAGGCGCTTGGCCTTGGGAGCCTTCACCGTCTTTGCCGCTTCAGCGACGGGAACCGACTTCACGGGAGCGGGAGCGGCGCTTCCCCCCTCGTCTTTCTCCAGCGCGATGCTCCCGACGAAGAGGCGACCCTTGCTCCCGTCGGCCAACGGCACTTCGAGGTAGGGCGAGTTGACCCACGTCGAACCGTCGCGGCGGACTCCAGTCTTCCGAATCACATTCAGGATGGGAGTGCTCTTGCCTCCCTTGGGACCGGTGATTGCGGTCGAGTCATCGTAGGAGAGGGTAAGGGTGACAGTGCGAGTAGCCATGAGTGTGGTGCTCCGTGGGTTGGTGAGGTGAGCAGGATGCTCGCCGCACTTGACGGAGCCGCTTTGCGTGTGCCGTGCCACCGGGCCAGCCCCGTGATTTCGCGGGGTTAGCCGATCAAACTGGAGCACGCCCGCTCCAATCCCGCTCCAATCGTCCGAGACAAGGACACTCCAGTTTGATCGGCCCACAACTTGCAACGCGCGCACGGGCGCGCGCATATGTACGGACACCCGCGCGGGCACCCGCGCTCGCGCCCGTGCATGCACGAGCACGAGCACCTGTACACGTATTCATATCGCGCGCGCGCATGATGCGCGTACATGCGCACCCGCACGCGCGCGAGCACGCGCATGCGCGCATGCACCCGCACCCCTACCCCTACTCGCACCCACGGGGGTACGTGTTAATGATCGTGGGGGCCCCAATCCAGTTTAAGCCCTGAATGGCACTTCAGCTTGATCGCCGCGGTAGCGTGCTCAGAATGTCCCGCACAACCATCGCGCAGGTCGGACAGTAGAACGTGTCGGTGGGAGCGCCTGAGAGTTGGAGCGGGTACTGGGTGAGGGACCACCGGACGTGGAGGGTATTGGGCAGGGCGATCTGTCCGTATGCTTCAGACCGCCTCCCCATGAACGTGCCGTGCCGGAAGACGACGGTGCCGCATCCACCGTCGCACTTCCGCAGCTCGGGCGGCTTGAGCCCGTGAACCAAGTCCGAGATCATTTCTTGGCCTTCCGCTTCTTGCCGAGGGTCCCATCCCGGCGCGGCACGGGGATGAGGGGGGAGCGGGCTTTGACGTGGGGACTTCTCCGGCCCTCAAAGCTGGACCGGCGCGGGAGCTTCAGGGCTTCCGCCCGCTGGGTGGCAGCCGCCGCGACCAGCAGGTTGTGTTGGTTGGTCGCGTCGAGGAGCTTCAGCAGCACCGGCTTGTTGAGGCTCGCCCACTCCCGGAGCTGGTCCGCGTCTCGCTTCGCAATCACGTAGGCGAGGTTCTGGTTGGTGAGCTGTTCCTCAAGAGCTGCACACCTCTCTACCGCTCCTCGGTACTGGTCAAACATCTTCTCGAAGTTCTTGGAAGACTGGGCCAGTTGCTTCTTCAGCGCCTTGATCTCAGCTTTGGGTCCCATGACTTAGTTCCCGCCCTTCTTGGCATCGAGCCACGCCTGCATGTTGATGAGGAGCGAGTGGAGAGCCGACAGGTTCTCGGTCTTGTTGTGGAGGCCGCGCGCTTCCATCGCCTCCTTCAGGTCGCGGATGTCGTTGCGGCTCAGGTACATCTCGCCGTTCTTCTTTGCCGTTTCGCTCTCGGGGCAGAGGGGAGCGCGCACCGTCTCCCAGTTGACGAGGTGGGTGAGGACATCGTTTTGATCGAACTGCTGCTTGCCATCGGCCATGATTAGAACTCCTGACTGCGGGTGGTACAGCTTGCAAAACAACTAACAGGTCCCTGATAGTAGACAGCTATGTCACAGTACAAATCCCAGAAAGGCAAGAAGTGGAAGACGATCCGTCCAGAGAAGAGGCCCCCAAGGTACACCCGCCTCCACGCTTGGGCCGCTCATCACGGTAAGAGTGCTATCTGGATCGCCCAGCAGATTCGTGGTTCCAAACATGCTGTCCTTCGCTGGATGAACGGCCAAGTCCTGCCGTCACTCTACGCCGCCTTTGAGATCGAGAAACTGACGGGCATCCCGCCCGCCTATTGGTTGGAGACCTACATTGCCAAAGAAAAAGATCGCCGCAGGACCGAAGACTACCCACGGACTGAAGCCGCTCGTGTTGCCCCGCGTATGCCCGAAAGGGCATCCCGTAGGCTCCAAGCACAACTCAAAGGAGTGCTCACCTGTCGAGTGTGCGGTCGGCCCCTTGACGAGCAAGGAACAGAGGATCGCGTCCACCATCAAGAACAAGGTTCGGGACCACGCGAAGCTCGCAGTGCTGGCGGAACAGTCTCGTCGGGACGCGAAGTACGAGAAGCTGAAGTCCCAAGGCAAGCACACTCACAAGCTCCCCGAGGTGCAGATGGCAGTTCCCAACATGGAGGAGGCGGCAGCTCTGGTGCAGACCCAGTCCCGGCTGGAGAACGTCACGCTGGCTCTGGATCCAACCCCCCAGCCTCCGTCCCCAATTCTCCTTCCGACTGGTTCGGACTTGTCGGTGGCTGAGGCCGCGAAGAACGACGAGGTCCAGAAGCTGTCAGCCCTCGCCGGGAACCACGCGGCCCGCATGGCCTTCGTCGGCGGTCTGCCCAAGCGCGGGGCCACGGAGAAGGAGATCTCTGACTGGGCAGAGAAGAAGAAGTCAGAGCTGCTGCCCCTTGCGATGACCGACGTGGAGATCGCCCTGAAGTTCGGCACCAACGAGGAGCGGGCGCAGGCCCGCAAGGAGGTCCTCCAGATGAACGGCTTTGGGAACCGGGAGAGCAACCCGGCGCAGAACGCAGCCATCGTCCTGAACCTCAACGGGGTCCAGCTCCCCTTCATGCCCAAGCGGCTGGAAGCGGCACAGGTCACGAACGCGGTAACTACGGAGATCAAGCCAGATGGCAATTCGTAAGACAGCCTCCGAGAAGAGGCAGGACGCAGCGAGAGCCCGGTATCCCCAACTCTCTACGGACTTCGAGGGCTTCCTCAAGCACCTCCTTTCCGACAGCAAGATCGCCCCAGAACATCGGACCATCAACCCGACCCAGTTCAGCGCGATCATGTCGAAGGAGCGGACCAAGTTCTACATGGGCCCGGCGGGTTGCGCGAAGACCTCCACCGGGGTCGCGGGTGTGATGCTCCGGTGCCTGCTGGAGCCGGGGAGCCACGGCCTCATCGCACGCCTCGACTACAACGACCTCGTCGGTACGACCAAGCGGCGTGCTGAAGAGATGCTGGCGCGGCTCCCTCCGGGGGTCTTGCTCGACCGTTCCAAGACCGCGCCGGAGGAGTGGAAGATCGCCCCCATTCCGTACATGGATTCGCAAGGCCGAGTCCACGACGAGCCCAGCACGATTCACTTCATGGGCATGAAGGACAACATCGGCTCGTGGGACTTCAACTGCGCCCACCTCGACGAGGCCGATGAGGTGGGGCTGGAGCAGGCGGAACTCATCACCACCCGTCTCCGAACGATGGGAGTGGCCTACTACGACCTGCCCCTGAAGCCGACGCCGGAGGATCCACGCGCCCGAGACACTACCGGGTACTACTCCTACACCCTGACCTTCAACCCGCCCGACGTGACCCACTGGCTCTACACGGCGGCGACTGGCCTGAACCACAAGCAGGAGAAGGTTGCGGAGCCTTGGGGCGAGCTGTTCGTCCCCAACCCGCGCGAGAACATCCGCAACCTGCCGACCGGCTACTACGAGGACATGGCGAAGAACCTGTCCCGTGACCAGCAGGTCCGACTCATCAAGGGCGAGTGGGGCGCTACCTTCCCCGGCCAGCCGGTCTACAAGCAGTTCAGCAAGTCCGTGCATGGGAGACGCGGACTCACCTACCCGCAGGGCGCGACCCTGTTCCGGTTCTGGGACTTCGGCTACCGGCACCCCTTCTGCCTCTGGGCTGTCCAGTCCAGAAGCGGGAAGATCCTCGTCCTCCGTGAGGAGATGGGCGAGAACGAGCACATCCGGGCCTTCGCCCGGAAGATCAAGATGCTTACCAACCGCCACTTCCCCGGCGCGCAGTCCATCGTGGACATCGGGGACATCGCAGTGAAGCAGGAGAAGGACACCGGCAGCGCCCTCGCACACCTCATCGCGGAGGGAATCACCATGTACTTCCAGCACCAGACCATCGAGTCTGGTGTCGAGATGATCCGACAGGAGTTGGAGCGCATGATTGAGGGCGAACCGGCCATCCAGATCGACACCGTCAACTGTCCAGTCCTCACGGCTGGCCTGTCTGGTGGCTACCACATGAAGGAGAACAAGAACGAACCGTTCAAGGATGGGTACTACGACCACGGATGCGACACCTTTCGGTATGGTGTAGTTGGAATGCTGAAGGCGGGAGGCTTGGTAACGGCTCATGTGAATCAAGATTTCGCTTATGACCCCTCACAAGACAGGAGAGAATGACCAATGTTGATCCAAGAGGTAGCAACTGGGATGGTTCCGACCATCGAACCGGCAAATTCACCGGAGGAAAACGAGCTGGCGGAGCTTGGGTTCGCCAAGGACGTGTCCGACGAGCGGAATTGGGCGAATGACGAGAAGGTTGTGGAGCAGATCCGCAACGATGTGTACCCAATTCTTCAGCCGACCCGCTCCCAGATGGCGAATTTGCAGGAATCTTGGCGGGCGACCCGCCGGATGAGCACTCTGGAGCACGACAACACCCAAAGTTACATCGGAAGATCCAACGCCTACATCCCGGCCTGGGCGCGGGCCAAGAAAACCCTCGTCTCCTCGCTGTCGCAGGGTCTGTTTCCATCCGAGGACTACTGCGATGTGGTCTCCCGCGAGCTGAAGATGGCGGCGCAGGCTCCGGCCCCGGTGATTCCCGACATGGCGGCGCAGTTTGGCGGCGGGATGCCTCCAATGCCGCCTCCCCCGACGACTCCTGACCTCGCGAAGATCGCCCAAGGGGTCAAGTCCTACGTCCAGTGGGACTTGGAGAAGAACGCGAGGGTTCGGAGCCAGTTCAAGCGCTTCCTCGGGGAGCTGGTGGACCACGGCATCAGCGTGGCGAAGGTCTGGTACGAGAAGCAGAGCGCTCGGGAGACCAAGAAGCGGCCGACCTCGGGCGCGCTGGGCGCTTTCGCGATGCAGGCCCCCACCTCGCCCATCTTCCGTGAGGGACTGAGGTTCTCCACCCGGTCAATCTTCGACTGGTACTGCTACCCGATCAACATCGACAACCTCGATGAGGCCACCGTCATCTTCGAGGACCTGACCGTGCCTCGCTCCTACGTCTTGGAGCGGGTCCGCCTCAAGAACTGGATCAACGGAGACGACGCCCTCAACGCGCCGGTCATTCCCGAGAAGCAAATGAACGACGAGGAGCTTGCCCAGAGCAAGATCCTCAACGGGACGACCGGGGCCAACGAGTACGTGACCCCGCAGGCTCAGCAGCTCATGCTGACCGAGATTTGGACCAGCCTCATCCTGCCGAAGGCGGCGTACCTGCCGGAAGAGGACCACGAGGCCCCGCTCCCGGTGAAGATTGTCATGGCTGGTGACGTGGTGCTCCAGTGCATCCGCAATCCGTTCTGGTTCCAGAAGCATCCGTACCTCGTCGCACGGGATGACCCGTCCCCCGGCAACTTCTACCCGACCGGGACCGGGAAGCTGGCGAAGTACCTCCAGTCGCTCGTCAACGACTTCTGCAACCAGATGAACGACAACGGGACCTACGCCCTCAACCCGATCGTCAAGTACAACCCGGGCCTCCTCGCAGGTCCGCTGCCTCCGCTCAAGCCCGGGGTGGGCTGGGCGATGACCAGCATGGACGCCGTCGAGTTCGAGCGGCCTCCCATCGAGCAGACCCAGTACGGCATGAACTACGTCACCATGTTCTCTGGGATGATCGCTGACTTCTCCGGTGCCACCCCTGCCTTGCAGGGAAGCGCTGCGGGCAAGAACGCGAAGACCGCGACGGGGATGCAGATCCTCCAGAAGAACGCGATGACTCCGCTCAAGGACCAGATCGAGGACATCGAGGGTGACGTGCTCCAGCCCCTGATGTTCATGAGCTGGGTCCTCGCCCAGCAGTTCCGCGACGGGCAGTTCCTCGTGGACATGACTGGCGAGGAGGGCGTCCTCATGACCAAGGAGCAGTTGGCTGGCGACTTCGACTTCCGCTGGCTGGCGTCCTCGCAGGCGGCGAATCAGCAGATGCGTGCTCAGCAGAGCATGAGCCTGCTCCAGCTCCTGCCCTCCATGTCCCCGCTCCTTCAGGCCAACGGGAGAATCGCAGATCCTACCCCGCTGTTCCGTCGAGTCTGGACGGACGGGTTCGGCTTCCGCAACTTCGAGGAGTTCATCAAGCCGATGCCGATGCCGATGATGCCCGGCGCGATGCCGGGGATGGCTCCCCCCGGAGCGCCTCCACCGGAGCAGGGAGACGGGGGGATTCGCTCGGCGGTTGAACAGAGCCCGGTGGACGACGGGCAGGGCGAAGAGATGGCGGCGGGCGAGGGTGACGACTTGGCCATGATTCGGAACCTGATGGGAGGTGAGGGATGAATCAGGTCGAGAAGGATTACGCGGCGCAGCTTCAGGAGAAGTCCAACGAGGCCGATGCATTGGAGTTCATGATCGGCACCGAAGGGTGGAAGCTGCTGGAGAAGAGGCTGAAGCTCCAGCTCGCCCGAGCCGAGGAGGGGATGTTGAAGGCGGACACTGGAGATCTCGCCATGAAAGCGAGCGCCAGCTTCGTCGCAATCAAGTCCGTTCTCGACTGGCCGAGGGAGGTCATCAGCCTGACCAGACAGGCCATCCGACAACAGGTACTTGAGAAACAAACGAAGTAAGGGCAAGGTTGCACGGGAACGGGTCCAAGTGACCCGTTCTCGCCGTTTCAACACCAGTAAGAGTCCCACCCACTCTAAAGGAAGATCCACATGGAAACCGAAGTTGCCACCGACATCGATCTCACCGCCGACGAAACGAAGACCCCGGAAGCCACCAAGCCTGATCAGACCGCCGCAGAACTGGCCGCTCTCAAGGGGCAGATGGCCCAGCTCGCGAAGTCCAACGCTGAGAAGGACCAGTTCATCCAGCAGATGCAGGAGCGGACCCTCGCGGCGATGGAGCGCGGCAACCAGCCGCCGCCCCCGCAGGAAGACTTCTCCGAGCTGGATCCGATCACCCGCAAGTACGTGGATGCCCAGACCGGCCAGCTTCAGAAGCAGCTCCGCGAGGCCCAGAACCAGCTCTCCGGTTCCATCGCTGCTCACAACGCCCTCGCGGTCCTCGACCAGTACGGCATCCGCGACCCCAAGACCCGGAGCGTCGCCTCCACCCTCGCCTCGAAGCTGAAGGCCAACGGCTCTCCGATGAGCGAGCACGACGCGGTGGTGTTCACCCTCGGGCAGATGGCGCTTCAGGGTGGTGGCAAGCTGGACCTGATCCAGCAGGACGCGCCCCCCACCCGGCGCGCTGGTCCCGATGTCATCACCGGGGGCACCCGCCCGATGCAGATGCAGGTGGCAGCCAAGCCGCTCCCCGACGACTTCGACGACCTCAGCCCCGACCAGCAGATCGCTCTGCTGGAGAAGCGAGGGGTGGACAAACTCCCGCTGTAAGTTGTTGAGCAGTAGATGTACCCAACCAACCCAACAAAGGAAGTGAGCAAATGGCAGACATTACCACGTCAACGACTTCGGCGGATCAGGAGAAGATGCTGGCCGCGAAGTTGCTGAAGCGCAGTTACCTCAAGCTGGTGTTCGCGAGCCTCGCGGACAAGGTCGCGATGAAGAAGGGTGCGGGTCTGACCGCGTACTTCATCCGCTACCGCCGGATGAACGTCCCGCTGGCCGTCATCAGCGAAGGCGTCGATCCGACCGCGTCGAGCTTCTCGCTCGACACCGTGACGGTGACCCTCGACCAGTGGGGTGATGTCATCACCGTCACTGACCGGGCGATCCTCACCACCAGCCACCCGCTCATCCAGCAGGCGACCGAGCTGCTGGCGGACAACGCGGCTCGCGTCATGGACCGGGAGATCCAGCTCGTGCTGCTGGCCGGAACCAACATCCAGTACGGTGATGGCTCCGTGGTGACCCGCCGCACCATCACCAGCAGCATGGTGATGAGCGAGACCGTCTCGATGAAGGCCCGCGTCACGATGGTGAACGCTGGCGCGCCCCCTCGCGGTGGCCCGTCCGGTGACGCCAAGCAGGTGCAGGCGAACGGCAACTTCACGGCGGGACAGGCGTATGTCGCGGTGTGTGGTCCGTCCGTCTCGGGCGACATCATGCGCCCCGGCAGCTCCTACGGGACGTGGGTTTCGGTTGCGACCTACGCGAACCAGAAGGCGCTGTACAACTCGGAGATCGGTACGTGGCTGAACTTCCGCTGGGTGGAGACCAACTTCATCCCCGTCTTCACCCTGCTCGGCAACGCCACCACCGCTGCGTCGGCTGGCTCGGATGCGGGCGGAATCACCGGTCTGGCCCTCTCGGTCGGCTCGGGCTCGCTCTCGAACGCGACCTACTACTGGAAGGTCACCCGCAAGGACAAGCTGCGCGGGTTCGAGGAGGCGATCTCCATCGAGCACAGCACCGCGACCGGCGCGGGCACCAGCTCGCTCAGCTTCACCATGCCGAGCACCAGCGGGTACGCGTACAACATCTACCTCGGCAGCTCCTCGGGTGACGCCAACCTGAAGCTCGCGGTGGAGAACGCGGAACCGTCGTCGGTCAACAACGTCACGGCGGTGTCGTCCAGCACCACGACCGCGCCCGACAACATCATCTCGGACGGCACCGTCAGCGCGGTTCACCCGATCTTCCTGTTCGCGGAAGACTGCCTCGCGTGGGTCGGCTTCTACGACATTCAGGTCATGATGACCCCGGATCAGTCGCTCCCGGGCAACATCCTGAAGCTGAAGCGGTCCATCGGCTACAAGTTCTACGGCAAGGCGATGATCAAGGACCAGTCGCGAATCCTGCGGATGGAAGTCGCGTCCAACTACTAAGCGCCGGGTGGACGCTTAGTAGTCTCGTAGGAGGCAGGACCCGAGGAGCCATGCTTCGGGTCCTGTTCTCGTGTGAGAAGAAGTCCAACCAACCCAAGGAGATCCACATGAAGAAGTTTGCTGTCGTCCTCGCCCTCGTCATTCCCGCCCTCGTCCTCGGAGCTGCCGCTGCCAGCTTCGACCCCATCGCCCAGTTCCGTCCGGTGGTCGCCATCAAGGGCTTCTTCGTCGGCCCGATCAAGGGCAAGAACTCCGTGGTTCAGGACGTGGGCAACGGCCTCACCGCCATCCGCGTGTCTACGGTGGACTACGACATTCCGGTGATTCCTCCGGTTGGTGCTCAGGGCGGCACCTTCGTTTCGGCAGACATCAGCATCGACGCGGGCATTCTCGCCAACGATCGCTGCTCGGTCGTTGCGCTGGCCCGGTACGATGGCGGTGTCCACCCCCAGCTCAACTTCACCTGCTACGCAAAGGCGTACAACACCGTGGTCTTGGTGGGTGTCAACAACGTGCAGGACGGAGGGGCTCACAATCCTCCCGACTCTGGTTACGAGTTCTGGACCACGAGCCACCTGACCCAGCCCGCGCAGTAATTCACAACGTCGTAGATCCGTCCACCCGCAGTACGAAAGGAAGTAGACAAATCATGGCAGAGAACAAGAAGAACGATGAGAAGAAGGTCGAAGCGATCACCGAGGCCGTCGTGAAGGAAGCAACCTCCCCGACTCCGGCCGAGGTCCTCAAGACCATGTCGCCGGAGAAGCAGGAGATGGTCGGCCTCATCAAGGCGATCATGATGGAAGTCCTCCCTGCCGTCATGGCGGTGAAGTCCGCGCCCGAGATGCGGGAGGCCAAGCAGCGGGAAGCGCTCGCGGAAGCGAAGCTCCGTGCTCGGAAGCTCTGCGCGGTGTGCCGCCAGCCGGTGTCGGCGTGCGAAGACAAGCACGAGCACATCGAGGTCTTCCCGAGCCGCTACCCCGAGTTCGCGGATGGCTTCCCCGGCGTCACCATCAATGGTGTGACGTACCTGTCGGCGTTCAACAAGACCGTTCCGGTCCCCGCGTCCTGCGCTCCGTACATCCGAAAGATCGTTCAGGGCTACGAGGACAACATGCGCCAGAGCATCATGGGTCGGAAGGCGACCCACAACTCCGGCCACATCGACGGAACCGGCGAGTCGCGGACCCAGACCCACAACGCCACCGTCGGCTGGCGCTAAGAGAGGATCATCTAAATCATGGGCTCGATGACGAGACTGGAGATCATCACCGAAGGGTTGCTTCAGGCTGGTGTGGCCCGCGCGTCTCGCCCATCGCGCGCCGTGACGTGGCTGAGCACGTGGCTCAAGTCGCAGTACCGGGCGTGGCCTTGGCCTTACCTGCTCCAGAGCAGGGAGGCTTTGGCCTTGCCTGCTGGGACCACCAGCTTGAAAGTGGGCAGCGGCTCGGGCGGTATCAGCGACGAAATCGCCCGTGTCCTGTCGCCCATCTGGGTCTACGACAGCAGCCTCGGGACTCGGCTCAAGGCTCCCATCATTCAGGTGGGCAGCTTCAAGTACGACGAGAACGAGGCGCTCCGAGGCACCGCGCGTGGCCTCCCGGGCAAGTTCAAGGTCAGGACCGCGAGAGTCGGTGAGCTGGTGAACTTCCAGCTCATTCCGTTCCCGATTCCCGACCGCGACTACCTGTTGCAGTTCAACTACATCGGCATCCCGGTGGATCCCTGCGAAGAGGACACGTCTGTTCCTCTGTACCCCAACGACCAGACGATGATTCAGGCGGTGAAGGCGAAGGCGCTTCTCGACCTGAACGGGGAAGACGATCCGCAGGCTGTGCGCGCCGAGACCAAGTGCAACGACATGGCGATTGCGGACCGCGTGAAGGACGGCAGCACCCCCGGCATCAACGACATGGTCGGGCTCGACGACTCCGTTTACCGATAAGAGGATCCACATGGCGAACTCCATCATGAACTTCCCGCTGGCAGGTTCGGTAGACCTCGCTGGCAAGCCGTTCACGCTGGACGAGACCAGCCTGCGTCGGTGCCAGAACGTCATCCCCGACAAGGTGGGCTACCCGACTCGGCGCGGGGTGATGGGTCCGGTGACTCCACTGGCTCGCTCCATCAACCCCGGAGCGGTCAGCAACGCGTCGATCCACAAGAACGACGCCTACCAGAACGTCCTCGCCCGACCCATCTGGCTCTCGACGCCGCCCTTCCCGGGCGGCTTCTTCACGTTTGCGACCTGCTACCAAGGGTCCCGCCTCGACCTCTGCATCGGGGACGGGGACGACTACGGCAAGAACGCGCTCGCCGTGAACCTGCTGGAGTCCACCCCGTACCTGCTCCCGACCACCACCAGCTACAACGATGAGCAGCTCATCTGCTACGGGCCGAATCCGCAGAACGTCGCAGGCATCAGCATCAAGCGGGAGGGCGGCAGTCCCGTCGTGGAGGACTTCGCGTTCGACGGTGAAGGGAACGCCAACCTCACCCCGAGCCTCGTGACCCGGTACAAGGGGCGGTACGTCTACGCCCGCTTCGGGAAGGATGCGGAGAACGCATCCAAGATGATCTTCAGCGACATCGACGAGCCCCGCGTCATCGGTGACAACGCTGGAACCGACCGGAGCGAAATCGTCGGAGACACCTCCGAGAAGCTGATCGCCATTCGGGAAGTCCTCAACAACAACGGAGGCACCCCGGCGCAGTCCACGCTGCTCGTGCTCAAGGAGTTCAGCGCTCACATGTACGTGGGCGAACCCAACGAGACCGACGACACGAATGATCCACGAGGGACGCTGGAGCGGAACAAGCTCAGCTCGTCGGCCGGGTGCATCAGCCACGCGACTCTCTGCGACACCCCGTTCGGTCTCATCTGGGCTGGCCCGGATGACGTGTGGCTCCTCCCGTTCGGGGCCATTCCGATTCCCATCGGCCGGAAGATTCAGCCTGCGCTGAAGCGGCAGCCGATCCAGACCCGGTGGCGGTGTCATGCGGCCTACGCCAACGGCTTCTACCGGCTGGCGCTCTACGAAGAGGGGCAGGGTGGTGCGCTGGACCTGCCCCTCGGAGAGCAGTGGTGGCTGGACTGCCGGAATGGTCCTCCGCAGGACTGGACCTCTGCGCGTTGGTACGGCCCGCAGCAGTTCCGGCCCGCCATCGGCAGCAACAACACCATCGAGGACCGCACCACGGAGCACCTCGACACGGGGACCTGCTTCATGGCGGTGGACAAGCGTGCGGGCTCTGGGAAGCTGTACGGTGCCCAGCTCGGTACGTGGACGGTGAACACCACGTCTCAGCAGATGCCGACGCTGGTGGAGTACGACCGCCCCGGGACCAACGACATCGCCACCATGTACCGGCCCGGCCTCATTCCGTGGCAGGCGTCGAGCAGCTACCCAATCGGAGCTGAGGTGGTGGTCTGGCCGGACATCTTCGTACCTACTATCTCTGTTGAGGCGACGATCTTCAAAGCGACTGTCGCTGGCGTGTCTGGCTCCTCCGAGCCAGCGTGGCCCACCGCGTCCCCGACCATCAACGACGGCTCGGTGACGTGGACTCGCGTCGGCCGGTGCGCGAACAACATCTCGATCCACGGTTCGGAAGCGCTCACCAAGGTCACCACCCGTGAGTATGACTTCGGGACTCGCATGGTGGAGAAGCTGATGCTTGGTGGAGAAGCCGCCGCGCTGCTCTCCGTCCCGGAAGCGATGACCCTTACCCAGCTCGTTGACGGCGGGAGGATCTCCGACGAAATCACTGAGTCGGTGGACGCCACCGTTTCTCCGAACCTCGGCTCCGCTCTGCTCGACAGCAGCATGTCACTGCTGGCAGAGGGCGTTCAGCCCAAGGCGTTCTGGAGCGCAGAGGACACGCGAGTGAACGGCCGCTCGGTCCAGTACAGCATCGAGGAGGTTCCCGGCATCACCCTGCCAGAAGACCAGACCACCTTCGAGGTGGTCATTGGCTCGACCACGTTCACGGTGGACCTCGGGCAGCGGTACTTCGCGACCGTGATGGCGCTCCTCACTGCGGTCATCGCTGCAATGAACGCCGACACAGCCCTCGTTGACGCGCATGGCGGAGAGGTATGGGCGATCAACTGGTTCAGGGGATTAGCGTTTGTCGATGGTACTGCTAATTGGGCCTACGGGGACGGCACCGAGTCCAGCCGCAACATCTGGTCTCTTCTGGGCTTTACGGGCTTCGACGCTGTTGGGGGCGAGCTGGTGTCATCGACTATCGTTCCCAACTACCTCATCGGTGACATTTGTTACGTGGAAGTCAACGGGCACATCCGCCCCTTCAAAAGGAGACCGCTGTGAAAAAGATCAACTGGACTGTGGCTGTGGTGCTCACCATCCTCGCTGCTTACGGATTGGCTGGCCCGATCAAGACGTGGAGCAATGGTGAACGGCTGACTGCGGCGGACCTCAACAGCAACTTCACCCACATTCACAACGAGATGGTGGGCGGAGAAGGAGCCCGACTGGTCGATGCCGACGTGTCGGGGTCTGCAAACATCAGCTACACGAAGATCCAGAACGGAACCAACCTCCCTCGCGCGTGGGCGGCAGCGCGTGGTTGCGATGCGAGCGCCTGCGCCTTTGCCGGAGCTGGCGTTTCGTCCATCGCCAACCCGTCCCGTGGCGTGTTCGACGTGACCCTGACCACGGCTCCGACTGACCAATACTTTGGAGTCACGGTCTCGGCAGGCATGGTCGGTAGCGCGATTCCTTCCACCTCCAACGGCCCGTGGATCCACTGCTTCACCAGCTCCAAGCAAACCAGTGCGGCTCAATTCACCGTCCGCTGTGTGGACGTTGGGTTTGGCTATGCGAGCAATGACGGTGGTAGCATCTACGTTCAGTCGGACTTCGACTTCGCAGTGTTCGACAACAACTGAAAGGACCCACTCATGGCTGACAACGGCAGTGCCGCGCGGGACATGCTCCTCGCGCTGTTGAACCGAGGCAACGCCCAGTACGGACGAGGAGATCAGACCCTCGCAAGGAATCCAGACTACGGCATCCTGAACGGGATGCCCGGAGTCAGTCGGTACGCGGCGAATCAGGGCTCGACTGCTCGCGCTGCTCAGCAGCGCCGGTACGATGGTGAGAGCGACGCCGACTACTACGGCCGCATGGATCGGCAGTTCGGTCGGGACTACGGCAACCGCACGGGCACCAACCAGCGGACTGGCGAAGGATTCGTCAAGGCCGCATTCAGCAACAACCGGGCGGCGGGCAACGAAGAGGCGATGACGGGCCAGAAGTTCGTCACCGAAGAGGACAAGCTCAACGCGCAGATCCAAGACTTCATCAACCGGATGAACTCTCCGCTCGACGCCAACGACCCTGAGGTCCGCAACGCGCTCGCGATGGGCGCGAACGTGGGCCAGCGTCAGTCACGGAATGCGGGTCTCCGTGGTGGTCTGTCTACGTCAGGCGTCACCCGTCAGGCGCTCGATGCGCTCAACCCGATGCGGCAGTTCCGCCAGCAGATGGCCCTTCAGGGCATGGGCTTGCTGAACAGCCGCGAAGGGCAGCTCGCCCAGCTCTGGCAGCAGTCGCAGGGGCTCGCTCGGCAGCGCGAGAACGAGGACTGGGCGAAGCAGCAGGCGGGCTGGCAGATGGGTCTGGCCGGGTTGGGCATGGCCGCGTCCATCGCGGCGGCTCCCTTCACGGGCGGCGCGACCATCCCCGGCGCAATCGCTGGTG
>JACCDG010022477.1_pt1 | contig 43874 bp, 58 predicted proteins | sample 7442471 | NCBI WGS metagenome assembly JACCDG01 (sample SAMN15323444, study PRJNA562643) | freshwater metagenome | isolation source: river surface water | place: USA:Blue River Watershed | collected 2017-08-17
ATAAACGGGCTACGCCCCGAACGGCCCGCCAGCCCCCCAAAGAACCTAACACATGGCGGGGGGGGTGGGTGCCATGTTGTTGTCACTTGTGCCACCGCACACCGCTGCGGCGCGAGGCTCTCCCCAGTGCACTCGCACCGCAGCCGATAGAGCTGCCTATCGACACCGACAGACACGACCTAAGAAAGATCGCACTGGACGACGCGACAAGACACGCTCGCGCCCACGCACGACAACGCGATGGTTCACAGTCACCCTCTGAACTTGCGCTTGCGCTGGCACATTGCATTGGCCATCCGCACACGCCGATTCACGAGGTACGACACAGACACCATTCACGCATTGAGCTGCGGCCTCATCACACATGAGCACGCACGCAATGGGCAACACGCAGAATAGATACTTCACGAATCACCTCACTTTCCTTGGCCGCTAAGCAGCCAGTTTGATGCCGAGGTTGCCCCAGTCCCAACCGTCTACAGGTCGTCCGGTCGAGCGGGTAAAAGCGTAGACTTCTCCGGTTGCACACATGCGGTCAATCACATCGTCGCCAACCCAATACGAGCCGTAGCTCTTGTACTTGCCCCACAACAGTGGGCAGCGGCCGTGAGCATCACGCCACTGGTTGTTGATTTCAAAGAGCTTTCCCAGGTCGGTTGTGGTGTCATAACCTCCCACGCTCTGCTGATGTGCCCATGACGCATCCCATTTTGCAACGAGACGCTCCGACACAACACGACAACCTCGAGTGCCGAAGTTGCACGCAACTGTCACTCCCCAGCGCGCGGCCTTTGCGGCCATCACGTCCTCGTGAGAGCGGCAGCGCTTAAACTCGAGGAGCTGTTGCTTTCTTGCGAACGCTCCCAGGCTTTCCTTGGTGTGTCCGTCTGGGAAATAGCTCGAGTGTGACCACGCGATTTCCGTCTGCTTCGGATACCACATCCAGCCGTCTTTGATTGTCGGCTTGGGAAGATTTGGCACGTCGTCGTGGTAAATAAACCCGAATTCGTTGACTGCTTTCGCCTGCGCGCCACCATACGAGCCTTCACCCCTGCCGCGCATTCCTCCAATTGCTCGCCCAACACCATACGTTGCGAGATGAAATGGAATTTCCACGGATTCGAAATCGCCTCGCGCGATAATGTCGCCAATGATCGAGTCCATTGTCGCGGTGAGACTTCCACAGCCAACGCAGCTTCCAGATGTCTGGTAAATGCGCAACAAAAGCTCGCCAAGCACATCTGTCTCATCCTGCTCCTTAATCACCTGCGCTGGCATCTCACCGAATGACAACCCCAGGTCGCCCCACTCGCCGATTTGTTCGTGAAATTGATCGGTGAGGTACTTTTGCTCGGTGTCGCGCTCGTCGTAGCTGATCCAGTTCGCTTCGAAGTCGCGCGGCATCACAGTGGGAAAGAATGTTCCTTCGATCATTTCGCTGCGAGCTCCAATGCGGCAATCGTACCGCGAAAGACTTTTTTCAAGGCCTCGATGTCGCCACCTGCTGACGTTAGCTCGGCACTCATCGCTGTGATTGCTGGCCGCCATCCGGAAGCCAAAGACATGCCAGCGTTTGCGTTGGCAAGTCGCGTCCTGGCAACCTGCACTGAAATAATGCTGCCGCTATTGAGCTCATTGAGAACTGCCCGATAGTTGGCAGCGAGCTTAATCATGCTAGGCTTGTCGTCGATGGTCTTTATGACTGGGTACAGCCGCGCGCCTGTCGCCCCAAGCTCATCGGGCACATCTGGCCCAGGTGTTGGCCCTGGCTCTGGCCCTGGTGGCACTGGCGTTGGCGGAGTTGGCGGATTTGGAGAACTGCCAACAATCTGCACTTCGCGCGGCTGCGTGGGGCGCCCGTCCTGCGAGACAAGCAGCGTGTAATACCCTGGCGGCCCAGTGAATGCCACCTCGCTGTCAGTTGCGATGGCTTCAACAGCCCGCAGCCTGCCAACTGGCACGCCGTTTACCTGCACGATTTGCACCGCGAGCACCTGCACGGCTTCGCCCTGGGCGAGCTTCACGCGAACGAGCGTGTGCTCCTTGGCCGTTGGCTCAACCTCGATGGCCATTGCCTGGGACGCACAGACGAGCAGAGCACAAAGCACGGTTGGAAGACGCATTGAACGCCTCATTGTGAGAGAAGGGGCGGCGCCGGGATCGAGCGACGCCGCCCCGTTGCGTGGCGAGCACCACGACCTATTCGAGCGATGACAGCAACTGTGCGATGAGCCGGATAATCAGCAGCCAGTTGAGCGACACCCTTGGGGCCTCGGCAACGTCCGTTGGCTCCTCGCTGACGAAACCGCCGCACGCATCGGCCAGTTGCACCCACGCCTCATCCTCTGGATCATTTGCGCCCCACACCTGCGGCCCGAACGCACGTTTTGCGGCTTCGTGAGCAACTCGGCTGAGCACCAGCACGGTGCCGGGGATGTCCTCGGTGGCCTCGGCTGTGAGCTGGCCAGCGATGATAGACGTGGCGGCCCAGCTCACGCAATCGAGCGTGCTGGCTGAGTCCTCGGTGAATGCGATGCGGGGAACTGGCATGGTGTTGGCTCCAATATGGCGCAAATCGAAATACCTACCGCTCGGCCGAGTGCTACCAGCGTCGGAAAGTCCGGGGTCGATCCGTCCAAAAATCGCTGCACCGTGCTGCGCGACACACTAGCCGCCATCGCAACGGCCCGAATGGACCCAGCTTCCCTTGTTCGCTGCCTCACAGTCTGCTCGATGTCGGTGGCGTTAATCATCCACCGAATTATGCCACTGGCCCGCCGACGCGCATACTGCCCGCGCACGGGCACCCCTATCGCGTGGTGAGTTACTCGAGAGACTCCCCAGCGCCTGCCATTCGCACGGCATCGCCCGTGACGAACAGCGGCATGCCTGCCGCGAGCCGCCGCTGCATAACGGCGAGCTTTTCCGGTGATCCGGGCGTTGCCGCCGTTGGCTGAGCTAGCGCCGGATAGTACCGCATTGGTGTGTCCTCGTGATTGCCGAGGTTGCGGATTGCCTCGCGGTCGTAGCCAACAAGCACATGCGTGACTGACACACGGCCGCCGGCGGTTTGCACGATTGGGGCCTGCAACAGGCCTCGCTGGTGCAAATCAGCAAGCACTTGCTCGCACGCCTCCTGAGTTGCCGCGAACCGAAACCACCGCCGCAACCGCGATGGCGTGAAAAATCCGCCACGTTTATGAGCCCATTCCACCACTCGCTCGATTGGATCGCCGAGCACAAACGAGACGCACCCATACGCTGGCCGTCTATGTTCTTTCGCAACGCTCATTTCAACACATGCTCCCACATCGTGCATATCCTGCGATGTCCACCCAGTTATCACGCTTGCGTTGATGCGTCTCGCGGCTCAGCTTGAGCGCTATCATGAACATAGCAACCTCGCGCGGGGTAAACTCCACGCCCTTTAACGCTGACCACATAGTGGCAGTTCGCTCGAAGTCCTGTTGCGGAGGCCCATACTGCGCGTTTCGGTCGCCTTTTGTGATGCGCATTGCCTCGTCAAGCACATCCTCGAAAGCATCATCGCTGCATCGGCAGTCGAACATAACCTTGATGTTGAGCCATTCTGCAATGGCTTTCTCGGCTGTCGCCCCTTTTGATTTCTCCCAGCCATGCAGCAGCATGATGGCATCGCACTTAATCAGCTCGTGAAAGTCCCTCACGGCTGCCAACTCGAGAGAAAACCCGAGCTTTTCTGGGCTGTCCCAATCCACGCTTTCGTCGAACGTAAACGGGTCAAATCCTGCCGCGCGGTCTAGGTCCGCTGGTGATACAACATCGTGGCCGTTGGCGATGAGCCAATCGCGCGCCGCGTCGAACACTGGAAAATTGAAAAACTTGATGCCTCGCATAGGGCCCGAAATGTACACTCGCATTGCAATTCCTTTTCACCAAAAAATACAATCACTCGCCGTGCCGCTACCGCCGCCTTGCTCCACTCGGCTCGCCAAACAGCTCACAAAACCGCGTGGCCATCGCTTCAGCGTTGTCGCCGTAGAATTCCGCAATGATCCGTCCAGGAATGTCACGGTGAAATACGCGGTACGTGTTGCGATCGTCGTGGCACGCAGACCACGACCGAAACACTGGGGCGCCTCGCCACTGGTCTGGCATGTTGCCGACTTGTCGTGCGTTCCACAACTCGGCCCGCTTGTCGGCGTCACCCCACCAATCGAATCCGTCATCTGCAATGCAACCAGGTGTCTTGCAACCGATGTCGTAACCAATGATCGAATTCCATGCTTCGTAATGCGCAATCCATCTCGCCTCGCCACCGCAGAATGGGCATGGCTTTAGTTTTGGCATGTTGTCGCTCATCGCTGCTGCCTCTCATGTGCAAGGTAGTCGACCACACCCCAAACCGTGTGCGGCGACGTGCCACACCGGCACACTTGATTAATTACCCCGACCGTGCCCGTGACCACGACCACGACCACGACCACGACCGCGACCACGACCGCGACCACGACCGCGACCACGACCACGACCGCGACCGCGACCGTGCCCGTGACCACGACCACGACACCGACCGCGATCCCGACCACGACACCGACACCGACCGCGATCCCGACCACGACACCGACCAAGACACCGACCAAGACTGCGACCGTGATATCTCCAATCCTCGCCTAACGATGCACTGGTTCATTTTTGATCCCTTGGCAGTGCGTGCCGCCAACGCGTGAAGTCAACAATGCATCCACGCGACACGAACACGTTACCGACGTACGGTTCCACTTCGTTGAGTGTGCCGTTTTTCAATGCGTCGTGAAATCGCCCCGTGTCCGCGATCCAAGCGGCGTCCGATAGTTCAATATCACTGTCCGTCACGTTCACGACCCTGCCCGTGTAGTGCATCGTGACAGTGCGTATCAGATACGCCTCGCCGACCTTGATTGAGTGCGAGTTGCTTGTCCTTCCGCCAGCGATTTCGAGCAGTTCCTTGAGTGAGATTTCCATACAGATTTCCTTTCGCAATCGAATGTTTTCGCGTGCCACAGCGGCACGCTCAATCCATATACCTGCTGGCGACGATGGCAGCGCCGACCGCCAGCCCGAACACAATCGCCACCACGCCGTGAATCGTGTAATACAGCGGCGTGCGCATGGTCATCATGCCATCGACAACTACACTGCCGTAGTAAAGCACCCACGCCGCTACACCGCCTGCGATGCTCGCGGCGACTGTGACAAGTAGCTTCCTCATTGCAGCTCCCTCACTGCCTGTACAACAGCTTCTAGTGTCATTTGCTGCACATCGCGGCTGAGTACGTGAAAATTGAGCCCGGCTGCGGCAAGTATATCTTCTGCCTGTTTAACAACACTTGGCCTCCATGGATGTTGTTCGCCTTTGCCACACAACGGACAGTCTAAGCAAACCTCGCCGCGACGTATCGTTGCTGTGCCAGCACAAGCGTGCTCCTTATCCTTGCGGTCGCAGTATCGTGAGTGAACACTCATGGCGTCGCTGAACAGTTGATCCATATCGCTTACACTCATGACAACTCCCTCTCCACTTCTCGCCAGAGGTTGCCGCCGCGATAGTGATGATCCATGCACGCCCACTGATGCACCATTCGCAGCAGCCTCTTGGCGTTTGAATCGTCATGGCATGGATTACCACGCGCATTCCATTCCTTCCATTTCCGCACCACGTCCTCAGCACTCTCGCAGTAGGGACATGGCTCGCCCTGGTCCTCATCGTGCATTCTGCACGCTTCTGACTGTCCGTCGCTCATGGCCACAGATCCACATTTGCCCCGTGCTTGTCATATTGTTCGCGCATCAACTTCACGAAAGACTGCGCGACTGTCTGCACTGCCGCGGACGATGCCTCACGAGCAACGCGCATGAGCGTTCTGCGCACGCGGAGCTCAGCGTCGGCATTAAGCAGCATCGCCTCTACGTCGTTTTGCATGAGGTCGATGGCCCTGCGCACATACGCGTCGTTATTACTCGTAACCATGGTGAGCATCCTTATTTTCGTGCAATTCCTTGGCATCGTCGTACTTCATCTCCGACACGATGCAGTAAATGGACCCGACAATAACCGCCATCCCCAACGTTGACGTGATCGCGATTGCCACCACGCCGATAACTAACAGCACCGTCACCATGGCTCCTCGCCTCCTGGTTGATGAGTAGCGACACGCTCGCAACGCAACGGCGCGTTGCCAATCGGTGTTTTTCTGCGGTCGTTCCAGTTCTGCTCGCGCTTCTTGCCGCGCTCACAGCGACAAACTCCTGTCATTGGCTTGCCGTTGTCGTCGCGGAATGACACCCAGCCGGAATCGAGACACGTTAGGCACCGATAACGGCCCTCGAAGTTGGCGCCGTCGTCGGTGATGTCCTGGCATGCTTCGTCGATGACTGACTGTTTCGCGTCATCGGGCATCCGTTGGCCGTCGTGCTCCTCGCGGTATGCACGAAACTGCCTTTCGATGCGCGCAAGAACGCGCCGCATTCCCGAGTCGAATGAGCGGCGAGTGCCAGATAGCTGCGGCTGCTCCTCGCGGCTCTTGGTTGCCGCTGTGCGTTGCTCGCGGTCGTAACGCAACTCAGCGGTGCGTTTGATGTAGATGGCTGGTATGCGTTCCCGCTGCCAAGCCTCGATGTCGCCTTGGCCACGCATGAGCAGTTGGTTTACCGCTACAGCGTCCCGGTACTCGATGCCTGCGAACACATCGTCGTACCACGCGGCCCGCGTCTCAGGTGGCTGTGCCTTCAGCCATTCGCCAGTCTGCGGGAACCTGCGGCCCAGGTCGGCCATCCAGTCGAGAAATTCCTTGGGGGTCATGATCGCACCCCCTTCTCGCGAGCCGCAGCCCATGCAGCCATTTCGGCGTCGTAGTCGAGCTGCGATGGTCGCGATGGCCTATCATTTCCGTCCGGCTCCCTGATGCCCTGCCAACCTTTGCGGATCGTGTGGGCAATTGCCGCGATGGCCCTCGCCTCGCCCCACTCCGCGAACTCCTCGAGTTGAGCATCGGCTGCCGTGGGTGTCAAGGGCTTGCGCTTCTCGCGGCGGTGCTGACACCAGCGGCGCCAGGCTGCCGCGAACTGGTCACTGGCGAAAGGGAGCTCGAGATCGTCTGGCGAAAAATTACCCTTGGCTGATTTCCGAGAGGGGGGAAGCGCAGCGCGCACTCTCTTATCTTCTTTATTCTCTTCTCTTCTCTTCTCTTCTCTAGTGCGCATTTCGTCACGCTCAGTGCGTGACACTTCTGTTACAGCAGCGTGACGGCGTGCGCTTTGCCGATCCGCCGCAAGTGCCCGCCGTTTGGCACTTTGCGATAAATGTCGTTCAAAGTTTGGCACCACAAGAGTGGTCACTCCGTCAATGGTCTGCTCATCGAGCCAGCCAACTTTTTGCATCGCGATCGGAAAGTCGCCAGTCTGTGTTACACGGCCGAGTGACAAAAGTGTTACACCTGTCACGCTGCCAGCGTGACATTGGCGTGACAGCCACGACCAAATAGCGTGACAGTATCCGACCACACATATCTCATTCATGCCGGTGATTTCGGCCATCTGCATCACGGCCGGGTCTTCCCGCAAATCTATTCTCATTTGAATCCATTCCCCTGCCATTGCGCTGCCCCAGGATAGGAGGCGCGGCCCACAATCGGCCGCGCCATGGTGATAGATGTCGCCTAGCCTTCGTCCGGCATAACCTTGAGCTTCTTAGCCGACACCTTTGTCTCCTGGCAGATTTCCAAGCGATAAGTCCTGGTGTCCACCTCGAGCAAATAGTTGTCGATCTTGTGTTTCACCATCAGCGCGATGATTGCTTCGCGGAACTCGTGCGCGCGTTCCATCCAGATTTTGCGCTGGTCCATCGCGTTGATGAACTCTTGGCCTTGCGCGTCAATATCCTTATTGCGCAGCGGCCCCATGTCGCCGAGGTAGCTCTGCTTCGTGCCGTGTGCCTTGCCTGTTTTCACCTCCTTTGCAGCCACCTTGTCAGCCGCCCCCGCGCTGCGGCGCGAACGCTTTTTTGGAACTCGTGTGTCAACGTCGTCCATTCCTCAAACCTTTCACTTTCAACGGTCCGCGCTTAACCGTTTCGATTGCCTGGCGCTGCGCGTCGTTCTCTGGCTCAGCCAACTCGGCTAAACATAGCGCCATGCGTGCCAATCCGTAGGCGTCGTACCTGTCACTATCAAAAAACTCAACGTTCCATCGCCGAGTAATGCACGCAATCATTGCCGTCTTGTCACCCTTTCCGCTGCCTGTGCAGAATTTCTTGAGCGTCATCGGCTGCACTTCGTGCACTGGTACGCCAAGTGTGATAAGGTCGGCGCGGAGAATTCCGCCCATCTCAACGCGCTCGGTTGTGCCAGAACCGTTGGCCGCGTAACTGTATCCTTCAATGGCAATCACCGACGGCTTAAACTGTTCCGCAACCTGCATCACGCTTTCGATGAGAGGTAGCATGCGGTCCATCCGAGCTTCGATCCCTTTACCCAAAAACTGCGAGCTCCAACGCCAGTGTTTGTAATCGGTCGCGTCCCACGCGATTACAGCGGCAAATCCAGTCAACGACGGATCAATACCGAGCACACATTTTTGCTTAGCCATCGCTACCGCTCTCCTCGTCGTTGTCGCGGTCTGTTATCGTCCGGCCGAGGCCTGCGCGGCTTCCGCGTGCGTGTCTCATCGTACTCATCGGCACGCATTGCTCGCGGTGTATCGTCCCGAGGCCCTTCTCGCCGCCGTGGCTTTCTGGGTAGGTCATCAGAAATGCGGATAGCCTTTTTAAGCTCTCCTGCAACCTCAACGTTGATAACAATGAGCGTCACTCGCTTGCCGGTCCAATCGTCGGTGTCGCGCCCGAGCAGCTCAACGAGCTTGCGCAGATTTTTGTTGTTCAGCCCAAGCGGTGGCCGATACTCAGCAAACGTCACGTCGAGATGCTCGTTTTCGTCCTCCTTTTTGTACTTCCCAGGCTTCACGCCTGTTATGGTCACATCCACTGGCGCGTCGTCCTCAATGTCCTCGGCTCGCAGCCAATCGGAATTCATGTATCGAAATGCGTCTACCATGTCTCCTCCTTTCCGTCGATCCAGACGGTTACGCTATCACGGCTCGGAATGTCCCACTCCTTGGGCGATGTGTAGCCGTTCCACTCGCCGCTGTCACACGCTTTTCCAATGCGCTCCATAGCCACGCCAAGTTGCTCGAGGCCGCGCTCCATGAACCGCTCACCAACGCGAGCTGCGCGGCATCCGTACGGCGCGCGAGTCTCCGCAGCCACGAGATACACCGGCATGATTTCTCCGGTGAGCTGCGACCACCCTTGACGGTAGAACGCCATCTGTCGGTGGTATCCAAAGGACTCAATGGAATACTCAAAACTGCCTGCGTCCTGCGTTGTTTTGAGGTCGCCTATCCACGCAGAGCCCAGCACATCAAGACGAGCCTTGCACCGGATCTTTGTATTTGGGCAGTCCCACACGATGCTCAACTCGCGTTTGGCGCCTTCAAAAATCCACGCCGCCGCTTCGCAATTGCAGATTGCGCCCCACACTGCGTTGGCCGATTCCCACTCGTCACCCGTGTATACCTCAACGCTTTTGCTGTGCTTGTCGCGCCAATGCTCGCGAAGTTTGCGCACGCGATACTCCCACTCCTTAGTGGATGTCGGCCGTGAGTACCTCGCTTTTAAGTCTATCCACTCCGGCCCATCAAAAACGACAATGCTATCCAGGTCATTGGCTGCAATGGCATGCACGAGCCGCCCAAACTTCATTGCTGGCGAATCCTCACGATACTTGCTGTCCAAAAACCAACGGTAATGAGCGGCCGATTTGGCTGCCCATCGCAGAGCCGAGTTGTTGACGTAAGGCCAGCTCGCATACTCAGCGAACGGCACGCTTTCATAAACTCCCGGCTTCGGTTTCTTCGGCTTGGCTGCCGCCTTCCTTCTTGCCATCACCAGTCCCTCATTTCCTTATGCCTAACCTGCCGAGTGCCCGGAATACTGAGCACCTTAACCACGCCAGCGCCAACCCTATCGCCGTCGCGCATCGGCACGGTGCCGTGACCGCTCTCAGCCGTGGCGTCTTCGGGATGAAATAGGCACTCACCTCGCTCGAGCCGCTCGCGAAGCACCTGCACCTTCTCCTCGGTGCGCGGTGCCCATTGTGTTGGCTCTGGCATCTTGCTCGGTTCGAAATCCATGTCATGCCCGAGCAACAACAGATGCTGCTGGCAGGTGTCAAGCGGCTGGCTTATCGTTTTGTGGATCGGAACCGCCCCGGTTACGTTGGATCGCATAGTAGATCTCCGCTCGATGAACTGGCACGTCCCTGGGAGCGACAACGCCAAGTCGCACCTTGTCGCCTCGTATTTCGACGATCTTTACTTCGTGGTCGCCGATGAAAATGGACTCGTCTTTGTGTCGCGATAGAACCAGCATTGAATTCCCTTTCCCTTATTCCTTGTCAAATCAAAAAACGTGGCCGAGCACGGCGCCCGGCCACAACGTGCGGCTGTTATGCCGCGTCGCGCTGCCCGTGGCTTGCGACCACGGTCATTGTGCGGCGCAGCTCCGCAATGGTTGCATCGCGTTTTTCCACCTCCTGATGCAATCGCGCCACCTCAGCCTCTGCGGCTAGTGCGCGAGCCTTCCACGATTGTCGCTCGTTTTCTCCACGCGGCTTGCGTTGTGCCTCGAGCACCTCGGCCACAAGAACACGCACGCCCTTGTCAACCCAGTCAGCCACATTGGGAAACTGCTCGAGAACGGCCACGAGCGTGAGAAAATCAATCGCAACGTCCTCGAGCTCGCGGCGAAGATACTCGAGAGCAACCACGCCGTTTTCCTCGCACCACTCGTGGAATTCTGCGGAATCATTCACCTCCTTGAGTAGCTTCACGCGGTCGTAAAGCACCTCTGTCCCTCGGCTCCGCAACTCGCGCTGCTTCGAAACCGCTACCTCCCATTTTTCCGTTGTCATCACTTAAATCCTCTATCGAAGTGAAAATCTTGCGGTACGGCGCGCACTCACGACAGATTGCGGGCTTACCGCTTACGACGCTTCTTGGGCTTCTCGCCATCATCCTTTGACAGATTTGGCATGCCTCGATCAATTGCTTCGAACTCAATTCCTGCCTCCTGGCACTTATAGGAAAGCATGGTTTTGACTTGGGAGTATTCCCACGACGATGCCGTGCGGCTTGTCGTTCCTGCATTGGTCAGAAAGAGCCGCTCGCGCAATGTGTCATCCGGCTGCGCGTATCGCATACGGCCAATTCCCTTACGCACGCACAGCCTCACAAGCCGCGTGGTCATCTCGTGATTGTAACGCTGGACAAAATTTTTCCAGCGGCTGCTTAGCTTGGTCCATATTTCCTCCGCGCGGCGGCGTCCGTGGCCTTTCGTATTAGCACCTGCCCAGCGGTTGTGCTGCTGTCGTTCGATTCGTTCCTTTGCAATGCGCTGCCGAAACGCAACGACATGCTCGCCCCTTCCACCAATCTTGAATCGGCCGCTATGTTGCCCGCATTGGTCAAGCACACACCACGGCCGCCGCTTCCCCGGCCACAGCGTCATAGTCCAGTCTTTGTTAAGCGCCTCTGCACTGCTGGCTCGCGGCATCGCATACGAAATACTCGCAAACCACTTGCCAGTGCGCTTGTCCAACACCAGCGAGCTGCCCTTGAATTCATACTCGCCGTCAATGATGCGCTCGATGATTGCGCGCTGGCTGCGTGCTTTGCGGCGGTCGAGCATAAGCGACACTGTTTCCAGGACGCTCGGTTTCGCGAGCTTGTCAGAATGTGGCAGACGCTCGATTCGCAGCGACAATGACACATGCTTTCCATCGCGAAACAGCGTGCTGTTGCGCGTGTCGAACGGAATCGGCAATGGGCGAGTGAATGATGGCATGCTCTCGTATCCGAACAGAATCGAAACCCACCCTGGCAAGCTCCCGCTCGCTGCTTTGCGTTTGCACACTGTTTCTCGCCACTTGTTCATGGCAAGAACTAGCGTGCGCGAGTTGCAATGCGGGAACTCATTGCTCAGCATGGCCCACATCGCTTTCATCAGCTTCGAGTCGACGGCTTGCACTGGCCATTTCGGCGCAGGCGTCTTTGATTTGCTGGTTTTCCATCGTGCATACCGATCAAGGTGCCTACGCAACGTGTTTGCCGAGTCGTTCTGCGTGTGGTGAATCAGCCACAGTTGCCACATGCGGTTATTGGCGCGTTGAATGCACACCGCAAGCTCTTTCCATGCCGAACGCCTGTCCGTGTCAATCGCGTCTTGTGCACTTGCGCAAAAGCGAAACAGTTCGATTTTCGTTGCCTTAACTGCCGTAGTCTTCTGCTTAGCCATCACGGTTTAAATTCCTTTTTGTTGCACTGCCGCTCAACTATTGATGCGAACGCAGAGGCAGCACGTTCCCCACATCAACCACCAACAAATTGATCCACTGCAACGTTAAGCACGCCAATTCCGAAGGCGTATCCTGGCCCCCACACCAACCACCAACACAGTGATCCACTGCAACCCACGCTGGCGACAGCAACGTCATTCCCATGCCAGCCCACATCAACCACCAACAAAGTGATTCACTGCAACACGCCAAAGATGAGCCGATGCTGTGGCACCTCAAAGCCCACATCAACCACCGAACAATTGATCCACTGCAACTCAACTTCATACCTCATCCCCCACATCAACCACCGAACAATTGATCCACTGCAACCACGTCGGCAAGGATCGGTAGGGCGTCGACGCCGTCCCCACATCAACCACCGAACAATTGATCCACTGCAACCCCGTCCTTTTAAATCATTGCGCCGCAACGCGCCAAAACAGCATTTGCGAGCACCCCGCGAAAAGAGCATGCAAAAGTGCGTCATAATTGGCAGCCTCTCGCAAAAGGTAAAAATGCGGGCGGGCCCTTTTGGAGCGCCGCCCGCTGTTGGTGGTGTAGCGAGTGCTTCACGGCTCTCGAAGTCCGCAGCTTTTCTCGCTTTTGCCCGTGTGGTCGGGCCACCTCAACGGTGCATCAAGAAAAGGCCTTCCGTGGCCATCTTCGCGCGTTCCGTGCGTGTACTGCGTTGTGCCTCATTGTTGGCACAGAATCGACCACCACCAGCATTTTGAAAAGCTGGTCTGGTGTCAGATGAGTGGAAATGCCGCATTCTATTTCGGCAGCCTCTTCTGGCCGCCGCGTGAGCAGCTCCTTGCATTCCGCCTCGCTGAGGAAACGATTATGCAAGATCGCCACGCGTTGCCCGAGCCGTCTGGCCTCGAGCAAATCCACGAGCGTGTCAACGTCGCGAGTGAATTGGTAATCAAGCTCCACCATGGCCGCACCGCAGCACGCGGTGATTGGCCCTGGGACATGCGGCTGCATCAACGTCCAAATCAGCCTTGGCATACGACCTCCTTGCCACCATCCGGTGGCTGCCATCCTGAGGCCGTGCTTGGCAGAGTGCCAAAAAGAACGGCCAACGTCTCTCAACGTCGGCCATTATGCAAAGTAGTTTGCGAATTGCAATAGTGATCTGCAAATTATTTTGCAGATTGCTCCCTGAACACCGGATTGCCTCGCGGCGGTGGCTCGAATCCCTTGAGCTGCTCCTCCGGGATGAACCACTGATTTCCTTGCTTGATCGCGCGAAGAAGCCCGGACGTAATGTACCTAGTAACCTGCGAGTGCGATCTGTCGATGGCCTCCGCAGCTTCGTTGACGGTCAAATATCCTGGGAACGTTGACATTGCCATGCCTCGCATTATACAAATCGTTTTGCGAATTGCAATTTGCCGTTGTCGCTGTGCAGCGCAACGCTTTCGAAACATTCCAAAGTGCGCGAGAGCGATACGCGATTTTTGGTGCGGGATTCTTAGCGCGGCAGATTTTTCCAGAAATCCGTGTCCAAGCCGTCGATGAATTTCGACTAAGAGAGGGAGAACCGCATACACGGATGGCCCGCAGAAATTTGAGGGGGCCTCATGCTGTTAACACACCTTTACGCGGCCTATCGGTCGCAGAATCGCAAGCTACGCGCGGAAAAAACACACCGTGCCTACCTCGTGGCACTCCGCCAGTTGTGCCACCATCTTGGCAGACCTGCCACAGTCGATGACTTGTCAGACGAGACGCTGCTCGCATTTGAGAGGTGGCTTACTGGTCGCTCTGACTACACGGTAAACGAGCGTCTCTCGCGTCTGAAAGCCATATGGCGCTGGGCAGCTCGATCCGGCATCGTTCAAAAATGGCCTACGCTCCAACCGCTGGACCTGCCAGAGCCATCGAAGCCAACTTGGTCAATCGACGATGTGCGGCGCATCGCGGCCGCTGCCTCACGCATGAGGAGGTGCAAATACGACAACGTGCCTCGCTCCGTCTGGTGGCGTGCCTGGGTGTTGGCACTCTGGTACACGGGCGAGCGGCCGGGGGCCCTTCGTGCCTGCCAATGGTCCTGGCTGAGGGACGATGTGCTCTCGATTCCTGCGAGCGCGCGGAAAGGCCACAAGGCAGCCATCTACCTGCTGCCGCGCGAACTCTCCGAATCCATTGGAGAGTTGCGGCCATACGGCAACCGGCACATCTGGCATTTTCCGAAATCGGATGGCACCTACTACGCACATTTCGGCCAGCTCCTACGGTTGGCCGGGCTCCCAGACGGCCGCAAAGATAAATCCCAGCGATTTCGGCGCACACATCTGACATACTGGGAGATGGCGGGCCACGATGCCACCACCAGGGCAATGCACAGCTCGCGCGCGGTCACCGAGCGTTTTTACCTGGATCGGTCGCGGCTGCCGCTGCCTGATCCGTCAACCATTCTTCCCCACGTCACCACAAAGGACATCGAACCATGACAGACACGGCCACACATAACGATGAATTGCGTCGCGGCGCCGAACGCATTTGCGCCTCCATCCAGACGAGCACCGGAATTGTCCTGCTGGCCGTGAGCCCAGGCCACAGCGTTGGGCAGATTGCTGGCGCCGTGCTCATGCTGCTCGGCGCCGTGCGGTCACTGGCCGTGTGGATGCGTGCGTGACTATTTCCCGCGCGCCCACCGCTTGCGCAAGGCCTCGGCCGATAGCTGGCCGATGGCTGGGTTGCCCGCGCGCAGGTCGGGCGCGGGCATGCCGAGGGACATGGCCAAACGTTGCCGTATTTCCTCTGACAGCGTGTGGCCGTTTTTCGTCGCTGCCTCGCCAAGCGGATTTTCTAAGTCGCCTAATACTAGGCTGATTTTTTTTGCCATGTACCCTCCCTTGCTAAGCCGCCCAGTCCGCTGGGCGGCGTGGTGTGCGGTTGTTATTCCGTCGTCAGGGTGACGTTGATTCGCCACTCCATTTCGCTGTCGCCCCCTGGCCATCCCCAGATGTCATAGCTACCGTCGTTCTCGGTCGCATGGTCCAAATCGCCTTCATAGACGGAAGCAATGTCCGCCATGATGTCTTCAATGCTTTCTCCCTGCGTTTCGATATACACGATGCGATTTTCGTGTACCGACAGGTCAATCGCTTGCGAGATTTCGTCTTGTCTCGCGGTTTTGCCAGATGTCATCGCTTGGTTCCTTTCTAAGCCGCCCAGCGGACTGGGCGGCGTGGTGATGGCGGTTGCTGTTAGCGGCGGACCATGTAGGTAACATCAGACCCGAGTAGCCCGCACATCTGCTGCGAGTCGAGCCCGATCGCCTCGCCGCATTTGTCGGTGGAGTCCCCTGAGTACACACAATCCGCTTCGTGAAACCCGTGAACTACACGCCGCTCTCCATCCCACTCAATAATTACGGTGTGCGTGTCCCATTGATACAGTTCGATGCCTGTCTGATCCGCTGACATTTCGAATTGCGTTAGCTTTGCCATTGCTTGGTTCCTTTCGCTGCCGCAGTTTGCGGCCAAGAGTCTGCTGGCAGGTCGTCGGCTCCGGTCACATGCCGGTAATCCTCACTGCCATGCCTGTAGTATACCTATCGGCAGCCCGATGGCAATACCTTTGAGAGTATTTTTGGGAGATTGCGGCCGGCCGCAGAATTATCCGAGGTATTCGACGGCGTGGCCGGCCTCGAGGAGCAGCCGATTGACAGCTCGGCCGTCGTCCAGATACAGCTCGGCGAGCCACCGGCCGTACTTCTCCCGCGCGTCGCGGTGCGTCCTGATTTTTACCAGCCGATCCAGCACCAGCCCGCGCAAGAAATCGCGCGCCGCACGGCCCGCCACGGCATTGGCCCCGCGCAGCTCCCACGCGTCGATGCCGAACAGCCGCATTTTCTGGCCGCGCGCCCAGATGCCGAGGCCCAAGTCGATGTCAACGGTCACGGTGTCGCCGTCGTACACGTCCGTGACTCGGCCCTGATACTCGTACACTGTGCCACCGTCCTGTCATTCAGAAGAACCAATGGCCAACGAGCACGCCAGAGAGAAACGCCAACCACGGGTGTGCCTCGGTGAATGTGCGCACCGTGTGGGACACTGTGCCACGCGTGCCCCACCTCAGCACCGCGTACAGGTCGTATGCGATGACAACCGCAATGATGACGAGACAGAACCAGTTGGTTGCGCTAACCGTGCTCATTGGTTGCTCGAGAGATTGCTGCCGTTCACGCCACTCGGCTCAACGAGTGACTGCGGAATGTCGATATGGTCACGCCGCAGCACTTCGATGAGAATGCGCCTGTCATCCTTCCACTGCTGAATGGCGTTGTCGATGGTCTTTTCGTACATCTCCGCCGCCTTGCGCAGGTCCACCGCGTTGCGCTCGTACCCGCTCTCAAACCGCGTGAGAATTGCCTCGCTTTTGGCATACACTCCCCACGCGATTGCAAACAGCAGCACGGTGGTTGCGCCTTGCTGCAACAGCCACGCCGCCACCTTGTCGCGAATCGGCACTTCGGGGTTGCGGTAGCTTTTCGCGTCGAGCGGTGCCATTGGTGTGGCATCCTGTTCTAGTGGCACTGCCACGGCTTAGTTAGGCATCGGCCCCGATAATCGCGATGTCGTATTCGCACGTTCCGGTTGCGGTGATTTTGAGAATGTCACCGGTGCCAGCGGTGACGGCGAACGCTCCTGCCGATGGCTCCCACTTGAACAGTAGGCCCTTGGGCCCAACCCGCACAGTATCACCCGAGGCCCCGAGCCACGACGCAAACGCATTGCTGCCGCCGCCAACCTCGAGCTGCACATCGTTGGCCGTGGAAAGCAGCACCACGAGAATGGCCTTGATCCGCGCGAACGTCTTGAGTTGCCCGCGAAAGTCCACCACACCGCCAGCCAGATCGTAGGAATAGCTCTGGCCGTTGGTGAGCGTGCGGCGCTCGTGAATCACGATGTTGGCCTGCTGGTCACCAGTGCCGTTCGTGAGCTGCGCGTGCAGCGGATTGATGCCGATGGCGTTCCTGTCCGTGTACTCGCGGTCGGCGCCGTCGGTGTCAGTGTAGTCCCAACTCAGAATGCTCTGAGCGATGGCTGAAAAGTTGGTTGCCATGGGTTAGATATCCTGCCAGTCTGTCGTTTCAGTCACTGACACGCCGGTGGCGATTTGCACCCACGTCGTGTTGTCGCCGCTGCGCTCGTAAACAGTGCCCGAGCCGTTGTGGGCCCATTGAAATGGAACTTCTACGCCAGCCAAGGAGGCCTGCGTCCCACTTGTTGCCCAATACTCTGTTTCGCCTGCGCTCTTGTTGAGCTCGATAATATTGGTCGATGGTCCTGCGTAATGAAGCCGCGTTGGCGCCTTGAAAATGCCGCGCTCTGGCTTGTTCGCGATATGCTGCACTCGCCCAGGATTTTTTCCCGCAGCGTAAATCGAGCCACCGATGGCGTTGTACAAACGCAGCGAGTACCCGCGAATGCGCTCCCCGCACATGGTCACTAACACCTTGCGCACCCACGGAGCAAAGCCGATTGTAAGCGGCAGCATGCTGTCCGTTCCGTTCCACACCCATGGCCTGTTGGCCTGCGTTGTATTGGGAAACAGTTCCGCGCTACCGTCCGCGAACGAGTACGGGAACAGTGCGGGGCTCACGAATGGCGTGTTTCCAGTGATCGGATTAAATGCCGAGACAAGCACGCGATTCGATAGCCCGTACGATGACACGGTGGAATCGTACACCTCGCTTGGCACGCTCTGCGCTGCGTATTGCACCACAACCTCGAGCAAAACGGCGCCGGTCTGGTTGTGCGGAATCTCCACAATGCAAGCCGGTGCCATCTGATAGTTGAAATCAAACGAGCGGTCATTCGCGTTGAAGTATGGCCGCGTTACCGGCGCCGTGATCGAGTTGCGGTAATCGGCATAGCCTGCTGGCGAAGCCGAGTTATGTGCCCACAGCCCAGTGCGCTTAAAGTACAACCGATCCTTCCCGCTGAAGAGCGCATCCTCAAACAGGTTCGGCACCGAAAACTCAGTAATCGTCCCGTGCATGAAAGGCGCTTCGGTAATGTAGTTGGGAAGGTTGTTATTGCGGTCGTCCTGCCAACTACGCGCATTCAATCGGCGGCCCGTGCGGATAGCTTCTGTGCGGTTGTACTTGGGCGATTCCGTGCGGCTGACGTGTCGCAACACCACATGCGCCGCGCCTTTCTCGGCATTGTCGTTTCGGCACGTCGCTTGATGCTCGTCTCCCACGTCGTAGAGGATTTGCACCATTTCGGTGTTGGCGCCGATGCCAGAGAACTCAACGCCAATTTTTGGGTAGATGTTGCCTGTCGGTCCTGGGGTGCCACCGAACGAGGTCACAACCACGCCGTACACTGACGTGGTTGTGTCAATGACGGAGTTTGCTCGGCCGTAAAGCAAATCAAGGTCGTGTGTGATGTCATTTGCCCAGCCAATTGAACCGCGATAGGTGCGCTGCGTCCAACTCGCGCCGTTGCTTTCGGTGCCAGCCGCTCCGGTGAACATGAAATCGTAGGTGGTATTGTCGCTCTGACGAACCACGGCATACGCTGGAACGTTTGTCAAGGCGAGCCGCTCGCTTTGGTTCGCAACGAGAATGTCATAAAGATGGTTGGCTGTGACAATCGACCACTTCGCGCCGAGAATGTACTTGGCTGTGATGCTCGCGAATCCAACAACGTGGTTACTGCCACCGCGCGGGCACTCAAGAATTCCAATTGCGCAGTTCTCGCCCTCGATGTCCAAGTCGTGGAAGGAATCAATGTAGTCCACCCAGACGCCGATGTCTCGGCATTCGCACACGTGATCGCGGCCCCACTTACTATCGGCCGTTGTGATCGAGCCGAGCAGGATGAACTTGCAGCCGCCGCTCGTCTGCTCAGTCGTGGCGGTTGTCGGCGCCGTGGCGTTGGTTGTTCCGCCCTGGCTCACCCGGTACAGATACGTCACAGACGAGATGGTGTACTTGATTTCCTCATCGGTGAAAAACTCGGTGCTCGATGTCCATTCCCGGTAAACCGCCGGATCGCGGTAGAGTTGCGGGTAGGTCGTCGCGTTCCATCCGGTCTTGCCGCCCGTGAGCTGCTTATAATACCGCAACTTGATAAACGGCTTGCCTGCGTTGCGCGGAAGGATTGTACGAAACGACGGAAAGTTGGCCGTCGAGAGCTTGAACGTTGAGCCATAGAATACGAGGTCGCTAGGAATCAGGCCGCCATACCACACTGGTGAGCCCACCGGCGTCTCAACCGTCAACATCGCGTCGCAGCGATAGAACCGCGCGTGAGCTTCGAATCGCGGCTTCTGCCACTTCTGCACACCGCGAACGGTCACGCCTGGGAAGCTCGCTGGATTGCCCCACAGATTGAGCCACCGCTGCATGGCTGCGGTTTGATCGCTTGCCGAGGCCGCCGCCGTGGCATCGACAGAGCCAACCACGCCAAAGTGCTCTGGATAGGCCACCGCGGAGTCGCGGCCGTACATTGCCCCGGTGCTGGTGCAGACGATGTGCCAGCCGTTATCGTCCTCGCCGCTCGATCCGATGTCGCCAGCCGTGCGCCCGCTCGCAGCCAGCAGCCGAAACAGGCCCTGGCCGCCGTCGTTGGCCGATGTGTGGCCTTGCACATAAACCTCGGCCGGGGTGGTGGTCAGCGCCCGCAGCGCTGCGATGGTGGCCACCTGCGTGGCACCGCTGCCGCCGCCGCCGATGGCATCCTCTGCCGCTGCAACGATGTCCTGAACCGTGAGCTTGCGAGTTTTGTTGGTTCCAGCCTCGTTGAGGTCATCAGCAACCAGTTTGACATTTGCTCGCTTCACGTCATCCGCAAACGAGCCGGCCGAGATGGCCGTGAGGCCGCTAATGGTTGTTACTGGGTCTGCCATGTCGGTGTCCTGAAGTGGTGTTGCTGATGGGTTGGTGGTGGGTTGGTGATGGGTTGGTGGAGAACCTGGCAGTCGGCCGTCACGCGCCTGCGACAGCCGCTTGCGCCTCGGGCAATGAGAGCACCGTGAAGCCGTCTGCCACGAGCTGAGCAATCACGCTTCCCGGTTCCATCACGCCGCCGCCGTTGAGCTCGATTAGTGCGTTGCCGTCAACGATGGGTGCCGATGGCTGCCAGTTCGCCCAGGTGACCGCCACCGGATCGCCCTCTTCCGGCTGCGTGGTTGCGCCTGTGAGGTAGCTCGGCACATCGTCCTCGAGGTCAGCCTCTGGCAATTGCACGAATGCCGGATATCCCTCGATTTCCTGGGCCAGTCCAGTTGGGAACGCGCCGCAGATTGCCACCACCTTGGCAATGGTCACCTCGTTGAAGTCCGTGAGGCCATCGAGCACGGCATGCTCTCCAACCGTTTTGACATAGAGGCCTCGGCTGACTGCCTGAAGCATGTCATTCCACAGCGGGTTTGTGGCTCCTGCTGGCAATGCGCCGCCAAAGTGAGCCTCGGCCAGCTTGGGCCTTCCAAAATCTTTGTGCGCTACGATCTTTGCTGGCATGGTTAAACGTCCAGTGAATAGAGGGTAAAGCGTGACTCGCTCACGCCGTTGCTGTCTTTCTGCATCCCTTCCGGGAGAAGCACTCCGTGCTTGTACGCGGTTGGAACGGTGAGCTTTGCTGGTGTCATTCCTGCGGGCGCTGGTGTGCTCGCGCATCTGCCCTGCTGGTCCTCGAGGTTTGCGTAGTCGAAGCGGATGTCTAGGATGTTGGCGGCGCTCAAGATGTCGGCCGGTGTCCGCAGCGCGTTGCTTACAACAATTCGGGCGATGTCGCCTTTGAATCGGTTGCTCGTGCCGTTGGGGTTGCTCAGCACCGCAGCGCGATTCCATTGGGCAGCCATGGTTGGCATCACGAGCGTGGTTGCCACCGTTCCGATTGTGGTGCCGTCAATGTAGCCAGTAATCACTCCGTTGTAGTAGGTCGCCAAGATGTCGTGCCATTTGCCGTCAGTGAACTTCGCGGAAATGTCACCTACGATAAAGCGATTGTCACCATCATAGACTGTCAAAACGCCTGTATCGTCTAAGTAAACTGCCCACAAGTTTGAGCCGTCACTCTTGTCGATGCCGAATATCGTTCTAGCTGTCGACAACTGTACATCAACATTGCGCCACCGCGCATAAACCGAAATCCTGTCGGTCACCTTGCCGTTGATGGCATCCCACACGCTGATGCCGTTGGCCGTTCCAGCGCACGTCCAATACCCCAGGAACATTTTGTCAGTCCACGGCGCCGCCACGCCACCCGTGAAGTTGAGCGCGGTGTCCACCGGCGCCAGCTTGCGCGGCCCGCCGTGCGTTGTCCTCGAGGGAATGCACGAACCTGTCAGGACCGTCCCAGCGTGGCGCCCAACGAGCTGCATCGAGCCGTCGTAGTCGCCAACCTCGAACCACTCGGTTAGACCGAATGATGTCCGCAGCGTGGCCTCGAGCTGGTCGTATGTGAGCGGGGTGCCTGAGTTGTATAGCGAGTCGCGGATTTGGGCGAAGGTTGCGGCTGGTGCTTTGCCGTAGGCTGCGAATGCGATATCGCCATTCATAAACTCCACCGCTGAGTTGCCGCGCGCGCCAAGCCGGATCGTTCCAGTTGAGTTGAAGATGCCAGCCGAGTGCGCCGCAGTGGTGAACGCTGAATCCGCCTGGGCAACACCGATGAGATTTCCAGCGGGGTCATGGTACGCGAACGCAAACACCCATTGGCCAATGGCCAGTTGATCGGCGAACGTCACGTCCGTTGATGTCGAGCCGTTGCCACTCACGGAAAATCGAACATCGTTGTTCAAAGCGTATAGCAGCCACGAGCGTTGATTCGTTCCCGAGTCCCACTGGCCAAGCAGCATTTTCGGGTTGGCGTCCAGGTTGGACACGCGAAACCATCCAGCGCACCACATCACATCGTCGCCGCTCATCGACAGCCCAGCCGCGTCGGCAACTTCGAAGTTGTGACTGGCACCGTCAAACGTCCCAAAATGCCGAGCCGGTTCCGCATCGAGCGCGGGATACGCTGGCAGCGGGTAGTCTGCTGAGAAGCCCGTGCCAGTCATGTGGTTGCCGCTGTGCTTGTCTCGAAGCACTGGGCCCCATTCGTCGCAGTCATACCATGCCTCGAGGTCAAGCAATGTCTTCTGCGTGTCTGTCAGGTCTGCGTATGAAATTGGGTTGCCGCCATTCCACAGCACGTTGCGAATGGCCGTCATGTCGTCGCCGAGGTCCACGCGACCAATGCACGCGAAATCCATGTCGCCTTGGATGCGATTCGATGCGATGTCGTCAGCAAACGAACAGCCCACGCCGATTTTTGCTGTGCCGTTGTAAACGTTCCAGTTGAACGTGTTGCTCGGCACTGCGTCGTTGTTGAGCGCTGCGCCGAACCTGTTCCCAGCGGGGTCAATGTACCCAAACACAAGCGCCCATTGTCCAGCGGTCACCGTTGACGCTGACATGGTGGTTGATGTCTGCCCCGATGTGCCGTCCGTCGAGGCCAGAACTTGGATGCCACCGCCAGTTGGCAGAGCAATTCCCCACTCGCGTCGATTTGCTGCGCCAGAGTCGTACTTGCTGATGAGGTACTGCGTTGAGGCAACCGTGTCCATCTTGACGCGAGCAGCGAACCACAGCCCACGAGTTGGCGAGATGTGAAATCGCGAACTGCTGGCAAGCTCAAAGTTATTAGAGCCGGTGAAGTTCCGATACCCACGCCGCCCCTGCACGCTTCGAATGCCCTCGGCCACACCCGAGTGGTATACGTTCTGCGTGTTGGCCCACAGCTCGTTGCTTGTCATGTTGGCGGCTGTGAGATGGTTGCCGTTGGGCGATGAGTCGAGCAGACGTAGGCCGCTCTTCTCGGACATTTTCCAGTGCGACACTGGCGACGGCGTGATGGCAACCTCATTTGCCAATGACGCGATGTGCTCTGGCGTCAACACCGATGTGAACACCTGCCAGTTGGCCATGCGCCCATTCAGCCAGTTACCGCCAGCGAGATGCGCCGCTACTCGGCATGCACCGCCTGTGATTGTGGTTGCCGACAGCGCGTTAAATCCTGTCGTCATCGGTTGCAGCACGCCATTCACATAAAGCTTGATTCCCGCCGGTGTCGAGCTGCCATCGTAGGTTGCTGCCACATGCTGCCATTCACCCTCGGTGATTGTGTCGAGCGTAGTGTACGCCGATAGGTGGTTGCTGTTGACGGTATTGATTAGATCCAGTTGCAGCTTTCTGCCGAATCCAAACCGCGTACCGAGTGACCACCCTCGCCACGTTCCTGTGCCGAGACTTGTGCCAATAAAGAATTGCTGCGCGTTGGCTCCTCGATACAACCAGCCGCTCACAGAGAATGCTTGCGTTCTTTCAAAGTCCAACGCCGCGCCAGCGGTTGCCGCGTAATCATTCACGCCGTCAAACGTCGCACACGGTGAGCCGGTCATGGTGGCTCGCTTGGCGAGTGGCCCACGGTGTTGCAGCGTCGCGCCGGTGTAGTCTTTGGTCAAGTCCGTGGCGAGCGCGTATCGCTCCTCCCAAGGCACAACAGAAATGTCCGCAATGTCGATGTCGGTAACGCCAGATCGCTTGATGTTGAATAGCTGCGTTGATCCAACACTTCCACCGGCCTTGGCGAAAACCTCGTTGTAGCCGAGCGTCTTTGGCAGGGTAATTCCGTTGAACGTATCGCTCGCGATGTTGCCGCCACGGTCTGCGAGAATGCGGTATCGAATCCTGTGCATTACGCCGCCAGCGATGGTCGCTGTGTTTTGCGCGATTGACTGATAGCTCCCGTCAGTCGATTTGACGGTGGCAAAGTTGGTTGAGAAGGTTGATTGCCCAGAGAAGTTTGTCCATGCCGTTTGGCCTGCTGGGAAATCGCCCTGCACAATCTGCTCACTGCCGATTGCGAGCGTCACGCCGAGCTCGCCTTTGATGCTGCATGGAACATCTGCGGCCGCGTAGGTGGCAATGCCGTTTGCCGTTGGGAGTCCGTGGTTATTGTTTCCGCTGATGTCTCTGAAGTAGCTTTCCGTGAGCAGGTAGCCAGCAGACTCTGGCAAGTCCTCGAGCGGCCACCAGCCCACCAGCCGATCCGCAAAGTTGGTCCCAGCAACGTCGCCCCCTGGGGCCTTGGTAGCGTTGTACAGTGCTGCGATTTCTGCTGGTGTCAGCAGGTCGTCATACACTCGCAAGTCTTTCATCTTGCCGTTGACGTAGTTTCCGCCATATCGCCCAAGCAACACCTCGCCGCCAGTCCCGTATGTTCCGGTCACGCTGGCGATTGTGGCGATTGCCGCGCCGTTGCGATAAATGACAAGAGTGTCGGTTGCGTCATCGAACACCGCCGCGAAGTGATACCACGACCCAGTCGGCACAACGTTGCTTCCATACGCACGCCACGCCCCGCGATACCAGAACTGGGATGCTTGCCAGATCCAGCCAGAGCCACCACACGATGCGAACGTTGTCACGGTTCCATTGGACACCGTAGCATTTAGCCACGCCGTCATTGCAAAGCTGCCGCTGCTGAGCTGAAGCGCGGCCGGGCTGCCAACGGTGATATAATCATTCACCCCATCAAACGAAGCCGCGCGCCCCGCTGGCGTCTGATACGCTGACCTGATGAGCTTCGATTCGTCGGCAATGTACTGCGTCATGGTCACTCAGCCTGAACGGGTTGATCGTCGAGCCAGACAGCAAGCTCAGTCTGCTGCAATGGCGTGTTGGGATTTGGCGCACCGCCGCTGTCGCCGAATCCGGCGCCGTCATCACCAGCGGTTGGCAGGAGCAGCACTTGCGAGAGCATGGCTTAGCCTTTGCGACACAATGAAACGTCGCGGCTCGAATCGTCGGCGCTGGTCACGAGCTTGAGAAACTGGCAGCCGTAAACAGTCGCAGGAAGCACAACGGCCGCATCCTGCGACACCGTGAATGTCACAGCGTTTCCCGAGCCATCCTTGAGCGGCCGGAATGTATCGGCCTCGGCTGCCGCTGTGTACACGGCCACGGATGTGCTCGAGTATGTGCCGGGAAGAACAAGCACAGCGCCGGCCCATTGGCCGAAAGGAATCGCGGGGGTGGTGCCAAGAACGCTGGTGAGTTTGCCAACCCACACGTCACTGAGACGGGTCATGCGGGACATGAGATTGCTTAGCCGTTCTGCGAATTGTCACGTCTGGCCGATTGTGGCCTGTCACGGCATCGCGTTTTGCTTGCCTCGTGAACTCTTTATAGCGAACCTCGAACGGCACGCAAGAAGTAAAACGCAGTGACACCTTGCCGTCTTTGATAGCCACGATTTCGCAGACGATGCCGCTAACTTCGAAAGCCTCGCCAGCACGACGCGAAAGGTTGAACGGCATCAGATAACTCGCGTGACAGTCAGCAGCGGAGTGTAAACTCGCAGGCCCCAGTTGCTTGCTTCGGTGTCGTTGTGAATCGGCGAGATGATGAACCGCGTGCGAACGGTTGCATTTGGCACAGAGAAGCCGAACGCAACGGTGCCGGTGAAGTTGAAGGCCTTGATTGTTTCGTACCACTGATCGCCCGTGCCTCGAATGGCATCGGTGATCGGCACCGCGTCGGTGTAGTCCATCCACGCTCGCATGGTGCACTCGTGAACGCGCGTGTCAACAGTCACAGTGCCGTTGCTGTTGGTCGTGGCCATCTCGACGCGCAGGCCAATCTCATCGAAATCGGGATTCTCCGGCGCCCCCGTCCACGCTCGCAATCGCCTCACCTGCGCGTTGATGGTGAGCAGATACGTTCCCGCGTTGGCAAACTTCAGGTTGTAGCCGCCGCCAGCAACAACAGTCACGCCGATGTCTGGCCCGAGCTTTTGCTGCCATTCCAGTTCAAGGAGGCCTCTGTCGTTAAGCGTCTCGAGAACGATAGTTGTGGCCGTGCTGGTGCCATCGCCCGACAAGTTGCTCTGATCCCCTGTGTTCGATCCGGTCACATAGCGAGATTTTGGCCGCGAAAATACATTGGTGGCCGCGCCTTCCACGGTGGTTGTGCCGCCACCTTCATTGACCGCAAACCACCACCGGCCACCAATTCGCCAGCATACCACGCGGTCGCCTTCCCCAGGCTGCTTGTTGCCGAGGTTGAAGCCCACATGCTTGGCTGCGTTCTGGCGGTCAACCCATGTCGCATCGCCTGGGCCAATCACATCGGGGAACGTGCCATCCTGAAAGATGAGCGAGAACACCTTTTGATCCGTGGTCGCAGCCGCTGCCGCAATCTTGGCCACGCGCGTTGGCGGCGCACCGGCCTGTGACACCATGCGTTGGCGTGTGCCATTGAGCTCGGTTTGCAGGTCGTAGAGTTGCCGCTCGAGCTTCAGCAACCTCTCACCGTATTGGTCACGCAAAGGCCAGCTCCGAGAATTGCGTTTGAATTTCCGTGGTCCCAGCGATGCAGTTATACACGATGCGCGAGACGATGGTGTTTACCTCCTGGTTGGTTTCGTCAATGGTGATGAAACGCTGCCCAGGGAGTGCGGTGCCGGGCGTCACGGTCTGATTGCCTGTCGCCGCTGGGATGCCGTTGAATAGCAGCACGGCGCCGTCACCCGTTACAAGTAGCTCGTTGGTGATCGTGTCCGGCGTGGCTCCCGCAGTGGTCGCGAGAAACGCATTGTTTCCAGTGCCCACAAACTGCGGCGAGCCGAGCTGAATCCGCGTGATGAGGTCGCCCAGCTCGAGCTCGTTGTGGATGGCCTTGTAGCGCAGGCTCAGCATGTTGCGATAGCGCGAGTAATACGCCCACGCGCGCTGTGCAATGGCTCTCATCTTGGGCCTGTCATCACGCAGAACCACGGCCTTGGGATTCTTTTGCAGCTTGAAATCCTTCACCCCAACAATCGTTGACTTGGCCAGCAGATCAACGCGCGCCCGCTCGCCCAGTCGAATAACAAGCTCAGAAGTGAACGGCCCAGCGGGCGGCGCTTCGTCTGGCGCCCAGACCACCACGTTATTTGGTGACTGGCAATAAACCGTGCACCACATTTTTTTATTGTCCAGCGGGTTATTTGTCCCTGCAATCCAGTGCGATGACTGCGTTGGCGCGTCGGTGCCATCGAACAGATATTGCCGCTGCAAGCAATGCGGCGGCTTGTTGGGCCTAATGAGGACCCCGAGCTGGTGCTCCTGCATCTCAATAGTTGCAGCCACTTCAACCGGCATGCCCTCATCGTCGGCCGTCACCTGCAACGCTTCACTGAGGTCAACATACTTTTCCTTCGCCTCGCCCTTCTCGTGCAGTTGCGCAACCAGAAACGGCCGCCTGAAATCTGGCAACGAGTCCGGCTTGAGCCGTGCCTCCGGTGTATTCTTGGCGTAGTCCGTCTGCGTGTTGAGTGGCAAGTAAGGCAAGAACCGCATGGTGTCGAGCCACAGCTTTTGCCGGACCGAGTGATCGGTGTAGAGGCCGTAGTTCGGATCGTACTCACCGTCCGTTGCAGGCTCCGGGAAAGCCTCGCTGTTTCCTTGCAACTGACCGAGCCACGAGCGGTTGATTCGATACCGCGCGAACACATGCGACAACGGCTCACTGCTGCGCACCGCGTCGTTGCGTGACTTTTGCTCGCTCTTGTCAGCCGCTGCGAATCCATCCTCGCCAACGGCAGCCACACGGTAGAGCGTTGTCTCGAGGTCATCCCAGTCCGGCTCGAGCTCCTCGTTGAGTTGCAGGGTAAACACCGATCCGAACGGCGCACCCTCCACAATCACGCGGTCATACTTTGTCGCCTTGTCGCTCGTGATTTGGCACACGTCAAGCTCGAGGTCGTTATACGCTTCGATTGTCTTTTGCGATGACGCGGCCGCAATGCGGGTATCGTCTGGCAGTATCACGTCCACATCCGAAATCGAAAGCGTTTTGAGGAATACTGTGCCATCGACGGTTGCGGATGGTTCCAGCTTCCACGCCAGCCCGCGAGTTGGCGTGAACACCGCATTGAGTAGTGAGTAAATCGTTTGGCCTGTCGCTGGGATTTCGTCTGGTTCATAATTGTGGCCAGCACTGCTCAGCGTAAGCGTCATCCCTGGGATAAGATTCACGCCGGTTCCCTCGGCAACGTACCGCAGAAGGTAGCGCGCGATATCTTCGCTGCTCCACGGCTCGGCAGCCGCGAAACCATTGGCAAACAGCTCCGCGCTTTCCTGCTTGTTGTTGCTCTGCACGCGGTTGCCGCTGCGGTCGCTCTTGAAGCCGTTGAACGTTGCTGCTGTTCTCACTCGCGTGAAATTGTCGAGCGAGCTTGCCGGTGCCACCATCGTTGTGACAACCTGAATGCGCGTGAGCAGATACTCGAGCGCGTACGCTGTGAGCGTTTGGTTGCCGCTCATCTTCGACGCATGGGAACCGTGGCTGTCCAGGTCATCAACCACGAACACGCCGTACCACAGAATAGTCTTGGCGGTCGGGTCGGTCGGGTAAATTTCAATCTTGCAGAAGTGATCGTGCAAGTTGTACGGCGTGCGCTGATCGTACTCGTTAGCTGTGCCGTGCATCACGGCGCCGTACGGATAGAACAAAATGGCCTTGCCAATTGACGTGAGCGAAAATTCCACCGTGCGAACAAAGATGTCTGGGCGCTCCACCCAGTCCTCTGACCATGCGGCCCGCGTGAATACTCGCGGATGCGTGAACCCTCGCTGAATGGTGGCCATGGCTTACGTTGTTGGCACCAGAATGCCACTCCATTTCGCGTGCAGGTCGTAGGTGTTGCCGAAGTAGAGGCCGCCGCAGATGCCTAGCTTTCGCTGGATTGACACCAGCGTGACATTCATCACTGCGAACCGAAGCTTTTCGATGTCGTAATTGTAGCCAGCCCAGATTAGTCGCGCTGGCTCTGCTCCAACGGTTGTTGAGTATCGCCAGTATTCCAGCCTCGCCACTGGGTACGATGGCGCGTCAACAATCGTTTCGAACTCGAATTGCTCCGAGCGGTAGCCCATCTTGCGCAGCAGAGAGTAATCAATTCCTGGCACGTCGATACGCTCGAGCGACTCGTTGATGCGTCCAGGTGGAGACGAGTTGATGAAATTTCTGAATGCGTAAGGGCCAAGCATGTTGAGCGTCGCCATGGTTTAATTCTCCGGTGCCGGAATGGATGGCGCCGTTTGCCTTCCGCGCGCTGCGTTATTTTGCTCCTCGATGACTTTGGCCAACTGCTTTTGCGTGCTGTCGATGAGTTGTACAACTCGAATGAGCTCTTGGTTTCCAGCGGCGACGGCTTCCTTCATAACCTTCTCGAGCTTGTCTTGCGACACGAGGTTGCCGTCAAAACCAGCTTGCTGCGAGCGGCCGAAAGGTGTCATTTCCGGCGCGCCCTGCAACGCGCGCGCAACCGGCCCGAATCCTCGCAGCCTCTGCATTTCGTCTCTGGCATCAACCAACGTTTCCCGCAACGCCTCTTGTCGCCCCAGGCCCGTTCTGCCAATGTCTATGGCTCCCGATGCTGCCATGTTGGTTGCCAATGCCATCTGCGTTGGGTCCGCTTCAAGCATCGTCAGCTTGCGGTTGAGCTCGCTCCCATCGTTGGCGGCTGAAATGTCGCTGATGACTCCACCCAGCTTGGCGCGAATATCTGGGCGCGTCATTAGCCCGTATGCCTCAAGCGCCCCTTGATCGCCTCCAAGCACGTCGCGAATGTTCTCGCCAGCGTTGACGCGCGCCGTGATATTGTCGAGCGTTGGCAGCAAACCGCCTCGGTCCAGGTTGTTGACCTTGGTTGCGTTGAAGAATGCTCGCATTCTGTCGGCTGCCGTGTCCGAGCTTGTGAGCGGGTCGGTCGTCAAGGCAATGGCCGACATGAGCTGTTCGTCGCTAACGCCAGATGAGCGAGCGGCCTCGCCTGCTTTTGATGTTGCCCGCAAGATGGTCTGCGCTGGCACCTGAGACACGGAGCTTGCGACAAGCGCCTTGCTTAGCGCGGCCTCAGCGGTCCCAACTTCTGCCACCGACATGGCATCGCGCAACGAGTCGATGGCGTTGACCATCTCCGTCATTGATTCCGCACCGACAAGCCCAGTGCGGCCAACTCGCTGGAACATCGAGGCCTCGTCGCTAAGGCCCGTCGAACGCAGCGCAAACACGATGTCGTTGGCCATTGCTCTCGATGTGGCACCACCCTGCGACCTAAAAGCGTCCGATTGTGCTTGCAGGGCCTTCAGATCCTCCGGTGATGTCGCGACCTGAGCGAGTGCTCCCGATGTGACGAAGCCGCCCATCAAGGATTCTTTCGCGTCAATGGCCTCCTGCTTTGCCTTCTCGAGAGCTTGCGTCACAAAGCCGATTGCACCGCCAAGCGTTAGCATGCCACCGGCTGCGGCCGCGATTGACGTGAGAACACCACTGAGCTTGACGCCAGACTGCTGGCTCTCTTCATACTTTTTCGTGGTGTGTGCCACGGCCTTGGCATACTGCTCCTCGCTGAGCTTGCCCTTTTCCATGGCCTTGCGCAGGTCGTCGAGCTTGTTCTCGTAACGCTCGGCTGGTGTCATCGCTTCCCGCAGAGCGCGGGTTGCCGTGGCGGATAATCTCGAGGCCTCCTGGGATGCGTCTTTGTATGCCTGCACCACACCGGCCATGCTCTCACCGGCCTTGCGTTGCTCTGCAATAACCTGCTGAGCGTCGAGCGTCATCGTAGTTTTTACGCTGCCCATGTCACTCGCTCACAATCATCAGGTCGGCAATGGTTGGCCAATAGTCCGCGTCAAGCCCAGCACGCCACGCGGCCAAGCCCCCGAGTCTCACTTTGGTTAGGCGCTTTTTTTTTCCGGGTCTGCGGCCTCCTGTCTGGCCTGCGTCATTTCCACGAGCGTCTCGAGGTCGCACAGTGCATCGAGCACAGCGGAATAGCTGCCGCTCTCAAAGGCCCCGAGCATCGAAAGCTCGGTTGGCCCAACGCGATAGTTGGCCCTCAGCACCTCGGCTGCCATGTCCAGACATTCCCCAACGGTGAGCTCAACCTCCATCTGCGCGCCGACAATTTGGCCTCGCGCCACTTCATCCCACCACCGCGTGGCAATGTCCCACAGCCGCTGGTAACGCTGGACGATGGCACCGTAATACCACTGGCCATCTTCGCCGATTTCGTATTTGCGCGGCAGGCCAATGGTCCAGCGAATCTCCCCAGCGTCGCGTGTGCACAGCCGGGCCACGGGAACAATCCATTGCTCACCGTCGCCCAGAGTGACGGAGTGCCCACGCAGAGCGGCTTGCCGTCGCAAGTCGTCTGGCCTGGGCGGCTCCTTCCCGGCGTCCAGTCCACACCACACCTCGCACCCTGGCAGCTTCTGCCAGCGCTGCTCATCGGCTGCGTAGCGGCAAGCGTGCTCGTCTGCCGAGAATAGCATGCCGCGCTGATTGCCTGGGCCATCGCCCACAACCTCGCGCGCCGATGGCGCCGCTTCGAACGCATAGGCCAGTGCTGGTGGTGGCTGGTAGCCGCTGTGCTGCGGCGCGAAGTAGACGAACATGAAGGCCTCGAGTTAGCTGAGCGTGGTCTTTGCGCTGACGAGCAGCGGCGCGTTTGTGCCGTCGTGGTTACAGTGGATTCGAATTGCTGTTTCGCTTGGCGTGTTGATCGCACCACCGAAAATCTGCTCGACCACAACCAGCCCATTGGCGCTCACGCGGTAGTGCTCGGTCGCGCCAATCAATGCGTCTCGCCGCTTGAGCTCCATCGTAGTATTGACGTGTGTTCCCGAGATGCCAGTGAGGCCGTACGTCGTGAACCACGCCGGATCAACGCCACGAATGTTGACCACTGGCGAGAGCGAAACCAGCGAAGTTACCGAGTCGTACAGCTCGGAATCGGCGCCTTCCTGCGTGACAACCGGATTGAAATTGATGCTGATTTGCCGCTTGCCAGAGATGGCTGTATTGGCGATGGTCGCATTGCGCATCGTCCACCGGCCAATTGGGCCAAGGCCAACCGTTGGCAGCGCAACGCCAGTGGTGTAAACCACCGGCGCCGTCGTCCCGTCGGCGCTTCTGGCGTACACGTCGTAGGTGATTTGCGCGTTGCCCATGTGGTCCACGGTGAGCGCGTTGGGCACCACGATGGCCGATTTCATCACATACTTCGAGTGCACGTTGCCCGATGCGATGCCAATGCAGTCTTGCTTCTGCCCGTAGAACGTGATCCCAGCATCATCGGCATCGCCATTAATGCACTTGCCAACGAGGCCTAACACAGTAAACGCCCCTGGCAGGTCCACCGTGGTAAACTGTGCCGTCGGCCGTGCGCGCCGAATGGTGGTGGTGTCAGGGTAAATGCTCTGGCTGCTGAGCTCCTGCTCAACCTCAACGTTGGTCACGGCCGATGCGTTGGTGATGCCTCTCAACGTTGTCTCTGCTGAGTTGTCTACGTCCAGCGTGATGGTGCTCACGCGAAAGTCTCTGTCCCACGGCATGCGTCAGCCCTTTATAAATCGGCCCATGGCGTCGCGCGCCGTTGACCGTCTTTTGCCTTGAAAGTTTTTGAGCGCGTGCTCGAATGTCTGCTCTATCAGCGTCTCAAGTTGTCGGTGCTCATCGTCATTAATTTGCGTTGCCTCGTCTCGCATGTTCACTCGCGAGCCCTTTGGCTTGAAATTGAACGCCCTGGTTGGCATGGTGATGTCAACCTTTTCGTGCGTCGCTTTGATCTTGCGGAACTCGCTTAGTCGCTTGCTCACGCCACTGAATGTCAGCGGGTTGGCGTGCTTCAGCTTGCGCCATTTCCTAGCAGTGTAGCCCTTTGATCTTGGCGTGTATCGGTAAATGCGAAACGCAATGGGGTGATAATGCCGCTTGCGAAAGTGTGTGTGCCAATACTGCCCGGCCACGTTGAGCGACATGGCCAGCCGCGCCCGAATGTCGGCCGGCTTCATGGTTGTGGCGCCCGTCTCCTGAATGATGATGTCGAGCTTCATCGGCCATTATTCCACCCTGTGATCGACGCGCACCGCAAATACGAGAACGTGCCCGAGGTCTTGCCGCCGCCGGAAGTCCGCGCGAAACATTCCTGCCGCTGAGATTTCCGTTACGCCGAGCGTTCCTGGCTCGCCTGAAAGCGCGTCAAGCATGTCCTCGAGGCCGTCGCCCACGGCATTCTGGAAGGCCCGGATTTGCTCCTGCTCATCCTTGCTTGCGTCTGCGATGGCTTCGAACCGAATCACAAACGACCAGTCGTAATCGTACGAACGCAGTCCATCGAGCGCCGTTTGCTTGGCCGTAAACCACTTGCCATCTTCTGGCGGCTGCACAATGCAGCACGGAAACTGTGCCAAGTATGCGTCCGATGTGTAATCGTCGCGGTCGTCGTCAGTCCTCGGAAGCTCGTTGGTGTAGATCCTGGCCTGGGCATCCTCCTCCGTGGCAACACCCAGGAACGCGCGCACGTCGGAAGACTTGGCCAGCAATGCTCGCACAGAGTCCTCGGCCCGCGTGAAGATGTTGCTTCCGGCTGTGAGTGCCAACTGCTCAGCTCCTGTATACGCCGCTTGCACCGCGTGCAACGGCTGACATACGCACGAGGTGCACAGCAACCAGCGAATCGGTCATCGCCTGCACGCCCTTCCCTGGTTCGGTGTCGATTGCCCAACGGTCGCCAGACGATTGCCCAGGCTGCTTGATTTCGAACGTGCCAGTAAGCTGCACATCCTCGAGGCCGCCCCACGGGTGCATCGGATCGGCTGCCAGCACAAGCTGGCAAACTCGCTCTTTGATGCTATTCCCCTGGTCGTCAATTCGAATCTCCACAGCTTCGGCCCGCACAATGCCGTGCAGCTTCTTTTCTGTGTCCCCAATTCGATAGACGATTTCCACGGTGTCATCGCCGTGCGTCGCGAACAGCGATGGCACACCGTGGTGGGAAAACAGACGTGAAGCGAACGACGGCATGGCGCGTCCAGTGCTGCTTACAGAACCGTGAGAATCATGGCCGCCATTTGCAGATAGAGTTGCTTCTCCTGCACTTGATGGCGGATGCGCACGATGTCCGAGCGGGTCTGCTCCTCGCGGTACGTTTCGACCACGCCAGAGATTTGGCTGCCGTCCTCGGCCCAATGGAACGTCCGGCCAACGCATGGCTCCTGCATGTCGTTGCTGGTCGCGATGCGTGCCACGATGGCGTGATTTGGCCAAATCTGCGAGATGGCCGCCGCCGCGCCGATGCCAGCGGTGTTTTTGCTTCCACCAGCCACCAGCACCTCGAGGTCAAACACCGCGCTGAGCATGTCCGCTGTAACGTCCTGCGCGCGCCGCGACGAACCAGCACCGGCCGATTCAATCGCGGCTTGCACCTGGGCATTAAGCCGCAGTCGGCGAAACACCGCGCGATTGATAATCAGCGAGTTGGGCCACACGCCAGTGGCGTTGTACACCAGATTGACTGCGCCCTCAACGTCGGTGATCGGATTGCCAGCAACCCACGTTCCGTTGCTTTTGGCCTGCACCATCGACGCATTGGTGTAAGCCGTCGAGTCGAACATGGCCGCCACTCGCATTTCTGCGCGCGTCAACAGCTTGTTGGTTGCTCGCGCCGTGGCAATCATTTCCGAGTCGAGGTAGTCCGCGTACATCGCAGCCTCGTTGCTGTCGATGCGCTCCTCAAAGCCGTACTCTTTGGTGGCGTACGAATCCTTGGTGAACTGGAACACGTCGCGGTCGTAGCCGCCGCCTGGGTTGCGTTCCCCGCCAGCGCCGTGCTTGAGCAAGTCCTCAAGGGCAATCTTGCCGAAATCGCCCGAGGCCTTGGGAACGGTCATCGTTGGGAACACGCGCGGCCCGATAAAATCGGCCTCTGCCTGCGAATATTGCAGTTCATAAAACGTCCGCAGCTCCGGCCGCAGCGTCGCCAGTGTCGTGGTTGGTGAAGGCATTTTTGAGTGTCCTTGATTTGTGGTGAAGCAAACCTAAGGATTGGCGGACACTCTTTTGGCACAGTCGCTGTGCTGCGCTTAGCTGACGTAATCGGTTTGGTACAGTTTTACGATGTCGCCGTCGGCTCCTGCTGCTGTGTTTGCAATGCCAACCACAACACCAGAGCCAGCGTCAACGTCGTTGACTTTGCCAGACGCGGCGGCCCAGCACTTGTCGCCAACTTCGATGGCACCTGCGGCAACGGCCACAATCTCCTCGCCGAGCAGCTTGACCGTGGCCAACTGGCCGCTGGTAGAGCCTCGCTCGGTGAGATAGCCGATACACTGTTCGGTCACACCTGCGGCCAAGATTGTGCCATCGGTGTGCAATTTCACTCGCGTGTAAGCGGCGAGCGTTGCGCCTGCCAGAATGCTGGCATAACACGTCTCATTGCGGGGGCAAACGGGCATTTCTATTTCCTCACTACGAAGTGCTGTTGATGAGTGACAGAAGGAAAAGCGGCCACCGCGCGCGGCCAAAGGAATCGAAAGTCCGCGCGCGGTGGTGGTCCGCCAACCCTTTCGCTACGCGGCCTGCATCGCTTTCATCAGGCCCGGGTGTCGTCGATTGACTTGCTGGCTGGCGGCCGTGGCGGTCATTCCGCTGGCTGTCAGCTTGGATACTTCCGAGCGGAAGAACGCATGCGGGTTGTCGCCCCATGCTTCTTGCTTGCAAGCGTCTCCGGTTTCCGTGCCTGCCACGCTGCCGCTGTTGACCGGCGCCACGCCGCCCTCGCTTTTCGGCTGATCGGTGGTGGAGGCCTTGGCAAGCTGCTCGTTTTTGGCATCCAGCTCTTTGTTTGCCGCCTCGAGCTTGGCAGCCAGCACGTTGGCAAGCTCTGCGGTGGCCTCTTCCAGCGTCGCCTTGGCCTTGAGTTGTGCAATCACGAACTTCTCATCGGCGCCCTTGAGTGCCTCGAGCTGTTCCACCGTGGCGAGCACTCGCTCTGGCTTGTTGTCGTTTGCCATTTTGTCGTCCTCTTGTGGAATGGATGTGGGCACGAGCGCCGCCAGTCGCTTGCGCATGTGCTTCGGAACCTTCACGCCGCTGGCGGTTAGCGTGCCGATGTCAAAGTGAGCGGCCAGCGTCTCACCGGCCTCGGTGATTTCGTCAATGAGTCCGGCCTCGAGGGCCTCCTCAGCCGTGAGCCACGTCTCCGCGTCCATCATGTCGCTGATTTCTTGGGCCTCACGGCCAGACTTCTTGGTGTAGGCTCCCACCAGATTGGCCTTTGCCTTGTCCATAACGTCCGCGTATGCGCGCAAGTCTTTGGCCTCGCCAAACGCTGCGCCCTGCGGGTTGTGCACCATCATCAGTGCGTTATCCGCCATGCGAACCGTGTCGCCTGCCATGGCAATGACACTGGCCATTGACAGCGCGATGCCATCAATGTTCACCGTCACGTCACCCTTGTGCTTGGCGAGTGCGTTGTAAATGGCTGTCCCGTCGAACACCGAACCACCTGGGCTGTTGATCCGCACGTTGAGCTTGCGATTGTTGCCGAGCTCCCGCAGATCCTTGGCGAACTGCTTGGCCGTGACAGTCTCCTCCCACCACGAATTGCCAATCACGTCGTAAATGAGGATTTCGGCTTCGTCATCGCCTTGGCATGTGATGCGATACGTCACCTGCGCGTCAGTTTGCTGCGGCATTGCCATTTCCTTGTGGTTGTTGGTTGGCCTGCATGCGTTCCGGCTGCACGGACGGCAGCGCCAACGTCTCGCCATCGCTGGTTGGCAGCACCGCAATGTCTCGCCAGCTCGCTGGCTCTTTGTCGTCTGGAAACTGTGCGTTGATTTCCGCTGCCGCTTGCTTGGCAGCCACAATCATGGCCTTGCGGTCACTGATGATTTCTTCCATCACCGTGTCGTAATCCATGCCTCTGTCAGCATGGGCGCGACGAAGTGAAATCATGCCGCTCTTTAGCTTGATCTTGTCGGCTGTCGCATCTTCCACCGGCTGCAAATAGGGCCACTTTGGCAAGCCCCATTCGTGCGCGAAGATGTTGATTCCGCTTTCACGCAGCGCGACGATGAACGGATCGGCAAGCGGTGAGTTTGGATCGCTCCACAACCGCAGTTGCCAGAGCGCAACCTCACGATAAAAGGATTGCGCGAACCACCATTGCAGCTTTACGAAACTGAGCTTTGCCTGCTCGAGTGCTCCGCGGAATCCTGAAAAGTTGGTTTCGCTGGCGTCCAGCAGCATCATCACGAGCGGGATGTCCAGGTTGATGCCGATAAGTTGCTGCATCTGCCGCGCGTGGTCGAAGAATGTCGGATTCGGCACGTTGGGCGAAAATCCGCTGATCTTCTCACCAGGAAATGTGGTGTACATCATTCCCGGTGAAATGTGCTGAATGGCTCGCGTCTGGCCAGCGTTGCACGGGTCCACCACAAACGTCTCGGATGGCACCGCGCCGTCGGGATATTCGAAGCCCATTTGCCGCTCGCGCAGCAATGCCCACGCTGACACGTTTTGCTGCTGAATCATCTTGGCAAACTGAATATCCGAGTGCATCGGGATTCCGTCGCCAATCGGCGCGAACTTGGTCACTCCGCGCGTTTGCGTGGTGCGTTTGGGGTGATAGACATGCAGCACGTTGCGGAAGCCGTTGTCGTCCACTGCGTCGATTCGGCGCGTTGCCTTTGTGGAAACGGACGCATTGAGCGCGATGTCATCCTCGGTGAAGTAGTACGCACGCCGCCGCCGCAGGCCATCCACGAGCACGCCGTGAATGCAGAGCTTCTTGTCTGCGGCGCTGAGGTCGCTTGGCGTCTTGCACCGATGCGCTTCGAATGTCTGCAAGTGCCCGCCGTTTGTCTTTGCCGCGAAGATGTCACCGGACACGATTGACTCGCGCAAGTACATTCTTGCCAACGTGTGCAGGTCGTGCTCCTGTGACACGTCCACGTCGCGTGGCGATGATTCATACGCCCAGAACCGCTCTTTGAGAATGCGGTCGGCTGCCTTGTCGCCAGTTTGCGGTAGAAATTCGAATCCCGATTGGAACACGTTGTCAATGAGCCGATTGACCGTGGCACCTGCCACCATGTCGTCGCGGTCATACTGTCGGCCAAGGGCCACCAGCCGAAAGTATTCGGCCTCGCTCGAGTAATCCTGATCCGAGCTTTCACCAGACTGCCCGCCCTGAACCGGCCTTGTGTGCCTGGTTCTGCGGGCCATTTTGTAGTAGGCCTGCGGGTCGCGCGCACGCTCGCTGTATTCCTGCCGCGCGTTGGCGAACAGCTCGGTGGTCATGCTCGGATGTGCCTTGCCGTTGGTGCTCATTCCGGGCAGTACTCGAGGTAGGTGTATTGGCTGCTCGCGATGTTGCGGCCGGTGATCCACTTTTCAACGTCGCGCTTCATCTGAAGCAGCGTTGCCAAGTCGAACCGCGTCGATTCACCGGACGCGCCGCCGCCGCGCACTTCAGACGGGCGGACGATGAGCAGCCCCTCGATTGCCTCGAGAAGCAGCCGCGCCATTGGCAAGCTATTGGCAGTGCGATAACCGAGGTTATCCTGCACTTGCTGCATCAGCCGGTCATAGAATGCGACAGAGTTCAACGTGCTCATGCACGGAATTTATCGCTGACTCGGCGCCGCACCAGAATGAAAGCGGCACCATTGAGAATATCGTCGCTTGCCTATGCTAGCCTGCAAGCCGCGCTTCGAGCCATCGCAGCACATCATTCATTGAGATGATTGGCTTTCCTGGCTCGAGCTCCACGTTTTGCCGGCGCAGTGCGGCCAGCACGCGGTTGAAGGTGCGCGTCTCCTCCGGTGTCATGCGCCAATTGAGCTGCATGCCCTGCTTGGGAAGCGGCTGATTGTCCGCCATCGGAACACGAATCCATTTCCGCACAATGTTGATTTGCTCGCCCTGCTCTCGCTGCACATCGAGCCAGACAAGTGCACCTTGCCGCGCGTGCTCGCGGTCGCGGAATGGCACAGAGCGATAGCGCGGCCCGAATTGCAGGGTGATGCCAGCGTATTGCTTGCGCTCGTCAATCACCTTGGTGATTTCGTAGCCGACCACCGCGACAACCTCCTTGCCAGTCCGCACGTCAATGCTCTTGCCCGTCACCTCCTCGATGTCGATTCCCGCCTCTGTGAGCTTATCCTGCACGGAGGTTCCAGAGCTGGAAACGCGGTCCCATTCCGCCTCGAGGTAGGCAACCGGATCGGCCTTTTCCTCGCTCGTTTCGATGAGCTCGGACAGCTCGTCCCCTGAAACCATCATGCTCAGCGCGGCAATCAGTTGCTGCCGTCGCTCTGCGTACTGCTCAGCGGTCGTAGTAGTCATTCGAAAATCCCTCATTCGCATAGGTTGGCGCGTCGCTCCCGGCATCGTAGCTCGGATCGGCTGCGCGTGGCTGGTGATTCTGTGTGCGCGGCTTCTGGCGGATGGCCTCATGGGTGGCAACTTGCAGCCGATGCGCCGCCACGCAGGCCATATAGGTGGCATCGAGCCAGTGGTTCGACGAGCGAATGGCCTCCCAGGTCTTGGTTTCGCCCTTGCCTTTCTGGAAGCTGACCACCTCACGCTCGGCTGTCAGGTGCTTGGCGTATTCCGCGTGCTCGCCATCTCCCGAGCTGCCATAGAGCATAATCGGCGCCGCGTCCTTGTCTTTGTGCTCGAGGTCCAGCACGAGACGGCTGTGCAGCCACGTCTTCCAGTAGTTTGCATCCCCAAACGTGACCACTGAGCGTTGATTTGCCACGAATCGGTCATAGCACTGGGTGCCCAACCAGATGACTTCACGGCCCAACTTGGTCGGCTGGCGGTAGGATTGCCGCCGCCAATGCCCCTGGCCGAGGCCCATATAGGGGCGCCACTTCGGATCTTTGAGCGCCTTCACAGCGGCGCACACCTCATCGGTCTGCCATCGGCAGTCAACGAGCACCCTATCGACGCGCTTCTCCGTCCAGCCGTCCCCGAGCTTGTCGTGCAGCGTGGGCAATGCCAATCGAAACGCCGTATCGAATCCCATGGCGTCCGCCTTTACCCCCTGGCGGCCGTAGTCAATCACAATGCCTGTGCCATCTGGCAGCCACGCCAGCGCAGCCCAATGCAGCACCCGCTTGTTCACGTCGATTCCGACGGTGACCTTGGCGTTGCTGGGGAATTGGCCACGGCCAGAGGTTGTCACGCGTCGCTGCACGGCCTCCGGCGCCAGTTCGACGAGCTCAGCGTCTCGGTTGCGATACGGCACCGCCCAAACGAACTGGCACAGCTTGCGCTGCGCGTCGTCCTCGTCCACTGCCCGAGCGGCCCGCCATTCGTCCAAAGCGATGTCTGCCGCCGGCACCAGCAGATTGTTCACCGCTGACCACCGGAAGCCGAGTACCCTGGTTTCTGGCATCGGTCCAACGACGCGTCCGCCGCTCTCCACGGTCTGGCCGCGATGCACGAGCACAGCCGAACGGTTGGCAGCTACCCGATGCTCCTCGGTCCATTGCTCGCCACACTTCGCGCAGAAGAACGACGCATTTCGCACGGCCTCCACGTCGGTGGCGGCGCCATCCCAGCCACGAAAATGCTCTCTCTCGAGGCCGACATACTCGCGGCAGAGCGGGCACTCGAGCTTGATGGCCGAGGCCGTTCCCTCAGAATAGCGCACCCAGGTGTGGCCCTCCTCGGTGGTGAGCGTGCACTCCTTGTAAATGCGGCGCATGAGCAGCGGATAGGCACGCACGCGGCCCTCAATCTGCTCGATTTTGTTGGCCTCGCTGCTGGTCGTGGTGCGCACGTCGAAGCCGTCTGTCTCGGTCATGCAGATAACGCGCGAGGTGAAACCAGCGCGGCTCTTGTCGCTGCCACCCGCCGACATGAAACGCAGTATAGCGCCGTTTTCGAACTGAATCGAAACCACGTCGCCGCCTTTGCTGCCACGCCCGGCGCGCGGCATGAGGCCCCAATATTTGGTGCGCTTGAGCACTGGCTCGAGGTCTTGCTCCCACTTGTCGCGCACCATGTCCATGTCGGGAACGGCCGCAATCACCGTCTCGGCGAGCTCGAACAGGTGATATAGCACGGGCACCACCCAGCCAATGAGCGTTTTCCCGCTCTGCGTTGGGCCTGTGATGATGTGCTCAACGAACTGCTGAGAGTCCACCGCTTCGAACCACAGCGACGAGAACGGTTGGCGGTCGCAGCGAAACCGCAGGCCCTCAAACCGGCCGCTGGGAATGATGATTTCCTGCTCCGCAAACTGGCGCATGGTGCGATGTCGCGGACGCTGAAAGCACCTCAGCGTGTCGCAGAGCATCCTGTCTACCGTGGCGTCAGTCGCGAAATCAACCATTTATCGGTTTGCCTATGGCCTCGATGGCCTCCTCAATTACCCTGGCAAGCTCTGCCACAACGTCGTCACCGAATGCCTTTTGCATCTGGTCCAGGCCTTTGCGGATTTGGCCCTTCACCAGCGTTAGCCGCTCCTCGAGGTGGCGCAGCTCGAACAATTCGCCCTCCATTTTGCGCCGCTGCAACTCTGCGATGCGTCGCTTTTCGTCGCGGTACTCGTTGGCCGCGCGCTTGTCTTCGTCGTCGCTGGCAAGCGTTCCCTTCTGCCGTGCCAACCATTGGGCACACGCCTGCGGGTCGTATCGTGCCTCGCCGCCAACCTTTGGCTCGGTCGGCATGCCCTTGCGTGCCCACAAATCAATCGTTTCGGGTGCCACGCCAAAAAATGTAGTGATGCCCTGCTTGTCGGCAACCTGCCTCGAGCCAACGAGGAACAGGATTTGTGCGGCCATGTCCTCGTCTTGCGCCGCAACATTACTGAGCCACGCCTCGAATTCCGAGCTTGGCATTGATCGCAGATAGGCGATGTCCTCCTGCGTCAGGTTGTGGGCGGACGATGTGGGCATGAGCGTGGGCGTGCTCGATTCGTTTCGGTGTCGCTGTCAGCTCAACTTGCGCTGCGGTGGTGATAACTCGCATTGCGCTACCGTATTCTCGCGCCGTCTCGGCCTTTGCTGCGAGTACAAACGCTTTTTTGAGCACTGCGGCCGCTTGCTCCTCTGACACAACGCCAAGCGACATGAGACGCGCCACCATTCGCGAGTCGCTTCGCACGCGGGACGGTTCAAGCAACGCCCCTGCCCCGTCGCTATCCACCACGAGCTCGCCGCCTGTCGTTGCCTGTGTCGTTGTTTCCGCTGACTCCTGGCGGGCTAAGTGCCTTTCCTTTGCTCGCGCCGCGGCGCGTCGCCTGTTTTTACCTCTTCGCTTCGTCATACGGCACACCGTTGACTTTGCACTCAAACTGCCGTGCATTGTTTTCACAGAATCGCCTGTAACGCTCCACGATTCCCTGGCAAAAGGCAGGCTCTAGCTCGAGGCCGTAACATCGCCTATCGTGCATCTCCGCAGCGATAAACTGCGGGCCACTTCCAGCAAACGGTTCGTACACGATTTGCCCTGGCTTCGTGTGCTTTATGATTGGGATTTCGAAAATCTTGGTAGGCTTGGGCGTCGCGTGGTTCAGCTCTTTACGCTCCACATGCCCAATTGAGTCGATTTCCCACACGGTCGTTTGCGTACGTTCGCCGTTGCCCTCGCCGTAGTCTGGCGGCTGCCGTCCTTTCACCCACCCCATGAAGCATGGTTCGTGCTTCCAGTGGTATTGCCCACGTCCCAATAGCAACACCGGCTTTACCCAGATGATTTGCCTATGAAGCACAACGTCTGCAGCAGCAGCAGCAGCAGCAACATACCCTTGCGTTAAATTTGCGTGCCACATATACCACGCGGCATTCTCCACCAAAGCATGGTTGCGTGCGGCGCCGAAAGCCGCCTCGAGAAACCATTGCAAATCCTCGTCTGCGAGCGCGTCATTTGCCACACGCGGCTTTGCCACACGCGGCTTTGCCACACCTGGGTTTGGCCTGCTATCGTTCTCGTAACTCACGCCGTATGGCGGATCGGTGTTCATCAGCACCGCTCGCTGACCGTCCATTACGCGGTCCACGTCGCTTGCGTCTGTGCTGTCACCACACAACAGCCGATGGCTTCCGAGCTCAATAAGATCGCCTCGCTTAATCCACAACTCTGCTGGCTCGCTTTCCTGCTGCTTGTCGTCATCATCAGACGGCAGAGGATTGATGTCCGATTTCTGCAGCGATTGCACCAGCTCGTTGAGCGCCTCATCGGCAAACGTCACTGATCCCACCAGCTCCGCAAGCACCGCATCGTCTGTCCCAGCCATTGCGCCGAGCGGATCGAGCGAGAGCAGCAACTTATTGGCTTCCTCCTCGGTCACATCAAGCACGAGCACCGGCACCTCTGCGTCGCTGAGCGTGTCAGCACGCAGGTGACCATCAATGAGGTGATACTCGTTGCCAACCTTCCGCGCAATCAGCGCATCCGCAATGCCAACCTCGGCCAAAATGCCGCTCAAAGCACGCTTTTGCGCCTCTGGATGCGTCCGCCAGTTGCGCGGATGTCTGCGCAGAAGCGCCGCCGGAACGCGCTCGAGGCCCAGAATTCTGTCCCGAATCGTCAAATTATTAGCCCCAAAAATGCCCGTGTGCCCGTAAAAGGCCTTCGATAAACGGGCTACGCCC